>Ga0182016_10002037_pt1 | contig 24140 bp, 23 predicted proteins | sample 712S2MmetaG_FD_120491 | JGI IMG/M metagenome (GOLD analysis project Ga0182016, IMG submission 120491) | Permafrost microbial communities from Stordalen Mire, Sweden - 712S2M metaG | ecosystem: Environmental > Terrestrial > Soil > Wetlands > Permafrost | place: Sweden: Stordalen | collected... | reverse complement strand
GTTTCCAGCCGTTCCCAGGGGGGTCACAGGGTTACCACCCGTGCCCTGTTTTCTTGTACTTACCGAAGGTTTGCGTCCCTCATAACCCAAAGGTCGCTGGTTCAAATCCAGCCCCCGCAACCACTTACGTCATCGATCAACCCAGATTCCAACCCATCAACGGGCGCCGGCTAGGCGTCCATTCTGGTTTCTGGGTCTTCTTGCAAAGACTTCCGCACTAGAAACGGCGCACTGCTTGGCTATTGGCCGCCTGCTGGTTCTCCATCGGCACCTCGCCAAACTGCGTCGTGGTGCGAATGTCGGCGTGCCGCGTCAGCTTCTGCTGCACGTCGAGCCGAGTCTTGGCCACCCGCAAGACCTGGCTCACAGCCGGAGGACGCCGGGCCAATCGTGCGTGAACTGTCACATCGGCATTCATGGCTCCAAAATCAGTGCTGTTTTCCTTCGTCCGCCCGATTAAACGTGTTATGAGCAGCCAGATCGATGCCGACTGGCCTGGCGGCGCACGCACGGAGTGTGTCTGCGGGATAATGTATCTATTCCCACCCACTACTGCCAGGAAGCTCAATGATCAAGGCACTTCGTCTGATCCATCTATACATCGGTGTGTTCATTGCGCCGGCGGTTCTTTTCTTTGCATTTACGGGAATTCTCCAGACCCTTTCACTCCACGAGAGTTCGAGAGAAAGCAGCTATAAGCCTCCAGCATGGATCGTTGAACTTGCGCAACTCCACAAGAAACAGACTCTGCAGCTTCCGGTGCGAAAAGCGCAGCCAGTGACTTCTGCACAACAAAGCGGCCCCAATCCATCTGCAGGGGGAGCCACTCCTCCGCAGCCTGCCGTCAAACAAGCCAGCAACACCCTGCCGATGAAGGTTTTTTTTGTGGTGGTCGGCGTTGGCTTGATCCTCTCCACAATCACAGGTCTCTATATGTCCTGCCGGCACACGCGGAGAAGGGTGCTGCTGGCAGCTGTGCTTCTGAGCGGAATCGTAATCCCCGTGCTTCTGACTCTGGTGTAACGCAAGGCTGCGGAGGGATGGCCCAGCGCGGGGTCTTTGTTCCGTCTCCCGCGGCGGATTCTTACCCTGATCGTCGCGACACGGGGCGAAGGCTCTACACTGGTGAGCAATGCCGGACGGAGGCGTGAAGATGAGCGATCGGCGCAGCGGAGATTGGCGTTTGAGTCTGCCGCTGTGGCTGAGTGGCGCGTGGACACTGCCGCTTCTGGGGATTGGCATCTGGGTTTTCGCGGGCAACCCATCGGGCAAAATGGTTGTCACGATCCTGGCGGTCCTGTTTGCGCCTCTTCCCTCACTACTTGCCTCGCGATGGCAGCGCCGCCGCTTGCTGGACTGCGCCGCTGCCTCCGAGGAGCAAGCCGCTCAACTGAAGCTGCAACTGGAGACAGTCCGCTACCGCACTGCCCGGCTGCGCGAGGAGTTGCAGGCAGCCGACCGGCAGGCCAGGCTCAGCCACCAGTTGACCCTTCTGGGCCAGTTCACAGCCGGGTTCATGCACGAATTCAACAATCCACTGGCGATAGTCGCCGGCCGCATCGAGGTGCTCCTCGATGAGCGCAAGGAGGATGCCTCGCTGTGCGCGGATCTGGATCAGATGCTCAAAGAGGCCCGTTACATGGGCAGCATTGCCGGCACACTCTTGCAGGCGTTGCGGAGGGAGCGCGGCGCAGAGGTGTTCGATGCCTCTGTTCCGCAGAAGGCCTTCAAGGATTCTATTGCGTCGCTCGGACTACTGGCAGCGAATCAGGGCGTTGCGCTGGTGGAAGAATTCGGAGAGGCGCCGCGGGTGGATGTGCCTGAACACGTGATCGGCGAAGTGGTGCGCGGCCTACTGAGCAATGCACTTGAGGCCCTGAAAGGGAGCGTTGCAGGGACAATCTGGGTCCGCCTTGAGCCTTACCGCACGGCGGGCGCAAAGGTTGTAGCCCGGATTGAGGACAACGGGCCGGGAATCCCCGAGAGCATCCGGGCACATCTCTTTGAGCCCTTCATTTCACAGAGTACCGGGCGGGAGCGGTTGGGTTTGGGACTGTTCCTGGCGGCCAGCTTGCTGGATATGTACGATGGCCGAATCCGTTATGAAGACAGGGATGGAGGCGGAGCAAGTTTCGTGATTGAGTTGCCTCCAACGCGGTTCACGCGCGGCCAGCCGTATCATTGGTTTGCGGGAGGGGAGACCGATTGAGCCGGATTCTGGTTATTGACGATGAGGGTGCCCTGGGCGAGAACATCCAGCGCATGCTACACGCGCCCGGTAATGCGGTTTCGGTTTTTACGGACCCTCAAAAGGGGCTGGCCGAATGCCTGGCCAATCCACCTGACCTGGTGCTGCTCGACGTTCGTATGCCGGGCATGTCCGGGGAGGAGGTCTTTGCCAGGCTGCATGATGCGCATCCAGGGCTGCCTATCGTCTTCCTTACTGCTTTCGGTTCTGTGGAGAGCGCGGTGCTGGCCATGCGCAACGGCGCATTCGATTATCTGCAAAAGCCCTTCAAGCGCGAGGATTTGTTGCTGGTGGCGCAGCGAGCGCTTTCGCACGCGAAGCTTGAGCGGGAGGTGGAGGCGCTCAAAGGACGTCTGGAGGCTCTCGGCGAGGCGGATGCGGCACAGAGCCGAAGCCCGGCCATGCTCGATCAGATGGAGAAGTGCCGCCGGGCGGCGGGCACCGATGCCACGGTCATGATCCTGGGCGAGAGCGGCACGGGCAAGGAAGTGACGGCCCGCTTCATTCACGATCAAAGCCGGCGCAAGGACGGGCCCTTTGTGCCGGTTGAATGCAGCGCCATGCCGGGAACGCTGATTGAGAGCGAGCTGTTTGGGTATGAGCGCGGCGCGTTTACCGGGGCCGACCGGACCAAGAAGGGACTGATCGAGTCAGCCGACGGAGGCACGCTTTTCTTGGACGAGATCGGAGACCTGGGCGTGGAACTACAGACACGGCTCTTCCGATTTGTCGAGGAGCGGGTCTTGCGAAGGCTGGGAGGACTGACTGCGGTCCGCGTGGACTGCCGCATCCTGTGCGCGACCAATCAGGATCTGGTGGCCAAGATCAAGGCAGGGAGTTTTCGCGAAGAACTCTTCTACCGTCTGAGTGTGGTCACGGTCAAGCTGCCGCCTCTTCGCGAACGGCCAGAGGACATCCAGCATCTGGCGCGCTTTTTTCTGGAGCGATTTTCTCGCCGTTACGGCAAAAGCCTTTCCGGGTCGCCGCAGTTTTATGAGTCGCTTTTGCGTCAACGATGGCCGGGCAATGTGCGGGAGTTGAAGAACGTGATGGAGCGGCTTACGGCTTTGCATCCCGGGGGAGTGCTGGGCCCGGACGACCTGGAGGAAGATGGTCCCGGCATCAATCCATCGCCTGCGCTTTCTGCGCTTCCATGGAAGGACGCGCGCGAGCAGTACCTGGCCGGCTTCGAGGTTTCCTATGCGCAGTCCGTTCTTGCCCGCTGCGGCGGCAATGTGAGCGCGGCAGCGCGGGAAGCCGGGGTGGACCGGAAGACTTTTTACGCTCTGTTGCATCGGGATAGAGAACAGGCGTCTGGGGAATTCATTCCCCAGACTGGCGCCGAGGCCGGGGAATAAACTCCCCAGTTTGACCGGCGCGGCTGTGCAAGTGCTTGAAGGCAAAAGCTCTCCGGTTTGGCTCTCGACATGCGAAAGTAGTTGGCATGGAGTGCTTGCCATGAGAGTCAGGAACCTGGGCGTAAGGGCAGTTTTTTTGGGCATAGGCATGGCGCTGCTTGCGCCTCAGCTAGGGCACGCGATTCCCGCGTTTGCCCGCAAATACGGCGTCAAGTGCTACACCTGCCACACCGTTCCGCCGGCGCTGAACAAGAACGGCTACATGTTCAAGCGTTTGGGCTACCGGATGCCGCCCGACGAGATGGACGGGACCAAGCCCGCGCCCAAGATCAACGAGTTAGACAAGGACATCAAGTTCAGCATTACGAATTCTCTGGCGCTTATCCTTCAGGCCAGCGTCACCGCCGAGAAGACGGTAGCCGATGCGGGCAATCCGACAAATGTCTCGCCCTCGACCTCCTGCGGCAGCGCCACCAACTCCAGCTCAAACTGCACCAGCTTCAACATGGACGAGGCTGCACTGTTTGTAGCCGGCGCGATCCCGGAGACCGGCTTCTCTTACTTCGGGCACTACGAGCTTTACCAAGGAGGAACGAACAACCTGGAACAGGGCTTTGGCGTTTACACGCGTGGCCGCGCCAATTCAAGCTACTTCATCAAGGGCGGCATGATCCACATGCAGGAGGGTGAAGGCACGCGGGCTGCGATGTTCTATAACCTCTTTTCCGACCCTGCTTATACGCTGACCAACATCGATCCGATCAACTTCACGCTCGATCAGCATCCTGTAGGCGTGGATGTGGGATACACGTGGGCCTCGAATTACTTCAAGAATGTGTTTGCCGTCTCGGCGAAAGTGACCAATGGCTTGAACGCGGACGGCAGCGAAATCCTTGAGGCATCGCAAAAGAGTTCCAAGGACGTGTGGGCCGACGCAGACTATTGGTTCGGTCCAGACGGGGGCGTCACAGCGATGATGTATCGCGGCACGAAGGATCAGAATCAGACATCGATCGACGGAAACAACACGCCGTTCACCTATCGGCCAACCTTCTACAGAACGGGCGCTTTCGGCAACTATCTCTTCTTTGACAAGCTGGATTTGCTGGGTGGGTTCATTCACAGCAACGACGACTACAAATGGAATCCGGGCGGGCCAATGACGAACTATGTTGCAAACACCTATCGCGGCGAAGCGGATTACTACATCAAGACGGGCACGGTGATCATGGCCCGGCTGGACCGCGGCACTTCAAGCATCGCTCCACAGCCAACCATGCACACGCGCGCATGGGGCATCGGCGCAGAACACGCGCTGACACAACTGGGGAACATTGTGGTGCGTGCCGCCTACACCCAGGAACACGATGGCGACCCGGTTGCGCTGGTTGGCACAACCGACAAACTATTCAAGCTCGATTTCAGATTCATGTGGTAAGGAGAGAGAAATGTACAAGGTAATTCGTATCATCACGGTGGCCTCGCTATCTGTTCCTCTGATTCTCGCGGCCCAGAGCGGCGGCAACGTGACGCTTCCGCAAGACAAGGGATCAGACAAGATCAATGTATCTGCCTACCCGGCGGACCAGCAGAAGGGCTACAAGGTCTTTACGGAAAAGTGCTCCAAGTGCCACACAATCGCCCGGCCCATCAACACCACCATGACCAAGGATGAGTGGAACAGGTATGTAAAGCGTATGATGCACAAGCCGAACTCCGGCATCAGCGACAGCCAGGGAAAGGCGATCTATGAATTCCTCGCCTACGACCAGGAGACCCGCAAGGATAAGAATCCCTCGGCATTCTTCAAGGCTTTGAGCGACGAGGAGATTGAGAAGTTGAAGGCCGAGCAGCACTAGAGTTCAAGCCTCCGGCTTGTGTGCCGTTGCGGGTATGACGCAAGGATTGTTGCCTTTCTCCCCGGCGAGCCTTAGGCCCGCTCGCCAGGGTCTTCTTTTCAACCACCCGCTACTCAGTCGCTGCGGTTTCAAGGTAGAGTAGCTGACACAACTCACCAGAGCGGGGAACGCATGCGCTACTCGATCACGGTCCCGGACCAGGAGTACTTCGACAAGAATATTCCCTGCCGCGCAGCCTGCCCCATCCACACGGAGTGCGGCCGCTATGTCCAGGCCATCGGGATCTCGAAGGACGAAGAGGCGTACCTCCTCGCGCGCGCACCCAACCCCTTCGCCTATGTTCTGGGCCGCATCTGTGCCCACCCCTGCGAGGACAACTGCCGGCGCGGCAAGATAGATGAACCTATTGCGATTTGCGCGTTGAAGCGTTACGCCACCGACCGCCATAATCTGGGTACAGGCCACGACCCGGCACGCAAAAAACTGCCGCCTCCCGCCAAGCGCGACAAGAAGATTGCGGTGATCGGCGCGGGCGTTTGCGGTCTCACCTGTGCGCACGACCTGGCCCTGCTTGGCTACACAGTCGACGTCTTTGAGTCCGCGCCCGTGCCCGGCGGCATGTTGTACCTGGGCATCCCGCAGTTCAGGCTGCCGCGCGAGATCATCAAGATGGAAGTGGACAACATTTTGGCCATGGGCGTTACGCTGCACACCCGCGTGACACTCGGCCGGGACGTCTCTTTCTCCGATCTGCGCTCGAAGTTCGATGCGGTCCTGCTGGCCACCGGGCTCAACAAGGGCCGCGAGTTGAACATCCCCGGAGCGCACTTTGCCGGCGTCTATAACGGCATAGATTTTCTCATCAACGTCAATCTCGGATTCGAGATCGAACTCGGCAAGCGCGTGGTGGTGGTGGGCGGCGGCAACGTGGCCATCGACGTGGCGCGCGCCGCTGTCCGGCTGGTGCATGAGCAAGTGGACTTTGCGGCGCAGGATGACTACGCCAAGGGCCTGCAGCCTGCCTTCGACGCAGCGCGCATGGCCTTGCGCTCGGGGGCCGAAGAGGTGGGCATGGTCAGCCTTGAATCCCGCGCCCAGATGCCGGCGTGGAAGGGCGAAGTCGACGAAGCTGAGCATGAAGGCATCGTCGTCGACAACGGCTGGGGACCCAAAGAGATCGTCGGCGAAAACGGAGTTGTCACCGGCCTGAAGGTTCGCCGTTGCCTGACGGTGTTTGACGAGAACGGCCGCTTCAATCCCGCATTCAGCGACGAGGAGAGGATCATCCCATGCGACAGCGTCATCCTCGCCATTGGCCAGCAGGCCGATCTCTCCTTCCTGACCGGGGATGAGGGAGTCCAGGTGACGCCGCGCGGCATTCTCAAAATCGACGAAAACCTGATGACCACCGCGCCCGGCGTATTTGCCGGCGGCGACGTGGCCTTCGGTCCGCGCATCCTGGTGGAGGCCGTGGCCAACGGGCACAAGGCCGCGCGGTCAATCCACGTCTACCTCAGCGGCAAGACAAAGAAGACCGTGCTGAGCCGATTCCGAGTCCTGCCCAACTGGGAGATGCCGCGCGGCTTCCTTTCCACACCGCGGCAGAAGATGCCGGTGCTGGCCTCCAACCGGCGCATCGGGATTGCCGAAGTCGAGCTTGGCTTCGATGAGGAGCAGGGCCGCGCCGAAGGGCTGCGCTGCCTGAACTGCCAGGTAAACACCATCTTCGATGGGTCCAAGTGCATTCTCTGCGCCGGATGCGTGGATGTGTGCCCCGAAAACTGCCTGCGCCTTGTGGACCTTGTGCAGGTGCGAGGCGACGATCGCTACGACGCGCTCATTCAAAGCCGATACGGCGTCCCTGCCGCCGAGCTTCAGGCCGGCCAAGCGGGAGCCATCATCAAGAACGAAGAGAAGTGCATTCGCTGCGGACTGTGCGCAGCACGCTGCCCAACCGGCGCCATCACCATGGAATCGCTGGAACAGCAGGAACGGGAAGTCTTCGAGTAAGGGAGCCAGGGAATGAACCGACGGACTTTTTTCAAACTGAGCTGGGGCACGGTTGGTGTAGGCGCTTTGATTTCAGCAGTCGGCGTGAGCATGGCAGCGGTGTTGCGCTACCTGATGCCAAGCGTGTTTTACGAGCCGCCCCAGTCTTTCAAGATCGGTAACCCCGGAGACTTTCCCTTCGGTCCACCCACCTTCCTGGTCGATGAGAAGATCTTCGTATTTCGCGACCGGGACAAGGGTTTTTCCGTGGCCAGTGCTGTATGCACCCACCTCGGCTGCACGGTAGCGCACTTTTCGAGCGACCAGAAGTTTCATTGCCCCTGCCATGGCAGCGTTTTTGGCGCCGATGGAAATGTGCAGCACGGTCCCGCGCCGCGGGCGCTGGATTGGTTTGAAGTCACCCAGGCGCGCGATGGACAACTTCGCGTGGACAAGGACAAAGTTGTACCGCCTACGTACCGGTTGATGGTGTAACCATGAATCTGTTTCGCGAAATCTGGCAATCGATTGTGCGGCGGGATCCGCTGTCCACCGACAAGGGGAAGTCCGAACTGGTCTTTCTCAACGTGTGGCTGCACATCCATCCGGCGAAGGTGAAGAAAGAGAACATGAAGTTCAGGCACACCTTCTACCTGGGCTTCATCACGTTCTTTCTCTTCCTGATCCTCGTTACTACCGGCATCGCGCTGATGTGCTACTACCGGCCGTACCCCCCGCAGGCCTACCAGGACATGAAGGACCTGCAGTTTGTCGTCTTCATGGGCCCGTTCCTGCGCAACATGCATCGCTGGGCAGCGCACGGTATGGTGGTCTGCGTTTTCCTGCACATGTGCCGCGTGTTTTACACGGGCTCCTATAAGAAGCCGCGCCAGTTCAATTGGGTCATCGGCGTGTTCCTGCTGTTGCTGACTTTGGGACTCTCCTTCACCGGATATCTCCTGCCGTGGGATCAACTGGCCTACTGGGCCATCACGGTGGGCACCAACATCGGCAGCTATGCACCATTCATTGGCGGCCAGGTGCGCGAACTGCTGCTGGGCGGCCACAGCGTTGGAGAAGGCGCGCTCATTCGCTTCTACGTTCTGCACGTCGCCGTGCTGCCGGCGGCGGTCATCCTGCTGACCATCGTTCACTTCTGGCGTGTGCGCAAGGACGGCGGTCTCTCACGGCCCATCTGGAAGCTGAAGGCGAAGGCAGGAGAACTGGTCACCATCGGCACACCGGCTCCAACAGCGCCGCTTGCCGTGGCTGCTTCCATCACCAAGACCTACGGCCTGATGGAAGTCGTCACCGGCAAGCCAATTTTCGAGGCTGTGACACCTGAAGAGGAAGAAGACACGGTCTTCTCCTACCCCTACGCGTTTGTCCGCGAGGCGGTCACGTTGATGGCCACGGTCACAACCATCATGACCATGTCGCTGTTCCTGAACGCACCGCTGGAAGAGTTGGCGAATCCAGCCAAGACGCCGAATCCAGCCAAGGCGCCGTGGTATTTTCTGGGGCTACAGGAGTTGGTCAGCCACTCGGCACTGTTGGGAGGGGTTGTCGCTCCGGCCTTGATGGTCCTTGCCCTTCTTGCCATTCCGTATATTGATAGGAACCCAAGCCGCCGTCCCGGGGACCGGCGTTGGGTGCTCTGGCTATTCACCATCTTCGTCGTCGCCAATCTGGTGTTGATTGTGATTGGGACCTTCTTCCGCGGACCGGGCTGGGCCTTGGTTCCACCGTGGGTGCATGTCGTCGGGGGGGCTGAGTAATGGAGCGCAGACTACAGCAAGTTTTCTTCGCGTTGAGCTTTCTGGCGCTGTTGCTAATCGTTGCGGCTGCGTGGCAAGCCAACACGCCATCCTGGAAGACTTATCAGCGCAACTTCCTCCAGCTTGAAGCACAGGGCGAGCCAAACGCTGTAACAAAAGCAGCGGTGCTTGCCACGCCGCCAGAGATCCATCAGGTCATGCTGACCGGCCTGCAGCGCGTCGACCGCTGCACCACCTGCCATATGGGCGTCGAAGACCCGACCATGAAGAACGCGCCGGAGCCTTTCCGCTATCACGCCAACCTCGGGCCGCACATTCCGTCAAGGTTTGGATGCACCATCTGCCATGGCGGCCAGGGCCTGGCTACGGACAAGGAGGGCGCGCATGGCAACGTTGCCTTCTGGCCGAACCCGCTGCTAAGCAAAGATTACATCCGCGCGTCCTGCGGTCGCTGCCATAAGGAAGGCCAAGTGCCCGGCGTACCGGAACTGACTGAAGGACGACGCCTCTTTGAAACACAAGGCTGCCGCGGCTGTCACAAGCTGAACGGCGTGGGTGGCAGTATCGGCCCCGATCTCACCGCGGAAGGCGCAAACCGGCGTGCGCCGGAGTGGCTGGAGAAGCACTTCCTCACACCCAGCGCTGTCTCTGCCGGCTCGGCGATGCCCAACTTCCACTTCACAAAGGAGCAGGCTCGCGCCCTCACCTATTACATGCTCTCGCTCACCAGCGAGGAGATGGGAAGCTACTTCTCAAGCGTGCGCCTGATTCCCGGCCCCGAATATGGCCGTCAGCTGTTCATCGAAAAGAACTGCATTACCTGCCACAACGTGGGCGGCGTTGGCGCCAAGGTGGGTCCCGACCTGATGGGCGTCACCAGGCAGCACTCCACGGAATGGCTTGACGAACAGCTCGTCAATCCGGAGCTGGTTTATCCCGGCAGTTCCATGCCAGCCTATGACCTGGAAGCCAACGCCCGCAAGGCACTGCTGGCCTATCTAGAATCCGCCACTCCGGAAGATGCGCAGTTGATCCTCTCTCGCCGGCCGCGTGCGTTGACCCCTGAAGATGTGGCCATCGAGGCCGGCAAGCAGGACTTCGCCCGCTTCGGCTGCGTTGGCTGCCATGGGACTGAGTTGCAGGGCGGCGTGCCCAATCCGAACGCGCAGGGCGGCGAGGTGCCTTCCCTGCTCCACGTCTCCGACGACTACACCAAGGATGAAGTCATCGCCATCATCCGCAACGGGCGCGCGCCGCCGTTGGAGAACACCGCCGGCCCCACGCCGCCGCTCTACATGCCGTCCTGGAAGAAGGTCTTGAGCGATGAGGATATCAACCGCATCGCCGATTACATGTGGTCGAAGCAGGAGAAGAAGAAGGATAGCTGGTAGCAGGAAGACATGGGCCAGCGCGTGCGTCAATGCCGCGCTGGCCGGAGTCGGCGTTCACTTCAAGAGGAACTTGCGGCAATGAAGCAACCTCTGCTGTCAGCCAATGCAGGTCTCGTGTTCTTGATCCTTGTGGTTGTCTGCTTTGTGACCATGGCGGCTCAGGCCCCGAGAGCCGCTGGCGATGGAGCGTCACGGACGGAGCTATTCCCGCCGCCGAAAAATCTCCAAGTCCTGCCGAAGGATATGACCTGCAAGCAGGTCCACGACCTGATGGAACAGTGGAAGATGGGACTGGGTATGAGCTGTGCAGGCTGCCATGCCGAGGACAAGAGAATCTGGACCGGGATGGCCGTCCTACGCTCAACTTTGCAAGCAACGCAAAGCCGGAAAAAGATGTTGCCCGCTTGATGTACACCATGACCGAAGAAATCAATTCGAGGTACATGCAAAAATCGATAGCTCCGGCGTGCCTGTCACCTGCGGCACCTGCCATCGAGGCCACATGGGCCCCGATCCATTTTCAACAACGCCGAATGCCGACCTTCGTCCGCCTGGGACGCCGCAGCCAACAGGTGCGGAACAGCCGCCTGAGTAGCCCGTGCCTGCCGCCTTCTTGCATCGTGGCCTTTGCGGGTTATGAACGCTCATGCTCCATGTGAGCTGAAACGCGGATGCATGCTCGTCAATCCGGCTTCCCCGTGTAGTGTTGTTGGTGATGGACATCGGCGTGGTCTTCCAGCGACTCAATGTGCGTTGTCACTTCGGCGGGCATTCCCAGCTCGACTGGCAGACGTTCCTCAAGGATGGTTGCCAGCCCATGAGCTTCGCTCACCGATGTCGACTGCGGAAACAGCAGATGCACTTCAATGATCTGGCGATAACCCGTGGTGCGGAATCGAACGCCGTGGTACTGGATGTTGAGTTCAGAGCAGATAACGTCGAGCTTTTCGCGTATCTTTCGGCCGGTCTCTGGATCGGAATAATCCAGAAGCCCCACGGCGGATTGCCAGACGAGCCGTCCGCCGGACCAAAGAATATTGACCGCGAAGGCAACCAGCGGATCGGCCGGCTTCCAGTGCGTGAGCATTACGAGCCCAAGGCCGCCCACAACACCAAAGCTCGTCCAGCTATCAGTCAAAACATGCTTCCCATCGGCTACCAGAATCAGTGAATTGGTTCGCTTCCCAGTGCGGATGAGGTAGTAGCCAAGTGCGCCATTCAGGATTCCGGCAATCAGGATCAGTACAATGCCGGATCCGAGATGCTGCAATTGCAAGCCGGCAATCCACTCGTGGATGGACTCAACGAGAATTGCTATGGCCGCTACTACGATCAATGCGCCTTCAAAGCCCGCGGAAAAGAAAGTGATTCGTTCGTACCCATAGTGAAAGTGGTGAGAGGCCGGCCTCGCGCTCAGCCGCAAACTGAAGCTTGCAAATCCAACAGCGATCACATGGATCACGGACTCGGCCGCGTCAGAGAAAATAGCCGCAGAGTGCGTCATGAAATAGGCTGTCGTCTTGCCGAGCAGCATTAGCACGCCAAACATCAATGAAAGATGCATTGCAAACTGCGCATCCCTCATCTCGCCTTCGCTTCGAGATTGTCCAGCGCTTTCCATAACATGCCTCGTTCCAGGGGATCTAGAGGAATGAACCTAAGCGCCTGAAGGCGTGTTCCTTCTCCGATTTCGGAAAACGAAAGTGCCCAACGCTCGCGTCAGTGCTTGTATAGCGTCAGGATCGCCCCTAGCATTGTCAATCCAGCGACCTCTGCGGTGAGATTGAGATCAACATAAAGCTGCTTGGCAAAGATAACTAACCTCAACGGCAATATACCGTTGGGATCGTAGAGCGCGCCATCGTAAACCCCGCGGAGGAGATAAGCAACCAGGCAACTCAGCATCGGGATCGCTCCAAGGCCCGCCGCAAGGTAGAAGCGCTGGCCTTGAAACGGTCCCGGAGTCACTACAAGGGCCACCTCCACCAAGGAGAGTAACGCATAACTGATTGCCTGCCACACAAGGTGAAACCGAGCGTGTTTCAGCCACAGCGGATTGGTTGCATGAGTGTGATTGAGATCGATTGCCAATGTCCCTGCCCCCTGCGCGGCACAGAGAGAAGCGAGCAAACATCGGGCAAGTCCTGCATGGGTCACGTTTGCCTCCGGTCAAGGCTGCTTGCCTTCAGTTAGCCACCGGCATCATTGCCGAGGGCGATCCAGTGTGCTCTTTGGCCGTGAAGGGAAGTGTCACCGTAATCTGCGCGCCTCTGGTCTCGCGGTTGCATGCGATGACAGTCCCCCCATGTGCGCGCGCAACGGCGTCAATGAAGGCAAGACCAAGGCCATGCCCATTGGACTCGCGACCCTTTACCCGGCGTTCAAACAAATGCGGCAGCACCTCCGGTGAGAACCCGGGTCCGTCGTCCTGGCAAACCAGAGTCACCGAATCCTTCTCAACTCGAAGCAGTATCTCCACGCTCGCCTGGGCCGGCAGATGCTTGAGCTCGTTGTCAAACAGGTTAGCTATCATCCGGTGAATGAGCGCCGCATCGGCATCGATCTTTACCTGAGCGCTGCATTGGAGTCCGATCCGCAGTCCCTTCTCCGCCATGGATGGCTCATACAGATCGATCATACTGCCGAGTAATTCGTACAGGTCAACTTCGCTGCGCGTAAGCCGCAGGGCATCGGCCTTGGCCTCGGCCACATCGAGCGACTGGTTTAGAAACTCGCTCAAGCGATCGAGTTCCTCAATGGCCGAGACGATTGGCTCAGCCTGCTCTCCCTCCGTTGCCGCAGACAGAGACATTTCAAGCTTCCCGCGAATGGCGGTCAAGGGGCTGCGCAGGTCATGCGCGAGCGAGTCGGTGATGGTGTGCAACTGGTGAATTGTAGACTCGATTCGGTCAAGCATTCGATTCAAAGTGCGGGCCAGATGGCCGACTTCGTCATTTCGCTCGCTCGTGGGCACGCGGGCCGCAAGATCGGAATGGCCGATTCTCGAAGCAGCCTCAGTGATCTCGCGAACATGGCTCAACATTCTCCTAGTGGTATAGAAAACAATGGCGAAGCCAAGAAGCACAAGCAACAGCCAAAGCAGGAAAAACCGGACGCGCAAATTCCTGAGAACCCTCAGTTCGTCCCGCTCCGAGAGTCCAAGGTAGATGTAGGTTCCGTCGTTTATCCGGGTGGATGCCACTCGGAAAGGAATTCCGAATCCGGCTACGCGCAGGTCCATTGGGTGGTAGGGGACGATCCTGGATGCCTGAATGGCCTTCAAGTTCGGCTGGCCGTTTCCAGCCCCAACCCACAGCTTGAGCGAACCATCGGCCCCGGTTTGCAGAAAGAACACCGAATCGTTGGAACTGCTCCCCGATAGATCCTTGTTGGGAACTTCTTTGCCCGCCAGTTCAGCCACTTCGCCAACAACCCTGTCGTACAGCGTGTCTTTTGGAGTCCGCTCGGCGACATCGCCCAGCGTCCCGACCTCACCGGACAACCACGCATCGCTGCGCCTCTGGATATCGTCGGCAACAAACCGATGGAGACCCACAAACACCAGCATGGTGCCACAGGCAAACGCCAGAGTCGCCCACAGCGAGATGCGCCAGCCGGCGCTGCGCATGATCGGATTAGCGATCCTTGAGGACATAGCCCATACCTCGCATGGTTCGAATCAGCGGCGGTTGTCCCTTGCCGTCAACCTTGCTCCGCAGCCGGTAGATGTGAACATCGACCACGTTGGTGTCTGGCTGAATGCGCATGCCCCACACCTTGTCGAGGATCATCGAACGCGTTACAACGCGTCCCGCATTTCTGCATAGATATTCCAGAAGTACGAACTCTTGCTGGGTCAACTGCAAGATTTGCCCGCCGCGCGTCGCTTCGCGCCTGAGAAGATCCAGTTCAAGATCCTGGACCCGCAGCCGTGTGGCTTCACTGGAAGGCGGGCTATTGCGCTTGAGCAAATTGCGAAGACGAGCCAGCAACTCGGCAAGGGCAAAAGGCTTGGTCAGATAGTCGTCCCCGCCCTGCTCCAACCCGCGAACTCTATCATCGACAGACCTGCGCGCGGAGAGAATCAGCACCGGCGCCTTCACTCCCATCTGGCGCAAATGGAGAATCAGGCTGATCCCGTCCTGATCCGGGAGGCCGAGATCGACAATGAGAATGTCGTAGACTCCTTCTCCTGCTAGGCGCTCCGCGGTCTTGCCATCGGCGGCTTCCTCCACCTGAAATCCGGCCTCTTCCAGCGAGCGGCGCAGGAAGCTCCGTATGTCAACTTCGTCCTCGACTAGCAACAAACGCATAAACCGATATTAGTCCAACTCCGTGGTCTGCTCACAGACGAAACCGATCCGGAAAGCAGGAATAACAATACTGCTTCGGTAACTTCCAGATGAACAAGTTGTCATCCAGCCGTTGGCTCACTGTCATTCACCTTCACTAAGCTGGATGTTAGAGAAGGAACCCTTCCATTTATCTGGGACCGTATCGGGAAGATGAACGAAACGTCATCGAGCTTCCGCTCCCCTTGAATCTACTTCGTCGTCTTATGGACATACCGATGAAATGCCGGCCTGGATGGCGTAGAGGCAACGGCGCCGTGCAGAATTTCAGCGCAGCATAACACCAAAGTGAGGACCAGCGTGCCAGTTGCACCATTCATGAACGTCTCGAATGCGACATCCTACGCAGACATTTTCAGGAATTCACTGCCGCTTCCAGGATCGCTCAATCCGCCTCTTGAGGAGGCTCTTCGGCATGTTCTGGACAACCCTGGGAGCCTGGTCCGCCCGCGAATGGTCTTTCAAGTGGCCACGGCGTATGGGCTGGCCGAGTCTCCCGCAACAGACCTTGCTATCGCGCTTGAATACTTTCACACGGCATCCCTGATCTTCGACGATCTTCCCTGTATGGACAATGCAATGGAGAGGCGCGGTGTGCCTTGCGTGCACTTCGCCTTCGGGCAGTCGGGAGCAATTCTCAGCGCCTTGGCCTTCATCAATCGAGCCTACGCGCTGGTTTGGCGGGCTGCCTCCACATGCTCGCAGCGATGCCAAAGCCCGGCGCTGGCATTCGTGGAACACTGCCTGGGCGTGGACGGGCTGCTCAACGGACAAAGCCTCGACCTTCACTATGGAACGTTGCCCCATAGCCTTGAGACTACTGAGAGGATTGCGATGGGCAAGACGGTTTCTTTGATCCGGCTGACACTGGTTCTGCCTGCAATGCTTGCCGGGGCATCGACAAGGGAAACCCAACTTCTGGAGCGAATTGCACTGTATTGGGGCCTTGCTTACCAGATGGTGGATGACCTGAAGGATGTTCTTGGCAATGCGGCCGAAACCGGAAAGACCGTTGCCCGCGACGCGCTGCTTGACCGCCCGAATGCCGCGTCGGTAATCGGCGTTTCCGGCGCAGTTCAACGCCTGGACCGCTTCATTGCATTGGGCGACCGTGCGCTTGCCAATCTGCTCAAGCTGCGACCGGGACTGGACTTTCTTTCAACATTGCGCAAAAGTCTCGAGGAAGAGTTGCTACGGGTGACCGGAAGCGCCTGCGGGGCTGCAATGGGAGCGGCCTCATGATCTTTCTCAAGCTGATCGTGACCAATTTGCGCCGCCATCGAATCCGCTCGCTCATCAGCGTCGCGGGAATTGCCTTCAGCGTGGCCGCCATGCTGACGGTGGTCACCATCCTGCAGGGCGCCATCGGCATGTTTTCCGGCATCCTCTCCAACGACAGCCAGATCATTGTCTTTGAGAGAAATGTATCGGATCTTTTCTTCAGCAATGTGCCGGCATCGTCCGCCGATCGGATTGCCGGATGGCCGCAGGTTCTGCATGCCGATCCGGTATTGTTCGGGATCGTCTCCAGCGCCGGCCATCCCATCATCACCTTGTTTGGCGTAACCGCACAGGACGCCCGCATTCGCAAAGCCGACTGGCTCTCCGGCGATCGGCAGACCTTCGCGAGCCATAGCGACGATGTCGTTCTCGGTGAGCGTGCCGCTGAGTTCCTCGGCGTTGGACTCGGAGACCATGTCCCCATCGGGCATGGCATCTTTCACGTAATCGGCATTCTTAGGACCGCCAACGGCTTTGAGGATGGCGGGATTTTCATGCCCCTGGCTGCCGCGCAAGCCTTCTTTCACAAGGAAGGCTCTTCTTCGGTCATCACAATCAAGCTCAAAAACAAGGACGACGCCGCTTCGTTCAAGAGCATGGTGAAGTCGCAGTTTCCCAATCTCATTGCTCTTGAAGATGCCGAGTTTACGCGCTCTTATTCGCAGTTCAGAATTCTCAAGGCAACCGCCTGGGCGGTGGGAGGCTGCGGACTTCTGCTCGGCGGTCTCGGGATTGCCAACACCATGATCATGTCGGTCTTCACGCGGATTCGCGAGATCGCCATTCTCCGCGTCAACGGCTTCTCCCGTGTACAGATCGGGGGGATTATCTTTGGCGAGTCCGCCGCGGTCTCGGTCCTCGGCGCGATCGCTGGATTGCTCACTGGAACCTGCTTTCTCTTCGCGTTGAAGCTGGTTCCCGCTCTTCACGGCTATGTCGATACCACGATCCATCTCCCCATCATGATGATTGTGATTCTGCTGGCCCTGTGTACTGGAATCGCAGGCGCCCTGTATCCAGCCGCCTATGCCATGCAAGTCCGCGCGGTGGAGGCGCTTCGCTTCGAATGAATTCCTTTGCAGATGTCAACGGACACACGCGAACGGTCCTGCGCGCGGCGGATCTGTGGAAGAGCTACGACCAGGGAGCGATTCAGGTTCTCAAAGGCGTGAACTTCGAAGCCATCGAAGGCGAGACCGTCGCGCTCTGCGGTCCCTCGGGATGCGGCAAGAGCACGCTCCTGCATTTGTTTGGGGGATTGGATGAGCCAGATCGAGGGCGGGTATCGGTCAATGGGTCCGAGGTAAATCGCCATCGCGACCTGCTGAAGCTGCTTCGCCATGAAGTAGGCTTCGTCTTTCAACTGCACAACCTCATTCCCGATCTCACGCTCGCAGAGAACTGTCTCATCCCTACCGTGGCAGCGGGCATAAACAAGCTGACCGCGCAAGCGCGCCTGCGCGACCTCGCATCGCGCACAGGCTTGAGCCACCGCCTCAACCACCGCATCCAGAAACTCTCAGGCGGGGAACGTCAACGCACCGCCCTCTGCCGGGCACTGATGAACAGCCCAAGGATTCTGCTTGCCGATGAGCCCACCGGCTCGCTCGACGAGCAATCCAGCTCCATGGTTTTTGAACTACTGCTCGAACTTGTCGCCGGCGAGGGCATCACTTTGCTGATGGCGACTCACGATCGCGGCCTTGCCGAGCGCTGCGACCGGCTTGTGGAGATGCACGATGGAAGAGTCCTTGAACATGTACATGCTTGATGAGCCTGCTCCGCCGGCACAAAGCTCGCCAGCCGTTTCCGCGGCGGTTTGGCATGGCCTATTCTGGCTGGTTTTTGCAAACGCTGTTGGCGTGCTGCTGGCGGTTCTTCTGCTCTTTCCCATCCTCAATCGGGCGTTGGGCGAGTGGACCTATGGGCGCTGGATCATGGTCCATATGAACATTGAGCTCTTTGGCTGGACTAGTCTGCCACTCGTCGGCTTTCTCTTCCGGGCCTATGGCGCGGATCGTGGATCTGCTGCAAAGTGGTGCCGGCCTGTGCTCTGGGTATGGTCGGCGGGCCTTGCCGCGGGCGTTCTTTCATGGCTGTCAGGGCACTCAAGCGGGAAGCTCTTCATGGACTGGAGCGGATACGCCCGCGTCCTCTTTCCGGCAGCGCTATTCACTCTATGGCTGCTGCTGGTCTTTGCCCTGGTCGCGAATTGGAATCGAAGGGAGAATGCCTACCTGGCTGTCTGGGCGGCCAAGCTGGCGGGGCTTGCGCTGCTGCTGCTGGTTCCTTTCGTGATCTATCTCGCGGCAAGCCCCACGGTCTATCCACCGGTCAATCCCGATACCGGCGGGCCAACCGGCGCAAGTCAGTTGGAGTCATCCCTGGGCATCGTCGCCATTCTGCTTGTGCTTCCCTATGGAATTGCGCGCAGAAGTGCGCGGCCTTCCAAAGCCGTCACCCTTAGTTGGATAGCATTGATCGTCGAAGCACTACTCTGCGCCTCGCTCGGACGCGCGGACGTCAGCCATCGCGTCCCCGCGCAGTACCTTAGTCTGGGAAGCCTGCTCGTGTGGCTGCCTCTGATCCCTCCTTACTATGCCGCATTCGAATGGCACAGCAACACACGCCGCTGGCGGCTGGCTTTTCTCTGGTGGTGGGCGGCCCTGGTGATCACCGGCTGGGTCTTCTTTCTCCCCGGTGTCCTCGATCGCTTCAAGTTCACCGATGGCCTGGTTGGGCACTCCTTTGTCGCCATGGCGGGGTTCACGTCGAGCCTGATCGTCTTTGTCGCAGTCCAGATGCTGGGAGAGGGGGGATGGATCTTCAACCGGGCGCGGTCTTTCTATCTCTGGAACGGAAGTGTCGTTGCCTACATCCTGGTCATGACCGCCGCTGGCTGGCGCGAGGGCTTCGATCCCACCTTCACCATCGTCCCCGGTCCGGCGCGGAACCTGCTCTATTCGCTTCGCCTCGTCACGGGCATCTTGATGCTTCTCGCTTCCCTCGACTGGCTTGTCGATGCTTCCACGCTGCTGCGCGAGCCCGTTCCGGCGGCCAACACTGCTCTCAAGGAGAAGACCGCATGAGCCGACAATTTCTCCTCGTCTATCAGTTCTTGATCGGTATTTCGGACACGTGTACCGGCGCTCTGTTGGTCATCGCTCCCGAATTGACCCTGCGCCTGATGGGCTTGCATGCACCCATTGATGCTCTGCCCTTCCTCGCATTCATCGGCGCGTTCGTCTTTGCGGTCGGATTGAGCTGCCTGTATGGAGCCTGGGTGATGGCACGGCGCTGGAACCCGTGCAGACTGGAGATCGTTTGGCTGCTTACCGCGTTTGCCCGTACTTCGGTGGCGCTGTTTGTGAGTTCACAGATTCTGGCGCACACCCTTGAATTGGGCTGGTTGACGGTGGCGCTTTCAGACGGTGCCTGCGTCTTAGTGCAGGCAATTGGTCTTCGCAAAGGCTGGCTGGCATATGCTCCGCGATGACCCGAACAGGACGGGATGGCAGGGCGCAAGCTTGGTAGCCATTACCTATATCTACTTCCTTATCTTCGCTCAGTTCGCGTTCCTCAAGCGGCTTGCGGATCTGGGAGTAGCCGGCGCGCATTTGCAGGGCGTCATGGCCGTCATGGCCATCGGCGGAATTCTCGCAAGCCTCATTGCGCCTCGCGTCAGCCGCTGGCCGTCACCGAGCATTCGGCTCCGGACCGGGCTCGGTGCCGCTGGCGCGGCTGCCTTGCTGTCGCTTCTTCCACTCCACCTGCCCGCCGCAATCGCCGTCTCATTCTTGATCGGCCTTGGTCTCGGACTCCTGACCGTCACGCTGGTCACAAACCTGCGCCAATGGACAGGCAGTCGTCATGCGCTGTTCCTTGTTGGTATTGGAACTGGAGTTGGTTATTTCGTCTGCAATGTCCCCGACTTTTTCAATGCGTCAGCCGAAGTGCAGTCGTTCGCCGCGGGCGCACTGTGCCTTGCAGGTATCGTGATCAGTTTGGGTTCCACCGGGGCGCCGTCTGAAGTTGAGCAGCGATCGGCAGAGCGCGAATTCAAATTCCTATATGTGCTGGGTTGCTTTGCGGCTCTCGTCTGGCTGGACTCCGCCGCTTTCTTCATCATTCAAAGCAACACAGCGCTCAAGGCGGAGACCTGGCACGGCTCAGCCCACCTGTGGTCCAATGCCTGTCTCCATCTTGTGGCGGCTCTGGCCAGTGCATGGCTGTTGCGCCGCCGCGGCATTGCGTCTGTTCTCACATGCGCATTCCTTGCCCTCGGCTGTGCCTGCCTGCTCCTCCTCGATCCCTCCCGTCTGGCGCTAGCCTCGGTCTTTTATCCAATCGGCGTCTCGTTGTACTCGGTTGCATTGGTGGCCTATCCTTCTTTGCTGGACCCGGCCTCCTCCGCCGCTAAGCGGGGACGCAGAGCAGGATGGATCTACGCAATCGCCGGGTGGGTCGGCTCGGCAATGGGAATCGGGATGGGCCAGAATTTCGGCTATGTCCCACCCCTCTTTGTTCTCGCCGCCGGTGCGGCTGTTCTTCTGCCGCCGCTCATCGGCATCGTTCGCCATCGCATACGCGAAATCGCACTAACGGCCGCCGTCGCGCTCGCTGCCCTGTGCCTCGATCGTGTTCTGCTCCCCACGAGCACATCGGCACAGCTCTCGCAGATCGAGCGGGGCCATCAGGTGTACATCTCCGAGGGATGCATTCACTGCCATTCGCAATATGTCCGGCCGAACTCTCCTGACGTCCTCATGTGGGGCCCCGTCGAATCCATGCAGGAACTCCGCCGCCAGATCCCGCCGCTCATTGGCAATCGCCGCCAGGGCCCCGACCTGTCACAGGTTGGCGCGCGCCGTTCGCCGCTGTGGCTGAAGGCCCATTTCTACGATCCCTCCGAGGTCAGCGGTTCGTCGATCATGCCTTCGTTCGCCATCCTCTTCCGCGATGGGCGTGGGGACGATCTTGTCGCATACCTGGCGAGCCTGCATGGCGAAGGCACGGCCGAACACATCGCGGAGGAGCGGCTCTGGAAGCCTTCAACTGAAGCTGTTCGCGCAGCCGATCCGCAACTCGGCAAGCAGCTCTTTGAGCAGGACTGCGCCACCTGCCACAGCGCCGACGGCCGCACACGCGGCGCTTGGCAACCCAGTTTCAAGCGCCTGCCGCCCGACCTTTCGATCGGGCCGTTCTTCTATCTGCCGTCCTCCGGTTCACCGGAGCAGCGCCAGACTCGCCTTGAACAGATCGCCAAATTCGGCGTGCCTGGAACCGACATGCCCGGACATGAGTACTTGTCCGACCAGCAGATTGCTTCCATCGGTCTTTGGTTGTCGCACCTCATCGCGCAACCGAGTCAATAACCATAAACACCAGTTCCCCATAGGAGACGAATCATGAAGAACTTCGCCAATGCTCTTATCCTTGCCCTTCCCTTCGCCACTGCGGCGGTTGCCCAGCATCAGACCTTCACCGTCGACCCCGCTGCCAGCAAAGTTGCATTCGCTTTAACAGGCACCGGGCACTCGGTGAGCGGCATTTTCTATGTGCAGAGCGGATCGATCCATTTCGATCCCGCCGCCGCTGCCATCTCTGGTTCCGTTGTGGTCGCAGCCGGCAGCGGCGACAGCGGCGACAAGGGCCGCGACAAGAACATGAACAACCAGGTTCTAGACGTTGCTCACTTTGCCGAAATATCTTTCGTGCCAAAGAGCTTCACCGGAGCCATCGCGCCGAGCGGTGACTCCACAATCCAGGTTACCGGCGTCTTCACGCTCCATGGCGCTCCGCATGACCTTACACTCCCCATGCAGATCCACATCGACGGCTCGAATCTGACCGCAAAGGGGCACTTCACGGTCCCCTATGTGCAGTGGGGACTGAAGGACCCGAGTGTGTTTGTTCTCAAGGTCGCTAAAGAGGTCGGCATCGATCTGACCCTGGTTGGTCACGTATCGGCCGGAAACTGATGCGGCGACTTAATTTACCTCGACCGATTCATTGCAATCGCCTCGTGGCGGGCTCGACCAGGACTACCAGGGTCAGCCTGCCACAGGCTGTTGCGCTTGGTTGCTCTTGGGTCCTCTATGCGCCACGCAATTCCCGATGGTCAAAAGTCAATCGAATCACTTGCACTATGAAGGAGAAAACAATGAAGGACAAAAGAATGATCAACCACATCATCTTGACTGTTAGCGATGTTGAGCGTTCGTTGACATTTTACGATGCTGCTCTGAAGCCCATTGGAATCCAGCTTTTCCTGCCCTACAAGGGTGAAAATGGCCATCCCGACCTCTGGGGATTCGGAGACGGAAAGAGAGCGTGCTTCTGGCTCAAGCAAGGGAGGCCTGATCCAGGCTCGATCCATTGGGGCTTCGATGCCGATAACAACGCTCAAGTCGATGAGTTTTATCGGGCTGCAATCGCAGCCGGAGCGACGGATAACATTTCACCGCGGGCCCGGCTCGAATACTATCCGGGATATTACGCGGCCGATGTTTTGGATCCCGACGGGTACTCGTTCGAAGTGGTTTATAAGAGTTGATCGATCCCGCCGGCCATATTCCAAATGATGAACTGGTCCCCTGGAGATCGGCATTCCTTTAACGACCCGCATACGCCGGCTAGCATAGTCTCGAATGCCGATCTCAGGCCAATGCGCATTTCCAGACTCACCTGTCTCGGCGAGTGCATCGGAGATATCGCGTGAATCCAGAATTCTGCCCCGGCTCCATCGTTGGTTTGCGGGGACCAATTCATCAGAATCCGTGTTCCAGGCCCAAAGCCGGTAGCTTGGAACAGCGGCCAAAGAAAATCCCGCAGTCATACGGCCGAATATATGCTTTCAGGCAAGTCATATCGTCCGAAACGTACTCGCTTGCGGCAATGGACATCCCTCCGGACACCAGTCCGGCGATCCCCGCAACCAGAATGCTGCGGTGAGTTCCATGCGCCGCCGCAACCCCCAGCAACAGACTTGACGTTGACAGGATTCCGTCGTTTGCACCCAACACTGCAGCTCGGAGAAGCCCAATGCCGCCGGCCCGATGCAGCCTTCTGCTCCGCACTGGCATCTTGAAGCGCTTCCGGACGAGGAACTTCTGAAAACGCCGGAATGCGTTCTTGTTGGTCGGTCGCCCATGGGATTCCATCGAGCCGCCTAATGCGTGATCAACTTGCCCTGTCCTAGATCCATTTCATCCTCAGCAGCCAAACCTTGACGCCTTGCGTAAGGCCCGTGTAGGCAATCAGCGTCAGCAGGAGAATCGGCCAATACATCGCAGGCAGGTGGGTCAGGCCAAGCGAAGAGGCCAACGGAGAATACGGCAGCCAGGCGCCGAAAGCCATGATGGTCAATGTCGTAATCAGCAATGGCCAGCTTGCACGGCTCTGGAAGAAGGGGATTTTATTTGTGCGAATGATATGGATCACGAGCGTCTGCGTCATGATGGACTCAACAAACCAACCCGTCTGAAACATATGGGTGCGGGATGGATCCCAGCACTTGAATAGATAGAGCATGACAAAGAAAGTTGTGTAGTCGAAGATCGAGCTGATGGGCCCGATGCAGAGGATGAATCGCCTGATCTCTCCAATGTTCCAGGGCCGCGGATGCGCGACCAGTTCGTCGTCCACCGCATCGTTGGGGATCGGAACCTGAGAGAAGTCGTAGAGCATATTGTTTGTCAGAATTTGGATCGGGGCCATGGGGAGGAATGGCAGAAAGGCACTTGCTCCCAACACGCTGAACATGTTCCCAAAGTTGGAGCTGGCTCCCATGCGGATGTACTTGATGATGTTGGCGAAGACCTTTCGTCCCTCGATGACGCCCCCTTCGAGCACCATCAGGTCTTTCTGCAACAGAATCAGGTC
>Ga0182016_10002035_pt1 | contig 24148 bp, 26 predicted proteins | sample 712S2MmetaG_FD_120491 | JGI IMG/M metagenome (GOLD analysis project Ga0182016, IMG submission 120491) | Permafrost microbial communities from Stordalen Mire, Sweden - 712S2M metaG | ecosystem: Environmental > Terrestrial > Soil > Wetlands > Permafrost | place: Sweden: Stordalen | collected... | reverse complement strand
CGCAGAGCGTCCCTCAGATGCTCGCCGATCTCTCCACCGCGTGTGATGTCGGCGCCAAGAAGAACAGCAAGGGCTATAAGGAGACATGGATTGGCTATAAGCTGCATATCGACGTCGCCAGCGGTCAAATTCCTGTCGCTTGCGTGCTGACCTCGGCCTCCGTGCATGACAGCCAAGTCGCCATTCCCTTGATGACCATGACCAGCGCCCGCGTCTCCTACCTCTATGATCTGATGGACTCGGCCTATGACGCCGCCGCCATCGCCGCACAAAGCGTGGCGCTCGGCCACGTCCCGTTGATTGATCGCAACTTTCGCGCACAGCACGAAGCAAAAACCGAATGCGCCGAGGAAGTCGCGCGCATGAAATTCATCCACCTGCCCGACCCGGATGACGTGCTCTACGACTTCCGCACCATGGTCGAACGCATCAACGGACGATTGAAGGACGAATTCGGCGGCAGGTTCGTGCGCGTGCGCGGAGCGGTCAAGGTAAAATGCCACCTGATGTTCGGCATCCTCGCCCTCACCGTCGATCAAATATTCCGCGTCGGACCCTTCACGCCGGCGCCCACCTGACCTTCGACCACAGCGCGCCAATCGGCGACAAAAAAATCACGCGTTCGATTAGTTTTGCAAGCAGCTCCCCATACTGAAAATTCAGTCTTTCCTTGGCGTTTTTCTGGGTCTTTTGGATTTTGACCTTCAAATCACGAGCAGAGTGTCGCCGGGCGGCCGAAAAATTACCAGGTGGCTCCGTCGCGCCGCTTACCTTCTTTCTCCATTCCGACGCATTGGCGGCAAGAACGCCAATACCCAACACCCCGACGGGACACGTAGCTTTGCTGTGTCATGAGCGATCCTGGGCTGAGGATCGCTCACATCAATTTGAAAAATCCCCGCAAGGGCTTTGGCACCGCTTCAATGCGCTCGCGGATTCGCGCAAGCTTTTCTTCGTTCCGGCTCATCGGCGATTGTTGCGATAGCGCATTGCGGATTCGCTGTTCGATTTCCGGATCTACACCTTTCATTTCGACGATAGGGTGCTCGATTGCGCCAAGCTCTCGCGCCAGCGCGTCGAATTCGCGCGTTTCGAATTTTCGAGTCGTGACAGTCGCCCCGCAACAATAGGTTCCACTGCCCGGTTTCTCGATTTCATAACGGACGAATTTTGCTATGACCTCCTCTGGCGATCTCACAATGTTGTGGAAATGCACGAGATATGCGTTGGAGGGCGCTATACGCACCGACTCGAGGACAAATCCGGGAGTATGAATATCATCCTTGTAAACCACGTCGCGATGACGAAAGGCGCGAACCTGGGGATCGTGATGAAACGGGGCCAGCTGATCGAAAAGTTCCTCCTGGGTCGCAGACTGTAAAGGAAAACTGTCCGGAGCCGCGCCCAGTCGGGCATAAGCGATGGCCTGCTCCCGTGTGCGCTTCACGGCACGGTTCGTAAAGTCTATCATCCGGCGGGAAGGAAACTCGTCGTCGTCCATCCGCAAAACCCATTCCTCCTGGACGAAGTCGGGCAATTGCGAAAGTCCCGACTCCACAAAGTTCTTCGGGAAGGAGATCGGCCTCGCATCTTCTCCGAGTTCGCGAAGGATCGAACTCGTCGCGTCAGTGGTCTTATCATGAACAAGATAGAGTGGGCGCAACCCAAGCCTTCTATAGGCCCGTGCGATAATCCCAATCCATCGGGCGCTGTCCCGCGTGAAGATCACGATACGAAAATTCATGGGTTTCCTTTTCCCAGTCCAGAAGGTCTTCGAGCGATGGACGGCATCCGCCTGGACGCCTGCCGCGGTGTCGCTCTCGTCGAACGGCCGGCCAATCGCCCCCATGAGCGGCGCCGATCAAGCTTCATTTGTGCATGAACAAAAGCTGCGAGCAATTGAGATTTTGTCCGGCAGCCAAAGGCTTGGCCCACCAGACCGCCCGCCGGCGACTCAACTTTGTGAAGTTCACTGTTTCGAAGGCCTCGCCCCTTCTGTCGCAACTCTAGGGGCTTACCCCTCCCGCCATCGGGAATATGGCGTTCCGCAACCACCTTTTGTTCCCCCCCTGTAGGAACTCGACGCCATCGAAGGCAGAGCCGGCTTCAACGGGTGGGCCGAAAATCGTACACTCGAAGCGATCCGCCGGAAACCATATCAATCAACGCGAGCGCGTGTAAAGTCGCCGTGCATGATTGCGAATGCAACCGCTTTGCAAGCCGAGCGCGGCGTAATGGCCGCCCACTGCCACAACGAGGCGCACTACATATCGCTGCGGAGCTCTGCCGCGCCGCCATGCATTGAGAAGCATCAAGCCTTCCAAAGCCAATTGCCGAAATTAGTGAGAGCATTGCCCAATACCCTACCGGCCGTCAGAAAGAATTCCGCCACGGGCTTCAACCAGGGACGCGGACCAGATTCCAGGTCCGACGGAAGAGCCGCGATTGGCCCGGCGACCTCGTTGAAAATTTGTCGCCCTCGTTCGATCTGGTCGTTCAGCGCGGTCTCCAGGCGCGCGCAACCCTTCTGCAAGCTGTTGACGAAAGCGGCCGGCTCGGACGGAAACATCTCCAACTGGTCGGGGGGCACAGAACCGCAATATCCGCGCACCATCTCGAACAGCCCCCGCTGGGAAGCTTCGGCCGTGCGACAGTTGATCGTCGCCTTCCGGAATTGCGCCCACAGCCGCTCGTCGGTCTCGTAGGGAAGGGGGAGCGTGCGGAGTTTTTCCTCGACCAAGGCGTGACGCCGGAAATAGTCCTCATCATTGGCGGAACCGCTGTAGGTGCTTTTGGACATGCGCATGACGGCGACTGGCGTGTCGATGAACACGGTCCCGTGCAAGGCGGCCAACGCATGGAATAGGAAATAATCGCTTTGCGGGCCGAGCGCCTCGTCGAAATCGCCAAGCTCCGCCATAGAGGCGCGCTTCGCAATCGCCGAGAAGCCAGGAATCACCATATGATGAGAAACAAACCTCGTCAGCGCCTCTTGCGGCGGAATGAACCGCATGGGAATCCCCATGGCGCTGGCTTCTACCCAGGCATGGCCGCGCCGACCCGGGATGTATGAACCCATCAAGCCTAATGGCCGACCGTCGTCGCCGGCAATGACCGCGGTGCGCGCATAGGCGACCGCCGCTTGCGGGAAACGTTGCAGCGCGGCCACGACGAGCTCGAAGTAGCGAGGATTTGAGATATAGTCGTCGGCTGCAAGCAAGCACACCAATTCACCGCTACAAAGCTCAAGGCAGCGCCGAACGGCCGCATGAGCCCCACGATTGTGCGGAAGTTTTTCGGCGATAATCCGTGAATCCCGGTCACGATAGTGTTCGATGATCGCCCAGCTGTCATCCGTCGAACCATCGTCAACGACCCACAATTGCCAATTTTGGTAGGTTTGCGAGAGGACACCCTCCAATGCTTGCGCGATGAAAGCTGCGTGATTGTAATTCGCGAGGATTACCGCGATTTTCATGCCATGCCCCTCAATAAGTTGATCGGCCGCAGTGGAGGGTTCGGATGACGTCTTAGCGCATCGTTGCCTGAAGCGCTTGCCTTTGTCGATCCAGAACCAGCGTTAGTTTCCTGCGGCCCCTAACCCCCAGTGGATCACCCGAACGTATCTTCCGCGAATATTCCTTGGCCGGGATATTTACAAGAGCTATGTGAAGGGGGCTCTCGTTGCAACGAAACGCTTGGCTTTGGCAGCTGCACTGTGTGTACGGGGCGGCGCAATAATCGGCCCGGTGAGCGGCGCATGGTGCGGCCGCGTGGCGGCGTAAAACCCGGCCAGTTTTAGGCTGAGCCTTACCGAAGCTTGATTCGGGAGGGCGGCCGAGGATGTTTGCGGTGGAGACCTACGCGGCGGTTCGATGCTTTGTTTTCATTGAGGGAAAGAGCCCGCGTGAGGCGGCGCGCGTTTTTGGGTTGGCCAGGACACGGTGGCGAAGATGTGCCGCTATTCGGCTCCGCCCGGTTGCATGCGCACCAAGCCGCCGGAGCGGCCGAAGTTGGGTCCGCTGACCCCGGCGATCGACGCGATCCTCGAAGCCGACAAGACGGCGCCGCCCAAGCGACGGCACACGGCGAAGCGGATTTTCGAACGCCTTCGGGACGAGCTCGGCTTTGCCGGCGGCTACACCGTGGTGAAGGATTACGAGCGGCTCCCGTGAAATCCGGCCGTGTCAATGCGACAAGCTCCGATTCGGGTTGTCGCCCCTAGATTCACACATCCCGGCCGCCGGGAATCCCCCAACCGCCATCAAAGATCAGAGAACTTAACAGCCCTGTCGAACGCGCTCACAGAGGAACTCGGAATAGAGCCAGACCGCCGATCATGTCGGCCGGGCAGAGATGATGACGAGCGAGGGAATAATGAGCCCGTTTCTTCATCCGATGGAATGTAAAAATTGACCATCCAGTGTTAACTTGCCGGCGCCCTTTATTGCATAGCGTAAACAAACGGCGATGGCACCTTCGATGGCTCGGGAGTGGTCCGTTCTCGAACTGCGACCAGCACCAAATCTTGTTTATGGCTGCGCAGGTATTCCGATGATCGAGAGAGTTGCAAGGACGTAGCCTCATCGATAAGGCGGTTGATCCGCTCCTCCTCCTCAGTCTTGATCCGCAAAATCACGGCCTCGTTCGTTATAGAAGCCTCTTCCATTAAAGAAACTCTAGCCTTCGAACCGTCATGCAAATGCCTGAGTCCGAACAGAGTGCAAAGCGTCCAATATAGCTCCATAATCTTTAAATTTATATACCTTACAAACAGAACCAAGCCGGTTTTGGCTGAACCAACTACCTTATCCCGCTTGTTCATTGTAGAAACCCCTCTCAGTTCAGGCCGCAAAGCTTCGCGATGACATCTGCATAATTTTGACCCACAATTTCATCGCCGTCGGGGCTAAGATGGACCGGATCAACGAACATGTAATCATCTTTGCCATATTTTCCAAACTCCTTGTAGAAGTCCATTTTTGGCACATCCATCTTGTTTAGTTGCTCAGAGGCTCTTTCGAATAACGGGAATGCCAGTCTGATCACATCAATAAAAGCATTGTTCTTCTCCGAGACCTCTATATTTGTTGCCTCCAACGGATGCAAATGCCTCTTATTCCATGAAGCCGGTTGCAGCCCCCAGATAAATTGCGCTCCATTCGCTCGAACCATTGATTCGAACTGACGCTTGCGCGTGAAATATTGTCCAAGGACCGCCGGCGCCGCGCCTAGCGGACGGAAAGGCGTTCCTGTTTGAGTCTGTTGCAACTCCGCAGTTTCATGAATGATTTGCGACCAGCCCTCAAGATTATTCTGATAGGCAAAATTGCCCTCTTTGAGGAGACGCGGATCTTGCACCATACCGTATACTATATCATTCCATCCATCGTGCGCAACGATGAAATCCGGCTTGAGTTGGAAGTTGAAAAGAACATATGTCAGTATCGAATTCATCACGACATTGGCGTGCTGGCCAAAGTTCAAAACTGTGAATCTCAAGCTTGAGCCAGATTCCAAGGCCTTTTTATTTAAGCTTCTTTCCATGACACTGGTATACATTTGATGATGGAGCGTAAACATGCTGAATCCGGAGGATCCCCCATAGCACAGGACCAATTTGTGTTCCGGGTCTCTGTTTTTGAAAGCTGAAAGATCGTCTGGCACCCGGAATCCAAATTGATTGATGGGTCCCACCCCGGGATATCGAAACAGGTAACCATACGGGAAATAATAGAATTCCTCTCCCACCGGTTTCGAGAGCCTGTTAAAAATATGGGCGTCCATATTCTCCGCATCTCGATCATCATATTTACGGCCAGCGGGAAGCAAGCGTCCGTTCGCATCTATCGCGTAAAATCGGATTCGATGTGTGGAGGAACGCCACCCGGACGGCTCGAACGGCGGGATGTAGAATTTTGCATCCTTGAAGGGGTGCACAAACACAATCGATTCGAAGTTGTTAGACATCAGAACGCCAGGATCCACTACCGCGATGTCGGGCAGATAGTTTTCAATCCACGGCAGTGCTTCCGACGGCGCTACTACAGTCAAACTATTGACGCCTGTCGTATGAAACCGAAAGGCTTCAGCGATCTGCCTGGAGGTGGGTACGTGTATGTCGGCTGGCGGATTGAAGACGACGGCGGTCCGAGCCTGCGAACTCAATTGAGTCATAGCGAAAAATCCTTCGATACGATACGATTGTTGAGAACGACATAGTCCAGCCCGCTGTACGAAAACGTTCGCAATGCGTCAGTAGGGGTATCGACGATCGGCTCCCCTTTCAAGTTGTATGAGGTGTTCATCAACACTCCCACACCTCTCAGCGCTTTGAATGCCTTGAGTAAGTTGTAAAAAACTAGATTAGACGTAGCGTCGACGACTTGCAAGCGCGCAGTGCCGTCCGCGTGAGTAATCGCGGGGAGTACGGCTCGGAATGCCGGAAGCACCTGATGAACCGCCAACATAAAATATTCCGGGCTCGTGCGATCGCGGAGTTCCGGGCATTCAAAATATTTGTATACTTCTTCGATCAGCACAGCGGGTGCGAAGGGACGGAATGGCTCTCGGAACTTAATGCGTTCGTTGACGATTTTTTTCATATCGGCTCGGGTTGGGTCCGCCAAAATACTGCGGTTACCCAATGCTCGGGGACCCCATTCAGCATTTCCCTGAAACCATCCAATAACGTTGCCTTCGGCCAGAAGGCGCGCAACCTCAAGGGGAAGTTGATCTGGAGAAAATGTTCCATGCAACTCAAAACCGGAGTCTGAAATCGCTTGATCGATTTCCTCATCGCGTGGACACCTGGTCCCGAGATAGGGCGAAGTAAGTGGCGCTGAACGGCGTTTACCGACGCCTTGACAAGCACGCCAAAGCGCGGCGCCAATGGCGCTGCCGGAATCTCCCGCCGCTGGGTGGATATAAAGGGAATATCCTCTTTCACGTATCAATCGACCATTGGCGAGCGAATTGAGCGCCACGCCACCGGCCAAGCATACCTCCTTAATTCCGGTCGCTCTAACCGCCGAATCCACGACGTGGAAGATGAGGTCTTCCGTTACTTTCTGTACGCTGGCGGCGATATCCGCATAGCATTTACTGGCAGCAAGAATCGCGTCTGCTTCCTGCCCAGTAATTCCTGTCGGCAAGTCCTCTTCGAGAGTCGCGAAATGCTGCTTAGGGTCGCGCGGCTGACCCAGGAGCTCGACGAGCGCGTCCGTGTAAGGGATATCTTTCGGCGTTAAAAATTCGAAATAGTTTGTGTCGATCAAAAATCCGCCGCCTTCCTCAAGGCGGAACATCGGCCGTAAGATATCGTAATATGTAGGCTCCCCGAAGGCAGCCATACCCATTACTTTATACTCGCCTTCGTTAACTTCGAAGCCGAGAAAGGCTGTCAAAGCGCTATAAAAGAGCCCGATCGAGTTCGGCAAAGCAGCCGATCCAAGTTTTTGTATCGTCGTACCGTTTCCAACTCCCCACGATGTAGTTTCATACTCCCCTACACCGTCCATGGTGACGATGGTGGCCGCATCGAATCCCGAACAGAAGAAAGCTGCGCTCATGTGCGATATGTGATGACCAACGTAGGAAATCTTTTCCTTCGCAATTCCGAGCTCTTCAAATATTCGATCAGCGATTTCAAATTTGCGATATCTCAGCCACGACGCTACGGTTCGATCCAAATAGTCAGGGTTCCGTTGTCCAGCATTTTCACAACTCCACAAAATGCGATCAAATTTAAGCATTGGCACTTCGTAATATGCCACCGCCTCAATATCGGCGGCCGATACGCCGGCTGTGTGGAAGCAAAATTCTATGGCCTTCCGAGGAAAGCTTGCATCGTGTTTGATTCGTGAAAAGCGCTCCTCAATTCCGGCAGCGACGACAACGCCGTCTTTGACGAGCGCCGCTGCAGAATCGTGAAAATCAAAGGAAAGCCCCAAAATATAGCCCATCTCAGCTACCCCGCTCCTCTCGTCCGTTGATTTCATAACTGCGCACGTTGGCGAGTTTTGGCCGATGCAACCTCCGCCATTTAGAGCAGAATCCGATCAACCGGCACCGGTCCCACGCCCCTCGGGCGCTGCGGCTTGGGCCCGTCCCTATTCACGCAGCTCGGATAGCGCTCTAGCCGCGAGTATCCCATAAACTATTACATTCGAGACTAACCGGATAGGCTTCAGTTCGGACGAATTTATGTGGCACTCTGTGACATCTGTCAATCCTGCGATAGGCCGCTGTCGGTAGCACACGATATGTCCGGTTTAGGTAACACACGATCTGTCCGGTAGTGTCTGATCCCTTCGAGGGGTGAGGTGAATGCCGGGACATATACCTCACCCGTAATCTCTTTTCTGACTAAAACATCCGTAACTGCTCACCCCTTTCTAGAGCTTGGCTTTAAGTAGGCTATTGACAGTCGAATCGCGTATTGATTCACACTGCCCATGGACCTCGCCACACTCGATTCGCTCGACCGAGAAACGCTGATCCGCCTGATCTTGTCGCAGCCGGAGATCATCGAGCGGATCGAGGGATGGCTCATCGCGTCGCAACCGCTCCATGAATTTCAATAGTTCCTCGGAATTCCGGGGCACCCAGTTCGGCGGTCGTTCCTGCTCTCTGCGGAACGGCCCCGTGGTCACCTCATGGATCACCACCATCTCGTCGAGCGGAATGATTGTATGCCAGTGCTGTGCGGCAAGGCGATAGAGCGCAGGCAGACCTGTTCCGACACCGCCAATTGCGATCCGGCGCTTCGTCGCGCCGTTCTCGTCGAAGAAAACGATTAAAGCACGGCCCTCGACGACGTGCAGTGATTCACTCTTCCCGATATGCCGGTGCGGTGGGCTGAGCGAGTCTCCGCAAAAAGCGATCAGCATTTCCTGCACAGCATCAGCTTCCGAGTGATGGAGGTTGAGCCGCGCCCGTCGCAGCGGCTCGGCGCGCGCCGCGTTCTTTACGCGCTCGATCCAGCCCTCGTCAACGACGATGACATCGTCACTATGCCGGAATACGGAGGTCATCAGGCGGCTACCCGACTAGCCGCAAATTCGATCACTGCGTCAGCCACCCGTTCCAGTTGAGTGTCGGTCAACTTTTCGTTGGACGGCAGGCAAAGCACACGTTTGATCAGGCAGTACGCCCTGGTCCACTCGCCTCGCGCGCGACCTCCGTAGATGGGATGCTGCGGCAAAAGAAGCGGATGCTGGATTTTTGTCTCAATGTTCTGCGAAGCCAGGAATATAGCAAGCTCGTCGCGGCGATCCGCCTGAATGGTGTAAGTATAATAAACGTGACGCTGACCTTCCGGTTCCCACGGCACGCAGACGTGATTTTGAAGCCTTTGGTTCAGATAGGCCGCGTTTTGGCGACGCTTGTCGATGACACCTTCAAGCCGCTCAAGGCGCACCAGAAGGACCGCAGCTTGAACAGTGTCAAGTCTGCTATTTTGTGCGAGTTCAGTGCAGTACTCTCGATTGACGAGGCGATGATAGCGAAGCGTGACGCAGCGCTCACGCAATGCCGCGTCGTCAGTGACTAGAATGCCCGCCGCGCCGAGCGATGAAAAAACCTTCATCGAGTTCATACTGAAGCAGCCGATCACACCATAGCTTCCGGCCTTACGCGGACCGATCGCGGCGTCAAATGCCTGCGAAGCGTCCTCGACCACGTGCAGCCCGAATTTCTGCGCCACCGCGATTAGCGAATCCATTTCGCACATGTGTCCCGTCCAATGCACGGGGATAATGGCTTTGGTCGCGGGCGTTACGAGGCGCTCGACAGATTCGGCGGACATGTTCAGGTTGTCATCGGTATCCGCGAAGACGGGCGTAGCGCCTACGAGAGAAACCGCGTTGGCTGTCGCTATGAATGAGAGCGCCGGAACAATCACCTCGTCGCCCGGGCCAATCCGCAAGGCCCGCATGGCGATAATCAGCGCATCGGGGCCTGAATTGCAGCCGACCGCGTATCGCCGACCGACCCGAGCCGCCACCTTCTGCTCGAACTCGTCAACCTCCGGGCCAAGCAGCACGCGGCCGTGCATGAGAATCCGCTCTATCCCAGAGAGAATTTCCGCCCGTTCTCTCTCGTCGGTCACACGCAAATCGAGAAATGGCACTTTCAGCATGGCGTTCCTCGCAGGACGGTTTGAGAAAACAGGTGAGAAGCCGGGCTCAGCGGCCCGTGGCGCCAAAGCTCCTCACGATTTCCGCGTGAATATTTGCTCCCGCTTTTGGTCGATATCAAGGGGAACGATCTCGTGGCCGCAGGGATGTTCGTTCTCGACCGCGCAATTCTTGGCCAGCTTGGGCAGGTGATGCTCGAAATTGCCGAACTTCAGATGGCCGGTCTGATAGGTGATGATGCCGACGTGCATTTTCCAATCTACCCCTTGTTGGGAGGGTCCGCGGCGTGGCCCCTCATGCGACGCCCAAGTCTGCGCCGCACGTCGCATGCATCCAGATCGCCATGGCGTCATAGGGCGTCACGCGCTCCCGGCCAAGGATTTCGTCGGCCGCGAATACGCGCAAATCGGCGCCTTCGCCAAGCGTCATCGTTGCAACTTCATCCGAGCGGACGTGGACTTCATAGTAGCGGCGGATCACGCGGCGTCCGCCGTGCGGCGCAAAGTCGAAGGCGAATTCAGTGAAATACGAGATGTCGCGCGGCGCGAAGCCGAGCTCTTCGAACAATTCTCGGCGCAGCGCTGCGTCCGGCGTCTCGCCCGGATCGAGCGCGCCGCCGAACAGGCCCCAATGGCCTGGATAGAAGATGCCGGGCTTCTGGTCGCGCAGCTGCAGCAGATAGTTCGCGCTGTCGACAACGATCAGCGCCACCGAGGCGTCGCCGGGGCTCAACCGTCCTTCGTGCAGGAAAAAGTCGGGCGCGGCTTCGTTCATCCCAGAATGCGCCGGGTCATCTCCGCGACCGACAGGCCGTGCGCGTCGAGCAGGTCGTCGTGGCTGCCATAGCAATGGATGAATTCGTCCTTCAGCGTGAAGCTGTGAATTTTCGCGCGCGCGCCGGAGTCCCAGGCGATCTCCTTCACCTGCTGCGACAGGCCGCCCGTCGGCGCGCATTCCTCGATGACGACGACACTCGGAAATTCGCGCAGCAGTTCGGCCATGCCCGCGGCGTCGAAGGGCTTCAGCGTATGCGCCGATATGAGCGCGACGCTCTTGCCGGCGGCCTCCAGTCGTTCGGCCACTTCGAAAGCGCGCTTCATGATGCCGCCATAGGCGACGATGCAGACGTCGGCGCCGGTGCGCAGCCGGCGCAGTTTGCCGAACGTCCACGGGTCGGGCGCCTCCTTGGAGAGGTCCGGCTCGCCGGCCTTGCCGAGGCGCAGATAGACCGGTCCGCGCTCCTGCGCCGCGCACCAGTGCGTCGCCGCCTCCGCCTCCGAGGGATCGCAGGGCGCGATCACCGACAGGTTCGGCACGGCGCGCGCGATCGACACGTCCTCTTGCGCATGATGCGTTGCGCCGAGCGTCGAATAGGTGACGCCGCCGCCGATGCCGACCACGGTCACCGGCAGGTTCTGGTAGCAAAGATCGTCGCGGACAAATTCGAAGGGGCGGTAGAGCGCGAAGGTAGCGATCGTGTAGGCGAAGGGCCGCAGGCCGCGTTGCGCCATGCCCGCGACCATGCCGATCATGATCTGCTCGGCGACCCCGGTGTTGACGAAGCGATCGGGAAACTCGCTGCGAAATTTGGCGATGCTGCCGGCCGGCGAAATGTCGGCGACGACGATGGCGAGCCGCGGGTCGACTTTCCCGAGTTCGTAGAAAGTGTCGGCGAAGCGGTTTCTCATGCCGCGCCCTCGAGCTCACGCAGCGCCTGCGCATATTCGGCCGGATTGGGCGAGCGATAGTGCCAGATCGGCACGTGCTCCATGTACGATACGCCCTTGCCCTTCACCGTCTTGCAGACGACCAGCAATGGCCGCGCGCCGTGCTGCGCGAGCGCGGCCTCGAACACGGCGGCGCCATCGTGCCCGTCGACCTCGCGCGCGGCCCAGCCGAAGGCCTCCGCTTTCTCGACGAGCGGATAGAATGCGCGATGGCCTTCGCTCATCCGTTCGAGGCCGGAAAAATCATTGTTGTCCATGAGCACGACGAGATTGCTCAGACCGAGATTGGCGGCCGCCATCATCGCCTCCCAGGTCGAGCCCTCCTGGAACTCGCCGTCCGACATGACGCAGTAAATCCGCGTGTCGGTTTTCTTCAGCTTTTCGGCGAAGGCCTGGCCGACCGCGATGCCGAGGCCGTGGCCGAGCGAACCGGTCGAAGCCGCGATGCCCGGCGTGCCGTAGTCCGGATGCGCGCCGAGCCGCCCCTGCGGCTTGCAATAGGCGTCGAGATCGGCGCGCGACAGCACGCCCAGCCTTTCGAGGATCACGTATTGGATCATGCAGCCGTGTCCCTTGGACATCAGGAACACGTCGCGAAACGTGGTCCCCTCGGCCTCGCGGCGCAGGACGCCGTCGTAGAGCGCGTCGACGATCTCCACGCAGGAGAAGGCCGGGGCGATGTGCAGCGCCGCCACTTGTTGGGAAATGTCGAGAATGCGGCGCCGGTAGGCTAGGCAACGCGCGCGCGCCGCCGCCCCGTCGAACGCGTTGCGGCGCTGGCTCGCTTGATTTGTTGACATAGCCTCGCTCATCGTCATGCCCACGGTCGACGAATGCAATCAGCCGCGCAAGGTATAGTCGCGCGGCGCGCGCATCAGCGCATCGAGATTGGCGCGCTCCCAGGCGACGACCTCCGCCAGCCCTTCGGCCCAGCCGATCCGCGGCTCCCAGCCGAGATCGCGCTTGATCGCCGAGGAATCGAGCCAGTAGCGCGAATCCTGGCCGAGCCGATCGCCCGTCACTTCGCACAATTGCTCGAACGGCACGTTCACCGCCTCGGCGCAGAGTTCGACGACGCGGCGGATCGACGTCGGTTCTTTCGGTCCGACGTTGTAGACGGTTCCGAGCGGCGCGCCGCCTTCCGCGACGAGGTGGATCGCGCGGGCGAGATCGCTCGCGTGAATGTAGGATTTCTCCGCCTTGCCGCCGCCGTGCAGCGGCAGCTTGTCGCCGACGAGCCCGCACAGGATCGCCTTCGGCACTACGCGATGCAGCAACTGCCCGGAGCAATAGGCGTTGGACGGCCGCAGGATCGTCATCGGGAACTTCAGATATTTCGCGACCGACAGCAGATACATATCGAACGCGACCTTCGAGGCCGCATAGGGGCTCGACGGCTTGATCGGTTCGTCCTCAGTCACGGCGCGATCGACCGACCCATACATTTCCGAGGTGCCGATCTGGATGAAGCGCTCCAGCCAGTCGCGCTTCATCAATTCTTCGGAGAGGCGCGCAAGCGCCATCGAATTGGTTTCGAAGAAGCGCCAGGAATGCTTCCACGACACGGCGCCTTCGCCCTGCGCGGCGAAATTGACGATGATCTGCGGCTTCTCGCGGTCGAGCAGTTCGAGCAGCAGGTCGAGTTCGTAGGTGACGTGGCGCGCGTAATACTCGTAACCGTCGCGCCGATCGATGTTCAGCGAGAAGGCCGGCTCGCGCAGCGGGTTGCGGCCGATGCCGATGACCTTACGCGGATTGGCGTGATCGAGCAAATAGGCGGCGGCGTGAATGCCGAAGCTGCCGCCGCCGCCGAGAATTGCATATGTCTTGCCAGTCATGTGCCCCGCTTCGTCGGTTGGAATTGATCTCGCGTCGTCATTCGACAATCGTCCAGGCGTAGTCGCCCTTATAGCCGGCTTCCTCGAAAAGCTCGATCCATCCTTGCGGGTAGTCGTGGAATTTCGCCGTCAGCACCCAGCTCTCGAACAGGTCCTTCTGCTCGGGCGTGCGATAGGAGTCGACCTGCACGAAGGCGCGGCCCTTGCCGACGCGCTCGATCTCACGCAGCGCGCGCAAAACGCCGGCGCGGTCGAAATTATGGATCGTGTTGATCGAGACGACGCAGTCGAAGCTGCGATCGGGGAAGGGCAGACGGTCGCCAGAGCCCAAATGCAAACGGCCGACGACGTCCGGCAGGCAGTTGATCATTGCATAGTGCGAAATGTCGAGTCCGAACGCGTCCAGCCCCGGACAGGCGATCATCAGGTCCTTGACCAGAAAGCCCTTGGCGCATCCGACATCGAGCACGCGCATGCCGGGCTCAAGACCGAAATGCGCGACCATGTCCCTGGCGACGGGAACCCAGCGCCCGTCATAGCGATAGCCGCCATAGCCGTAGGCGCGCGGCCCGTCGAAATAGAGCTCGCCATATTCGCGAGCGGCCGCGATCACCTCGGGCGATTTGGCTTCGCCACGCTGCGTGATGTTGCGCTTCGTCTTCGGCAGAGCGCGCAGGAGATCGACTTCGGGCATGTCAGGCGTTCCCGGCTTGCCGGACCTTGTTCAGGCCGTCGGCGAGTTGCGTATATTGGAAGTCCGGAAAGGCGGCGCGCGTCGCGGCGACGTCGAACGGCCGATAGCCGTCGTGCGGCATCGGCCCGGAGCGCGGCGTGTCCTTGATCGCAACCTTGTGCCGCGACGACGCGACGACGAGGTCGGCGATGGCTCGGAAGGAATGGGTCGCGCCACTCGCCACGTTGAGAACGCCGGTCGAGCGCCGCAACAGCACGCGCACGACGATCTCCGCCACGTCTTCGATCCATACGTGGTCGCGCCGCTCTTCGCCGGCGCCGAACAGGACGATGTCCTCGCCCTTCGCCGCGAGCCGTCGAAACCGGTTCGGGCCATAACCATTGTGCGGGTCGTCGGAGCCGTAGATCAACGTCGGCCGGAGGACCGCCAGCGGCGCCTTGACGTCGCTCTGAAACGTGATTTCGCGCGCGAGATGCATCGCCCCGTGAAAGGAGGCGGGGGCAGCGGGCGCCGACTCCGTCAGCGGAACCGGTTCGTCGCCGTAGACTGCGTCGGAGCTGATGTTGACGACATGCGACGCGTTGGTTCGACCGATGGCGCCGACGAGGGCGCGGGTGAGGCGCATGTTGTCGATCAGCATGTCGATGTTCTTGCACGGCGCAATCGCGCTCGCGGCGACGATCGCGTCGCCGTCGCGCAATAGATTCGCCAATCGCTCTATCGCATTGGCATCCAGCAGATCGCACTCCGCGCGGGTCACCGGCAGAGTCTCGACGCCGGCCGCCACGAGCTGGCGGCAGACGGCGACGCCCACGAAGCCGGCGGCGCCGACGACGACCACGCGACGCGGTTTGACCGGCGCTGGCTCGAGGTGGCGCAGCATCAAGCTTTCTCGTGAGCGGCCTGGCGCGGCGCGCCGAGGCAGTAATGGTCGAGGCCGGCTTCCTTCGCCGCCTTCGGCGCGAGCACGGAATAGGGATCGACGACGATGCGTCCGCGCATGTTTCGCGCGACGGCGTCCGCGGTCAGCGCCCGGTACTGCGGCCATGGAGTCAGGATCAGCAGCGCCTCGGCGTCGGCCAGAATGGAGAGCGGATCGTCGCCGGCCGCGACGTGGGCATGCGGCACTACATCGGCGCTGACGACGGGATCGTGAACGATGAAGTCCGCCTCCGGCAGCGCCGCGATCGTCGCGAGCGATGGCGAATTCTTGATCGAGTGCGTGTTCTCTTTGTATGCTAGGCCCCAGACCGCAATCTTTGCATGCGGTTTGGCGTCGAGCAGCGCGCTGCGAATGGTGCGCGCCGCCCAGTCGCGGCGCAGCTTGCTGTTGGCGATCCATGCGCGCACGACGCCGCCGTCGGTATGATGCCGCTCCGACAGCGCGACGACGGTGGCGAGATCGCGTTCGAGATTGCCACCGGCGATGCCGAGACCGGGCGCCAAATAGGCTTGAGGTCCAATGCGCGCATCGAGCTTCAAAGCAGGCACGATTTCCGACCAGTCGGCACCGATGTTCTCGCAGATTTCCGAAAGCGTGTTGGCCACGCTGATCGAGGAGACGAGGCAACAATTGATCGCGATTTTCGCCAGTTCCGCGCTCTCGTAGCGCATCGGAAGGATCGGGCAGCCGAAAGCCGAGAGGACGGCGAGATATCGCGGCTCGATCGGCGCATCGGGATCGGCGCAGCCGACGATGGTGCGCTCGGGATGCAGCGCGCGCTGCACCGCACGGCCGAACACCAGCGTCTCCACCTGATAGTAGAGCCGTGCGTGCGGCGCGACGCGCAAAGCGCGCGAAAAACCTGGCGGCGCCTGGAACAGAATGACGAGAACGGCGCCCGGCTTCAGCACGCCGCCGACGCGGCCAAGCAAGGCGAGGATCCCCGTCAGATCGCTTTGTCCGGCGTCGTCGGTCGGAACGTCCGTCGAGATATAGACCACGTCGCATTCGGCCAGGCGCGCGAGATCCGCGGTGAAAACCTGTCGTTCGCCGTTGGCGCGGATGAGATCGTCGAGATCGGGCTCGATCACCGGAATGTCGCCGGCCACGAGCCGCGCGATGGTGGGCTCGGCTGGATCGTAGCAGACCGTGCGAAAGCCCTTGGCGGCGACCGAGGCCGAGGAGACGATGCCCAAATGCGTCATGCCGGCGAAGCCGACGACGACGGATTGCGCGGAGGTGGTGTGCATCTCAGACATTCCTCTGCAGCGCCAGCGCGTCGCGGCCGAGTCGTTCCAGCGTCCGGCCGAGCCATGCGTCTGTCGTAAGGTCGGCCGTCGCGGCCCGCGCGCAAATCTGCTTGAAGTGCGCGTATTCGGCGGCCCATGTGGGATCGTCCTGCACGAGCGTAACCGCTTCCTCGGGCGGTCGTCCGCTCGGCAGCACTCGACGGCGCAAAGTGAAGGTCGAGGGCCCCCATTTGCACAGCGACTCGATGTGCGCGCTGCCGTTCTCCGCGAAAACATCGCAGGTGAAATGGTTGCGCCACGACAATAACGTCATTTCCAACTCGAATCGCGGCGACACGCTTTCGTTCTGAAGAACGACGTGATCTGGAGAGCGGTTCTCGAAACAATTGGCGGATGCGACGACGTAACCCTCGTCGACGCCGCCGAACCAGAAACGGCACGTGTCGAGCAGATGCGATCCGAGGTCGGGCAGCACCCCGGCGCCGTTGTCGCGCCATTCCGAATTGCGGACAAGTCGGGCCGTGCCGTTGCCGTAGAACATGCGGCATGAATAGATGCGTCCCAATTCGCCCGAGGCGATCAGATCGCGCATCCGCACGAAATGCGGTTCGAAGCGGTGGTTGTACGCCGTGTAGCAGACGACGCCCGCCTTGCGCGCCAGCGATTGCAGAGCCTCGACGCCGCCGTCCGTCATGGACCATAGCGGCTTTTCTACGAGAACGTGCTTGCCGCGTTCGAGCAGGTAGCTGAGGACTTCGAACTTCGGCTCGTCTGGGATGCAGCACAGCGCCGCATCATACGCGTCGAGCGGCACGTCGCGCACCGACTTGAAGTCCGCGTCCGGATTTGTCGGATCGACGCTGGCGACATAATCCGCGCCGGCGAAGTTCCGACGCTTGTGGCCTTGTACGCCCAGTCCAACAACGATTGCGCGCATGGTCATGCGTAATTCATCCGTCTCTCGATTTGGTCCAGCTTCTTGTGTACGTGGTCCGGCGTGACCGGAACATTGCCGTCGAACTCGCATTCGCAGCCAGCCGCCAGCGTTCCGATGATCGTCGACTGGATCGTATCGCGATTGACCAGCATCGTTAGCGTCGAATAGGCAAGCAGCGCATCGCCGGCGCCGACCGGATCGACGAGATTGTCGACGAAAGAATCGATTACGAAGAAACTGTCAAGAGAGGCGTGGTCCGTGCTGCTGCAGGCCAGCACCCCGCGCTCGCCGAGCTTGAGGATCAGGAACTTGCACTTCGCCTCGTCGTAAAGCTTCGAGGCGAGCGGTCGAATGCCAGAATCCTGGTCGGCCAGAGCGAATCGCGCTTCGCGCTCGTTCGGCGTGATCATGTCGAAACCGCAAAATTCGGTGATGTTGCCCCAGCGGCTTGCGACCTGACTGTCGGCGACGCGGAACTTGTCCTCGGGGATCGCCGCGATGAGGGCCGGAATCGTGCGTCGGTTGAATATGCCATGCCGGAAGTCGGAATAGACAACGGCGCCCGCCTTCGTCTCGCGCACGTTCGCCGTCAGCGCCGCGAGAATCGAGTCCGAGATCGTCGTGTTGTCGAGCGTGTCGATCTTCAGCAGGCGATAGCCGCCAACGACCACCGCGTTCTTGTTGACTGTCGGGCGCCTGCGGTCGATCGTCGCCTTCACCTCGACACCGCATGCTTTCAGATCATCGACCACGAAATCGGCGAGCGCATCCTCGCCGAGCACCGTCGAGAATTCCACCGCAGCGCCGGCGGCACGGCAATGCTTGGCGACGATGGCCGCGCCGCCGACATAGTCTTTGCGGCTCTCGAACAGCACCGACATGGTTGGCGTCTTGGTAAGGCCGCCGATCATCGCGCACTGGGTGTAGCTATCGACGATCGTGTCGCCGACGATATGCACGCGCTGCGACGACAGGCGGTCGATCGTGCGCCGCAGGTCGTCGAATTTCGCGCCGCTGCGCTCCATCGCCAGCTGAAGTTTCTCGAGCGACAGGTTGGGCGCCTTCATCTCGATGAGGCGCGAGGAGGAATACACGATATCACCCGGCGTGAAGAGGATGTCCCCGCCGTAGCTGCGTAGCGCCTCGGCTTCCTCACCGGTTTTCGCCGGCAGTCCTTCGGCTGTGTATTCGTATCCCTTGGCGAGCAAGTCGGGTTTGATGATGTGAATGTTTTCCAGCGGCGTGGCGTTCGGATCAATGACGACGTAGTCGATCATTTCGAACGCCGCGAGATTGAGAGCCCGCAGGTCCTGTGGCACATGCGGCCGATACGCGCCCTTGCTGATGTGAATGTCGGCCGTGATGCTGGCGATGAGAATGTCGGCTTTGCTCTTCGCGTACATCATATGGCGAAGGTGCCCGGGATGTACCACGTCGAATACCCCGTGGCACATGATCGCGCGTCGCGCGCGCGGCATAGGGCCGATAATATCGCGCAACTCTTCCGGCGTTTTGATCTTCTGGCGATATCTTTCGCCGAGAATTTGCGTCATCCCGCACCCTTTGCCGATCTGTCGCCGAGATATTCGAACCAGGTCTTCGTCGCCCGCGCGATCGAAGCCTGATCCCACAATGGCGCGTCCTTCCAATGATCTATCTGCTGTATCATGTGCTGGACGCCCTGCTCGAACGGAACCTCCGGCCGCCAGCCCAGACTCTTCGTGATCTTCCCAATGTCAGCGAAGGTGCAGTCCGGTTCGCCCGGACGCTTCGGCAGGTAAACCACATCCCCGCCAAGAAGCTCGACCAGGCGGTTGACGGTCTGCGGCGCGCCCGCGCCTACATTGAAGCGTTCTCCGACGCCATCGGTTTCGGCCGCGGCAAGGAATGCATTTGCGACGTCCGTCACATAAATGAAGTCCCGCCGTTGAGAGCCGTCGCCAACCACCGTGAAGGGCTTGCCGGCGAGCTTTTGGCGAAAAAAGACGCCGAACACCGCGCCATATGCGCCCGTCGTCCGCACCCGCGGTCCATAGGCGTTGAAAATGCAGATCGAATTTACCGGCAGGCGATAGACCTCGCCCCAATGAAACACCGCTTGCTCGCCCACGTATTTCGACAGAGCATATGGGTATTGAGGCGCGATCGGATGATCCTCGCCCGTAGGCGTCGCGGCAAGCCCGTAGCAGGAAGATGAAGCGGCGTAAACCAGCTTCCGGACGTTCGCGGCCCGCGCGCATTCGAGCACGCGCACAGTGCCCTGTACGTTGATGTCCATGTAGTCAATCGGCCGCTCGATCGAAGGCACGATGTCGCCGATGCCCGCGAAGTGAAAGACGTAGCGGCACTCGGCGAAGCTCGGATCGCCCGCGTTCAGCGAGCGGATGTCGCTCCAACAATACGTTAGGTCCGGATTCTGGCTGTGATGTGCGAGATTGGCTTCGCGGCCGCCCGATAGATCATCGATGACGCGGACGCGATATCCACGGTCCAGAAGAAGGTCCACCATGTGGCTCCCAATGAACCCCGCCCCTCCGGTCACGACTGCGATGGGTTTGTCGCTCATGCCGCCTTCAGCCTTTGGAGGCGCTTGACGTTGAAGTAGGCATCGTCCTCGAAGCTGTTCGGCAACAAGTTGTCACGGAACGCTGCGCATAGTTCCCTCACCGCGTCCTCGATCGTGTGACGCGGCTGAAAACCGAGAACCCGGTTCACCTTGTCCGAATTGATATGATAGGAGCGCAGATCGTCGCTCGGGGTTGTGACGATTTCGAGGTCGGCGCGATCCGGGAACTCATCGATTACGACTTTTCTCACCAGCTTGGCGATCTCCGTCAGGGACAAATTCTGATAGCCGACGTTGAAAATCTCGCCTTGGATTTTCGCCGCCGGAGCTTCCAGAAACATCTCGACCGCGTCGATATAATCCTGGATGTGAAGGTTGGGTCGCAACTGCGAGCCGCCGAAAACCGTGATCTTGTTTTTATTCACCGCGTGGTTGGTGAGAATATTCACTGATAGATCTAAACGTTGGCGCGGCGCGTAACCGCACACCGTCGCAGGCCGAAACGTCACGCCCGTGAAATTGTCGTCGACATGCTTGTTCAGCAGCGGCTCGCACATGCCTTTATACTTATTGTATAGCGTCAAGGGCACAAGCGGATGGTCCTCCGTAACATTGGGCTGATCGGAGACCCCATAAACGGATGAGGAGGAGGCGTAAAGAAAGCGCTTTACGCCAGCATTCTTTGCCGCAAGCACCATGGGCTCGAAAGCTTCGAAATTAACCGACGTCGAGAGATTTTCGTCGAGTTCGAAACTCGCATCATTGGAAATACACGCGAGGCTCACGACCGCGTCGTGCCCGGCCATCGCATTGGAGAGTCTTTTGGTGTCGCGGATATCTCCCTGCACGATCGTCAAATTCGGACTGTCCTTCGGGAGAAAGTCGTCCCCGAAGTACATGATGTCGTATACGGTTAGCTTATAGCCGCTCCGCAAGAGCTGAGGAACGAGGCGGCTGCCGCAATACCCCGCGCCGCCAGTTACCAAGACCCGTTCGAATTGTCGCGTCATTAAAAGGGCTCCCGATTCCTCGCTCGCCATCAGCAACGAGCGTTACGTGATTCATTCCGTCGGGATTTGAAAACCCGATTGCGTCGCGTCGCGATGAAACATCTGGACGGTTTCCAGCGAATATTCGTCCAGGTCCTTGCCCACGAACGCCAGCTTCGCCAGAATATCGGGCGTCGCGGTGATGATGTCGCATCCAGCTTCTTGCGCGTGAAACACGTTCAGCAGTTCGCGCGGACTGGCCCAGAGCAGTTCAGCCTTCGGGCGCTTCGCAAGCTCACGACGACAGGCGATCATATGCGGAACGGGATCGACGCCGGTATCCGCGATGCGCCCCGCGAAGACCGAAATTATCGCGAGAGTTCCGGCGTGGAGAGTGGCGGCGACCTCTCGCACTTGATCGACGGACATGATCGCGGTGACGTTCAACACAATTCCGTCTCGCGACAGGGCGCTGATGACGGGACCGGTAAACTGGCCTCTTGTATTCGTAACGGGGATTTTGACGTTGACGTTGCTTCCCCAGGTTGCGATGACGCGCGCCTGCCGCTCAATCTCATCGAGTTCATCGGCAAACACTTCAAAGGATACGGGACGATCCGGGATAACGCGAAGGACCTCTTGGGCGAACGCGACGTAATCGGAAATTCCAGCCCTGCGCATGAGGGTGGGATTTGTCGTGAAGCCGACGATCCGAGGATTGCAATAGAGCTTGGTCATTTCAGCCAAGTCCGCCCCATCGGCGAAAAGCTTAATTTTTAAGTTTTCCAAGTGGCGCCCTCGACTTCCGGTTCGATTGACAATATCCAGTCGGTCGCTTCACCCAGTGACGACACGACTCTATCGGGACTAGCCGGCCGAGGCTCGGACGTATAGCCCAAATCCACGAAGACCGTCCGACATCCCGCCGCCGCTCCAGCCTCGACATCGCTGGCGCGGTCGCCAACCATTATGCTGAGCGACAGATCGATACGCAATTCGCCCGCGACGTCGAACAACATTCCGGGGAGCGGCTTGCGGCAGGCGCAGCGCTGCTCCCTCGTGTGACAACAGACTCTTATCGCATCCAAGGGCATCGCGGCTCGCAAACGGGCATGCATCTCATCCAACACGCTGCGGTCCATGCGGCCCGCTCCGACATCGGGCTGGTTCGACACGACCACCACTAAGAAGCTGGCCTCCTTCAGCCGAGACACGCATCGCGCGGCTTCGGGATAAATTGAATATTCCTGCAGTTTTGTCGGCGCAAAACTCCTACCGTCTCGAAACAGCGGAACCACCAGGACCCCGTCGCGGTCCAGAAAAACGGCCCGGCGCAATGCGGACATCGCGAGGCCTCACCATTTCGTGTGTCGTGACTGCAAGGCCGGGTGCGACACCAGACAGTGCCAAACCACCGCCTGAAACGCCTCCGACAATGGAGTCACCCGTTCAGGATTGACTTGCGGAACCACGACGACGACGTCCCCGCGCTTCACGGCATGACCGTCCGTGCGACCGACGATTCCCAAAACTCGCGCGCCGCGCTGTTTCGCAAGGTCGATGGCCTTTACCAAATTGACGCTGACGTTGCGAATCGGATCCCCCCCACCCACGGAAAGAACGAATATCGCGTCGTTCTCTGAAAGACGGCTGACCTCCAACCAAGCCGCAAATATGGTCTCCCATCCCTCGTCGTTGGCTCGAGCCGTCAACTCGGAAACATTGTCGGTTACGGCGTAAGCTTCGATGCCGCACAATTTGCGGAAATCATTTGCGGCATGGCTGCAATTCCCAGCGCTTCCCCCAACCCCGATCAGGAAGAGGCGTCCTTCCCGAGTTCTCAGACGCGCCAATTCTTCCACGAGCACTTCGATGGCCGCAACATCGAGGAGCTTGGCGACTTGTTGCACTTCGTTGAGGAACTCGACCGCGTGCGACAAATTTGGCCTCATTGGGGAACGAAACGGAGGCTCCGCTTAAAATCTCCGCAGTTGAATGTCAAGGCGCGGGGGCGCAGGGCACAGGGCGATGGGTGAAAAAGCGCGTGACAAGGGTGTGATGTGCTGAATCTGTCGTGATCCACTGATTCGATTGGTGGAGAGGGACGATGGAGCAGGCGGCGAGGGGATTTGGGGCGTTTTGCGAAGCGATTGTTTTTTGGATTATTTCAAAGATTTGCCAGATCGCCGACAGCGCGGCAAGGTGGTATATCCGCTTGAGGAAATGCTGCTGCTGCGCCTGCTTGCGGTACTCGCCAGAGCGGATAGTTTCATCGACATAGCTCGGTTCGACGAGAAGAAACTCGATCTGCTTCGCCGGTTCCGGCCGTTTCGCGGGGGCACGCCGTCGCATGATCACCTTGGCGATATTTTCGCCACGCTCGACGCGGGCGCGTTCCGGCGCTGTTTTGTCGCCTGGGTCGCAGCGCTGACCAAGACGCCGTCCGAGGTCATCGCCATCGATGGCAAGACTCTGCGCCGCTCCTATCAGAAGAAGGATTCAAAGCACCAAACGGAATGGGCCAAGATCCTTCGGGTTGCGCTCGGAGAAAAAGGTTGAGAAACCCAGAGGCGACGACCTCCTCTCAACCATCGCGGCGGCGGAGATCGGTCCATGATTAAGCCGATGCTGCGCTGCGCGCACTCGGGTCTCCAGCGACCAGGGGCTTGAACAGGACTTCAATTCGCTCGACGCCCAGCGGGAGGCGGAGGCCTATATCAAGAGCCAGGCGCATGAGGGTTGGAAGCCCGTTCGCGACTACTATGACGACCGCGGCTATTCGTGCGGCACGATGGAGCGCCCGGCGCTGCAGCGCCTGCTGGAAGTCATTGGGGCGGGGCGCATTGATATTGTCGTCGTCTACAAGGTCGACCTGCTGACCCGCTCGCTGGCCGATTTCGCCAGCTGGTCGAGCTATTCGGCGCCCATAAGGTCTCCTTCGTCTATTAGAGCGATTCCTTGAAATCGCTCATACGCGAGGGATTCCGTCGGCACGACGCGGCATTTATACTCTTGTTCGGTGATTTGCTGAACGAGACGGATTGGATCATGGCGGCTCGCCGTCG
>Ga0182016_10002034_pt1 | contig 24173 bp, 19 predicted proteins | sample 712S2MmetaG_FD_120491 | JGI IMG/M metagenome (GOLD analysis project Ga0182016, IMG submission 120491) | Permafrost microbial communities from Stordalen Mire, Sweden - 712S2M metaG | ecosystem: Environmental > Terrestrial > Soil > Wetlands > Permafrost | place: Sweden: Stordalen | collected... | reverse complement strand
GTCCTTTTCTGCGCGGGGAAACAGCGGCGCGGGCTCGCCAAATTTGGTTCCAGCCTTCAATCCACCCCACGCGAGTTCCGTTAGGAAGGCGCTGCTGGCAGCATCGGAAATTTCTCCTTGCCCAAGCTGCCGCCAGACCTTGGCTGCGGAGTCGGGAAGGATCGGATAAACCAGTGCCGTTATGATGCGAATGGCCTCAGCCGCTGTTGCCAGCACGCGTGCCTGTAGCGCTGAGTGGTCTTCATCGCTGCGATCCGCCGGCTTCTTCCACGGGGCATTGGCGGTCAGATAGCCATCGGTCTCGGCAACCAGGGTCCAAAGAGCCTTCAAGGCCTCAGAGAAATTAAGCGCATCGAATTCCGGACCAAACGCGGCAATCGCATTCACTGCCGACGCGCGCAAGCTGTCTTCAGCAGCTGTGTCCTCGCCCGAACTCGGCACTACTCCGCCAAAGTATTTATGTACCATGTTCACAACCCGGCTCACCAGGTTGCCGTAGCCGTTCGCCAAATCTGCGTTATATCGCTGCACGAGCGCGTCAAAAGAAAAGCTGCCATCCTGCCCAAACGGAATCTCGCGGAGCAGGAAGTAGCGCAGCGCATCGGCGCCCAGCACCGCCTGAACGGTCTCAGCCCGGACAATGTTGCCGCGCGACTTGGACATCTTCCCCTGGTCAAACAGCAGCCAGCCATTCGCCTTCACGGATCGAGGAGTTGGAAGCCCGGCCGCCATGAGAAACGCCGGCCAGTATACGCAGTGGAATCGGCTGATCTCTTTGCCGATCAGATGCATGTCCGCCGGCCAGAACTTCGCGAACCGCGCCTGATCGGCCGGCTCGTCCGACCCATAGCCAAGCGCGGTGATGTAGTTGGCCAGCGCGTCGAGCCAGACATAGATCACATGCTTCTCGTCGCCGGGAACAGGAATGCCCCATGAGAAGCTTGTCCTGCTGACAGAAAGGTCCTTCAACCCTGAGCGCACAAAGGAGATGACTTCGCGACGGGTCGATTCGGGTCCCATGAAGTCAGGATTAGCTTCGTAAAACTCCAGCAATTTCCGCTCGAATGCCGAAAGCTTGAAGAAGTAATTCTCCTCGCTAACCGTCTCCGTGATCCGTCCGCAATCCGGACAAGGGGTCCCGGGCGGCCCATCCACATAGGCCTCATCGGAGACGCAATACTGTCCCGTGTACGAGCCTTTATAGATAAAGCCGCGGTCTCTGAGGGTTGTAAACAGATGCTGCACGCCCCTCTTGTGCCGCTCTTCGGTAGTTCGAATAAAGTCGTCGTAGGAAAGCCCGAAGTTGTCCCACAGGCCGCGAAATTCAGCCGATATCGCAGTCGCAAATTCGCTGGGAGTGCGCCCCGCAAGGGCTGCCGATCGCTCGATCTTCTGCCCGTGCTCATCGGTTCCGGTAAGGAACCATGTATCGATGCCGAGCGCACGCTTCCGCCGCGCGATGGAATCGCAGACGATGGTGGAGTATGCGTGACCCAGGTGCGGCCGAGCGTTCACGTAGTAAATCGGCGTCGTGAGATAAAAGCGGGTTGGACTGGAATTATTGCTCATGGGTGGAGTATCGCTTTCAATGCCCGCTTGAAACACAAGCTATAGGTCACACGGCAATCTACTTATCATCTTACGGCATCGCTCGGAAGGCCGGCGAACACCGAACCCCGAGGGAGATGCTTTCTGTCTAATGTGCTCTAGAACCCTGGCGGATGTTCGCCGGCAACACCGAATTCCTTCTCCAATGCCAATCCAACCTCCGCCAGTTTGCCCTCGTCAAATAGCCGCCCGATGAGGGTGACGCCATGGGGCACACGGCGTGGCGGAGAGAACTTTGGAAGCGGATTTTTAGGGTCTGGCGCCCAATCGCTGCGCGCCTCCGACACTTCCACAATGCCAGCGCGAAGCGTCAGCGACGGGTGCCCGGTGCAGTTGGAAATCACCAGCATCTCGTCGCGCAGCGAAGGCACGAGAAGCATGTCGACTTGGGAGAACACGCGCGCCATCTCTTCGGCAACCTTGCGCCTGAAGCGGTCTGCCTGCACCAGATCCACCGCCGACAGGAATCGCGATTGCCGGAAACAATTCGGCCATGCGTCCGGGACCTGCGCTTTCAGTTGATCAACTTTGTGGCTCAGCGTCAGTTCCTCAAAGGCCGCGCCAGCCTCAGCAAAAAGAATCAGGTTCAACGAATCGTAGGGCCAATCGGGGATAGAGACTTCGACCAGCTTCATGCCGAGTTTCTTCACAGCTTGCAGAGCAGCGCGATCGACATCCGTCGCCGGAGCGTCCTTCATCCATCCGGGGAAATAGCCAACGCGCAGACTCTTCACATCCGCCGTAGCATCGAAGGCAAGCTCGCTCGGCACACATGCCAGATCATGTCCATCCGGCCCGGAGATCGTGTTGAGCACCATTACGGTGTCTTCCACGCTTCGAGCCATGGGCCCAAGTTTATCCAGCGACCAGCACAGCGTCATTGCGCCGGTACGCGGCACACGGCCAAAGGTGGGGCGGAGTCCGGTCACGCCGCAACGCATCGACGGACTGACAATGCTGCCGCCGGTTTCGCTTCCGATTGCAAAGCCCACCAGTCCCGCAGCGACGGCCGCGCCAGGCCCGGCACTCGAGCCCGAGGAGCCCTCTTCAAGCAACCAGGGATTCATTGTCTGGCCGCCGAACCATATGTCGTTGAGGGCGAGCGCGCCAAGGCTAAGCTTGGCAACCAGCACGGCTCCAGCCGCATTGAGCCGCTCGGTGACGGTAGCGTCAGCCGCAGGCACGCGGTCTCGATATGGCTCCGCGCCCCAGGTCGTTGGAATTCCTGCCGTATCCAGCAAGTCCTTCGCACCCCACGGAATCCCATGGAGTGGCCCGCGATATTTGCCGGCGGCAATCTCGGCGTCCGCTTGGCGAGCCTGGGAAAGCGCATGTTCCCGAGTAAGCGTAATGACGCAACGAAGCTGTGCGTTGAAACGTTCAAGACGATGAAGATAGATTTCTGTCAGGCGAGTTGAAGTGAGTTTGCGGGCTTCGATCCAACTGGATAGCTGCCAAACGGGAGCGAAGGCGATGGCGTCGTCGCTAGCTGGTAGTGCCGTTGTCGCGGCGGAACTGCGGACAAAACGATTGCCGCTATGCGCAGGTTTTACGATTCCCGGCAAGCTGGGGTTCCATTGAGTGGCAGGCGCGAGGCTCGGATCTAATTCAATCTTTCGCGGTCCGGTGCGGCGCTCGAGCAGCGGCGCCATCTGCATGCGCCAATTGCTCGCAGCGGTTGCAAGATCGTCTGGAGTCATCTCGACTTGAGCAAGTTTTTCCGCTTCGGCGAATGTCGCGGGCGAAACTTCCGGGCCAACTGGAGGAGCCGTGCCAAACGCCGGCGGCGCGCCGGGAGTCGGTTCCTGATTCTGTCCGGCCGGCGTCTGTGCCTGCATGGCGGCTGCCAGAATTCCAAGCGAACTATATGTGAGAAACTCTCTGCGCGAACCGGACATGATTCTCCTTGACTGAGTACTTAGCGGAATGGATCACTCTTGCAACCATATTATTCGTTATTGGTGCGGCAGCCTTCGACTCAATCAACGCCGAACGTCTTTACTTCCCACTTACTTTACCTGTTAATACCGAGACAGATGCCTTCGGAAGCAATACTGTCTGTCCAGGCTTCCAGTCCACAATGCTGCGCTTTGGTGGGCCGTCGGGGTCAGCATGACTCGTAGCGCCGGACGAGTGCCACTTATACTCTGCCGCCCCAAACGTCACCATCTTGACGGGTCCTGAGAATTGCATTGGTGTCTCTTGAGGGTTGGTTTCGAAAGCGATATTTACCTTATGGGCATTGCTTGGGTCCTTATTGACGATCAGAAGCGACCAATCCCCGTCGGGCCGCTTTACCGCATACGCAGTTATGAGGTCGTGCCTGGCCTCGTCTTGCAAATCGCCGGCGGCGGGATGTAACTCGTGCATCCCGGCGCCATGCTTCACCCAATCCAGATTCAAGAGCTGGCTGGCAAAATATTGTGCTGTGTATTGCTGGATCTCCAATTTCTCGTTTGCTACAAAATTTCCATAAGTTCCCCAGGCTTGGCATCCCGGTCGTAACGCTTCGGGCTGCACCGGCGAATGATAGTAAGCCGCTCCTGGTCCCGCATAAGTCAAAAACGCACCAACGCTGTCGGCTAGCCACAGTCCAGAAAAAATATCTTGCATCGGGTCCGTTAGCGACCACGATATATTGCTCTCCGTATTCATCAGCGGTATGTCGGCGGGCACCCCATCGTCCCGCCACGCCTTAAGAGTTCCTTGTACCAACTGCGGCTCGCGGTACAAATCCGACCACACAACCTGGCAGGGTTCCAGCGGATAGTGTTCGAACGATACGAATGACAGATCGCTCATTCTTCCATGGGCTTTCAGATAGTCGAGGAAACGCCCCAGCCACGAGGTGCGTCCCTGCGCATCGGGCCACACTTTGATGTCTTCGTTTTCCCCGGTAAACACTGGGCCACCCAGCTTCAATTTCGGATCGACCTGGTGCAATGCCGTCGCCCACTGAAGATAGAGCGCGCCGTAATCCTCCGGCAACATATTGTTTCCATCCGGCTCTTCGCTCATCTCGACGTACGAGACCGGATAACCGCGCTTCTCAATGTAGGATAATTGCGCCGCGCTGTCTTCGGGCGTCGTATAGAACATAGCTACCGGAATCATCGCCGGTAAGTGGTTGGTGTAGCCGCTATGGAAAAACAGATCGAATCCAGTTTGCATGCGGCCGGCAACAATATCCTTGTCGGTGTGCCATGGATCGACGGATGAAATCTGTGTAACTGTCTGCGACTGGTCGGGAGCATGTTTGACAAGGTCGACAAATTCGCCCAGGGAATTGAAATTGCCGGCCGAGATTTCCGCTATCGCATAGCCTACGCAGTTACGCGGGTCGTCGCTGCCGTGGGTGTCGCAGGTATTCGAGGATTCAGTCATCCAAATACGCAAATACCGGGCGGACACAGGGCGATCCGCCAGCCGGCGCACTTTGCTTTCGCCCGTTGCTCCCGCAACTTCACCCTGCGGAAACTTGACCCAATTTCCGGCTGCCGGCCTATCGAGCGCTCCGTCCTTTGCAGACCAATACTCCACTGTGTATTTGGTGGCATAGGGGTTCGCCCAATCGATCTGGATCGCATCGATGTCCATCATTCCGGGAAACTCGATTACTACCCATTGCGGGTTCGCGGAGTCCGGCTCGCCGGTGAACTTCTCAGTAAGGTAGGGATTGCTCTTCCAATAGTTCGCCGAATCTCCATCCGTCATCCGTGAATACTCGCTTTGTCCGGAGTCGCTGCGCGTGGTTCCGCGGTGCGGCAGACGATAACCATACGACTCACGAAGCACGCCGTTGGGTTCCGCGCTCCCCACGAAGTATCCGCTCTTGTTCTTCTCGTCGCTCCAGGTTCCGTTCGGGTTCCAGTGCCACGCGTCATAAGTCAGTTCGGTATTCTGCCTGTAAGAGATCGGCCCCCATCCTGCGGAAAGCCCCGCTTTCACAATGGGCTCGGAGTAGACTGCATCAAACTCTTTGGTTGTGAGAATGTCCATCGACGTTCCCATCGCCTTGTCCGGGTCGAACGCAATGGCCTTCCCCGCGGTCATATCCACGCGAACCGTTTGCGCAATGGCTGTGGGCGCAAGACAGACAAACACGGAACCAAGGATGAATACAGAAACGGTACGAGAGCGTAATGAAACGAACAACATTCTAACTACCTCACTTAGCTTTGGAACAAACGCAGGCGGCAAATCCCCTGGCGGTGTAATGATTCAATGCACAGACATACTCAGGCCAGAAGGGGCTAATCTCGCGAGACACGTCGCCTACAAAGTAGTTATGGATGTAAGCCTGGCTCTCGGTCGTTTTCGCTCCGCCATCGGCCTTGAATTCTACAATCAAATCACTCAGCGTTGAAGGTGAGAACCCCGGCTCGCGATACGTCTGACCATAGTTGTATTCGGTCGTCCAGTGCGTGTCGATGCCGGTCTGATTGGACGCTTCCACCACATCGTAGTCCTTGAGTGTTGCGGATGAGGGATCGACGCGTGCAACTGTGAAGGACGGTATATTGCCGTTCACGGGCGAAATGGACGACACGATCTTGATGGCAACCCGATGTTCCGCCGCAGCCGGCGACTCGCTTCCATCCGGCTCAAGCAGGCGCATCTCATCCATGTGGGTATGCGCGAAGATACCGAGGCGCACCACGTCGCTATACTCAACCAGCAGGTCCGCCATCTTGTCCGACGCAAGAAAAGTGACGGGCGACTTTCCGCCGCACACATCCCTGAATTTTGCGACGGTGGAATACGGGTCGATGCCGGGAGGAATGTGTCCAATCACCCAGACCTTTTGTCCAGCAGCCCGCGCGTCACCCAGTTGCTGAGCGAGCCATGACAGTTGCGCATCGGCAGCCGCTACGTCGGACTTTCCGGAACACGTAGTGTACTTGCCTGACAGGAATACGTCATTGACCGCGATGAGACGTGTGCCGCGCATCTGCTCTGCCATGGTGACGCCGTAATAGCCGCCAACTCCAAACTCTTTGAGTGCCTGCTGGCGCTGCGATTTGGGCAGGCCTTCGACAACGATCTTGCCGGTCTCGGACAGAAAGTCGCTTTCCGCATCGAGTTTGTAGTCGCCGCAGCCGCTGTCGTTGTTTCCCAGCGCCACATATACTGGCATGCCGGGAAACGAAGAGCGCAGTTCCCCAACCACGAAGCTGAGCGTCTTCAGAACGAAAGCCTGGTAATCCCCCGGCTTCGCATCCGGAAAGAGTGTGGCGTAGCGGCATGTGAAGGCGTGAGCGATCAGGTCGCCGCTCACCAGCATGAATTTTGCGTCGGGCTGCCTGGAACGCATCGCCTCCAGGCTGGATGCGAAGAGCGCCAGGGGAGTATCGACTCCGCGCGCATGACAGGTCTGCTGGAGTGTGTCAAAAGCCTGCGGCTGATTCGGCGAGGGCGCGGCTGAAAGTATTCGCAACCACTCGCTCACCGGCGCGGCCACAAGGTCTTTCCCCTTGGCGGGGTCGTGAAAGGGATCGAAATGGATATCGCTTATGAGAAGCGCAGGGGTGGTTTCAGCATTGGCTTTTGCAGTCCCGGCATGCTTTGGTGTCTGCGCTATCCCGGATGGGAAGGACGCGACTATTGTTGAAAGGCAGGCGAGCGCAAAGATCGTCCGGGAAAGGGAGCGAAAAGAAAGGCACATGCCGGGAACCCCTGGTGTGCCTCCATATTAAAGGGTCAGCCAGCAATTTGACGCAATCCCGGCACCGAGTCCGCCGAGGATTCCATAGCGCCTGGAAAACTTTACGGAGTAGTATTTGCTTTGCGGATGTGAATCTCTTTGACGACGCTCATAAATGTGAATGCGCTTGGCCCGCTCAGACGAATGGTTGTTTGAATTCCGCCGCCGGCCACCGTCACTGCGGCAAGGCTGCGCGAAGCATGCGAGACCGGGTACGTCGTTTGGTCTTCAGATTGAAGGCTGCCCACGCTGAACCTCATGTCGGGAAGTCCATCGACCAGATTTTGTGGTTCTCCCAGGTTCAAATGAACATTGACATTCAGTCGAATGCGATCGGAGAGTGTGGCAGGCTCGCTTGCAACCTTTCTAATGGATCTCATCTTTTTGCGCATCGTGTACCTCGAATACTGATTCAGATGCATGCCAGACTCCAAACACACCGTATCTGGTTCTCAATTTGTTTAAGAGCACTCATGCAGCGAAATGCGGGTCAATTGCACTCGTTGCCCTGTTGGTGAGACGAGATTAACAAGAATCGATCTTCGCGGACGTTTGGGTCTGGCGTTGGAATTCCTCCTTAAGTTCCTCTAATATTCACCTCATTTTCATGGATTGTCGCTGCGCTCGAAGTTTGTAACTGCTTTAGGATCAGTGAAAAATAGGTTTTAAATGGTTTCCATCCCAGTTTGGCCCAATTCGTGCTTTAGCCGAAGTACGACGCAGACCACACAATCCATAAGTTCCGAGTCCGGCGTCAGGAAGGCGACGACCAATGGGGATCAAGCGGGAGAGGCGATTCGCCGACCCACATGTTGGTGAATTAAGCAGTGCGCGGATTGAGGCGCCAACACTGTTTGCTTCAAAGAAGGCGCCGCTTGAAATCGCCGATGTAACCGATGCGGACACGCGTGGCACGCAGACTCTGAGAGGGATTCACTCGCAGATGGGCGCAAAGCTTGTTGCTCGCACATCCTGGGCGAAGCCGCGCACAACGGATTCGACGGATTATTTGCCATCTATTGGGGCAGCCTCGCTTCGTTCCGGTCCGTCTGGGAACCCGCGCAGGCGTGTGCTCGTTGCCGAAGGGGACACGCAAGCCCGCGAGATGATTCAAGGGTGGCTCCAGGGCTGGGGCTACCAGGTGGTAGTTGCACGGGATGGCATTGAAGCCTGGGACGTCCTGCAGCAGGAATGCCCGCCAGAGCTGGTCATCATGGACAGGACGATGCCGGAGATCGAGGGCGTTGAGCTCTCCCGGCGGCTGCGCCGTGAACAGCGCGACTACTATCACTATATTCTGCTCACCACGGATAAGTGCGAGAAGCACGATATCGGCCATGCGCTGGAATCGGGCGCCGACGACTATCTTGTGAAGCCATTCGGCAAAGACGAATTGAAGGCGCGCCTGGCAGCAGCGACCCGCATTCTTTCGCTGCAGGATAGCTTGATCCAGGCCCGCGAAAACCTTCTCGATCAAGCTACAAAAGATGGCCTGACCGGAGTATGGAATCGCGCAGCCCTGATGGAACTGTTCCAGCGGGAACTCGATCGCGCCTCGCGCGTGAAGACTCCAACCGGACTGTTGATTATCGATCTGGACCATTTCAAGGCGGTCAACGATACGTATGGACATTTGACTGGAGATCTTGCGCTGAAGGAAACGGCCAACCGTTTGAAGCGGGCCGTCCGCTCCTACGATGTGGTTGGGCGATACGGCGGCGAGGAATTCCTCATTGTGTTTCCCGATTGCAACAGGGAACAGCTGTGCAGGATTGCCGAGAACATTCGCGCGGCCGTGGCCAGCAAGCCGATCGTTGTAGGCACGGTCGAGATTCCGATCAGCATCAGCATCGGCGCAATTGCGGTGGGGGCGGAAGACAGGTCTGCGCGCAATATGATCGCCGTTGCCGATGTGGCTCTCTACCGGGCCAAGAATACGGGACGCAATCGCACTGTCTATTGCGAGAGACCTTCGCTTGAGATACTGCAATCGAAAGACACGCACAAGGGGTTTTGCGCTAGCTGCCATTGCGGGGTGGAAAAGCAATGCACTGTTCAGACTCATGCGCCGATCGACTTGAATCAAAGGGTCGATCCGGGAATGATCGGCCCCGGAGCGGGGATGGTTCAGATTCCGATCCGGCCTCTTGCTTCCATTGAGACGCCGCTTATTTGCAACCCATAGAGCCAGTCACGCAGATCTCAGGGCTGTTTTCAATACGCGGCTATCCCAGTGAGGTGTTGGCCAAGGATTAGCGCGTGGATGTCGTGGGTGCCTTCATAGGTTTTCACGGATTCCAGGTTCATCATATGGCGCATGATGGGGTAGTCTTGGGTGATGCCGTTGGCGCCGAGAATGTCTCGGGCCATGCGCGCGGTTTCGAGAGCCATCCAGACGTTGTTGCGTTTGGCCATGGAGATGTGCTGGTGGCCAACCTTGCCGGAATCCTTTAATCGGCCGACGTGCAATGAAAGTAGTTGCGCTTTTGAGATCTCCGATGCCATCCACACCAGTTTTTCCTGGATGAGCTGGTGGCCGGCGATTGGCTGCCCGTGGAATTGCTTGCGGGCTTTGGCGTATTGGAGCGCGGTGTCGTAGCAGGACATGGCTGCGCCGATTGCGCCCCAGCTGATGCCGTAGCGCGCCTGGTTGAGGCACATGAGGGGACTTTTCAGGCCGCCGGTTTTGGGAAGGAGATTGGCGGCGGGAATGTGGACGTCCTGCATTGAGAGGCCGCTGGTGACGGAGGCGCGCAGGCTCCATTTGCCGTGGACGTCAAAGGCGCGGAAGCCGGGTCGATCGGTCTCGACGAGGAAGCCGCGGACTTTATTGTCCTCATCTTCGACTTTGGCCCAGATGATGGCTACATCGGCGATAGTGCCGGAGGTGATCCACATTTTTTCGCCATTGAGGATGTACTCGTCGTCGGATTTTCGGGCGGAGGTGGTCATGCCTCCGGGATTTGAGCCGAATCCGGGCTCGGTCAAGCCGAAGCAGCCCAGTTTTTCGCCGCTCGCAAGGGCGGGCAGCCAGGTGTTCTTCTGCTCCTCGGAGCCGAAGGTGTAGATGGGGTACATGACAAGCGCGGACTGGACGCTGACAAAGCTGCGCAGGCCGGAGTCGCCGCGCTCCAGTTCCTGAGTGACCAGGCCGTATTCAACGTTGGACATGCCGGCGCAACCGTAGCCTTCGAGGTTGGCGCCGAAGAAGCCTAACTCGCCCATGAGCGGAACGAGTTCACGCGGGAATCGGGCTTCGCGGAAGCAGTCTTCGACGATGGGGACGATGTTGTCTTCAACGAAGTCGCGTGCGGTGCGGCGGACGAGTAGTTCGTCTTCGGAGAATCCTGCATCGAGGTTAAGAAAGTCGAAGTTCTGGAACTTGAAACCCATGATTGCACCTGCCGTTCTCGGGGAAGATAAGACAGGCAAGGGTAGCAGATGAGAGGGGCTAGGGACTAGGGATCAGGGATTAGTGCCGATTTCCAACAGGCTGGGATGGATTGATCCCCGGTCCCCAAGTGCGAGGGACCGAGGGCACCATTATCGTGGTGTGGAAAGGGCATCGGGAACGGAGGCACCATCATCGTGGTGTGGAAAGGGCGCCGGGAGCTGCGCCAATCGCCTCACACGGTGCGAATTGCTTCCATTGGGGAGATTCTGGTTGCTCTCCATGCGGGCAAGAGTGCGAGGGTGAACGCAACGAGTTCCATGAGCAAGGCGGCGGCTGCAAATTCCACGACATTGAGCGATGGAGCGCCAAGCCAAAGAGCACCGAGAGTTTTACCCAACAGTGCCGCCAGCGGCATTCCGATCACTACACCGAGAAGGGTTCGTACCAGCGAGGTGCGGATCACTTGCCACGCAACGCTGGGGCGGCTTTGCCCCAATGCGGACCGAATGCCGATTTCGCGGGTTGTCTCTGCTACACTCGCGTTCATGCTGGCTGCCAAGCCGATGGAGGCCAGGGCGAGTGCGATCAAGGCGAACGAGGCGAACACGCCAATCGAGACTCTTGATTCCTGATACTCCTCTTCCACAAGGGATCGCAGCGGGTTGGCATGCACCTTTTCCACGGTTGAATCCACCTTCCATACCGCGCCCGCAACCTCGTTCGAGATACTCTGTGCATTACGCGGTGTGAGAAGAAAGTAGCTGCCGCCTTCCAGCGGAACCTGCAGGGAAGAGAGGTAAATCTCGGGGTCTGTTTCTGTCGCGATAGTCTCATTCCGGCTATCCGCAACAATCCCGACGATCTCGAAATGGGACCACGGCTTCATATCGTTACCGTTGTAGAAACCGAGTTGCAAGCCGGCTCCGAGCGGGTTCCCGGCGGAAAGATAGCGCCTGACAAACTGCTGATTGACGATCGCGACATAGGGATGGCTCAGGCTGTCGAATGTACTAAAGCCGCGTCCGACTAGAAGCGGCATGTCAAGAAGAGCGAGTAACCCGGGGCTTGCGATTGCGACGGATGCAAACGGCCTCTGCGCACGGGGCAGTTTTTGCGAATCGAGTTGGAACCTGGTTTTTAGAGAGCCAACCGGAAGTCCAGCGCCGAAGGCGGCCGCTTCCACTCCAGGGACATTGTGCATCTGTTGGACGGCTTGCTCGTGGAACGCGATCATCTTCGCGTCTGTGTTGTAGCGGGCCTCTGGTATGCCAATACCCGCGATGACGACGTTCTCTTCGCGGAAGCCAGGGCTGCGAGAAAACAAATTGTGGAGAGAGCGCGCCAGCGTAGTTGCGGAGGCAAACAGGGCAACGCTCAAGGCGATCTGCGTAACAATGAGTGTGGACCGCAGGCGACGGCCGCGCCGCGAGGGCGAGAGCATCGCCCCATCTTGCAGCATCTGTTCCACCGGCAGCTTGCGCACCATTGCCAAAGGCAGCAGACACGCGATCAGTGCAGACCCAAGTGAAAGGGCGGAAGTAAACAGCATCGTGCGGCCGTCGATCATGGCGAGAGTCTGCTCCCCATGCAGAACCGACTGCAGGGCCGAGGTTTGCTTCAGAATCCGCAGGGTGACTGCCGCAGTCAGCAGACCCAGGATGCTCGAGATGGTTGCGAGCAGAATAGCTTGCGCAACTTGTTCGCCGAGCAATCGACGAAAGCTGATTCCAAGGCTGGCTTTGATGGCATATTGCCGAAGGTGTCGCAATGCATGCGCCAGCAGAACTGCTCCGGCATTCAATGCGGCAATCGCACTCAACAAAGATGCTGCCAGCCACAACAGGAGCAGAGATCGCCTGCGGTCGCCGGCGAGAAACGATGCCAGGGAGGTCGCGCTGAAAGTTGTGCCTTCCGGGAGCAGATGACGGGCTGAGGAGTCCAACTCCGCATTGACGGAGGACAATTGAACTCCCGGAATTGTTCGGCCAATTCCCTCAAGCCCCCGTGCGGAAGCATCGCAACAGTAGTCAGCGTGGCTCAGCGGGATGTACAGGTCGGGGACGTTGCCATCCATGTCGAAGCGGAAATCGGCGGGCAGAATCCCGATGATGCGAAAAGGTACGGCGTTGAGCTCCACCGACGATCCAACTACGTTGGGGTCGGCGTGATACCTCTTCTGCCATAAGGAATAGGACAGAAGGACCACCTGCTGATTTCCTTCGGAGCCGTTCTCGGGTTGGAAGTCCATTCCGAACTGCGGAGCGACATTGAGCGTGCGCATGAACTCCGTCATAACCATCCCGGATAGAACGACCTCAAGCGGAGATCCGGTGGAATCGGAAAGCCCCCACGTTCTTTTGGTGTAACCGGCGGCGTTGGCAAGGCTCTTGGTGGATGCGCGGATGCCGGCGATGTCCTGCCACGAAAGCAGGCCGGTCCCTTGTTTGGCGGCTGTACTGAGAGCAATGAGTTGCGAAGGATGCGGATACGGAAGCGGGCGCAGCAGCACCGCATTGACGAGAGCAAAGATGGTGAGATTGACCGCGATGCCGATGGACAGTGTGGCGACGGCAACAAGAAACGGCGTCGGCGACCGCCGGATGGTTCGCGCGGCAGATCGAAGGACTTTCAAGTCCATTGCGGGTCTCTCCTCAATAAGCAATTCACTCAGTTATAAAACTTCAATTCCGGCATTGGGTAGTATTTGCGGTTTCGTGTCCATAAGGGGGCTTTGTGCTGAATTGCGGTGGCCGCAATCAGGGCGTCGGCAATTTCAAGGCTGTGGCTTTTAGCGAATTTACGCAAGAGCGCTCCGGCCAACTCTCCAATTTCGTAGTCCGTCGCAATGCAGATGAGCGGACGGAAGAAGACCGAGATAAGTTGATGTTCGTGCGGAAGGGCACCTGCCCAAAGTTCGGCCGCGACCACTGGTGAATAGAGAACAACAGCTCCAGATTCAGTCAGCGCGGACCATTTTGACGAAATGACCCGATTCTTCGCCCGAAGGACTTCGATGGCGATATCCGTATCGAGAAAAACGGTCACACGATTCCTAGCCGTTTCAAACGCGAGCCCTTCCGCAAATTGCGGACGTATGTTTCGGTATCGGGAAGGTCGGTGCGATCCTTCCAAATTCCGACGGCAGCCATCATGTCGGCTCGGCGCTGCTCGGGGGTGTACAAATAGCGCTCACGAGCCGCCTTCCGGACCAGGTCGGAGACGCTGGTTTTCTCCCGGAGCGCGTGTTCGTGCAGCGCGGTCCACAGTTCTTCGTCGAGATAGAGCTGCGTTCGCCTCATGATGTATAGCATACATCACGATCTGTTCGAGGAGGCGGCACTAATGACAATCGCATGAAAGTGGTCAAGATTGAAGGTGGAAATTTCGCCGCGACCCTGCGCAGGTTATTGCGAAACCTGGAGATCGTGAGGGTGGGAAACGACCGAGTCGCCAGTTTCGGGCCGCCCCTCCGGGGCTCAAGGACCCTATTTGGGTCGCTTTCCCAGGATTTTATCCTGGGCTATTATCGATTCCTCCCTCAGGGAGGATTGCCGCAGCTACTCCAGGAACTCGCGGACGAACTTGTTTTCGGTGTGGATGAGGTCGTGGATTGATCCATCGAAGATCAGGCGGCCTTCTTCCAGCATGAGGAAAGTCGTGTTGAGGTCGGTCTCTCCCTTCGGAAGAGACACCATGTGACCTTGCTCGGAGTCGAAGCGATGGGTGCAGAGGGTGAAGGCGTCTTGCAAACGATGGGTGACGAGGATTGACGGGGTGCGGTAGACGTCGCGCTGTTTCATGACCAGTTCGATGATGGTGGTGGAGGTGATGGGGTCGAGTCCGCCGGTGGGGGAGTCGTAGAGGATGAGTTCGGGCTGATGGATGAGGGCGCGAGCGATGGCGACGCGACGCCTCATGCCGCCGGAGAGGTCGCCGGGAAAGAAGCCGAAGGTCTGGTCGAGCTCGACAAATTTGAGAGCCTGGTGGACGCGGGCGTCGATTTCGTCGTCGGGCACGAGCTCCTGAATGAGCTGGTAGGCAACGTTGTCGCGGACGGTGAGGGAATCGAAGAGCGCGCCCTCTTGAAAGACCATGCCGGTTCGGGTACGCAGGGGGAACAGCCGCTCTTCGCTCATGGTGGCGATCTCCTGGCCGAAGAGGAGGATGCTTCCCTGGTCGGGGCGCAACAGGCCATTGATCAGCTTGAGCAGAACGCTCTTGCCGACGCCGGCGGGACCGAGGAGAATGCGCGTCTCCTGCGGTGCAATGGAGAAGGTAACGTCCTGAAGAACGGGTGGGCCATCAAAACGTATGGACACATTTTGGAAGGCGACGACCGGGGGCGCAGCAGCTTGCGTGGGGCCGGGACCTTGCGGGGCGGAAGCGGGCGTATCCATCATATCGGTGGGAAGACGGTGAGCAGGACCTGGGTGAGCAGGAAATCGCAGAAGATGATTAATACCGAGGAGAACACGACGGCATCGATGGTGGAGCGGCCTACGCCTTCGGTTCCACCGGTAGTTTTCATCCCATAGAAGCAGCCGATGGAGGCGATGAGGAAGCCGGAGAAGAGTGGCTTAACGAGGCCTTGGATGATGTCGGGATAGCGGAGGTGTTCCCAGGCCATGGAGAAGTACTGGGTGCCGTTCTGGTGGTTCATGACGACGGTTACAAAACCGCCGCCGGCAATTCCGAAGGCGTCGGCGAGGATGGTGAGGAAGAAGAGCATGGAGATGCAGGCAAACAGGCGGGGAGTGACGAGCTTGCGCATGGGGTCGACACCGAGGGCGCGCATGGCGTCGATCTGTTCGGTGACTACCATGGAGCCGAGTTCGCTGGCCATGGAAGAGGCGTTGCGGCCAGCGACCATGATGCCGGTGAGTACGGGGCCCAGTTCGCGGATCATGGTGGTGGAAACAAAACGGCCGGTGATGGCGGAGGCTCCGAACTGGGAGAGCGTGGCCGCGGATTGCAGGGCGAGCACGCCGCCGGTGAAGAAGCCGGAGAGCAGAACGATGGCAGTCGAGCCGACGCCGATGATGTTGGATTGAATGAGGAAATCCGTCCAGTAGCGGGGAGGATGAAACAGGTTCATGACAGCGCGATACGCGAACAGGGAGTAGTCCTGCACGGTGAGCACGATGTTCTTGGCAACTCTTTCGATCGCTTCTAAGGCCATTGGGTGTGCCGCACGGCTGGATGACAGGGTCGCTACTCTTCAGAAAACCAAGGTGATGCAAGGACAGAATACCGCATGAGGCAAGGGGACGCGGGCTGGCTGGTTCGTAAGGGTGTTCGACTATCGGCGAGCACGGTCCCACAGATAAGAAATTTCTCGCCCCGGTAAACAATTCATACCAAGTGGCGCCAGGTGGCGTGGTTGCCCCTGTGCTTTCAACACCTTGTTATATGGCTGGCACTGTGATTGCTTCCTCTGCATCTAATGGATTGATGAGGGGGCTCTTTGCGATGGAGAAGCCTGTCGAATCGAACCGGGAGGAAATAGATGCCATTTTTTCGCATGCGGCTGATCCTTGCTCTCATTGCCGGCATCACGCTTGTTTCGGTTGGCTTTACCTATTTCGATGTGTTGGCCCACAAGCTCGCATTGCGGCGGGAACTGGAGCGCAGAAGCGCGTGGCTGGGTGCGAGCCTTCAGCCGGAGATCGAGCAAGCGGTGGCCAGCGGGCAAACCGATGCGATCGCCGCGGCGCTGTTGCGCCTGCAACATCCGGGAGAGACGCTGGGCCTGGCTGTTTATAGCCCCAGCGGACGGCTGATAGCCTCGGCGGGCTCCGGGGACGTGTTCGCGGGCCTGCCGGCAGATCCGCTGGAACGCGCGATCAAGAAGAACTCCCAGGTGGCGGTTTTCGGGCATAAGGGAGATGCGCAGTGGCTTGAGGATGTGTTTCCCTTGCAGGACGGCGGGCAACTGAACGGGCTGCTGGTGATTCTGGAAGATGCTCGATTCATTCGCGCGGAAGGCAACGCGGTTTGGGGGCGCAGCTTCCTGAGGATTGCGGTATTTGTGGTTTTGATTGTCGGAGTCACACTGCTGATGGTCCGCTGGTTCCTGATGCGGCCGATGATGCAGGTTGCGGAGCGTCTCCGTCGCCTGCGCATGGGGCACGTCGACGAGACCCCGGACGATAGCATTGCGAAGCTTAGTCTCTTTACGCCGCTGGCGCGGGAAGTGGAGACAATGGCAGGCAGCCTGATTGAGGCGCGTGCTGCCGCACAAACCGAGGCGCGGTTGCGGGATGCAGGCGAACACCAGTGGACCGCCGAGCGCCTGGCGGTGCATGTGCGCGAACGATTTGGCTCCAGCAAGATTTTCGTTGTGTCGAATCGCGAGCCCTACATGCATGTGAAACAGGGTCGGGAGACTGTCTGCATTGTCCCTCCCAGCGGGCTGGTCACGGCCATTGAACCGGTTTTGCGCGCCTGCGACGGCGTATGGGTGGCGCATGGCAGCGGCAGCGAAGATGCAGCGGTGGTGGACAAATTCGATCGTTTGCGCGTGCCTCCCGACGACCCTCGTTACACGCTGCGACGCGTTTGGCTTTCCAGTGAGGAGGAGTCCGGTTACTACGACGGCTTTGCTAACGAAGGGCTGTGGCCGCTGTGCCACATCGCTCACACCCGGCCCATCTTTCGCTCATCGGACTGGGAATGCTACCAGCGTGTGAACGAAAAATTTGCCGCCGCGCTGCTGGAAGAGATGGAGAACTGTGCGGACCCCATTGTGTTTGTGCAGGATTACCACTTCGCACTTTTACCGCGACTCATCAAAGCCGCTCGGCCCGATGCGCGCGTAGCTATTTTCTGGCACATTCCGTGGCCTAATCCTGAGGGATTCGGCATCTGTCCCTGGCAGGCGGAATTGCTTGACGGCTTGCTGGGCGCGGACCTGATCGGCTTTCATATTCCTCTGCATTGCAATAATTTTCTGGCCACGGTGGACCGGGTACTTGAAGCACGTACCGACAGGGAACACATGACGGCTCTGCGCCTGGGACATTTGAGCACAGTGCGGCCCTATCCGGTGAGCGTGGTTGTGGATAGCGTCGCGGGAAACGGAAAGCTGGGGACAAGCGTGACTCGTGAAGCAGCGAGCGCCAGGGAGCGGCCTCTGGCGCGCCAGTCTCTGCTGGATGAATTTGGCGTTAGTTGCGAGCACCTTGCTATTGGCGTTGACCGGCTGGACTACACCAAAGGCATTGTTGAGCGGCTGATGGCGATCGAGTATTTGCTGGAAGAGCATCCCTGGCACCGCGAGCGCCTGACGATGGTACAGATTGCCGCGCCAAGCCGCACGCGGATTCCGAGCTACATCGACCTCAAGCGTCAGGTTCAGGAAACTGCCGAGCGCATCAACTTGCGCTACCAGACGGATCGCTGGAAGCCGATCATCCTGATTGAGCGGCAGTGTAATCACGAACAGGTGAATCGCTGGTATCGCGCGGCGGACCTTTGCCTGGTGACTTCGCTGCACGATGGAATGAACCTGGTAGCCAAGGAGTTTCTGGCTGCGCGCGAGGACGACGATGGTGTTCTGGTGTTGAGCAAGTTTACAGGCGCTGCGGTCGAATTGAGAGATGCGCTGATCGTAAATCCCTATGACACGGCGGGCGTAGCAGAGGCTATCCATCAAGGCCTTGAAATGAGCCGCGGGGAACGGCGCAAGCGAATGCAGCGCATGCGCCGGCATGTGATGGACCACAACGTTTACCGTTGGGCTGCGAACATTCTGGGCGACCTGCGTGATTTGCGCATAGAGAACTCGGAGCAGGCGAATTCCGGCCCGGTTGGGCCCGAGTCAGTTTCAGCTGAGGACGGGCTGCATCGTAAACTGGCTTAGAGAGCGAGGTTGCGTTGACACCGGAAGCGGTTGAGAAACTTGACAACTTTTTCAGCTTGTTTGCGGATGGAGCGAGCCCGCTGCTGCTGTTGGACTACGACGGAACGCTCGCGCCTTTCCGGCTAAATCGGTTTCAGGCGCGGCCGTGGGTAGGGGTACGAGAACTGCTTACTCGTATTCAAAAGCAGGGCAAAACACGCATGGTGGTGATTACAGGACGGCCCGCAGGAGAGATTGCGCCGTTGCTCGGTCTCGATCCGGCGTTGGAAGTCTGGGGATTGCACGGGGCGGAGCACCTTTATCCGGACGGCCGCAGAGAATTGGAAGAGGCCGCGCCTGAGACCCAGGCGAAGCTGAATGAATTGCGCGAAATGCTTCGGCGCGACAGCCTGGGCGGCCTCTATGAGGACAAGCCGAATGCTGCGGTGATGCACTGGCGTGGCGCTTCTCCGCGCAAAGCCAAGTCGATCGAATCGAAGGCGAGGCAGCTTTTCGAGCCGCTGGCGCAAATGGACGGGCTAAGGCTGCAGGAATTCGAGTATGGACTCGAACTGCGCGTGGGCCGTGACAAGGGCGGGGCGATCGATGCGATCCTTAGCGAAGCCGATGCCGATGCGCCGGTCGCATTTCTGGGCGACGACCTCACCGATGAAGCTGGATTTCGCGCAGTGCGGAAGGCGGGGAGCCTTGGACTCAGCGTGCTAGTGCGGGAAAAGAGACGCGAGACAAACGCGGATATCTGGCTGCGACCGCCGGCTGAGTTGAAGGGGTTTCTGGGGCGGTGGGTGGAGGAGCTAGGAGCACATCTATAGCGGGAACAATGCTGCGTTGTCTTTCCACGGGTTAAAGATTGCCGCGCCCGAGTGCAGAACATGCGCGGTGTTACGGGTGGCGAAGTAGAGCCTGTGTTCGATTGCGGTAGCCGCGAGCAGAGTGTCTATGACTGCGGGTGGGTGGCCGGTGAGGCGCTTGACTTCGCCGCTAATAGCGCCCCAGCGCAGGGCGATGGCGTTGGAGACGGGCAGAATGCGCGAGGCGAAGCGGGCCTCTATCCGCGTTGCAAGAAGTTCCAGTCGAGGCCTGAGCGGATCGCCAGGTTGTACATTGTGGAGCCCCTTCCTATACTCGGCCAGGGTGAGGATGCTCAGAAAGAGAGTGTGCTCGGCCTGGGAGACGATCCAGCTCTGAACTCTTCGGTCGGGCTTGGGGCGAATGATTTCGGCGACAACGTTGGTGTCGAGCAGCCAACCGGTCACAAGTCCAGATCCCGCCCCGTGTCGTATTCCCGCGTGAGGTCAAGATGGTCCAACTCCGCATCGCTCAGACCCAGCTCATGGAAAAATTCGATGAGAGGCTTGTGGTCACTCGCTTTGGGCAGCAACTGGCGATACTGCTCTGGCGCAAGGATGACTGCGGCCTCTTTGCCGCGAATGGTGACGAGTTGCGGGCCGTTTGTTGCGGCCCGGCGGACGACCTCGCTGAGGCGGGCCTTGGCATCTTCGAGCTTCCAGGTTTCGCTCGGCGTGGGGGGGAAGTGCCGCGCGCGCGCGCTTGCTGACTTCGGCTTGGCGGCTGTCGTGGCCATGGTGCGCTCCGGGGTGAACTGACTATCTGACTAGATTGTAGCATCGAACGAAAAGCTGTTGGCGAGTTGCCGATATGAGGGAGCGATTCCCAGGTCTCAGACGAAAGATCTGGCGCATCGCGGTCCCGGTTCAGGCTTGGCTTCTTCGGGAAAATCTCGTTCTCCACAGAGAGCCGGCGACCTCAAGGAGTGCGGGCACTAAGAAGCGCAGTATCACGAGGAACGGGCTTGTCAGCAGCATCAGGATTCCGCCGGCGATTATGAGCGAAGTATTGTCGTGATACAGGCCGTAAATGGTCATAGTGGAGGAAATCAAAAATGGCACGGGTAGGAGAAACATCAGTATGAGACCGACGAATTTGCTATGCCTTTCACGCGCGCTCAATTGGTCCCATTCGCATGCACCCGAAAGGTATCTCTCGCCGCAGGTACACAGGAAAGTTGGGGGTCCAATTGGTCTACCTCCGTGTCCGCTTCCACGTTGAAATTTACCCGTGATGTCCTCACCGCATTTGTCGCATCAATATATGCTTGCCCAATCGGGAAACCTGCTCGCGGGAAGACTTGGTCCGTCGGTGCTGCTTAACCCGAGCGTCTGCAATAAGCACCTCCGCCTGCTGTTTGGGACCAATTCCTGGTTCAACCCGATACTATCAGTGTCACGATTATGCCGCCTACGCGCCCCGCTTACTCCCCAGGGCCGACGCATCTTAATTGCTATATGAGTGGAGGGCGATAGCAGTTGAGATGGAGGGATGAACAATCCCCTGAAGTATTTCGCCGAGTTGCGTGATCCGCGAGTAGAGCGGACGCGCGAGCATTTACTGGAAGAGATTCTGTTGATGACGATTGCGGCGGTGTTAAGCGGAGCCGGAAGCTGGAACGAGATCGAGGGCTACGGGAAGGCCAAACGCTTGTGGTTCAAGGGTTTTCTGAAATTACCTGGAGGCATTCCCTCGCACGATACGTTCAACCGTGTCATCTCAGGGCTTGATCCGGTTGAACTGGAGCAGGGGTTTGCGGCTTGGGTGTCGTCGATTGCCAAACTGACGGCGGGCGAGGTGGTGGCCATCGACGGCAAGGCGCTGTGCGGCACGCGCGAAGCGGGCAAAGCGACGCTGGTGCACATGGTTTCGGCTTGGGCCAGCGCCAACAGCCTGGTGCTGGGGCAACGCAAGGTCGACGACAAGTCCAACGAGATTACGGCCATTCCCAAGCTTCTGGCATCGCTGGAACTGAGCGGGACTGTGGTGACCGTTGATGCGATGGGTTGCCAGCGGTCGATCGCCGAGAAAATCGTCGCGAAGAAGGCCGACTATATCCTGGCGGTCAAAGAGAACCAGGGCAACCTGTTGGACGAGATCAAGGACTCGTTTCAGATGCTGGCTGCCGATGGAGTAAAGGAAGAGATCGACTGCGGACACGGGCGTGTGGAACGGCGCCGCTGCTCGGTGATTGCAGACCTGAGCCTGCTTGAAAATGCCTCCGCATGGGCGTCATTACAGGGGTTGGTACGCATCGAGTCGGAACGCTACCATAAGGCGACAGGCAAGACTGAACGCGAAATCCGTTACTACATCACCAGCCTCTGCCCCGATGCGGCGCGGCTGAATCAGGCTATTCGCAACCACTGGGGCATCGAAAACAAGCTCCACTGGGCCCTCGATGTCAGCTTCGGAGAAGACCTGGACCGCAAACGCGCCGGCAACGCCGCGCAGAACTTCTCCATCCTCAACCGCATTGCCCTCAACCTGCTCCGACAGGACAAAACATGCAAGCTCGGAATCAAAGGAAAGCGCCTTCAAGCCGGATGGGACAACGATTTCATGCTCCAACTACTCGGGAAATAAGATGCGTCGGCCCTGCCCGGAAACCATCTCACTTTCTTCCGCATCCCCTGCAATGAAGCACTGTCACCGCCGATAGTCTTAAGAATCCCTTCACCTTGGCGGTGTTAGTTTTACCATAGGCATTTCAAGTCGATTCGCGATCATTTCGTACTCCCGGAGAGCTCGTTTCCAACCATGCGCAGGCTTCTTATCCTCTTTCTTCTCGTCGCATCCGCCTTCGCCGCACCCCTCGCGCATGCGCAGGGAGGGCCGCCCTTCATCACCGACGACCCCGGAACCCCAGGCAACAAGCATTGGGAGATCAATATCGGCTGGGTAGCCAACCACAACCCTGGCGCAGCCTATTACCAGACTCCCGATCTCGACATCAACTACGGCTGGGGCGACCGCATCCAGCTCAAATATGAACTGCCCATGGCCGTATTCACCGACTCCAACAACACCACCCATGCCGGATTGGGGAACTCGTTTCCGGGCGTCAAATGGCGCGCCTATGAACATCACACCGCGGGCGAACCTAAGTCCGACGAGAACATGACCTTCTCGCTCGGCACCTACCCCCAGGTCTACATCAACAATCCCACCAGCGCCGTCAGCCGCGGGCTGGTTGAGACGGGTCCGCAATACTACCTGCCATTGGAGGCCACAACCAAAGTCGGCCCCATCGATTTCAACGGAGAAGTGGGCCACTGGTTCGGAAACCGCCACGTTCCAAGCCGCTGGGGACGCGGCCTCATCGCCGGCCATGAATTCAATGACCGCCTCGAACTCTACACCGAGTTCTACGACCTGCAGGACATCAATCAAATCGGCACAGCTCCAAAGCAGCGCGCCCTGACACTGGATTTTGGCGGCCGGCAAACCCTCGACCACGCGGGCCATCTCCGCCTGATCTTCATGGGCGGCCGCAGCCTCCAGGCCGTCACGCGTCAGAACTCCGAACCCAACTGGATCGCCTATCTCGGCGTCCAGGTTCTGCTTGGCCCCAAAGAAAAGGAAACCCCGGGCCAGAATCCCTGAGCGCTGCATCTTTCGGAGAAAGGCGCGCCGGGATTGACGGAATGAACGCACCGGAGCAAAGTGGAGATGAGCCTATGCCCATTACCCAGCCCATCGTCCTTTCGCCCTCGCAGGCCCGCGTTCTGGGCGCACTAGTCGAAAAGGAAGTCACCACCCCCGACTACTATCCCCTCTCCCTCAACGCCCTGGTCAACGCGTGCAACCAATCCAGCAACCGCGAGCCGGTCATGCGCCTCGACGAAGAAGAAGTCCGCCTCGCATTGCGCCGTCTTGAAGATCACGGTCTAGCCGGTCGTGCTCGCGGAGCCGATGGCCGCGTCACCAAATACGAGCACTGGCTCGGCGAAGCCTTCAACTTCACACGCGCCGAAACCGCGCTCATTTGCGTCCTTCTCCTGCGCGGCCCTCAGACTCCCGGCGAACTCCGCAGCCGCAGCGACCGCCTCCACCGCTTCGACGAGATCAGCGAGGTCTTAGCCGGCCTGCAAAAGCTGATGGAGCGCGACCCAGCCCTGGTAGCCGTCCTACCCCGCCAGCCCGGCACCAAAGAATCCCGCTACGCCCATCTACTCTCCGGCACCGTAGAGTCCGCCATCGCAACAGAGAACGCAACCGTGCGCCGCGAGATTGTGCATTACGCGCCCAGACCCGCCACCGACGACCCTGCCCAAGAAGACCGCATCGCCCAACTCGAATCCAAAGTCGCCGAACTCCAGCAAAAAGTCGATGCGCTCAACCGTAAAATCGACGATTTGTTCGGAGATTAGTGTGCCTTCCTAGCCGCGCGCTGCGGAAACACCAAAATGCAAATCAGGATCGCCGCTGCCAGTACAGCGGATGCCGTGTAGCGGCTGACCGCCATCCCACCCTGCGCTACAGGCTTGTCGAATAGGTCACCCGACACCGCCCCCAAAGGCCGCGTCAAAATGAAGGCTGCCCAAAAGAGCCCCGCCTTGGGAATCTTGGTCAAGTAGTTCAGCGCCGCAACCACCAGCAGGGCCCCTCCGAAGACGGCGACGCCTCCCAGATACCCCAGCCCGGCATCATCCGCGGCCCAATCGCCCAGCGCGGTACCAAGCGTCTGTGAAAACATGATCGTGACCCAGAAGAAGATTTCCGATTTCGTCGAACTAACCGTACCAACCGCCACC
>Ga0182016_10002033_pt1 | contig 24185 bp, 25 predicted proteins | sample 712S2MmetaG_FD_120491 | JGI IMG/M metagenome (GOLD analysis project Ga0182016, IMG submission 120491) | Permafrost microbial communities from Stordalen Mire, Sweden - 712S2M metaG | ecosystem: Environmental > Terrestrial > Soil > Wetlands > Permafrost | place: Sweden: Stordalen | collected... | reverse complement strand
CCGCGGCAATGTAATGCGAAAGATGAATGCCGGATCTTTCGCTCACTTGGTGAATATGGCGTCTAGGCTTCGCGTGGTGCGGCCGCTGTCTGCAAGCGCCGTCTCAGCGTGATACATGTCGCGCTCTACGAAGGTCGTTTCCAAGCGTGGATATGTGGAAGCACATATGTTCAAGGACTTCCTTGTCGGGGGTACCGTAAGGATCAAAATTACTTGAGGTCGGTGATCGGCTTGGCATACAAGACGATTAGCACCTTACGGATTTTATTTCACAAGAAGAAAGCGAAGGCGACAATCGTCTTCGTTCTTGTTGTTTCAACCGTAAACTCGTTCGAACCTCTTAACCAATTGAAATAGCAACCTGGAGAACCAACGTGCTCAAGCAGGAATCATCGGTTGCCGCGACTACGCAGGTCGCTTTTAATAGCTGTTCCTGGCCATCGGTTTTACCAGCCTGCTCTTCATACTATTGCAAGGCGCTTGAGCAGCAGTGACAGCACTTAGCGGACTTCGTCTGCTGATAGAGATCGGCTCGCTTGCCGCTGCCACAACAAGGAATCAAGTTTCTTGCTTCGATCCACGGAGAAGCTATCCGAATTCCGATGGAACTACTGGCCATTGCAGGATCTGCGGTGAACCTTTACGTAATCTGGCGCACTCGCTCGCTGCGCAGTCGGCCTTCATCTCAGTGGAGAGTTGAACCCGACACGCTTGCAAAGAAGCGTGCAGAAGCATTGCAGATCGCGCTTGCGATTCTAACCCAGCTATTGGTATCGGCTGAGTAGACAACACACCCCTATATGCTTCACTCGATCTAATCAGCTCAACTTTGGTCCAGTGTTTTCGAGTTGCTGTTCATCTCACCTGCCAGCCTGGCGTGAAGGCGTTCGCTGAAGCCCACCGGGAGTTAAAATATGCGATCATCCGCGGTGAGCACCACGATGTTGCGCGTCGAGTCGAGGATCGCAGAACATATCTCACAGTGCTCCAGGTGGCGCTGCACTAATTCCCGGTTTTCGGGCGACAACGAATCGTCCAAATACTCGGAGATGTAGTTCCAAACGTGTTTGCATTCCAGGATCATCGCGACCATCTCTTCCCGGGAATTGCGCCCAGCAATTATGTTGCGAATTGCTTCAGCATCCTGATGCCTGCGCAGTCCACCCGGATCTTTACCGTCCCCAGTGGCGATTAATAAATGGCCCCTATGGCCGCGCGGTAATCGATTCTCTTATATTGGACAATACTGCCACGGGCGCGAGTTCGACTCCAACCGTGCTTGACCGCCGAATTCCCAGTTCAAGCCATAGGTTCTCAAGATCGACTGTGATCGGTTTGTCCTTCCATAGGTTGTACATGTCAACAAGAACTGTTGTTCCCGTCGCCTTATCGCCGATCTCCATGACTTTCAGCAGCGCCCACTCCTTGTCGATCGTTCCGCCAGAGACAACGATAGCGCGTAGCGCATCCTGCAATCCTTTGCGATTCTCTGTCTTCCGGCGAATCTCGACATCTGCGACGAGGCAAAACATCGCCCCTCCCCAGTAGGTACGGCCCCAACTGCGGGTCTGATCCAGACCGAGATCACCTGGCCTGGGCTGCCCCTGCGAGATGCTCAGGATCATGCCCGCCCACACCTGGCGGACAGGCAGTTGTCCGGCTTGAGCGCGCGCAATCGGCTCGACATACGTCGCCAAGCCTTCCTCCATCCAGCTCTGATTGTCCGGCAACGAAGAAAGGGCCATGTGCACAAATTCGTGCGTCATGGTCCAGTCATCGGCTAAGTCTCGCCCCGTCACATGACGACCAAACCGCATGTGCGTGACTGCCTGGAAACCATCCACATTTCCCCACGTTGTACCATGAATGGAATCGTCATTGGCAGAATTGGGAACTACCCGGACACGCATTCTCTGAACCGGGAATCGACCATAGTAGATGGTTACCGCGCGTGCAGCACGCTCGATCCAGGAGATGATTTGCGATGGCTGGACGTCCATAGCTCCAGGGGCGAGATCGACCTCAATCGCCGCGCCACCAATCGACAGGACTTGTGCTACGCCAGCCGATCGATCAGTGTCACGGGAGTACGGCACTGTTGGCACTCCACCTTGTTGCTCACCTGCAAAGCTGCAAGATCCCAATAGTGCCAGGAACGCAATAGCAAACGGTGACCATCTTCCCATCGCAATCCGTCCTCGACAACCGGCGTCAGTTTCTGTCCGGCAATTCTAAGCGGCGACAAGGATCGTCGTATCGATCAGATTACTCATATCAATTACCGGATCTCGCCATGCACGATCGCAGCAATAGTCTGCGATTCTTCAACGACCTGAGGTTGCCAACCATCACTTTTCAATCCCTGCGTTCCAGCGCCTCAGCAGCAGTGCATCGAGAGAAAACAATCCTGGACCAAACACCAGCACTATGGCGGAGGCAAAGAGGAAGGTGTATGGATCGGCGGCGTAAAACTTTCCCGGATCGGAGAATACTGAGAACAACGCTTCTTTATCCGCAGTCCAGTATGCGAAGAACATGTTCACGGTAAGTACGAGTCCTATCAGTCGCGAACCCAATCCCAGAATGAGAAGAATTCCGCCCACGAGCTCAAGACCCGAGACGAAGTGTGCGGTGAGTCCTGGATTTGGCAGGTTGAGACTGGTGAAGAAGTCGGTTACTTTGTCGAGATTGTGCAGCTTCCCCCACCCCGATTGTGCGAACTGCCAGCCCCAATAGAGCCGCACAGCCAAGAGAAAAGGAGATTGAAGCTTTGAAACCAAGCCAGAAAATCGGATATACAGATCGAGCAAAACCTTCATGACGTCCTCTTTCCAATCCGCGTTATCGCACCGAGCGACATTGAACTTTCAAACAAGGGGACGAAAAATTGAATTCTCCTCGACTTTCCACCCTTGCGCTCAGTTGGAGTTCTTGCGGAGACGATTTGTTACAGAGGATCTTGATTCTTTTGCCATCGGTGCAAACATTTGGTATTTCCAACCCCGCTTGGATGTTCGGCAACGGTGGGCCGGCTCCGTGTGAGCGAGGAATCTTGCGCGCCAGCAACGTTTAGGATCTGCCAACCAGAAGCAGAGAACATCCGTCTCCTGTGGTGCGCGCCCCCTGATCTGCGGAGCAGCCAATGAGAAACGGATATGTCCCTCACAGTAAATCCACTTTTCGTGTTACTCGTGGCCGGTCCAAGTAGCGGTTGAAGAATTGTGCGCGCCGGAGCAAGAACAGGCCACACGCTCTCTCCCCTGACCCATCAGAAGACATTTTGTCTCTGTAACCTTTATCGGCTCCTTTAATCCAATATCCGTGCATCTTGTGGATGAAATCGTTGTGTGCCCACGTGGATGCAGAGAACGTTAACCCAAGTTGACCAACCTGTGTTAGTTAGCCGGAGGATGGAAATGAACAATTGTGGACTTTTAGCGACACTGAAGGCACGCCCTGGGAAAGAGGCTGAAGTCGAAGCTTTTCTGAAGTCGGCCCAGCCTCTCGCTCTTGAGGAAACCAAGACAACGACCTGGTTCGCATTCAAGATCGGGTCGTCGACCTTTGGGATTGTCGATACCTTTGCGGACGAAGACGGAAGGAACGCGCATGTTACCGGTGAGATAGCGAAGGCATTGTTTGCACGTGCCGAGGAACTCTTTGTAACCGCGCCTCAAATTCAGCAGATTGATCTGCTGGCCGAGAAGGTGTAGCCCGGCGTCGGATGTCAGCACGGAACAGGCTATCTGCATTCTTTAGATTGGCTGTAACCTTTAGCCCCTTGATCGCTCCAATGTGTAGCTCGCAAGGAAAGCGCGGCTAACTGAGGGGGACGAGTCAAAATCTCTCTTCCTCCTGAACTGTTCCCGGTCCCGCTGCTAATTGTTGCAGTCAACCCCAACGGCCCTCGCCCCAGGCGTGGCTTAACCAACGAAAGGCTCACTCCAATGACCAACACAGTAAAATCGCTCGCTTTGGCCGCCGCATTTGCAGGTATGATCGGTGGCTCTGCGGTTCGTCTGAATGCCCAGACGGACCAGTCGAATGGTTCCTCAGTTCAGTCCGCGCACGCCGGCATCATGCTGGTCGACGACAAGACCCCGCCCAAGCACGCTTGCAAAGGCCAGAACGATTGCAAGGGGCAGGGTGGTGGCGACAAGAAGCATGCCGGTAAGAACGATTGCAAGGGCAAGGGTGGCTGCGCCACCGACGGTTCCAAGCCGCCGAAGGCTGTCTAACTTGTCGCGAAGTCTGGGGGCTTGAATTGTCATCAAGCCTCCAGTTTTTTCCATCTTCTAGTGCTCGGAGCCACAAATGCCGGCGAACCGTTTCAACGGATTTACAAATTACGGGGTGGGGATCGGCCTACGCGTTCCGCACTATGGCCACATTTTTTCTCAGAAGCCCCTCGTCGACTGGTTCGAGATCATCTCCGAGAACTATATGGTCGACGGTGGCAGAGCGCTACAGGTGCTCGACGACATCCTCGATCAATATAGGGTCGTGCAGCACGGGGTTTCAATGTATTTTGGCTCTGCGCAGCCCTTGAATCGGGAGCATCTTAAACGTCTCAAGGAGCTGACTCGACGGACAAAGACCCCGTGGCTCTCCGACCATCTTTGCTGGGGAAGTGTTGATGGGCGTTACACACATGACCTCCTGCCTATCCCATACACTTTCGAGGCCGTGAAGACAACGGCAGCAAGGATCCGAGAGGTCCAGGATTTCCTCGAGATTCCAATCGCTGTCGAGAATGTAAGTAGTTATGCGGAGTTTTATGAATCCGAGATGACCGAATGGGAATTTCTAAATGAGGTAGTCGAGGCGGCCGATTGCGGAATTCTCCTCGACGTCAACAACATCTACGTCTCTTCCCAAAATCATTCTTTTAACCCATTCGATTACGTAAACAGTGTTCCTGCCGAACGTGTGGCACAGATTCACATCGCCGGCCACTCCAAGTTCGAAAAGTACATCCTCGATACGCACGATCACCCAGTGCTTGATCCAGTATGGGGTCTATATCAACGGACGATCGAACGCGTTGGGCACACGGCAACGTTGCTTGAATGGGACGACAACATTCCGTCGTTTGATGAAGTACATGGCGAAGCCTTGAAAGCGAACAAGTATCTGGAACCTACGGAAACCGCCGCGGAACCCGCACGGCAGTTGGATCGAGAGGTGGTTCGTTCATGACACTCCTCGAATTGCAACGCAGGATGTCAGAGGACGTAATGCGGCCTCTAACTTCCGATTTTCAAATGCAGACGACAACAGACGATGGACATTCGACTGCGGCAATAGCCGAAGGCTACATTAAGCCGAATGATCGCTTGTCTTCGTTCGACCGACTCGAGATCTACAATCGTCAGTATTGGTTCCGCGTCATCACGGCCGTCGCCGAAGACTTCCCTGCCTTGAACGCGGTCCTCGGAAGTGAGGTATTTGATGAGTTGGTTCTGGCTTACCTCCGGGAAAACCCTTCATCCTCCTTTACGCTCCGTAACCTCGGCTCCAAGCTACCGGAATGGCTCCTGGATCACGCCGAGTATACGTCCGGCAATCACGACCTCGCTATGGATATCGCACGGTTGGAGTGGGCTTATGTCGAATCGTTCGATAGAGCGGCCATCCCTCCTGTGAATGGAGCAGATTTCGCGGGCTTCGATGGCGAAACAAAGCTAAACCTACAGCCACATTTGCAATTACTCGATCTGAAGTATCCCGTGGATGAACTCGTTCTCGCCGTGCACAGAGAGAACGGCCTCAGCGACATCATGAGCAACGCAATCTCCGAGCGCCGAGAGACGTCAGAGGCCGCCCTGCCCAAGATGTCGCGACAGGACATCTATCTTGCCGTCCATCGTTACGACAACTCTGTCTACTACAGACGGATCGATCGTGAAGCGTTTCTATTACTGTCCTCTCTTCAGTCAGGGTTTTCTCTTGGTTCTGCTCTCGAAGCAGCCTTTGAGGGGGGCACGTATACCGTAGAGGACCAGACCGTTAAAATTCAGCAGTGTTTCGCACACGCAGCCGAACTGGGATGGTTCTGCATAGCGACTCTGAACTGACAGCGTGAATTGTCGTCTGGCTTATGCGCAGACTACCAATTGGCTGACCGACGCTTTTCCCAAGCATTCACAAGCGGCCTTACATGCTAGTCAGATAGTTCTGCCCGTTCGACATTAGCGGTCGGAATCGCACTCCAAGATCACACGGATTTCGCAGAGCCCGGCGGAAACAGCGCTGGCACACTCCTGATTCATATCTGGGATTGTGCCGCAGGATCCCCTCTGAGGATCGGCCATGCCTCAGCTTTCTGTCACGACCTGCCATCAGGCGTCAGTAGAAGCGAACGCACTCTAATCCTGCTGCCGTTCCACTTTCACCTACGCGTTCTCATTTGAAGAATAAAGTTGTAACTCTTACCGCTCGGTCGGTACCTAACAGATCGAAACAAGAAGTTCCCTAGACAGTTTTCTCCAAAGGAGAAGTAATGCTCATACGCGCAATGAAGAAATTGTCCGTCCTCTTGGCGTTCGGATTCGCCGGCGTTTATTCGGCCCACGCTAAGTCGCCCAAAACGACAACCCACCCCGCCCCGCCGCCGGTGACCATCTCTTACGGCACTATTAACGTCAACGGTCTAAACATCGCTTATCGCGAAGCTGGAGACGCATCAAGCCCGAAGATCGTACTGTTGCACGGTTTTCCCGCTTCGTCGCATCAGTATCGTGATCTCATCCGCTCGCTGGCCGATCGATTTCATGTCATCGCTCCAGACTACCAAGGCTTTGGCCTCAGTGATCGCCCCGACCCCGCAACGTACGCATATACATTCGACGGAATCTCTCAAACGATCGAGTCGTTCCTGCAACTGAAGGGCTTCGATCACTACGGACTCTTCGTGCAAGACTACGGTGGTCCGGTGGGATTTCGGATCGTGGGTCGACATCCAGAGGCTCTCGATTGGCTGATCATCCAGAATTCCAATGCCTATGAGAATGGATTTACGCCCGCCTGGGATGGCTTCCGGAACGCTCTTTGGAAGGACCATACACTAGAGAATGAAAAGCCCCTCGCCGCATTCCTGGAGCATGACGCCATCAAAGGCATCTATCTTCACGGCGCCGAAAAGCCAGAGCTGATCAACCCTGACAACTGGGAATCGGATTCCGCCTTCATGGAGCGCCCATACTCGAAGCGCATCAATCTCGATCTCTTCTACGACTATCGCACGAATGTCGCTCTCTATCCCCAGTGGCAGGCATATTTGAGGGATCGTCAGCCTAAGACGATCATCTTCTGGGGCCAGGATGACGTCTTCTTCACTCCCGCCGGTGGGGAGTCATTTCTCAAGGATCTGCCAAAGGCCGAATTCCACCGGCTCAACGCTGGTCACTTCGCGGTCGAAGATCACCTCGATGAGATCTCGCAGGACATGCATCGCTTCTACGAGGACAACGTAGCTCCCAAGAAGTAGGACGTTTCAACAGCGGCGACGCGCGCGGCCCGAAACCACTCTAGGATGCGCGCATTCGCCTTCCACAATTGGCTGAATCAGGCCAGTCTGCAGTTTGGAATCGGCAGCTTGCACCTGGCTCAGTTTTTCGAGCGCGGTCTGCGCTCTCTCGATTGATTACCGGGGTCGCAGCTCCTGGGTATAGATCTCCGTCCTTTTCCGGTGCACGATTTGTTAACCCGCTCTGTAACGGAATCCTCTCGGCCCGGAGTGAGAGCGGCAGGATGAACAGAACACAACAAAAGGAAAACAATGCATAAGTTTCAACTGGGTGTACTCGTAGCCACCATTTGCCTCTCGGTGCCTAACTCCATGAGCGCAGCGGAACATGACTCTGGAACAAGCCATACCATTCCGATGACCTCAGCACATTGGCGTCCTGTCAGCGATAAGCCCGATGTGCACTATGTGACACAAGAAGGTTTCCCCGACGGAATCATCGTTCTGAAATCAGGAGATCTTTCTCTCAACGACTTCACCTTTCGCGACGGCACAATCGAGTTCGATATGAAGCCGTTGGCTGAGGACATACCCGGCATTCGGTTTCGCCAGCGCGACCCTCAGAACGGAGAGGAGTTCTACATCCGCAGCTTCCCGGACTGCAGAGCGGAGAACGACTGCATTCAATACAGTCCGGTGATTAATGGATTCCTGCTCTGGAACGTCTATCCTGAATATCAGACGCATGCGCCCGTCTTCCCTGACGCCTGGAATCATGTGCGCCTTGTAGTTTCAGGCAAGCGTATGAACGTGTTTATCAACGACTCGATCCAACCTACGCTCTCAGTCGGCGAACTCCTCGGGAACACCCAGGCGGGCGGTTTAGAACTACACGGCCCTGCAGCCTTTGCGAATCTAACGGTCATCCCTGGTAAGACGGATGGATTGTCGCCGGTCCCACTTCCAGACAGCCTAGGGAGTTCGCCGGGTGTCGTTCACGATTGGTGGTTAGGCCCATTGACACCTCTGCACTACGGATCGGCCCCTGCTTACGCCGAGCGACCGCAAGGCCCCACAGCATGGAAACGCCTCCATTCAGAACGCTTTGGCATTCTCAACTTGAATCGACAATTCCATGCTTCCAAGGAACCGTCAGCCCTAACCTGGGTAATGACCTCCATTGATTCCGATCAGGACCAGATCAAACAAGTCTCGCTCGGTTGGTTAGGCCAAGCCTGGATATTCGTTAACGGAGCTCTGATTACATCGGGTAAAAATTTCTACTACCCGGACTCAGAGCGACGCGTTCCTGACGGTCGCCTCTCCCTACAGAATGGATCGTTTCCCATTCCACTGCATCGAGGACACAACGAGATCGTCATTGCTTTGCATGACTCTGTTCACGACGACGGCAATTCTCGAACAAAATACGGATGGGGATTGGCAATGCGCTATGACGACATGCAAGGTCTCGCACTCCAACGCTAGGTTTAAGTGCGTCTGAGCGGAGCAATTTGTGAAGTCCTTCCAGCCCGCTAGACGCCTTGCAACGACATCGGACTCCAATGAAGCCCCGTTGCAGCAACAGAGTTGGCAGGTCGGCTCTATGCCAATCAACGTGCGACGGGTGAAAGCAATCCAGATAATAGAAAAGGATAGTAAGCGGGGCCAGTGGTTCCCGCTGGCCCCGTTTACTACCCGAGTCCATTCCCGTAGATGATGGGAACCCACTCGAATGCGGAACCTTGCCGACGAACGAGACCTACGCCTGGAAAGGGAGCATGTGGCACGGCGATTAACGTGCGGTCCTTAGCAAAGTCGGCAAATGCCCGCTCACGCACGCTTGCGGCTTTCGTCGAGTCTACGTCATATACTACGGTGATCGCCGGATCTCCACGCATACTCTTCACCGGATAGCGCCATATTTCTTTTACGTACATGACCGCTCCTAGGCGCCCGAGGAAACAACAAACTGTTCCTCGGGCGCGGAACGCTGCAGTGAATGCAAAGCGATCTAGGCCACCTGGGAGTAGGAAACCTTCGGGAAGTCGATGTCGACGTCTGCTGCGATGTTGAAGTAATTTGTCAGGACATTCAGGGCGACGTGAGCAATGATCTCTGCAATCTCGCCATCGCTAAAACCTGCTGCACGGACTGTGGTCAAATCGGCTTCGGAAATCTGGCCCTTCGTATCCAGGACACGCTTTGCGAAGGTCAATGCTGCGGTCGCGCGTTCGTCCGTGCCCTTGCCGGAGCGGCTTCCGATGATCTGGTCTTCCTTGAGACCCACCATTTTGCCGATAGCCGTATGAGCCGAGAGGCAATAATCGCAATGATTCTGTTGCGCGGTGACCAGGGCAAGCTCCTCGCGAATCTTCGCGTCGAGAAGGCCCTTGCTCAGTGCTCCGCTGAGACCGAGATAGCCTTCGAGGACGGCTGACGAGTTGGCCATAACCTTGGTCATGTTCGGGACAAGGCCCAGGGCCGACTTTACGGCATCGAGCAAGGTCTTGGACTTCCCTGTAGCCGTAGACGGATCGACAGTATTGAGACGCGCCATTTTTGTTTCCTCCAAAGTCCGAGTGGCCGGATTCATTCGTTCTGACCGGTTTGATACCGACCGAACGGTAAAGTTACAGCCTTTATTTGAAAGTCCTGTAACAAACAAACGGTCGGTACGTTCTTATGTGTGGAGGAGAATAAATAGCGCACGCTAAGGTAAGCAAAGTCGAAGTTCTCGATCATGCTCCCGAGCTTTTCCGTACTTCCGGATTTGATGGCGTGAGCCTCGGTGACCTATCCGCAGCGACAGGTCTGGAGAGACCCAGCCTCAACTTTCGGTTTCCCGGAGGGAAGGAGGAAATCATGCTTGCTGTGCTCAACCGGGTCATCGATTTATTCACCGAGAATGTGTTTCGTCGTTTGTTGACCAATGACACCCCACGAAACCGGCTGATCGCGGCCGCGCGGGGATTGCGCGCATTCTATGGCGACGGCACCAAGTCCTGTGTTACGGATGCTCTGTCTTTATCCGTTGGAATTCCTCGGATTGAAAGGACACTCAATTTCATCATGCATACCTGGCTCGATGCATTCACAGAAATCGCCCACGAGAGCGGCCTCACGCTTGAGCAAGCGCGATTGAATGCCGGAGACGCAATCGTGGATATCGAGGGATTTCTCATCGTGTTCCGCATTCTTGGCGACACGGCGGCGTTCAATCGCGTTCTTGAGGGTTTACCCGATTTTCTAACGAAACGATAGGTTTGGATAAGCTGCTGATTCAATTCCCGGATCCCAATGAGAGAGGGTCTGAAGCTCAATCACACTTCAGTAAGCAGGTCGGGCAGGAGCTTGATAGTCCGTTGAAAGGGCGCCTTGTCTCCCAGCACCCGCGCGACGACGAGAGAGCCCTCGATCCGAATAATCGCTTCTTCGGCTCGAGAGCGCGCCACGGCTGCGGAGAATCCGCTCTCTTTCGCGATGTCGGAAAACGCCTTCATCCAAGCCTGAACTGCAATTTTAAGGGCAGCAGCCAGTTCCTCACTGCCACCGGAAAGGGATAGGACATCGGTAATGCAGGGCTTTGTCCCATCGTGATAAAAGACCCGCAACTGCTCTGCGACGATGCTGACGCGTCTTCGGGGAATTTCTTCGCTCCGTAGCGGCGCAAATACATGCTCTTGGAACCAGGCGATGACCCGGTTCACCACAGCCAGAATGACTTCGCCCTTGCCGCCGGGATATCGGTAATACAGACTTGCCTTTTCAAGGCCAGTGGCTTCGGACAGTTGGCTTAAGCTGACTCCCTCGAAACCGCGGGTTCGGAAAAGTTCCAGAGCAGCGTCCAAAAAATCACTGTCGCTAATGGTTTTGCGTGCCAATATTCACATCCCACATCAATATATACTGACCGTTCGGTAATGCACAAGGTAGGTACAAAATGAGCCGCTTTTTCTTGTAACTATGTCGATCATCGTATCTCTAACTGAGAGAACGCGGGCATTTTCAGCTCCGATCACAAACCAAATGAGCCATGTAGCGTGTGCTGTCAGAGGAGAGGACTGGTTATGGATCTTGCGGAAATTGACCCCCGTCAACGAGAACTCGCACAGCGCGAAGGATCTTCGCACTCGCCCGTTCAGTCGGGAGATTCTGTACTTCATGGCCAAGAGGATCCGCTGGCACTGCGGCATTCCCTCGTCGTTCGAGTCACACACTGGATTCACGTCGTATGCTTTATCGCCTTCGTCCTGAGTGGGTTCGCCATTCTGCTTGCCTATCCGCGCCTGCATTGGGGAGAGACTGGAACTTTAGGAATGCCTTCGCTCGTCGACCTGCCACTTCCGATGGTCCTCGATTTGGGAATCCGAGGTCCTGGCCGATATCTGCATTTTCTAACCGCCTGGGTGTCCCTGTTTAGTGGCTTGGTGTACGCGATCTCCGGTCTGTACACCCATCATTTCCGCCGAGACTTATTGCCTGAGCGATCCGATCTTGGTTGGCAGACGATTCGAAAAGTAGTGTCAGATCACCTGCATTTCAGACGTCCCCCGCCGGAAGATGCCCAAAGGTACAACCTCATGCAACGTCTGTCCTACTTCGCTGTGATGTTCGGGCTGTTTCCCTTCATGTTCATTACAGGCTTTGCCATGTCTCCTTCCATTACTTCCGTGTTCCCGATATTAGTGACCATGTTCGGCGGACATCAGAGCGCCCGAACGCTTCATTTTTTCGCTGCCAATTTGCTCGTTTTGTTTCTCATGGTCCACGTCACGATGGTCATACTCGCAGGTTTTGGAAGTCGCTGCCGGGCCATGATCACGGGCTACCCGGTAGCCAGAAAGAAACGTTCATGAGCGACAAGATCACTCGGAGGCGGATCATTACGACCGGGCTTGCGGCCGTAACTGGCGTAGCCGGCTTGGACGCGGCAGCGAAGATTGCTGACCACTACGGTCTGCTCGCTCCTGACCACCAAGGCATTTTCGGCGTAGGTGAGTCGCTGACGTATGGCGCGCAGCGTCTGTTAACTGCCCATCGCTCCATGGCTCGAGAATTTAGTCGTAGCGAGATATCAACCGTCTCACCCGTCAACCATGAACATCCCGACTACGATCCCTATCAACGCTTGCTCTTCAACAATTTCAAGGACTGGCGCCTATACGTTGACGGTCTTGTCGCCCGGCCGATGGCCTTCTCTCTCAATGACCTGAAGAGCTTGCCATCGAGGACGAATATCACGCAATTGAACTGCGAGGAAGGGTGGTCTTATATCGCTGCATGGACGGGTGTTCCGCTGTCCCTGATTCTGAATCTCGTTGGTGCCAGTCCGAATGCGAAGTGGGTTGTGTTTTACCCGTTTAATGACTTCTGGGGCAGCATCGATATCGCAGAAGCCCTTCACCCGCAGACATTGTTGGCACACGGGATGAATGGCGAAGACCTCTCCCCGGATCATGGAGCACCAATTCGCCTTCGTATTCCTCGCCAACTTGGCTACAAAAACCTGAAGTACATTGCACGTATTTCGATTACGGACTCTTTAAAGAACATTGGCGATGGTACTGGTTCGGCCGCTCCCGACATTGGCTATTCATGGTATGGCGGTATCTGATGCCATGGAAAGATGGGTCTTCGTGCTCACTGGCTCCAAAAAACTCGTAACGTTTCTGTCAGAGTTGCGGCTGCTTCGGCTCTTTCTCTTGCTGTTCGCGACTGTACAGTGGTGCCCCGCTCAGGATGCGCAGTCAGCGATCATATGGCATCCGTGGTCACCCCAGATATTCGCACAGGCCGCTCGCGAGCATAAGCTCGTCCTTGTTGAACTGGGATCCATCTGGTGTCATTGGTGCCATGTAATGGACGAGGAAACATACAGCGACCCGACTGTACGGGGATTGATCGAGAAGAATTACCTCGCGCTTAAGGTCGATGAGAGCGAGCGACCCGACATTTCAAACCGCTACTATGGCAATGATTTACCCGCGACCCTGATGTTCAAAGCGGATGGCAGTGAAATCATCAAACAGCAGGGATATATTCCTCCGCGGCAGATGGCATCGATTCTGCAAGCGGTAGTCGACGATCCTTCCCCGGGCCCCTCGGTTAAGCCCGAACCAAATATCACCTATGCGACCTCTCCCAATTTCCCTTCCGATCTGCTGGCCACATTGCGAAAGACCTTCAAAACTCAGTACGACGTTCCTGCGCAAGGCTGGGCGTTTGGGGTGAAGTATATCGATGAGGATTCAGTGGAGTACGCAAGCGCGCTCGCACTTCGTGGAGACGCGTTGCAAGGGCAGCAGGTCCGCGATTCGCTAACGGCGGCGCAAGGTCTGCTCGATCCGGTTTGGGGAGGCACTTATCAGTCCCTGGTGCTCTCTCAGAAGCCCGGTGGCGCCACTTCCGCAGCTCAGTTCGCCCGGATTCAGGTCGCCGGAAGATTGGATTCCACAGGTGAGAGTTGGAACGAGCCTCATTTTGAGAAGCCGCTGGCCACGCAGGCACAGGCTACCCGTATCTATTCGCAGGCTTATGCGCAATGGCATAGGCCTGAGTACCTTGCGGCCGCGCAAAATATACAGGGCTACATACGCCACTTTCTCACCAGCCCGGACGGTGGATTTTATGTGGGACAGGACGGAGAGGTCGTTGGGGCAAAGGACAGCGTCTCCTATTTCGCTCTAGGCGATGCAAAGCGCCGCGCCTTGGGAATACCGGGGATCGACAAGCACTTGTACGCTCGCGAAAATGGGTGGATGATCGAGGCTCTCTGCGAGCTCTACGCGGTCACCGGCGATGCGGCGACGCTCGAAGATGCAGAACGCTCGGCACACTGGATCATCATCCATCGTGCCATGCCCCACGGCGGGTTCTCCCACGACCGGCACAATTCCGCCGGACCGTACCTCGGCGATACTTTGGCCGCGGGCCAAGCCTTTCTCGCCTTGTATGAAGTGACGGGTGACCGCGAATGGCTCAAAAGGGCAACGACGGCGAATCAGTTCATCTCGGCCAATTTTTCAGCCAAAAGCGGTGCCGGCTTTGTTACCTCGAAAACTTCCACCGATCCTGCTTACACGCCCCACCCGAATCGTGACGAAAACGCCCAATTGGCGCGCTTTGCGAATTTATTGGCTCGCTACACCGGCAAGAAAAGCGACGAGGACATTGCCTCCCGGGCGATGCGCTATTTGGCGACGCAGGAAATCGCAACTGCAGATTTCTCGGCGCCTGTGCTGCTTGCAGAAATGCAGTTTACTCATGCGCCCTTGCACGTAACTGTCGTCGGAGGCAAAGGGGATGAGGCTGCGCGGTCTCTGTTCCGAGCCGCATTAAGCGGCGGACTTGTCTATAAAAGGTTGGAGTGGTGGGATCCTGCCGAAGGGCCATTGTCTCGGCCGGATATTCAATATCCGGCCCTGGCTCATGCTGCGGGATTTCTTTGCACTGCATATACGTGCTCTGCGCCCATCTCCGATCCCAAGGTCCTGCGATCACTTTCGGCCAAAACGGCGGAATAGCTTGATTGTTCTCTGTGCTACCCTCATTCGATCTGTATTGAGGCGAGACCGGATACCCAGAGACAAGATATTGCCGAATTGTCTGCATCCGGATGCGCCGTCTTACGTAACTTTTCCTGGCCGTTCGGCTCTAAGTAGGAGCGCGTGTCGAGTATCGTGACGGCTCGCTCAATGTCCGACCCTTCTATCCATAATCAGCTGACTTCGCCTTTCGCGATCAAGGGTTGGACACTGGCTGACAGAGGGCACAAAATGCTCATGCAGTATTCAGCGAACAGAAACCCCACTTTTCGAACCGGTGCTGACGGAATCAAGGGGCGGTATCCGAACATGAAGACCCGTGACATGGGCCGCGCGAATCGATCCCAGGAAAGGATCCGGCAAAGTGATGAACGTGAGGTCTTTGGCACTGTTGTTCTTCGTGCTGTTCTCTGGGGCTCTGCTACATGCTCAGGAATTCGATCTCGCCAATAGTCATAGTCCCGTTCTATCGCTTGACGGACTATGGCGTTTCCACACAGGGGACGACCCAGCTTGGTCCAATGCGGATTTCGATGACTCCAGTTGGGAACTACTTCGTTCAGATGAAAACTGGGCGGAACAGGGCCACGCGGGCTATAGCGGTATCGCTTGGTACCGGTTCAAGGTAAATCTTCCAGAGGGAATGAACAAAATATCCCTCTCTTTGCCATACATTCTTACAAGCTACCAGGTCTATGCGAATGGGCACCTTATCGGCAGTTACGGAGCCATGCCTCCTCATGCAGTTCCTTACTGGGGGGGAGGATGGTTTCACTCCTACGAATTGCCACCAGCGACGGAAAACCTACAGCACGTCGAAATTGCCATTCGCGTCTGGCATTGGCCGGGTTGGTCGGATGACTTCGGCGGGGGCCCGAGCGAGGGTGGCGCGTTGATTGGCGACCAAGATACGATCGAGCGCCGGGATTCGGTTTCCAGCCGTGCTCATCATTGGGACCTTTCAAGTACGATGATTCTCGCTCTGCTTCAAACGCTTGCCGCAATCGGTGCCCTATCACTCTTCCTGCTGCGTCGGTCGGAAAAGGAGTATTTGTGGTTCGGCCTGATGATGTTCGTTAGCGCTGCAGTCGGATGGTTCACCCTGTCGTTTGCATTCAATATCTGGAATGTACTGGTAAGCGGACCCGTTCAAGACTCTTTGTCGCTGGTTGGTGTCAGTATCGCCGAGGCCGGGTTCTACGTCTATCTGCTAAAAGGTCGGCGGACTTTGCTATTGAAGATCGCGGTGGCTTGCATCCTTCTCATTTTGCTCTACGCGAGCGTTCAGTCCTATTCAATTCTCAACCCGACATTTCAGACCGGAATAAGTGCCAACTCGGCCGGCCTGTTAGAAACGGTGTTGCAGCTTCCACTAGACGCATGGATCTTGTCGCTGCTCTTTACTCGCGCCCGCGACAATTCTCTGGACGCCCGCCTGTTGCTTGCTCCAGTCGCTTTGCAAGTCCTGGCGCAGCTATTTCAGGGAGCCGCGATCATCACCTACAACTTGGGGCTCCAAGACAGCCTAGGGTACAACATTGTTCTCGTCGACTATCCTTTTCAAATTGAGCTGTTGCAAGTTGTGGATGCGCTGTTTCTGTTAGCCGTCCTCGCCATCCTTATCTATCGTTTCACACGGACTCTCAATCAGGAACAGCAATACGAAGCCGAGTTCGAAGCAGCGAGAAGCGTGCAGCAGCTCTTGATTCCCGCTGAGCGTCCAGAGACCCCAGGGCTGGCGGTCGAAAGCGAGTATCTTCCGGCTCGGGAAGTCGGCGGAGACTTCTTCCAGGTCATTCCGCACAAATCAGATGGAAGTACCCTCATAGTTATCGGCGATGTAGCAGGCAAGGGTCTCCAGGCTGCGATGCTGGTGGCCCATATTGCCGGAGTTCTGCTCAACGAAGCCTCACACTCCAGCGATCCGGAACGGATCCTCTGCGCATTGAATTCCTGCCTCTGCGAAAGAGACCATGCAATGGCTACCTGCATTGCGCTCCGCATAGCACGAGGTGGAAGCGCGGTGTTGGTCAACGCCGGGCACTTGCCGCCATACCTGAATTCTTCAGAGCTTCCGATGGAGGGCGCACTTCCGTTGGGTGCGATTGCTGGAATGGAGTTTCCGGTCTTGCAATTTCAACTAAATGAAGGGGATTCGCTCACTTTTATGACCGACGGAATCGTCGAAGCGCAGAATGCAAGAGGCGATCTGTTCGGCTTCGAACGGGTGGGCGATATGCTGCATACGCGCGTCACCGCTCTTGAATTGGCAAGGGCTGCGCAGGGATTTGGGCAGGAGGACGATATCACTGTACTTACTGTATCGCGAGTCTCGACGCAGAACTCTTTGCTGGACTGAAGGCCCAATAGGGTCCTACCGCTGCTAACGAGAAAAGGGGACCGCACATCCATGCGACCCCCTCAACTCTAGAAGCTGCCACGCCAGTCGAATCGGCCTACTTGAATGAAGCAATCGCGCTTTCCTCATCGTCGTAGATATCGAACACAGTGTAGAGCTTTGTTATCTGCAGCAGATCGTGAACTTTCTTGGTGAGCTTGAGCAATTTGAGCGAGGCGCTCTGATTCGTTGCCGAAGTGTAGGCACCGACCAATTCACCTAATCCGGAACTATCCATATAGGTAACCTCCTCGAGATTCACCAAAATGCTCTTTGACCCATTGATGATCAGGTTGCGTATGGCATCGCGTAAAGTCACGCTGCCCTCGCCGAGAGTGATTTTTCCTCTCAGGTCCAGGATAGTAAGTCCGTCCACTTGACGGGAAGCGATAGTAAGGCTCATGGAAGTTCCTCCTTGGTGATGTTTCGTTTGTACCAATTTGTGCCATCATCGCGACCGCTGGGGTTAAGGCCACTTCGGTCGCGAGGGCCAATTTTCTATTTCCAGAGTGATCTTCGCAGAGACCCGAAGTGTATAGCGTCAACTCGCACACGAGGCCGAGACCTGCGCATGTCCGACGAAGTCGATCCATATCTGTCAGATCAGAAATGCATAGAAAAGTTACATCGATTGTGTTTTTGTCATAGAGCGTCTGCTTGTAGACGCCTTCATTCGATGTCCATGCAGGCGACTTGATGTAACGTTTTTCGCTGGCTCGGATCAAACAGGCAATCAGGCAGGTCCGCACCGGAGACTCTATGACTCCCAGCAACGATCGCAAGCCTCAAGGGATCGCCGTCGCCTATCTGCTGTTGCGCATGACGATTGGACTCAACATTTTCATTCACGGGCTGAGCCGACTTCTCATGGGCCCAACTGTTTTCGCAGAATCGCTGCTTCCGATGTTTGCAAAGACTTTTCTGCCCGGAGGGTCTGTATACGCGTTCGGACTTGCTCTTCCCTGGGTAGAGACCACTTTGGGCCTGTTGCTGCTGCTCGGGTTTCGAACCCGCATTGCACTAGTTGGAAGTTCAGCCCTCATGTTCGTACTTACGTTCGGGACAGGTATTCGCCAGGATTGGACCACCGCCAGTGTGCAACTGATTTACGCAGCAATTCTCGCCAGTCTATTGGCCTTCCGCGAAAGCGATATCTACTCTCTCGACGTTTTACTGTGCTCGCGAAAAGGTACGGCTTTGGATCCTCGCTGAATCAGCCGGAAGACGGCCCTGTAACTTTCCCGGCTGTACTGACTCTCATCAGTATCGGTCATCGGAAGCCGCTGCCCGGTAACCGCTTCGCAGCTTAGGCTTAAGCGACCGTGCAGAGACTCGCCTTTTGAGATCAGAACTCTGATCTGTCATCCGTTTCCCCAAAACCATTGTTTAATGGTGCACAACATGAGCGGGCAAAGTTCTCTTAGGATGAGTCGCTTTCTCCGTCGCGCCCTCTTAGGCGCCGCGGCCGCGTCTCTTGCATCTCTATTCGTCGCTGCGATCGGCCAGACGAGGACCCCAGAATTACTCTGGGGTATCATCGCTGGCATCGCTTATTCACTCGTTGTCCCACCAGTCCGCGGAACGTACATGGAGCAGGCAATGACTGCAGGAGCACTCGCGTTTCCCATCTGGGGCCTGCTTCTGCCTTTCAAATCGTCTGGCCCTATGCGTTGGAGCGCAGAGGCGATGCGGAGTGATTTTCCCGCACTTGTAGCTTGGGTCTTATTCGGAGTTGCATTTGGTACGCTGCTTCAGGCTCTGACCGATCTCGCAGAACCGATTCTTGGACCTGAGTATTCGGGCGCCGCGATAGCGGAAGGAGTTCGAAAACGAATTGTGATTCTCGGCGGCGGATTCGCCGGCATGAAGACGGCCGAGCGGTTGGAGAAGCTCGCGGTCGGCCGTCACTCTGCGTCAGTCACTCTGGTGAGCAATACGAATTCGCTGCTGTTCACGCCCATGCTCGCAGAAGTGGCGGGAAGCAGCCTGGAACCGAGCCATATTAGCGCACCGCTGCGCAGCAGCCTGGCTCATACAGAGTGCATTCGAGGCAGAGTGACCGGCGTCGATCTGGAACAACGAACTGTCTCATTGGACAATATGAACGGCGATGCTCAGCTTCATCTTGAATACGACTATCTTGTGCTTGCCCTCGGTGGAGTCGCAAATTTTCTCGGCAACAAGGATGTCGAACGGCTCGCCTTCAGTTTCAAGAGCCTGTTCGATGCCATCCGCATCCGGAACCATGTCATAGAAATGTTCGAACGCGCTGATCGGGAGCCTGATTCGACGATACGAAGAAGGCACCTGACTTTCGTCATAGCCGGCGGAGGCTTTGCCGGGGTTGAATTGGCGGGAGCGCTGAACGACTTTGCTCGCGGCATTCTCCTTGATTATCGCAGCGTGCAGCGCTCGGAGGTTGAGGTGATCCTGGTTCATTCTCGCGAGCGGATTCTGCCAGAACTGACCGAATCGCTCGCTATGTATGCGCTCAAATGTCTGGAGGAACGCGGTGTCTCTTTTCGTTTAAACGCCCGGGTCAAGGGAGCAACGCCAGGAGCAATCGACGTTAGCGATGGAATCATCAATTCCGACACGCTGATCTGGACAGCGGGTACCGCGCCGAATCCGCTTCTTAACTCCATGACGTTGGAAAAAGACAAACGTGGCGCCGCCATTGTCGATCGCACCTTGACCCTTCAAAATCGGCCTGGCGTTTGGGCGCTGGGGGACTGTGCCGCAGTGACGGACGCAATCACAGGTCAGCCATGCCCGCCGACCGCTCAATTTGCCATTCGAGAGGCCGAAGCAGTTGCAGAGAATATTTTAGCCGTCTTGAGAGATAAACCTCAGAAGGCCTTCCACTTCAAATCTCTTGGGTCTCTCTGTGTCATTGGACATCAAACAGCTTGCGCTGAACTAGCAATACCCTTTACCACTTCCGGCTTGTTGCAGTTCTCTGGACTTTCAGCCTGGCTGCTGTGGCGAGCGATCTACTTATCGAAATTGCCGGGTCTGGAACGAAAGATTCGGGTCTTGATGAATTGGACACTGGAGATGTTCTTTCCGCGCGACATCGTACAAATGATCGATCTTGAGTAAGCGCATCATGCAAACCGATCTGGGGACCAACATGAGGAATAGCATCCGTCTTAGTATGCACGGGCAGCTGATGAACACACTGATTGGTCTCTCCGTAGGCCTTGCGGGAGGCCTTGCAAGAGGCGTCATTCTCCAGCGGCCGATCTTGACATCGGCAATTTATGGTGCAGTGTTTGGTTTACTATTTGGGTTGCTGGTCGCGCGGCGCGCATCAAGCGCGGGTACCGGCTTGATCTGGGGTTTGGGTTCTGCCTTCACTATTTGGCTATTGCTCTCCAGCCGTGTCATGCCTGTGTTCTCTGCCATGGCCCACTCCAGCTCGATGCTCTACGATGTTCGGTCGCGCTTTCCCGACTTGGTTGCAGATCTGTTGTGCCTCGGAACGCCCGTTGGCCTCGCCGTTGGCACGTTTGGCATACGGCAGACCAGCCTCGATCGCCCTCGATTCAGTTTGGGGCGCGCCGTAGTCGCCGGCGGTCTTGCCGGAATATTCGCAGGACTGATTTTCGGATATTGGATGCTCGTGGGAGGCTTCTTTCCTCTATTAGCTGGCTTGACGCAGCCCTCTGGACGATTCGCGGCGACTGCGGCTCAATTCGTTGTGGCCCTCATCCTAGGCGCCGCCTTCGGGGTTCTTTTCCAGCGCGACGTTCACAGTTATGGTTCGTGTATGGGCTGGGGAATGGGTTTCGGAATCTTCTGGTGGTTTCTTGGCCCTTTGACACTCTTTCCTTGGATTTCCAGGCTTCCCGTGGATTGGTCGGCGCAAAATGCGAACAATCTCTATGGTGCATTCATTGGCCACATCCTTTATGGATTGATACTCGGGGTGAGCTACGCGACGTTTGACAGAGTCTGGCTGCGCCTGTTCTTTCAATCTGACCCACTGAATAGAAAGCCTGAGGGACCTGGGCTTCATCTCCTTCGATCCTTGCAATGGGGTGCAGCGGCCGGGCTGGCTGGGGGATTGATCTCGAGCCCTGTAATGATCGCTACCGGTGTTTTGCCTCGAGTTGCAGGAACGGATACACCCCTCACAAGTGTTGGCGGCCTTTTGACACATCTGGTAATAAGCACGCTCATCGGCATGAGTTTCGGTCTCCTGTTTCGGGACGAATCTCCGACCCTTCATATAGGTGTGCTTTGGGGATGCCTCTTCGGAATGATCTGGTGGTACGCGGGACCGGTAACACTACTCCCGCTGCTCCTGACGAGCGAGATTGACTGGCGAGCAGGCACCATTTCGTCGCTTCTTCCTGCCCTCATTGGCCATCTGCTCTATGGAGGTTCCACAGCATTGTTCTTCATGCTCCTGGAACACCGATATATTCGTCGAATCAGGCTCAATTCCCGTTCGGCGAACCTCGATTCGTTACCGCAACGTCCCTTGGGCAACCCAGCTCCTGCGTTGTGGATGTTTGCCATAGGCTTGGGAATGTTGCTCCCGATCCTGTTGGGTTGATCGGTTGTCCGAGCGGCTTGCCCAATACCGAACTGCGCGCCGGTATATAGTTATAGGCAGGAATGGACGCGCTGCATCAACCCACTGATCCGTCGAATCCAGAAGCGCCAGTCATACATCTGGGGAAGAAAGACCGGGCCGCACTGCCGGGAATCATAGGCTGGTCAAGCTTTGGCTTTGCTTTGCTTCAAAGCATTTGTACGCTTTTCGCAGCCGTCGATGGATTTCGCGTGATGCTCGGGATCAGTTCCCTTATCATCAGCGCCTCCCTTGGTTCATTCCTCGATCGAATTCATTCGGACTGGATTCGGATTCCGATGATCCTATTCGCTCTGGCAGGATCATTGCTAAACCTCGCTGTTCTGATACAAGTGCGGCACCTCCGCAACCGGCCGGCGTCCAAGTGGCGACAAATAGCGCCCACCCGGCGGAAGATCCGAATGGAGTATCTCCAATTTCTCCTCTCTGTCGCCACTCTCATCTTCATAGGCGTCGAGGAGTTCTTACACCTTCGGTTATTTCATAACCTGTGAACGCTATTTGATCGTGAACGAGATATATCGAGCTCGCTTTACTGAAAATATATGCAAGCAGGGATTCGGCCCGGGCGCCTACGACGTTGCCGAAAGCTCCGCATCCAGACGCGCGTGCAGGCGTTCGCTGTATCCCAGAGGGAGCTCGAAAACGCGCTCGTCCGCGGTCAAGATCAAGATGTTTCGAGTGGAGTCCATGATCGCAGAGCAGATTTCGCAGTGGTCAAGATGTACTTGCACTTGCGCCAGTATCTTCGCATCGAGCGTTCCATCCAGATAGCCGGATATATGTTCCCAAACGTGCTTGCATTCTATAACCATGGAAACCACCTCCGTCTCTGAGAATCCTTCTGTGGGGTCATCTGTCGCAACTGCGGCGCCAGGACCTTCTGCAACATGATGCGCGCTCTGTGAAGCCTCACCTTAACCGAACTCTCGGTGATCTGGAGCAGCTGTGCTGCCTCTGCGATACTCAACTCCTCAACATCCCGCAGGAGGACAATTTCCCGGTACATCGGCGGTAACTCGCCGACTGCTGTCTGCAGCAGTGAACGAACTTCCTGCCGCTCCAGGGCCTCCGAAGGGATTTCACGCCAGTCTCTTAAGAGCGCTGGAGAGACATGCCCTTCGGCATCAGGTTCCTCGTCGAGCGACTGCAACACTACCGTCTTCGCCTTGCGAAGGCGGCCGCGCGCCTCATTCAACGTAATGCTGATGAGCCAGGTTCCAAACTTCGCTTCACTTCGAAAGCTGGCTAGATTCCGATATGCCCTCAGGAAAGCCTCCTGCGCTGCATCCTCCGCATCCGCCTCGTTCTTCAGGAAAGAGAGCGCCATTACATAGACCTTCCGTTCATAGGGACGAATCAACTCGTGAAACAAATGCGCTTCGCCACCAATAATGGAGGCGATCAGCTGTGCTTCATCTCGTAGCTCGGCTGCTTTGGTCATCCTATGCTTTCTTAGGTGTGAAGCGTTTTGTCAGTAAAGTATCCACAGAGAAAAAGCCTGCGCCAGCAATCAAGACAAGCAGAGAAGAGAACTGTATAGGGTCTGCAGCGTAGGACTTGCCGAGAACGTTCGATCACCTAGCAAGGCTAGCGTTTTGCAACTCCTTCAGCACGTCGCCCGCCGTTGTCCGATCTCCGTGCCCTTGGCTGACCTTGCGGTAGAAGATGATGCCGTGTTGATCGATCAGAAATGTGGAAGGATGCGCCGTCTCATTCGGAGCGTCCCAACGCAGTCCGTATTGGTTGGTGAACTTGTAGTCTGGATCGATCACAAGGGTTACGTTCGCCGGCAGCGGGTTCTCCTTGGAGAGGAACTCTTTTGCACGCTGGTCTAGCTCGGCTGGAGGTCCAGGATAGACGAGGAGAACCTGAGTTCCTGACGAAGCGAACTTATCGGCATTCTCGACGAAATCGTGTACCTGGCGAACGCAATACGGGCATTGATAACCGGGATAGCCGCGGAGAACGACGAGAACCACGTGGCCCTTCCCGGTTAAGGAGCCAAGCTCCACTGTCTGTCCTGCAGGTGTGGACAAAGAAAAGGCGGGAGCCTTCTGGCCGACGCCGGGCACACTCTCGAGTGCCTGGCCGTGGACCAGAGAAGCGCTGAATAGGATTGCGACCAACATATTCCGGAACATGAAGCATCTCCTGGCGATACTTCAT
>Ga0182016_10002028_pt1 | contig 24202 bp, 22 predicted proteins | sample 712S2MmetaG_FD_120491 | JGI IMG/M metagenome (GOLD analysis project Ga0182016, IMG submission 120491) | Permafrost microbial communities from Stordalen Mire, Sweden - 712S2M metaG | ecosystem: Environmental > Terrestrial > Soil > Wetlands > Permafrost | place: Sweden: Stordalen | collected... | reverse complement strand
CGGATTGTGCTTCTGCAATACCTTGGTGATTGCCGCCGTCAGCGTCGTCTTGCCGTGATCAATGTGACCAATCGTTCCCACATTCACGTGCGGCTTGCTGCGATCAAACTTTTCCTTCGCCATCGTCCTTCAATTCCTTCCGTTAGACTTTTTCGGTTGCGCTCGCCTCAATCGAGAAAGCGCCCTTCATTGTGTGCCGCGCCTCAATAGTAGGCGTAAACCTTCAGATATCTCTGCCGCAGTTCCGGCTGCACCGCTTCCACCAGCCGCAAATAGCGCTCGCGAGTCAGGGCTTGGTCAGAGACCGGTAGCGTCTTGTAAAGCTCCGCCGCTTCCTTGCCCAGCAGCCCGGCCTGCAACGCACCTTCAAAGTTGCGAATCCGCATCTTCAATTTGCCCAGGCGGCTCAGAAAAACCTCTACATCGTTCGCGTCGAAGGCTGCATCGATCCGCGCATGAAGCTGCGCAAATCCCTGCTCATCCTGCACCGCGATCGCTGCCTGCTCAAACTTCATTCCTGCCTCGCCCTCGCTAACCCTAACGCCTCTATCCAATCATGGAGCGGGAGACGGGACTCGAACCCGCGACCAACAGCTTGGAAGGCTGTGACTCTACCACTGAGTTACTCCCGCCTGAAAACAGTGGACAGTGAGCAGTGGGCAGTGAACAGTTCCTCTACCGCAAGGCATTTCCACGCCGCTTGGTAACTGTTCACTGTGCACTGTCCACTGTGCACTTGCATCTCTGGAGCTGATGACCAGGATTGAACTGGTGACCTCTCCCTTACCAAGGGAGTGCTCTACCAACTGAGCTACATCAGCCCTCTTAAAACCGGGACCCCTAACTGCCATCCCCGTTCCCACCCCTGCGAATCCTCTCCGCATGACGGGCAATCACCGTGCGCAAAACCATGCCGCCGATGACGATCAGGGGAAGCAGTCTTAATTCTACCGGCTTTCCCCATACCACCACTTTGTCGGCGTCCATCGTGAACCACGCCAGCACGGCCAGAACTCCGTAAAGCCCAAGAGCGACCCAGTACTTGCGGTCCAAATCCACCCCCGCGCTCTTCAGGCTCTCACGCTTACCAGGCTGCATTGCAACTCCTCAAAAAACAGCCTCGCAAAATCCAGCCCCTCAATTCATGGTGCACAGGGGAGGATTCGAACCTCCGTAGCTCCAGAGAGCGGCAGATTTACAGTCTGCTGCCATTAACCACTCGGCCACCTGTGCTCACTCACCCCACGAACGAAAACCTGTCCGCGGGAACCCCGCTCACTCACCCCTGCTCAACGCCATCGCGCCAATTCAGCACATCAAACCCCGCCCGGAGAACCTCCGGCCTATCGGAGCATGCACCTCAGTGGAATCACCGCGGAGGACAGGCCCGGCGCTCAAAACCCTCAAGCACCGGTAAGACTATTTGCCGCTTCAGCTCCCGTTTTCGCATTTCTCAAGTGGAGCTGGCGAAGGGATTTGAACCCCCGACCCTCTGATTACAAATCAGATGCTCTACCAGCTGAGCTACGCCAGCCCTTCCCACCCGGAAACCGTCCCGGAAGACCGAAATGCGTGCAGACACACTACCACTACGCACGCACTACGGCACAGAAGTCAAGGTTAGCATACCCCTGGCGAACGGGGCAAACCGGAGTGGAATTGGGTAGTGCCCTAATTTGAAATCCACAGGCTTATCCTTCAAGGGTACAATTTCTGCATTATGCTGAAATGTCTGGCGATATTCGGTGGGGGCGCACTGATAGTCGCAGTTATTCTGGCGGCCGTTCACTATCAGCAACGCAACGCAACAGACCAGGGCTATGACATAAGATGCACACAGCCCAGCGAACCAGCCTCGGCTCCGGATTCCCTTGCGTGTAAAATACTCCCCAGCCAAAATACAGACGAGGGCAAGCCCAAACCGCCATGGTGGAACGTACTCATAGTATGGCCAGAAGGAATAACTGCTTGGCTGCTCCTGCTCACATTGGGGGCTATCGGCTGGCAGGCTTGGTTGACGCGCCGACAGGCCGAGCATATGAGCGAACAGACCTGGATTCTGAAACAATCCGCAGATATCAGCAGAGGCGCAACTGTACCTACTATACGAATGCTAAAGTTCAACATGAGTGGGAGTGACCCGCTCGTGGACAATGAAATGGATCTGACTGTCAGAAACTACGGAGCGACTCCAGCGATTCTTGACGCTCTCTATATTTCGTTCGATGACGGGGAACGATGGCCTACGGCAGAGCGCGAGTCTGTTGCGTACGATGATCGGGCAGGGCGAGCAGTAGCCGCCAATTGCGAAGGAACCCTCCATTGTTCTCCAACAATATGCCTCGTTTCTCCGCAACTGATCCCAAGGTTCAGAACTGAGCTGAAACCCCTGTACGTCCACGGGCGATTGAAATACCTGGACGTTTTCGAGTCCCCTGTCAGAAACCTCAGATTCGACGTTTGCCTGCGTCCAAGGCACGACGGGACAATACATTGCGAGATCATCGGCCAGTGGAACGAATATGAGGGTCCCCAATAAGAAAATTAGGACACTACCCGGGAATTCGAATTAGCGCCGCGCGCGTTTCATTGCAGCAACATCGTCTCATAAGCCGCGTAGACGCCTTCAAAAACAGAGTCCCAACTGGCAGTGAGCGCGTACTTCCTCGCGGCCGTCCGCATCCGGCTGTGCTTCTCGGCATCGCCCAGAACCCCGGCCGCCGCCGAGGCAAACTCCTCATCGCAGACAATCCGCCCGGTTTCCCCGTCGCGGACAATGGTCGCCGGTCCGCCATCCTGAGTCACAATAGCCGGCACTCCGCTGGCCAGAGCCTCCAGAACCACGTTGCCGAAGGTGTCCGTGTGCGATGGAAAGACGAACAAGTCCATGTTGGCATAAGCCTCAGACAGCGCTTCGCCGCGCAAAACCCCGGCAAACTCAGCTCTGGGCAGACGCTCGCGCAGCCAGCTCTCTTCTGCGCCGTGACCCACAATGAGGTAACGAAAATCGGTTCTCCCCAACTGCTCCAGTTCCTGCTGCACCTTTGCCAGTAGGGCGACATTCTTTTCCACCGAGAGCCGCCCCACAAATCCCAACACAAATTCATGGTCCTCGGGATTGCGTTTGCGCTTTGCGGGATGAAACAGCTCGGCGTCCACGCCTCTCGGCATCAGGTAGCATTTCCGGCCTGTGGTCTTCTCCAGCAGCGCGCACAGCTCCGGGTTGGGCGCAAACAGGATGCGGGCCATCGAGTAGAACTTGGCCGCGACGGCCATGGTCAGGTCCTGGATCTTCTGTCCGGTAGCCGCGGATTGCTGCTCAGGCAGCAGCTTCAGTAGCCAGCCCGAGCGCCGCGCCAGGTACTCATGCACGTTGGTGTGCCAACTGGCCGCCAGCGGCAGCCCCATGTGATGAGCCAGGCCCGCGCCCAGCATCCCCAATTCGCTCGGACCTGTGATGTGAATCAAGTCAGGCTCGAAACGCTCCAGCGTTTCGCCAATCACGGGAATGTGACGCAAAAACGCCAGATCATAGCGCAGGTCTTTTTCGAGAGCAAAAGAGAGAAGGCCGCGCGGCAGCTCCAGCGTCCATACGTTTCCGTCCTTGATGACGGCCTGGGCGCGATCTCCCGCACGAACGCAAAGAAAAGGCAGATTTTGCCGTCGCGCAAAGGCCTCAAAATGACGGCTGGTATGCGCAACCCCATTCACTTCATGGAACGAGTCGGGGAAATAAGCTACACGCGGCGTTCGAGCGTTCATTCTTCGGACCGATATCCTGAGCGGGGTTTGCGTTGTTAGCGTTGTTAGCGGCGCTCGCAGAAGACGGTGCTGCACTTTCTAACTCCGCAAACTCCTCTAACTACGCTAACACCGCTCGTCACTCTCTACTCGCCCAGCGCCACTCGTAACTGACGCGACTCGCTCCATGCCGCGCGCAGCCCGCCAGATACCGGACCGGCGCCCATCAATTGCACCGTTCCCAGCAGCCAAGTCATCAATCTCGGCGGCGCGCCGTTAGGCCATAGCTCGCTCAGCGGCCTCACCACTCCGTTTGCATCGGGATGATATACGCGCTCATCCCATGTGCGCGAGCCTTGCGGAAATTCAGGATAGTGCCGGATGGCATCAATCGTCGATTGCAGCAGACGATGCTTCCACGGCTCGGCGTACTGCGGCATGAACAGCATGTCGCTCATCTTCTCTCGCCGGATCTCGTGTACAAATTCCGTGAAGCTGGCGGCGTTGGTCAGGTTGATATTGGCGTTCGGTTCCACGCCATGCCGGTCGCCGCCGGAAACTAGCACCATATTCCACTGTCCGGCCAGCCGCCGCACAGCCCGGTTCTCTTCCCAGTTGCGCAGGCCATTCAACTCCAGCGCGTGCAGGTAGTTGCCATTGACTTGCAGAAACTCATTGACCAGAAACTCGTGCTTCTCCTTGCCGATCAGGTAAAGGTCCCACAAGGGATGGTTGAAAACCACCAGCACATTCGGCTCCTCATCGAGCGCCTTCAAAATCTCAGTGAGGCGCTTGTCGCTGGGATTCGCCGTGAACTCGGCCAGCGTTTCCATCCACTCCGTCGCCTTGGCGCTGGGCAGGTTGTGCACGCCCAGGTGGAAGGACTGATTTCCGTAAGGCGCGGTCCACTCCACCGAAACCGGAATCTGCCGCGCGCTCGGGACGGTGCGCAGCAACATCGGTGCCTTGATGGTGTCATGGTCTGTGATCGAGACCATCGCCTTCAGATTCAGCTTCTCAATCTGCCGCCGTTCCAGATCAAATGCCAGCTTGGGTGTCATCGGCGGCGTCCAATAGCTGGCCGCGTAGTTGATCCGCACTCCGTGCATATGTTCCGACCGCCGCTCCAGCCGTGAGAGCAACGGACGAATCCACGGATATTGGTTGCCGAAATTCGCCAGAAAGTCCAGGGTCTCGCGTGATTGGTTGGTATGGCTGTGCAGCGAAACGCCGCATCGGAAACTTTCTGATGCATTCTTGTCGCGCCATTGGTAGGAGATGGTCGATTGGGCCATGTCATGCTCCTTGACTCCGCTCGCGGGCCGGAATCTCTGCAGCCAGTATCATGCCCGACCATCAACAGGAGGTTAACGTAAGCCGAATGGGCCTTCAATTGTCGAAGGAATCAAGGAAGTTACGGGGCAATTCAGAGCAATAAGGGGAAATCTTCGGAATCAAGCCCTCTAAAACCCATTATTATCCCCACATGCGTAAACTCCTTGCCGTTCTATGCTTTGCCTCAGCTTGCTCTCTGGCATTCGCCGCAAATAGTTCCGCCGTTACGAAAGCCTATGTGGACGACAAGGGAACGGTTCACATTGTCACCGACGACGGGCAGGACCACGCGATTCAATCAGAGAAGGGACAGGAAAAGGGGAAGGGTGGCGTTGAAAAAATCCAGATAGCGCCGGACGGAAAAGCCGTGGGCTGGCTCGTTAATCTTTGGGCATCCTGTTGCGTCTCATATGCGATCCCTTTTGAGTTGATCGTGTGGCAATCTGGTCACGTCGTTCGACGCGTTCATCCGGGGATGGCCATCTGGAGTTGGGCCTTCATAAGGAACGGAAAAGAGCTTGCATACCGGAGCAGGCCGCTCCATGGCGGGTGGTCTGGCGAGTGCACGCTTGTGGATGTAGCCACAGGCAAGGAATTAGGCTCTTGGGATCACCCAGTTGATGAAAACGGAAACGATACGGATGAGAGCGACGAGAGTTCTGGAAAACCCGATTGGGCAAAGCAGGTTCCGTAATCTCCGCTCCGGCCACACCTATTTGTTCGTCTTCGCCATATCCGGTCCCAGAAAATCCTCGATTGTGCTACCAACCATCAGGTCCTCACCTTGAGTCATCGAGTCGCTCTACAATACCCCAATGCGGATATTTCTAGCCATATTCTGTCTGGCATCAGCTTGCTCTCTCGCATTCGCCGCGAATGGCCCCGCCGTCTCCAAGGCGTACACGGACGACGCAGGAACATTGCATATCCTGACCGCCGATGGGCGCGACCACATGATAGAGCCCAGGAAGTGGCAGGCCGGTGGCGGCTTCGGTGGTATACAGATCGGGCCGGATAGGGGAACCGTCGGCTGGCTCGTCTACAAAAAGCTCACTCCTCTTGAAGCTGGCGCAAGCGACCCCTATACGGTCGCGGTGGAACTGGATATTTGGCGAGGTGGGCGCATCATCCGCAGAATCCATTCAGACCATGACATACGCTACTGGACATTCCTCAAAAACGGAAGCCAGGTTTCATTTCGCAATGCCCCACTACACGGCGAGATGTCCTCTTACTGCACTCTTCTTGACGTAGACACCGGAAAACAGTTGGCCACCTGTTCCTTGACCGGAGAGCCTATGTAGTCCACGTTTAGGCTAAGCTGCTGCCGAAGGGCGGCCTTCCGCCTATTTCCGCGTCTTCGCCATATCCGGTCCCAGAAAATCTTCCACCGTCACGCCGGTCAGCAAATCCTCGTCGGCGTTCATCGCCCGGCCCTGTGCCTCCTTCGCCTCCGCCATCTCAGCCGCCAGGTAATTCTCCGTCAGCCCCTGGCGCAGCAACTCGAAGGCCTGCTCCGGCGTGTCGGCAAATTGGAACAGCTCCATGTCCTTGGGCGAAATGGCTCCGGTCTCCACCAGCGTATCGAGGTTGAAAACCTTCTTCCAATAATCCGAGCCGTAAATAACCACGGTGATTTTCTTGGCCAGCTTATGCGTCTGCGCCAGCGTGAGAATCTCGAACATCTCGTCCAGCGTGCCAAACCCGCCGGGAAAAACCACCAGCGCCTTCGCCAGGTAGGCGAACCACAGCTTGCGCATGAAAAAGTAGTGAAACTCGAAGTTGAGCGAGGGCGTGATGTAGGGGTTGGGGTGCTGTTCGAAGGGCAGGCTAATGTTCATCCCGATAGTTTTTCCGCCCGCCTCGTGAGCCCCGCGATTAGCCGCTTCCATGATCCCCGGCCCGCCGCCGCTCGTCACCACGAACCTGTGCCGTCGCGAGGGAATTCCCTTGGCCCAATTTGTCAGCATCCCGGAGAGCCGCCGCGCGTCTTCGTAGTAGCGCGCCATCTTCACCGCGGCTTCGGCCCGCTTCAACTGCAAATCCGTCGCCTTGCCCTCGGCAATCTCCAGCGCTTTGGCCGGCTGCTCATGGCTGGGCGCCGGTCGCGTCGATCCCGTGTTTTCCAGCAGTTCCAGGGCGTGATCAGCTTCCTCTCGCCCGCGGAACCGCGCCGAGCCAAAAAACACCACCGTGTCCTGAATCTTCTCGCGCCGGAAGCGCGCCAGCGGCTCAATGTATTCGGAGACAATCCGTATCAGTCGCCCGTCGGAACTGTTCAAGAAACCCGCGTTCTCATAAGCCAGCGGCGCCGATGCCAGCGGCGCAGGTGCAGCTCCGTTGACAGGAATCACCGCCGCCGGGGTGGCAAGTCCCTCAGTCCCTGGTCCCTGTTCTTCCATCTCACCCATCCCAATGACGGAGAGCGTCCTGAAACGCAATCCAAAGATTCAATAGCCCCAGCCCGGACACAAGGCCGCGCACAATACCGCTGGCCGCATAGATGCCGAGCGCGGGAAACTGCACAAACAAGGGGTTCTGATCCCAGAACATTCTCGACCACGGCACATAGCAGATGGCCAGGCCGATATACATCCGCAGCAGCACGCGCAGAAACATCTCAGCGCGCTCCAGCCAGGGCGGAATCCGCTGCGGAGCCTGCCTCGGCCCGGACGCAGGACCGGGCACGGACTCTGGCGTTGAAGCCGGGTTCGGGGCAAAGGAAAACGATAAAAGTTCCGGCTGCTGAGACATTCTTGGTGTGCGCCCGACGTCCATGATTCCTGCCCATCGCGGACACTCTGCTCAGGCCAGACCATCCCGGCCCGGCTCAAGGACGCCGTATTCAAACGGTATCACAGCGAACGTCGTGGCTTCTAAGGACAAAGGATATCCCGCAGCTTCGACGCTTCAGGCCTTGTCGCCAAGGCCTGAAGCGCACAGAACTGAAGCGAGCCTCTGAAAGCTGTTTCTAGTTATTCCACCACCAGTAATTAGTCAGGCAGCTTGCCGCTGGGATGGCCGACTGGTCGAAGATCGTGTCGTTGGAATGACCGCAGACGGTAACCGCCGACGGCTCACCCATAATCAGGCAGCCGGGTGTGCTGTTTGAAGGGCAGGAATCGCCCGGCGCCAGCATGGCGGCGGGATTTGCGCCGCAATGTGCGATAAGCCTCGGCTTTGACTGATAATCGCCGGCGGTGAGCAAGGCGTTGGACCACGCGTTAATCACAGATTCGCCATTGCGCAAACTGGTTCCAAAAGGCCCGCCGACACTGTCATTGATGTACATGATGGTCCGATAGCCCACAGCCGTGTGCACTCCCTGGAAAATTCTGAACCAGGGGTCGTACCACGGGCGGCTATCAGTCGTAGGCATACCCGCTGGGCAGGGAGCTTCCGCGGCTGAGGGAACAATCTCGCAGCCGTGCAGGATGAAATGGTTCAATAGGCCGTGGTTCACCTGCCCGTACCCTCCGCCGGGCGCGGGGTTGGTGTCGAGATTCACTCCATCGCCCCAGTCCTGATAGGTCGTGAAGTACCACCAGTCGCCGTGGGCCTCCACCTCGCCCACCTGCACGTCGTCTTCGTATGCGGAGGCGTCGCTGGTGAATTCAAAAGGCTCTGCCCAGTAGTACTGGGAGTTGGTGAATAAAGACCCTCCACCGGAGGAAGTAAGGCCAGACCAGAACGAGTTGGCGTCGTTCACCCATCCCGGATCGTCGTTGCGCACCACATAGCGGCCAACGGTCGGGTCGCCGGGAGGCACCATCTTCTCCATCGGTTTATCACCGCGCAACTTCTGCGCCGCGGTCTCCGGCTGAGCACCGCCGCTCTGGGTCAAGGACGGAGGCAGCGCGGCATTGCCGAAGGGCGCATAAAGAACAATCACATCATCGGCCGCCAGCTTCCCGGCGGTTGCGCCCGAGGAGGGATTGGTATGTACCCGCGCAGTCAGCCGATACGCTGGTCCCATCTGGTCGCTTTCATTGTCATCGTAGTAGACAATGTCGGCCGTGAGCACCCGTACGTCACCTATCCTGGTCAACGGGTCGACCACGGCTTTCAACCCGTCGTACACCTGCTCTGCGCTACGCGTCTCCCGCGCTTCGCCGTTCACCGAGCCGGCTCTCCAATGCAGTACGAAGGCCTGAATCAAGCCCGCGTTATCCACGCCCAGCAAGGCGCGTGACCCCGTTCCGTACACTAGATAGTCCTGCACCTTGCGATGCACCGGAACATAGGAAAGATAGAGTGCCGCCTCGGAGCGCGTAACGCCTCCATCGGCGCCCTTCCGGGCAGTCGAGCCTAGCATCGGAATGGCCTCGCCGAGCGTGTGCTGCGTGGCGTCTTTGGGCAGAATGTCGGTCCGCTCAAACACTAAGCGCGCCAGTTCAGCGGCTGCCGCCAAGTGCGGGTTATTGACATCGACAAACCTTTCCGTTTTCAGCTGTTCGAGTTGGGGGCTGATCTCGGCCTCGCCGGTCTGCGAGTGCCAGTAAGCCAGAACCCGGTCTTCCTGGACCACTCCGGTCAATTCTTCGGAGATGCCCCGCTCGGCCAGCGCCGGCGTCTTCGAAAGCGGCTTAATGGCCTCTGTGTGGATGCCTATTTTGCCCAGCGTCTCTCTCAGAAACGCCTCCGGAGGAGCTTGGGCTGTCATCTTGAGGATCGGTAAAGAGCTGGGAATTTTTGGAATTAGCGAGCTGGGGAAATCGATCTTTCCGCCCCGCTCGGCGGCTGCTGACATTTCCATATGTGGCTTTTGGGAGGGTTGTTGCGCGATCACCGGCATGGTGGCTGCCAGAAGAACCACGGCCAGCGAAGACAGATGGGAACGAACCATTGCCGGTCCATCCCATTGGGGGAAAGACGTACCTGCAAACATGGTTTTCACCTCTCTGATTGAGCCCTTTTCCGGGCTGTCAAATTCTGCGGGTAAGCTCGAAAAGAGTCAAGGAATTTTTTGATGAATTTCAATAATGGAGGGTGCGCGTCTTCGGGCGTGAAGGGTACGGGCTTCAGCCCGTACATCAAACGCAACAAACGGACCGGGGCTTTAGCCCCCGAAGGAATTCGCGCCGGTTCAAAACCGGAAACACGCGCCGTTCACCGGCTCCGCCAAAGAAGATCAATGCGCACGCGACGCGTCCGTCACAAGCGGCGCGTTCGCCACAATCTCGTATTTCCCGTAGTCGATTGAGAACGCAGCCGTTCCGCCAATTCGCACCTTGGTCTCGCTCCGGTTCATCTCCGGCAACCAGAAACCGTTCGTCTCGGCGAAGGTTTGCCGTATCCGCGTCCGCGAAATCCAGAAAGACGGGTTCTTAGCCGGCTCCACATCAGCCATTACCACCGCAAACTCTGAGGCATCCACCCAGATCTTGCCCCTGTAGAGAAACTTGTCTGCCACCAGTGGTTCAACATCCAGAACATAAGCCGGCCTTCCCCCTAGACTGTCGATTCCTGCCAAGTGGAACTTGTAATTCGCGGGCGTCAGGGCCGACGCCCCACTGTCGCGCGATGCTTCCATCTCGCCGTCCACCGCCCGCTTCAGCACTTTGTCGCAAAATATCTTGGATCCGCTCATCGTCACGATCCGCAACCTCTTCCCCGACCTTGCGTCGTAGCTGTATTCAACCTCCATCCGGGCCACAATCTCTTTGGAAAAACCCTGATACTCCGCCTGGTAGTGACGAATCGATTTCAGGCTTTGCAGTGCCTCGGTACGCGCCAGATTATGGCGTTGCAGCTCCTCCACAATCTGCGCGGAAGTCAGCGGCGCGGGCATAGCCGAGATCGCAGCCTGCGGCCAGGTCGCTTTGGTGGAGAAAACGAAAACCGCTGTCAGAAACAGGACTCCATGCCAGTGGATAAGCATGGGGCATGATACCGCCTTACCAAAGTCCTGCGATGGCCAATGTAGCTCAATCCGTGGCGAAACAGCCTCCTTTCTGCGCTATCCTGTCACTAACATGACTCGATGGCCGTCTTTCCCCGCCCTGGCTGCATTGCTCGGCGCAGCGCTTTCCATCCCCTCCTTTGCCGTCGCCCAACTGGGCGCGATGCCCTACCGCGACGAACAGCCGGTACATGTGCCACACGGGATGGTGGTCAGCGTCCATCACCTCGCCTCTGACGCCGGCCTCGAAATCCTGCGCGCGGGCGGCAACGCTGCGGACTCGGCGGTTGCCACCGGCTTTGCTCTGGCAGTGGTCCATCCCTCGGCAGGCAACCTGGGTGGAGGCGGCTTTCTGCTGCTGCGCTCCCGCGACGGAAAAACCACCTTTATCGACTTCCGCGAAAAGGCCCCGCTCCAGGCCACTGAAACCATGTACCAGGACGCCAACGGCAACGTCATTCCCGACTCAAGCATCACCGGCTATCGCTCCATCGCCACTCCCGGTTCGGTCGCCGGGCTGGTCTATGCCGAACAGAAATATGGCAAGCTCGGCCTTAGGCGCGTCATCGCCCCGGCTATCAACTTAGCCTCCGACGGCTTTCAGCTGACCGCCGAAGAAGCTCGTGAACTCAGCGACCCCGATCTCGCTCGCTTCCCCGACTCCAAACACATCTTCCAGCGCGACGGAAATCTTTATAAGGATGGCGACGTCTTCCGCCAGCCTGAGTTGGCCCGCACCCTCCAGCGCATCGCCGACGATCCCGGCAGTTTCTACCACGGCAAGATGGCCCAGGAATTGGTCAGCGACCTCAAAAAGGGTGGCGCTCTCATCACTCTCGAAGATCTGGCCGCCTACACCGTCGTCGAGCGCCAACCCATCGTGGGCAGTTTTCACGACTACACCGTCATCAGCGCCCCGCCGCCATCCTCCGGCGGAGTTGTGCTCGTCAGCGCGCTCAACATCCTCGAAGGTTACGATTTGGCCAAGCTCGGCGACCGCAGCCCAGCGTCGATGCACCTGATTGTCGAGGCCTTCCGCCGCGCCTACATGGATCGCGCGGACTACCTTGGCGACCCCGACTACAATCACATTCCTGTCAACGAGTTGACCTCCAAGAACTACGCCGCCGCATGGCGTGCCTCCATCAATCCCAGCGCGGCCACCCCCAGCGCCGCGCTCCAGCGGCCCGAGGGCTTTCTGCCTCCCGCTTCCAAGACAGCTGGCCATCGCGCGGAATCGAAAGACACCACTCACTATTCCGTGGTCGATAGCGAGGGCAACGCCGTCGCCGTCACCACCACCCTCAACAACAACTTCGGCTCTCACGTCACCTCCGGCACGCTGGGCTTCTTGCTCAACGACGAGATGGACGACTTCGCCTCCAAAGTCGGCACGCCCAATATGTTCGGCCTCATCCAGGGCCCGGCAGACGCCATCGCCCCCGGCAAGCGGCCCCTGAGCGCTATGACCCCCACCATCGTGTTGGAAAACGGCAAGTTGCGCTACGTCCTCGGCTCACCAGGCGGCGCGCGCATCATCTCCACTGTCGCCAATATCTTTCTCTCCGCCTCCCAAAGCGGTCTCAACATTCAGCAGGCCGTTGACGCGCCCCGCTTCCACCACCAGTACCTGCCCGACAGGCTCGAACTCGAACCGGGCTTCCCGTCCGGCACCATCTCGGCCCTGCGTGTCATGGGCTATGACGTCAGCATTCAAAACGGTTTCTGGGCCAACGGAGAGTGCATCGCGGTGGACCCCAAAACCGGCGAACTCGAGGGCGGCCAGGACCACCGCAGCCATTACGGCAAGGCCGCAGGCTACTGAGACAGCCAGCGCCACGAGAGAAAAACAGGACCATCTCTCCTCTCACACGAGCCTGCAAACGTGGTCACCAATTTTTCACAGGATTTTTCCTGATTATGTACAAAATTGCTCTTGTTTTTTCTCCTTGCTCCCCGGATACTTCCTCCATGCGTGATTAGCGATGTATTCGGATTCGTGGAACAGAAAAGTGACGGCTTGACCCTTCTACAAGCCTCATAAGCGTCCAGCTCGGTTTCCATCCCCCGGAACCTTCGCGGTCGGCGCGTAGCATCCTTCAGATAAGCTCTTCGTTGCCGCTCGTATTGCGAATTACGAGCTTAGCCCGGTGTCCAACTACAGAACGTCCAACCCAGGAGGTTCCTATGGTTACCGCCATAAAGCCGGGGTGGAGCAGACCCGCCGCCATCCTTTTTGCTTCCGAAATTCCCGTCAATGAGAAGGCCTTTGGCTTTGCTCTTGCCGAGGCCGCCGAATCTGGCGCGGAACTTATTCTTTTTCATGCCTATGACAGCTCAGACTCGCCCGTTTCCCAGGGCACGGGGAAAAGCAGCAATTACCTAATTAGCCAAGCCGAAAGGCAGCGCTTTGAGCCGCTTGCCCAGCGCGCCGGCAAGCTCGGCATTCGCTGCAAGGTTGTGGTGCGCCAAGGCTCGGCCGCTGAGCAGATCCTCACGCTCGCGCGCGAACAAAGAATTGACCGCATCGTCATAGGTACCCACACACCCGGCCCCGTCGGCAAGCTGCTCGTAGGCTCGGTAGCTGAGGAGGTACTGCGCAACGCTCCTGTGCCCGTCAATATCGTCGGGCCGGAAGTGATCGAAGGCTCTTATCGCCACTTTTCCAAGCGCACTATCCTGTGCTCCGTCGGCGCGGAGGACTCCGGTCGCGTTGTGGTCAGTTTCGCAGCGGAGTTGGCCGCGCGCTACAACGCGAGCTTGATTCTGCAGCACGTTATCCCGCCGCAGGACTCCGCGGCTCTCGCTGGCCGCACCCTCGGCCAGATCGAGTCCGAACTGCCGTCCATGGTTCCACCTGGCCTGCAAAACAAGGTGGGCGTGCGTACGAGAGCCGTGCTCGGCGATCCTACGGAGGAGCTGCTCTACCAGGGCAGATCGCAGCACGCCAACCTGATCGTAATGGGCGCACAGAGCGTCTCTCGCTTTGCCGCCATCACCCGCGCGGGCATCGTTTACAAAGTGCTCGCCTACGCGCAATGCCCGGTCATCACGCTCTCGCCCGTCGTGCTCTCCTTCTGCGGCGCCAGATGCGATCAGCCGCGTCAGTCGGAATTGCGTTTGGCCGGGGTGTTTTAGAGAGGTCTTTCGGCTTCGCGGCCGATGAAAACAAAACTACGCTGCATCGCGCTCGCTTGCGGCGCCAGTCATCTGGTGTGTTTTGATGTCGCGCATCGGCGGCTGCCCAAAGAACCGGCTGTACTCCCGGCTAAACTGGCTTGGGCTTTCATATCCCACCTCGAAGGCTGCGCTCGCCGCATCCATTCCGTCCGTGAGCATGCGCACGCGCGCCGTGTGCAATCTGAGCTGCTTCTGATATTGCAGTGGACTCATCGCGGTCAGAGAGCGGAAGTGATGATGCAGCGTGGAAACGCCCATCTGCGCAACTGACGCAAGATCCTCCACGCGCAACGGCTTGGCGTAGTTTTCTCTGAGCCATGCAACAGCCTTCGCCGTCCGATTGCTTTGCTCGCCCAGCGTGGCGATGGCGCGCAGGTTCTCGCCTCGCGGTCCGCGCAGCAAGCGGTAGATGACCTCCCGCTGGATCAGATTGCTCAAGAATGGAATATCCTGGGGCGCGTCAAGCAGATCGAGCAATCGGGAACATGCGTCAAGCAGTTCGACCGAGCTCTCGCCGACGGCCATGCCGCGCGCTCCCGAAACTGCTTCCGGCTCACGAAACTCCTCCTTGCTGAGAATCTCCCGAATCGTCGGCATCTCGAGCTTGAGCATCATCGCCAGAATCGGTTCTTCCCGCGATGCCTTTGTTACCTGGCTCACCACCGGCATATCAATCGATGTCAGCAGGAATGTGGACTCGTTGACCTCCAGTGTCGTCCCGCCAACATTGATACGCTTTTCTCCCTGAACAAAAACAATCAGCGCCGGCTCGTAGGCAGCGGATGTGCATTGCGTCGGAGAGCTCTTGCGGTAGAGGCTCAGGCCCGGCACAGCGGTTGCCTCTATGCCATCCTCGCGAAGATGAGCCGCGATGTTGCGCGCCAAATCTATCCGCATCGCAACGGCGCGTGACGGCTGCTTTCCGTTTGCTTCCTTATCTCTGGCCATAAAACTTCCGCGCCCTCCTCAAATCAAGCCTACCGCTGAATCCGCCGCCGCGTGCACAAAAAACTGCGAGTCAAGAGGAATAGGCAATAAATCGGAAGAATTGTGATACCGCTCGAAGATCAGCGCATCCTATCCTTTGGTTGAGAACAAGTGCGGGCAAGGCCGTTCGCCCTGCATTTCAAATATCTGCCCCCAAGGCCATGAGGTGACTTGATGTACAACGCCAAAGCTTATTCCGCCGCCAGCGCAACATCGCGGCTTGCTTCCACCACCATCAAGCGGCGCGAGCCAACTGAAACCGACGTGCAGATTGAAATTCTCTTCTGCGGCATCTGCCACTCCGATCTTCACCAGGTTCGCAACGAGTGGAGCGGCGTCATGCCCACGGTTTACCCGTGCGTCCCCGGCCATGAGATCGTCGGCCGCGTCACTAAAGTTGGCTCTGCGGTCTCCAAATTCAAACCCGGCGACCTGGCCGCTGTCGGTTGCCTCGTAGACTCCGACGGCACTTGCCCAGCCTGCAAGAAGGGACTCGAGCAGTTCTGCCCCAGCATGACCCTTACCTACAACTTCCCCGACAAGCACCTGGGTGGCGTCACCTATGGCGGCTACTCGGAGAGCGTTGTCGTTGACCAGCGATTCGTCCTCCGCGTGCCCACAAATCTCGATCTTGCCGGAACCGCTCCGCTGCTCTGCGCCGGAATCACAACGTACTCGCCCATGCGTCACTGGGGCGTTGCCAAGGGCAAGAAGGTGGGCGTAGTCGGCCTCGGCGGGCTCGGCCACATGGGCGTGAAGTTTGCTCATGCGCTCGGCGCGCACACGGTTGTCTTCACCACCTCGCTCAGCAAAAAAGATGACGCGCTTCGCCTGGGAGCCGATGAAGTCGTTCTCTCCCGCAACGCTGATGAGATGCAAAAGCACGCCGGCAGCTTCGACTTCATCCTCGACGCCGTCGCCGCCGATCACGACATCAACGCCTACATCAATCTGCTCGGCATCGACGGCAACATCACGCTGGTCGGCGCGCCTGAGAAGCCGCTCCCTGTCTCTTCGTTCGCCCTCCTCATGGGCCGCCGCAGCCTCTCTGGATCGCTCATTGGCGGCATCCCCGAAACTCAGCAGATGCTCGACTTCTGCGGTCAGCACAACATTACCGCCGACGTCGAAGTCATCCCCATCCAAAAGGTCAACGAAGCCTTCGAGAGAATGGTGAAGTCTGACGTGAAGTACCGTTTCTCCATCGACATGGCTTCTCTCAAATCCGAGTAAAGGGAGCCAGCATGGCAAACAAAACACATCCAACCGGCGCGGAAAAAGCCATCGGCAGCTTCTCTCCTAAACTCGTGAGCCTTACCGACGACGTTTTGTTCACGGATGTCTGGGAGAGAAGCGCGCTTTCCAAGCGTGATCGCAGCCTGGCTACAATTACCGCATTGATCGCTCTCCGCGCATCGGAACAACTTCCCTTTCACCTGAAGAAAGGTGTCGAGAATGGCCTGAAGCAAGAAGAAATCGTAGAGCTCATCACGCACATGGCCTTCTACTCAGGATGGCCAAGCGCCATGACGGCAATCGCTGTTGCGAAAAAAGTCTTCGAAGAAAACAAGCAGTAGGAGACGCAATGCAAAAACGCAAGCTCGGCAACAGCAATCTGGAAGTATCGGCCATCGGCCTGGGCTGCATGAGGATGAGCGAAGGCCATGGCCCGGTTGCAGGTACCAGGGAAGAGATGATTGCGGTGATGCGCGGCGCGGTTGAGCGCGGCGTAACCCTCTTCGATACCGCCCAGGTATATGGTCCGTTCGTCAATGAAGAGGTAGTGGGCGAAGGGCTTGCTCCGGTGCGCGACCAAGTGGTCATCGCCACCAAATTCGGCTTCTCTCGCACTCCGCACGGCAGGCCCGATCCCGGCGTCGACAGTCGCCCCGCCTACATCAAGGAAAGCGTCGAGGGTTCGCTGAGAAGGCTCCGCGTCGACACCATCGATCTTCTCTACCAGCACCGCGTCGACCCCGAGGTGCCGATTGAAGATGTCGCCGGAGCGGTGAAGGACCTGATCCAGCAGGGCAAGGTCCGCCACTTCGGCCTCTCCGAAGCCGCTGCAAACACCATCCGCCGCGCCCACGCCGTCCAGCCGGTCACTGCCGTTCAGAATGAGTACTCAATCTGGTGGAGACGCCCTGAAGAGGAAGTGCTACCCACCCTCGAGGAACTCGGCATCGGCCTCGTTTCCTACAGTCCGCTCGGCAGGGGCTTTCTCGCCGGGTCAATCAACGAAAACACTCAGTTTCACAAGGAAGATAACCGCAGCAGTCTCCCGCGCTTCGCCCCGGAAGCGCTCAAAGCAAATCTCGCTCTGGTCGAGCTCCTTCAAGCCTTCGCGGCCGGCAAGGGTGCAACCATCGCTCAGCTCGCCCTCGCCTGGGTGCTTGCGCAGAAGCCCTGGATCGTTCCCATCCCCGGCACCACCAAACTGAAGCGGGTCGAAGAGAACATTGGCGCGCTTGCCCTCGACCTTTCCTCTGACGACCTCCGTGAGATCGACCGCATCACCTCACAAGTTACCGTGCAAGGGGGCCGGTATCCCGAGCAGGTTGAGCAGATGACCAATCGCTGAGAGCCGCCAACCGTCTCTCAAGAAAAGGAGAAACATGCAAAAACGCAAACTGGGAAAAAGTAATCTGGAAGTCTCTGCTCTTGGCCTGGGCTGCATGGGCCTGAGCTTCGGGCTTGGCCCGGCAACGGAAAAGCAGCAGGCAATCTCACTGATCCGCGCCGCCGTTGAGCGCGGCGTCACATTCTTCGATACCGCCGAAGTCTACGGCCCGTTTCTCAATGAGGAAATTGTCGGTGAAGCTCTCGCTCCGTTTCGCGGAAAGGTAGTAATCGCGACGAAGTTCGGGTTTGAAGCCAACCCCGATGACGGCGGCAAATGGAACGCTCTCAATAGCCGGCCAGAGCACATAAAGAAAGTTGCAGAAGAATCGCTCAAGCGCCTGAAGATTGATGCCATCGATCTGTTCTACCAACATCGCGTCGACCTGAATGTTCCCATCGAGGATGTTGCGGGTGCTGTGAAAGACCTGATTCAAGCGGGAAAAGTGAAGCATCTCGGCCTCTCTGAAGCTGCCGCTAAAACCATCCGCCGCGCCCACGCGGTTCAGCCCGTCACTGCGCTCCAGAGCGAGTACTCACTTTTTTGGCGAGAGCCTGAAGAGACGGTGATGCCCACCCTTGAAGAGCTTGGGATTGGCTTTGTTCCCTTCAGCCCGCTCGGCAAAGGCTTCCTCACAGGCAAGATCAACGCGGATACAAAGTTCGACAGCACGGATTTCCGCAATATCGTTCCGCGGTTCACTCCGGAGAATCGCAAAGCGAATCAGGCATTGGTCGATATGGTCAGTTCATTCGCAGCACAGAAGAAGGCAACTCCTGCGCAAATCGCGCTCGCCTGGCTCCTTGCGAAGAAACCTTGGATCGTTCCGATTCCGGGCACAACGAAGCTGACTCGACTGGAAGAAAATCTCGGAGCAACACAAGTTCAGCTGACCGCTGAAGATATCCGTGATCTCGAAGACGCCTCCTCGAAAATCAAGCTGGAAGGCGCTCGTTATCCAGCGTCCCATGCAACGCTGGTGGGCCGGTAAGCGGCGGACAGCGCGGTCATGACCACCGCTGAGGCTCTGTCCCTGCTCACCGCAAAGACAGAGCCTCACTCAGAAGTTGAAAGGAATGAAATGAGCAAGAAAGTTCTGATTCTTTCTTCGAGTCCCAGAAAAAAAGGAAACTCGAATACTTTATGCGACCGGTTTATGGAAGGCGCAATCGAAGCCAGCCACGAGGTTGAAAAAGTCGTCCTGGCGGAAAAGAAAATCAACTACTGCACGGGCTGTTATGCCTGCAAAAAGACTGGGCGATGCGCCCAGAAAGATGATATGGCGCAGATTCTCGACAGCATGATTGCGGCTGACGTCATCGTTCTGGCCACGCCCGTCTACTTCTACACCATGTGCGCACAGATGAAGACCGCGATTGACCGCACCGTTGCGAAATACACCAAGATCACCGATAAGCAGTTCTATTTCATCGTGACTGCGGCGGATAGCAACAAGGCAGCTCTGGAGCGGACCATCGAGGGTTTCCGGGGATTCACTTCCTGTCTGCCAGGAGCAAAGGAAAAGGGCGTCGTTTATGGCGCAGGCGCATGGGAGATAGGGGACATCCTCACAAACCGCGCCATGAAGCAAGCATATGAAATGGGCAAGGCGCTGTAGGCGCGAGAGAAGGAAATCCAAAGCTGGAGATCAAGCAATTCGGATCCGTTCCTTCGCGCCGCACTGCCTTGAGCAAACCGCCCAACCCGTTCATCGATTATCCTGATATTTGCAGCCTGACGCACAATCGGAGCGCTCTTCACCCAGCAGCCTGGCCGTGGCCGCTGTCACTCTCTGCGGAGTGTGCGCATTCCTTGAGCTCTACATCACGCAGCCGTTGCTGCCGCTGCTCACTCACCTTTTCCATGCTTCCAAAACCGGCGTCGCGCTCACTGTTTCCGCCGGAACGCTGGGCGCGGCCGTCACTGCTCCCATCGTCGGCGCGCTCACTGAACGGCTGCCCCGCAAGCGTGTCATCGTCGCCTGGATGATCGCCATCGCCGTGCCCACGCTGTTCGCCGCGACTTCAACTTCACTGGCCCAGCTCATCTTCTGGCGCTTTCTTCAGGGCATCGCGGTGCCCGGAATCGTCGCCGTGGTGGTCACCTACATCGGCGAAGAGTGGCCGCCCAACCGCGTCGCCTTCATCATGAGCTTCTACATCAGCGGAACCGCGCTCGGCGGTTTTCTCAGTCGCTACCTCGCCGGAATTCTTGCCGACTGGTTCAATTGGCGTGTGAGCTTTCTCGTGCTCGGGGCGGTCGCTCTGGTCGGAGCCGCAGCCGTGTACGCATGGCTTCCTCATGGATGCCGCCGGCAGCCGCAGGCGCTCGCAGGCGCGCGGCCTCCATTCCTCACACAAGTGCGCGATCTGTTTCGACATCGCCGCCTTGTAGCCACATACGCCGTCGGCTTCGACGTTCTCTTCACGTTGGTGGCCGTGTTCACATGGATCACCTTCCACCTGAGCGCCGCGCCCTACAGCCTGTCAACGGCCGCCATCAGCTCGCTGTTTTTCGTTTACCTGATCGGCCTTGTGGTCACGCCCACTGCCGGCTACATCATCACTCGCGTGGGATTGCGCGCGGGCATCAGTGGCGCAATTGTCTGCACCATGGCCGGCGCGCTGATTACTTTGGCGCATTCACTGCCCATCATCATCCTCGGCCTCGCAATGGTTTCCACCGGCACCTTCATCGCACAAACCGCCGCGCAGAGCCATCTGCGCGTGGCCGCACCGGCCGAGTCGCGCGTCACCGCTGCCGGTGTTTACCTCACCTGTTATTACGCCGGAGGCACCGCCGCAGGAGTCCTCCCCGGAGCATTCTGGTCGCTGGGCAAATGGCCGGCTTGCGTGGCCTTCGTCCTCGCCATGCAGGTTGTGGCGCTGGCCATCGCGCTGGTCGGGTGGCGCAGACCCAAAGACGGCGCGGACGCGGACCTCACTCATGCGGCAGGCCCGCATTTTGCCACCGGAGATTGATGAACCCCAACGGCGACCACGCGAATCTAAGTACCTAGCAAGCTCAAACTGAGTGCCTCCAGTATTTTTTTGCAGCGAGACTCTCGCGCAGCATCATCTTTAGTTAGCCGCGCTTCCCCGGCAAGCAAATGTTCGAACTGAAAAGTCTGAACCAGCAGACAGGAGTAGTTCTTGTCCGATTTTCCGCCCCCATCACCAAGCCAGTCCGGCGCGCCGGCAACTTCCGGGACTATGGAGATTCACCAGCCCGGTCCCGGCGCGCTCTGGAAACCCCGAGTGAATCCGTGGGTTGTTGCCGCGTGCGTGGCGCTGGCCGCATTCATGGAGAATCTCGACACCTCCATCGCCAACGTAGCCCTGCCTCACATCGCCGGATCGCTGGGTGCCAGCACCGACGAAGCAACCTGGGTGCTCACCAGCTACCTGCTCTCGAACGCCATCGTGCTGCCCATGGGCGGATGGATTTCGAGCGTGATGGGCCGGCGAAACTTCTTTCTGCTGTGCATCATAATTTTTACCGTCTCCAGTTTTCTCTGCGGCGCAGCGCCCTCCCTGCCCATGCTGCTGGTCTTTCGCGTCATTCAAGGCATTGGCGGCGGTGGAATGCAGCCCATGGCTCAGGCCATCATGGCTGACAGCTTCGAGCCGCAAAAGCGCGGCCAGGCCTTTGCTCTCTACGGACTGGTTGCCGTTCTCGCGCCATCCATCGGCCCCACCTTGGGCGGCTGGATTACCGACAATTTCACTTGGCGCTGGATTTTCTTCATCAACATCCCGGTGGGCATACTGGCTTTCTTTCTGGTCTCGCGGCTTGTGGAAGATCCGCCATGGATCAAGGCCGACCGCTCCCGCCTTCGGCAAATGGACTACCTGGGTTTCGGCTTCCTCGCCATCGCCATGGGCGGCATGCAGATCATGCTCGACAAGGGCGAAGAAAATGCCTGGTTCGCCTCCAGCTTCATTCGCTTCTTTGCTGTGCTGTTCGTCGGCGGCATGATCGCGCTGATTTGGTGGGAGTGGCGTCACAAGAATCCGCTCATCAACATCAAGCTTTTCCGCTACAAAAATTTCGCCATCTGCTGTTTTCTGATGATGCTGGTGGGCGGAGTGCTGAACGCCAACACCGTGCTGCAACCGCAGTTCACGCAACAGCTGCTGGGCTGGACCGCAACCACCGCCGGCATGGCGCTGACCGCGGGCGGCGTCGCGCTGCTGTTTGTGATGCCCATGGCAGGCTACGCCACCGGCAAGGTGGCCGCGCGATGGCTGGCGATGACCGGCTTCACGCTCTTTGTGATTACCTTCCGCATCGCGGCCAATGTGACCACTCTCGATATGTCGTTCCCGCTCGCGTCCTGGCTGCGCGTCATTCAAATGATGCCCATCCCCTTCTGCTTCATCTCCATCACCACTGCCGCCTATGTGGGCTTACCCAAGGAGCAGAGCAACCAGGTCGCAGGACTCATCAACTTCGCGCGCAACATCGGCGGCAGCATCCTGATCGCCGTCACCAACTCCCAGGTGACTCGGCGCACCATGTGGCATCAGCAGCATCTGCAAAACGCCATGACCTCGGCCTCCAGCGCCTTCCAGCAGCATGTGCAGACGCTCACCGGCTTTCTCGGTTCGAGTTTCGGCGCGCCCAACGGAAAAGCCATGGCGCTGGCAAATATCTATAGCCAGCTCAATCGTCAGGCGCAGGTGCAAGGCTACCAGGACGTCTACATGGAGTTATCGTGGATGTCGGTGGGCCTTGTTGTTCTCGCCTTCATGCTGAGCAGGAACAAGCCGGGCGCGGGCGCCAAAGATGAAGCTGCGCCAATGCACTGAGCAACCCGCCCGCTTGCTTTAAACTTGAAGCAGGCATCGTAGCTTCACTCAATTTCCCGGCGAGAACACAGACCGGAGTTGCGCTTAAGGAGATTCCCCAATGGCACTGATGAAGACATCCAATCCGGCGCTGGGCGAGGATACGTTTCGCAATCTTTCCGGCGCGCGGTATGGCGGCGTGATTGACGAAACCACCCGCATGACGCTGAACGGCACCGTGAACAAAACCGGCATCCTGTTGCTCTGCGCCATCGCGACCGCAACCTGGACATGGCATCTCTTTCTTCCCGAGCAGGATATGTCTGCCGTTGCGCCGCTGATGATCGTTGGCGGCATTGGCGGATTCATCATGGCCATGGTCACCGTCTTCAAAAAAGAATGGTCACCGGTCACCGCGCCCATCTACGCGCTACTCGAAGGCCTTGTGCTCGGCGGCCTCTCGGCGCTGCTCAACCTTCGCTATCCCGGCATTGCCATGCAAGCCGTGGCGCTCACCTTCGGAACGCTCTTCGTGCTACTGCTCGCCTATCGCTCAGGACTGATTCAGGTAACCGCAAAATTTCGCCTGGGCGTAATCGCTGCCACCGGCGGCATCATGGTCTTTTACCTTCTTCAAATGCTGCTGGGATTCTTCGGCGTCCAATTCACTTCCATCAACGGCTCCGGGTTTATCGGCATCGGCTTCAGCCTGATCGTCGTCGCGGTCGCCGCTCTCAACCTTGTCCTCGATTTCGATTTCATTGAGAGAGGCGTGCAATACGGCGCTCCCAAATATATGGAATGGTACGGCGCCTTCGGAATCATGGTCACGCTGGTATGGCTCTATCTCGAAATCCTTCGTCTGCTCTCCAAATTGCGCAGCAGAAACTAATTATCGATATAGCGCGGGTGCCCCATCCATCGCACTTTTTGCGATGGGTGGGAAGCAAAATACTCACATTCGAAACCTCCAAAAACTAAGACGCCAGAGACCGAAGTCTCTGGCGTCTTATTATGGCAAACTCTAAGGTTACTCAGACCATACATCGTTCCATTCAGCCCTGCGATCAGGCTCCGAGTCTCCTCGAATCCTGCCTCTTCAGGCCTTGCCGGCGATGGATCTTCGAGTTGCCTCGAATCTCGCATCCTTCGGCGCTACCGGCGGTGAAGCTCCGAGTCGCCCCTGAGCCTGCTCCTCCAATAACGCCTTCCGATGAGTTCCCGGGTTGCCCCGTTCCCTGCATCTTCCGGCCGTGCCGGCGATGGGATTCAAGTCGCCTTGAATCTCGCATCCTTCAGCAGCATCGGCGCTGAAGCTCCGGGTTGCCCCAGGTCTTCGCTCTTCCAGTGCCGCCTTCCAATGAGGCTCCGGGTTGCCCCGAATCCTGCATCTTCCAGCCTCGCCGGCGGCGGAGTCTCGAGTTGCCTCTTGACTCGCATCCTTCAGCGGCATCGGCGGCAGATATCCGGGTTGCCCCGGATCCACGCTCCTCCAGTGCCGCCTTCTGATGAGGCTCCGGGTTGCCCCGAACCCTGCATCTTCCGGCTCTGCCGATGGTGAATCTCCGGGTTGCCCCGAAGCTTCGCTCCTTCGGCGCCGGTGAATGGATCTCCGGGTTTCCCCGAATCTCGCACCCTCCGGCTTTG
>Ga0182016_10002027_pt1 | contig 24204 bp, 34 predicted proteins | sample 712S2MmetaG_FD_120491 | JGI IMG/M metagenome (GOLD analysis project Ga0182016, IMG submission 120491) | Permafrost microbial communities from Stordalen Mire, Sweden - 712S2M metaG | ecosystem: Environmental > Terrestrial > Soil > Wetlands > Permafrost | place: Sweden: Stordalen | collected... | reverse complement strand
TCCGCAGTTCTACTTCCGCACGACGGACGTGACGGGCGTTGCCAAGCTTCCGGAAGGCGTGGAGATGGTGATGCCTGGCGACAACGTGACGATGGAGATTGAACTGATTACGCCGGTGGCCATGGAAAAGGGCCTGCGCTTCGCGATTCGCGAAGGCGGCCGCACGGTCGGCGCCGGTACCATCAGCGAGATTCTGTAAGTTCGGAACCGGGCGCTCCGGCAAAAGGCTTGGAGCGCCCGCAACATTCACGAAGCTATTGCGAGAGAAGTCGCGGCGACTAAAAGACCGCACGTTCTTTGAGGAATACGACTGTGATTGGCAAAGAAAGAATTCGCATCCGCCTGAAGGCTTACGACTACCGCGTGCTGGACCAGAGCACCGGCGAGATCGTCGAGACGGCGCGCCGCACCGGCGCCCAGATCGCCGGTCCGATTCCGTTGCCGACAGTGAAAAACAAGTACTGCGTGCTGCGTTCGCCGCACGTGGACAAAAAGAGCCGCGAGCAGTTTGAGATCCGCACCCACAAGCGGCTGTTGGACATCCTGGAGCCGACGCAGCAGACGGTGGACGCGCTGATGAAGCTCGACCTGCCGGCCGGCGTGGACGTTGAGATCAAGGCTTACGGCAAGGAACACAAGTAAGAGGACGGCCTTGGCATCTTGAAGATGCCGGGCCCTCACAGTGCCGCGGCGCACGCTTGAGAGGCGCGGGCATGATGGAGACAAAGCAATGTCAGTAAATGGAATTCTGGGTAAGAAGGTTGGCATGACGCAGCTGTTCGATGACAAGGGCGATGTTCGTCCGGTCACCGTGCTGCAGGCCGGCCCCTGCGTTGTGACGCAGTTGAAGTCTCTGGCCGTGGACGGCTACGAAGCCGCACAGATCGGCCTGGTCGAGTTCGTGAAGGATTCGCGGCTGACCAAGGCCATGAAGGGCCACTTCGAGAAGAACGACCTGCCGCCGGTGAAGTTCATCAAGGAAGTTCCGGTGGAAGAGGACGAAGTCGGCCAGGGCGCGAACGTCAAGGTTGGCGACCGCGTGCTGGTGGACCTGTTCGACGGCATCAAGTTCGTGGACATCACGGGCACCAGCAAGGGACGCGGCTTTGCCGGCGTCGTCAAGCGCCACAAGTTCGCCGGCGGCCCGGCAGCACACGGACACATGTTCCAGGTGCAGGGCTCGATCGGCGCTTCGTCGTTCCCCTCGCGCGTCTTCCCTGGCACTCGCATGAGCGGCCACATGGGCGACGTGACGGTAACGACGCGCAACCTGCGCGTGCTGGGCGTGGACAAGGACGAGAACCTGCTGGTGGTGGAGGGCGCAGTGCCCGGCCATCGCAACGGTTACATCGTGATCAGCAAGGCCAAGAAACCGCCGAGAGAGCGTCGCGGATTCAGCGGCGAGGGCACGGCGATCAACCCGTTGAAGGCCAGCAAGCGCGCCGCAAAGGGCAAGTAACTTTTTAAGGATTGCTTCCCCGGTGGAAGATTGCCGCCGGGGAGCGTGAGACAAATAGACCTTACCGCGGAAAGACACTGACGGAAGGCAAACCGAGGGCCGCCGAAGATGCGGACCCAAAAAGGAAAAGGCAATGGCAACGATTGATGTGCTGAACCTGGCCGGCAAAAAGGTAGGCTCCATCGACCTGGCCGACGAAGTGTTCGGCGCGGTGAACGAGGACCTGCTGTGGGAGAGCGTGCAGCACTATCGCGCCGCCCTGCGCGCCGGCACGCACGCCACCAAGAATAAGAAACTGGTGAGCGGCAGCGGCAAAAAGCTTTGGAAGCAGAAGGGTACGGGACGCGCCCGCGTGGGCAGCGTTCGTTCGCCCATCTGGCGCCATGGCGGCACGGTTCACGGACCGCAGCCGCGCAGCTACGATTACAGCTTCCCCCGCAAGAAGCTGCTGGGCGCATTGCGCTCGGCGCTGGCGGCGAAGCTGGCCGACGGCAACCTGGTGGTGATTGACACGCTCGAGCTGAAGGAAGCCAAGACCAAGGCCTTCCGCCAGGCGTTGGCAACATTCAAGTTCAACAAGACGGCGCTGGTGGTGGAAGCGGGCTCGAACCTGAATCCGAACCTGGAGCTTTCAACGCGCAACATCGCCGGCGTTGAGATGCTGTACGGCCCGGAGGTTCACCCCTATCACCTGCTGCGTCACGAGCTGGCGATCTTCTCGCAGGCGGCGCTTGAGAAGCTGCAGAGTTCGCTGAAGGCCTCGGCGCCGAAGCGCAAGGCGGAGGTGGAGCATGTCTAAGAGCCCCTATCAGATTGTGCGCAAGCCCGTGATCACGGAAAAGGGCCTGGGCGTGAAGGAGACGGAGAACACGCTGGTGTTCGAGGTCGCCTTCGACGCGACGAAGACGGAAATCAAGGAAGCCGTGCAGAAGGCCTTCAAAGTGAAGGTCGCCGGCGTCCGCACTGCCAACTTTCTGGGCAAGGAGCGCCGGCGCGGCAAGTTCACCGGCTTCCGGCCTGACTGGAAGAAGGCCTACGTACGGCTGGCCGAGGGCGAAAAGATGCCCGAGTACGCGCAGAACCTGTAAGTAAGGTTCCGCGCAAGGCCAAGCCGAAGCAGCCGCCGAAATGAGTTCAGAGCGGCAACGCCGGACGGGAGAAATACAAATCCTATCCGCCCGGCCCAAGCGATCCCGCCGGAATGGTGGCGGGGAACTGGAAGAGAAGAGCCATGGCAATTAAGACCTACAGACCGATCACACCGACGCTGCGCTTCAAGACTTCGCAGGTCAATGATGATCTGACGACGAACCGGCCGCACAAGCCGCTGACCGAGCCGAAAAAGCGCTCGGGCGGTCGCCGCAATTCGGGCGATTTGACGATCTGGCACCGCGGCGGCGGCCACAAGCGCAAGATTCGCGTGATTGACTTCAAGCGCGACAAGCAGGGCATCCCCGCCACGGTGGCGACGATCGAATACGATCCCAACCGCTCGTCGCGCATCGCGCTGCTGCATTATGCCGACGGCGAAAAGCGTTACATCCTGCAGCCGGTGGGCTTGCAGGTGGGCGCCAAGATCCTCAGCGGACCGGAAGCCGACATCCTGGTGGGCAACGCGCTGCCGCTGAAGAACATCCCAGCCGGCACCATCGTGCACAACATCGAGCTGAAGCCGGGCAAGGGCGCGCAGATGGCGCGTTCGGCCGGGGCGCAGGCCCAGTTGGTGGCCAAGGAGGGCGAATACGCCCTGCTGAAGCTGCCCAGCGGCGAGACTCGTCGCGTGCTGGTGGACTGCATGGCCACGGTTGGCCAGGTGGGCAACACCGATCACGAGAACATCTCGCTCGGTAAGGCCGGCCGCAAGCGCTGGATGGGCAAGAAGCCGGTGAACCGCGGCGTGGTGATGAACCCGGTGGATCACCCGCACGGCGGCGGTGAAGGCAAGACTTCGGGCGGACGTAATCCGGTGACCCCGTGGGGCCAGCCGACGCGCGGATACAAGACCCGCAACAACAAGCGGACCGACAAGTTCATCGTGTCGCGTCGCGGCAAATAGGGAAGGAAGCCAATGGCACGTTCGACGAAAAAAGGCCCGTTTGTAGATTCCCACCTGATTGTGAAGGTGGAGGGAATGAACGCGCGCAACGAGAAGAAGGTGCTGCGCACCTGGTCGCGCCGTTCGACGATCACCCCGGAAATGGTGGGACACACGATTGCCGTGCACAACGGGAGGAAGTTCATCCCGGTGTATGTCTCGGAAAACATGGTGGGGCACAAGCTGGGCGAATTCAGCTTCACCCGCACCTTCAAGGGCCACTCGGTGAAGGCTGCCGCGGAAACCTCGGCGAAGCCGGCGAAGTAGCCCTCGCCGCCACGGCGTAAGCCGGCGGCGGAAGGAAACGGTTGCGGCGCCCTGCGAAGCGGGGCGGCCGCGAAAGAGAGCGGAAGGGAAGAGACAATGGAATTCACAGCGAAAGCCCGGTACGTGCGCGTCTCGCCGCAGAAGGCGCGCCTTGTGCTGGGTTTGATCAAGGGCAAGCGGGTGGAGACGGCGTTGAACACGCTGGCCTTTACCAACAAAGGTATTGCCCCCCTGGTGACGAAGGTTCTGCGCTCGGCGCTGGAAAATGCCAACTACCTGAGCGCGGAGAAGGGTTTGGATGTGGACGTGGATAACCTCTACGTCAAGAGCGCGGTGGCCAACGAAGGGCCGCGCATGAAGCGCATCCGCCCGGCGCCGATGGGCCGCGCGTACCGCTATCAGCGGCGCATGGCGCACATCGAAATCGAGCTGGCGGAGAAGCATCCGGCGGCCACAACCGGCGAGGCAGCGGCTCCGGCCGCGGCCAAGAAGGCAGCGAAGCCCGCTGTCAAGAAGGCACCGGCCAAGAAGGCGGCGGCCAAGAAGGCTCCGGCGAAGAAGGCCGCAAAGAAGTAACGCGACCAGGCCAGGTTCACGGGATCGGAACAGGATCCCCATTCAGCGGTGGCGCCAGGGTTCAATCGACCCAAGTAAGCTACCGGCAGAGAGACGAAGCAACTATGGGACAGAAAGTCCACCCTTACGGGTTCCGCCTGGGCTACACCAAGCCCTGGAAGTCGCGCTGGTACATGGATCGCGACTATGCCAAGTTCCTGATCGAGGACATCAAGCTGAAGACCGAGCTGAAGGACAAGCTCAAGTCGGCCGGTGTCAGTTCGATCGAGATCGAGCGTCCTGGCAACAAGCTGCGCATCATCATCCGCACGGCTCGTCCGGGAATCATCATCGGCCGCAAAGGCGCCGAGATTGACAAGCTGAAGGCCGACCTGCAGAAGCAGACCGGCCGTGAGGTCTTCGTCGACATTCTCGAAGTGCACAAGCCGGAACTGGATGCGCAGCTGGTCAGCGAGGCAATCGCCCTGCAACTGGAAAAGCGTGTCGGCTTCCGCCGCGCCATGCGTAAGAGCGTGGACAGTGCGTTGCGCTTCGGCTGCAAGGGAATCAAGGTTCGCGTGTCGGGCCGCCTGAACGGAAACGAGATCGCGCGCTCGGAGTGGTATCTGCAGGGGCGGTTGCCGCTGCACACACTGCGCGCCGATATCGACTACGGCTTCAGCGAGGCGCACACCACCTACGGAAAGATCGGCGTCAAGACCTGGGTTTACAAGGGTGAGATTTTGCCCACCAAGCGTCGTGAGCCGCAGGCGGCCAAGGCCGCACTGTAGGAATCGAGTTGTAAGCAAGCTGGCGGTTCTCTCCCGAAGCCGGTTCCGGGAGGGGGCGCGGTAAGGCTGGCAGGCGCGTCCAGAGAGGGCGGACGCACCGGAATTTGGGACCTGGCAACTGGAAACTGCTTATGTTGATGCCGAAGAAAGTAAAGTACCGCAAGCAGCAGCGCGGCCGTATGTGCGGCAAGGCCTGGCGCGGCAGTGAACTGTCGTTTGGCGACTATGGCCTGAAGGTCATGGAGCCGGGCTGGATCACCGACCGTCAGATCGAGGCGGCCCGCGTGGCCATGACGCGCTTTATCAAGCGCGGCGGCAAGATCTGGATCAGGGTCTTCCCCGACAAGCCGGTGACGAAGAAACCTGCCGAAACCCGTATGGGCAAGGGCAAGGGCGCTCCGGATCACTGGGTCGCCGTGGTGCGCCCGGGCAAGCTGCTGTTTGAGATGGAGGGCGTGAGCGTGGCCGATGCGCAGGAGGCAATGCGCCTGGCTTCGCACAAGCTGCCGCTCATCACCAAGTTCGTCAAGCGCGAGGTGCTGGCCCACTAAACCGGGCCACACGCGCGCGAACGACGAGAACCGTAACACTTATTCCGACGCCGGGGGACGAACCTCCGGGGGTGAAGAAGATAAAGAAGAGAGCATATGAATTCGGAAAAGATTCGTAACCTGACCGATGTTGAGCTGGCGCACCAGAAGGGCGAGCTCAGTGAAGAACTCTTCAAGCTCAAGTTCCAGCTCAAGATGGGGCAGACAGAGAGCCTGAAGAAGATACGCGGACTGAAGAAGGACATCGCCCGCGTTCAGACCATCCAGCGCGAGAAGCAACTGGCTGCGGCCAAGGGCGGAACGGAGAAGAAGTAGCCATGGCAGAAGAAACGAAGATCGAAAAGACTCCGGGACAGCGCAAGGTGGTGGTGGGCGAAGTGGTCTCCACCAAGATGGCGAAGACGATTGTGGTGGAAGTGCGCCGGCAGAAGGCGCATCCGCTGTACCGCCGGGTGGTGAACCGCACCAAGAAGTTCTACGCGCATGACGAAGAGCAGACGGCGCGCACTGGCGACTTTGTGCGCATCGAGGAGACGCGCCCGCTCTCGAAACTGAAGCGCTGGAAGCTGAAGGACATCGTGAAGCGCTCGGCACTGGCCGCTGCGGCGGCTGCCAGCGAGGCAGCATCACCGGAGAAGGCCGTCTAGCCAGTCGCTCGGACGACGGAAGGAGATTGCATCATGGCAGTATTTATGAGGTCCATCCTCGAGGTGGCCGACAATAGCGGAGCCCGCAAGCTGCAGATGATCCTGCCGGTGGGCGGATCCACCGGAGCCCGCGCTCGCATTGGCGACGTGGTGACGGCAGCGGTGAAAGAAGCCAGCCCCGACGGCACCGTCAAGAAGGGCACCGTGGTCAAGTGCGTGATCGTGCGCACCCGCAAGGAGACCCGGCGCCGCGACGGCAGCTACATCCGCTTCGATTCGAACGCGGCCGTGCTGATCACCGCCGAAGGCGAGCCGGTGGGTACCCGCGTCTTTGGACCGGTGGCCCGCGAGCTGCGCGAAAAGAAGTTTTTGAAGATCGTTTCCCTGGCCCCGGAAGTCATCTAGTCCCGCGGGCGGCGCAGCGGCCGTCCACCGGGAGCTCTTCTGAAAAGGAAGGGCGGCCCCAAGAACGCTGAACATGGTTTTGAGAGGGAAGACATGGCTACCGTAGATATCCGCCGGAACGATACCGTGAAGGTGATCGCCGGCCGCGACAAGGGCAAGGAAGGCCGCGTGCTGGGCGTCAATCCGACCAAGGGCCGCGTGCTGGTTGAGCACGTTGGCGTGGTCAAGAAGAACGTTCGCCCCAATCCGCAGAAGCAGATCAAGGGCGGCATCGCCGAGCAGGAGGCGCCGATTGCGATCAGCAACGTCCTGCTGGTGTGCTCCGCCTGCGGCCCGGTGCGCCTGCGTCACGAACTGCGCGGCACCAAGAAGGTCCGTGTGTGCGCCAAGTGCGGCAACACCCTGGACAAGGACAAGTAACCATTCGAAGCAGGCCTTCGGGCCGCTTCAATTGAACACCTCACGCAACGGTATCCAACCCGGGACCGTGAGAGAAAGCGAAGACGAGAGCAATGGCAGCCAAAGAACCCAAGGACGCGAAGGCCAAGCCGCAGGCAAAGAAGGCGAAAGCCTCCGTTGCCGAGCCGACCGAGCCCGGCCAGAAGCCGGCGCGCCCCAAGCTGAATAATTCGGCCTCGGCGCGACTGCGCCACAAGTACATTCAGGAGCTGCGCCCGGCTCTGCAGAAGGAGCTCGGCCTCACCAACGTGATGGCCGTTCCCCGCCTGGAGAAAGTGGTCATCAACATGGGCGTGGGCGAAGCCACCCAGAACGCCAAGGTGCTGGACCCGGCCGTGGCCGAGCTGGCGCAGATCACCGGCCAGAAGCCGGTGGTGACCAAGGCGAAGAAGAGCATCGCGGCCTTCAAGGTGCGCGAGGGCCAGCCGATCGGCTGCATGGTCACCCTGCGCGGCGACCGCATGTACGAATTTCTGGACCGTCTGCTGAACGTGGCGCTGCCGCGCGTGCGCGATTTCCGCGGCGTGCCGACGCGTTCGTTCGACGGCCGCGGCAACTACACGCTCGGCCTCAAGGACCAGTTGATCTTCCCGGAGATTGACTACTCCAAGGTGGAACACCAGAAGGGCATGAACATCACGATTGTGACGACGGCCACCAGCGACGAGCATTCGCGCGCGCTGCTCAAGGCCCTCGGCATGCCGTTCCGCCTGCCGGGCGCGAACTAAAACAGAATCTTTTCCGGCCGGGCCCCTTGTGGGTCATGCCGGATGGGTGAGAGCGGTATCAGGCGTCTTCGGACGCGACCAGCAGTAACGGATGCCCCAAAAGGGCGTGAGAGTAAAGGAAACGATGGCGAGAACATCCAGCATCGCAAAGGACAACAAGAAACCCAAGTTCGCCTCCCGTCAGCACAACCGCTGCAAGCTGTGCGGCCGTCCGCGCGCGTACCTGCGCAAGTTCGGTCTGTGCAGGCTCTGCTTCCGCGGTCTGGCGCTGCGCGGAGAGATTCCTGGGGTTTCGAAGTCGTCCTGGTAGCGGGCACGAAACCTGACCAGCGGGGGTGATCCCCGCACAGGCTGGCACGTGGCTCCGCAAGGGGCCGTTCCGCGAGAGCGGGAACAAAACGTCGCCGCAGGTTCTTTCCACTGCCGCCACCGTGTGTAAGCACGATGGCAGCCGGCCAAGGCCGGTGCAGTATTGCGCAAGGCCAGCACGCGCAAGAAAGAGAACGGGCGCACGAATTCAGGAGAACGAACCATGAGCTTTACCGATCCGGTGGCAGATTTTCTGACCCGAATCCGCAACGGCATCAAGGCCCGCCACCAGAAGGTGGACGCGCCGGCCAGCAAGCTGAAGCTGGAGATCGCCCGCGTGCTGAAGGAAGAGGGCTACATCGCCAACTACAAGGCGACCGAGGAAGACGGCAAGAAGATCGTCCGCGTGTACATCAAGTACAACGCTGAGAACCAGGCGGCGATCACCAACATCCAGCGCATTTCGCGCCCGGGTTGCCGCGTGTACGTCAACCGCAACGAGATCCCCCGCGTGCTGGGCGGACTCGGCATCACCATCCTGACCACTCCGAAGGGCGTCCGCAGCGGTAAGCAGGCGCGCAAGGAAGGCGTTGGCGGCGAGTTGATCTGTCAGGTTTACTAACCGGTTGCAGGGGCGCTTGGCGTCGGGTACGCAGCGGAACGACCGCTGCTCCGGCCGCTGGCGCTCGGCGCAGACGAGGCCGATAACGCCGGTCCGGAAGCCCGCCGCGGGACATGACCGCGGTGGTGCAGGAGAAGAAGATGTCAAGAATTGGAAAGAAACCGATTGCGCTGCCCGCGGGCGTCAGCTACGCCGTGGAAGGCAACACCGTGGTGGTCAAGGGGCCCAAGGGCTCGGTGAGCAACCACCTGCCGGCCGGCGTCGAGCTGGCGACCGAAGACGGCCACCTGATTGTGAAGCGCGAGAGCGACAACAAGGCCGCCGTGCACGGACTGGCGCGCGCGCTGCTGAACAACGCCGTCACCGGCGTCACCACCGGATGGACGCGCGAGCTTGAGATCGTCGGCATCGGCTACAAGGCCGAGCTGAAGGGCAAGGGCATCGTGGTCTTCTCGCTGGGTTTTTCTCACCCCATCGAGTATCCGCTGCCGACCGGCGTGGAAGTGGCAATTGATCCCAAGCAGACGAAGCTCACGCTGAGCGGCATTGACCGCCAGAAGCTGGGCCAGGTCGCTGCTGAAATGCGCGCCCTGCGTCCGCCCGACCCGTACAAGCAGAAGGGCGTGCGCTACGCTGGCGAGCGTCTGAAGAAGAAGGTCGGCAAGACGGGCGCGAAGTAAAGTTTCCGGGCGGGGGTAGCCGATGAGGCGCCCGCGCTCCACGGGCAGAGCGATCTGCCGTAACTGCGAGGCCTGGCGGCGGGAGAGTAAAAATCCGGCCGCTGGCATGAGAGGCCCTTCGGACGAGAATCCGTGGGGCGTCCGCACAACCCCGGGCGAAGCTGATTCGCTGGGACAGACCGGTCCCCGGTATAGAACCCGGGACAGAGGCCGGAGCGAAGGACAAAGAGAACAATGCTGATCAAGAATTCGAAGAACGCAACGCGCGGAAAGGTGCACACGCGGATCCGCAAAAAGCTGGCCGGCACCGGCGAGCGTCCGCGCCTGAACGTTTACCGCTCGGTGAATCACATCTACGTGCAATTGATTGACGACGCCAAGCACACCACGCTGGTCTCGGCCAGCTCCTTGGAGCAGGGCAAGGACGGCAAGAAGCACATCGTCGGCGGCAACATTGCCAGCGCCAAACAGGTGGGCAAGCTGATTGCCGAGCGCGCCAAGGAAAAGGGAATCGAAGCGGTGGTGTTTGACCGCGGCGGCTACCTGTACCACGGACGCGTGAAGGCCGTGGCCGACGCAGCACGCGAGGGCGGCCTGAAGTTCTAGTTTCCGCCCCGTCACAAGGCGGGAACGGAGCGAGACAGGGTAGGAGCGGGCGAGGCTTAGGCCGTTAGTCCGCATGAGTTCGGAGGCCGCCACCGGCGGCCATCCAGGAGAGTTGACAAGACATGGCAATCGTCAAGAAAAAGCTTGATGCCGGCAATTACAACCTGAAGGACCAGGTGGTCAACATCAATCGTGTGACCAAGGTTGTCAAGGGCGGCAAGAATATGTCGTTTGCGGCGCTGGTGGTAATCGGCGACCCGGCGACGGGTGTGGTCGGCTACGGCAGCGGCAAGGCCAAGGAAGTTCCGCAGGCCATCCGCAAGGGCATTGAGTCGGCGAAGAAGAACCTGATCAAGGTGAATCTGACGCAGACTTCGATTCCGCACGCTTCGCTGGGCCGTTACGGCGCCGGCCAGGTGCTGCTGAAGCCCGCCCCAGAGGGCACGGGCGTGATCGCCGGCGGCGCAGTGCGCGCGGTGATGACCTCCGTTGGCATCCAGAACGTGCTGACCAAGTCAATCGGCACGACGAACCCGCACAACGTCATCAAGGCCACGTTCGACGCGCTGAAGAAGCTGCGCGACCGCGCCGAAGTGGCGGCCAACCGCGGCAAGTCGGTAGAGGAGCTTTAAGAGATGGCACGCGTGCGTAACAAGACTCCCCGGGTGCAGGCTCCGGCCGGCACCAAGATGAAGCTGCAGTGGGTGATCAGCCAGAACCAGACTCCGGCCAAGCAGCGGCTGGTGCTCAAGGGACTGGGCTTTACCCACCTGAACCAGGTCGTCGAGCGCGAGGACACTTTGTCCATTCGCGGCATGGTGGCCAAGGTTCCGCATCTGGTCAAGATTCTGGGCGAGTAAGTCCAGGATAAGACGACCAGCAAACCGAGTCGTCGGGCCGCGAGGCCAGACGGCGCCAGGAAACAGCCCGCACGCCGCGGGCGGCGCTCCGCCGGCAGTATGAGGCGCAGCAGCCAGGCCATGATCCATCACGGCCGCAGCGCATGAGTGGCGCCATGCAAGGGAACGAAATCATGAATCTATCGTCACTTCGCAAGCCGGCCAAGGCCAACGAGAAGCGCAAGCGCGTGGGCCGTGGCATGGGCTCCGGCATGGGCAAAACGTCCACCCGCGGCCACAAGGGCCAGCGTTCGCGTTCGGGCTCGCGCAGCATGCGCGGCTTTGAAGGCGGCCAGATGCCTCTGCACCGCCGCCTGCCCAAGCGCGGCTTCGTCAACATCTTCAAGAAGGAATTCCAGGTGGTGAACCTGTCGCGTCTGGCCGAGTTGGGCGTGACCGAGGTCAACCCCACGGTGTTGTTTGAGCTGGGCGTGATCACCAAGAAGACCGGACTGGTCAAGGTGCTGGGCGTAGGCGAGCTGAGCTCGGCCATCGCCGTGCACGCGCACAAGTTCAGTGAGACCGCGCAGCAGAAGATCACCGCCGCCGGCGGCACGGCCACCCTTATCGAGGTGAAGCAGCCGGCCCCGATCAAGCGCGGTAAGAAGTAGAATCCCCGGGTCCGCCTGCAGCGAACAGGCGGGCTGGCCGGGCCTCCCATGGGAGGCTGCGGCCCGAACAGCATAGGATCACGAGGCCCTTTTCCCATGTTCGAGAAGCTGGCGAACATCTTCAAAATTCCCGACCTGCGCCGGCGCGTGCTGTTTACGCTCGGCCTGCTGGCGGTGTACCGGATTGGCGGCCACCTGCCCACGCCTGGCGTGGACGCGGCGGCCCTGTCGCGGCTGTTTGCCAATGCCGGCGGCGGCCTGCTCGGTTTCGTGGATCTGTTCAGCGGCGGCAACCTGCGCCGTCTGACGATCTTTGCCCTGGGCATCATGCCCTACATCACCGCCTCCATCATTCTGCAGTTGCTGACCGTGGTCTACGAGCCGCTGGCCCGCCTGCAGAAGGAAGGCGACCTCGGCCGCAAGAAGATCACGCAGTGGACGCGCTACCTGACCGTCCTGCTGGCGACCATGCAGTCGTTCGGCATCGCCATGACCCTGCAGCGCGGCGTCGGCGGCGAGCAACTGGTGCGCCATCCCGGCGTGGCCTTTGTCCTGATGACCATGCTCACTCTGACCACCGGCACCACGTTCATCATGTGGCTGGGCGAGCAGATCACCGAGCGCGGCATCGGCAACGGCATGAGCCTGATCATCTTCACCGGCATCGTGGTGGGCTTGCCCCGCGCGGCGGTGGAATTGTGGCAGAAGGCTTCGAGCGGCGGCGCCATGGGGCCGATCGGCATCGTTCTGCTGATGGCCGTGATGGTGGCCGTGGTGGCCTTCATTGTCTTCGTTGAGCGCAGCGAACGCCGCATTCCAGTGCAGTATGCCAAGCGCGTCGTGGGCCGCAAGGTCCTGGGCGGGCAGAGCACGCATCTGCCGCTTCGCGTCAACTCAGGCGGCGTTATGCCGGTCATCTTTGCCAGCTCCGTGCTGACCCTGCCGCAGACGGTGGGTTACGCGCTGCAGAACAACAAGTACTTTGGACCGTTCTTTGCCGGGCTGAGCAAGGCCCTGGGCTGGGGCGAGCCGCTGCATACGTTCCTGTACGCGGTGGGCATCCTGTTCTTCGCCTACTTCTATGTGTCCATCGTCTTCAATCCAAAGGACGTCAGCGACAACATGCAGAAGTACGGCGGCTTCATTCCGGGCATCCGCCCCGGTGTGCGGACCAGTAATTACATTAACGACGTTCTGACCCGCATCACCCTGGTGGGCGCACTCTACCTGATCATCATCTCGTTGATTCCAGAGTGGATGATCGCCGGTATTCACCTGAACAATTTGCCGGTTTGGATGGGCGGCGCGCTGTTTGACCGCCTGCCGAACTGGATCCTGCATGGTCTGAACGTCAACTTCTACTTTGGCGGCACTTCGCTGCTGATTGTGGTGGGCGTGGCCATGGATACGGTCAACCAGATCGAATCCCAGCTGATCATGCGTCACTATGAGGGCTTTACGCCAAAAAGTGGTCGCATCAAAGGTCGCCGGGCGTGGTAAAGTGTTGGGCCTCAAGCAAGACATTTTGTCTGGAGGTCAACCGATGGGAACCAAATCCATCCCGGATTTGTCTGTAACGAAGCAAACTTCCCTGGTCGGCCCGGTGGTCCTTCTTGGACCACCGGGTGCCGGCAAGGGCACTCAGGCCAAGCGGATCTCGTCTTACTTTGGGATTCCGCAGATTTCGACGGGCGACATCCTGCGCGACAACATCAGCCAGGGCACCGAGCTCGGCAAGCAGGCCGGGGTTCTCATGGAACGCGGGGAACTCGTTCCCGACGAACTGGTAGAGCAGATGGTAACCGACCGGCTGGCGCAGCCCGATTGTGCGCGCGGTTTTATCCTGGACGGCTTTCCAAGAACGGTGAAACAGGCTGAGTGGCTCGATAAGCACCTTGCCAAGAACCATTTCTTTGAGACGGTTACAGGCTGTAAGCGGTTGGTTGTGATCCAATTAGCCGTAGAGTATACTAAGTTATTGAGAAGGCTCACCGGTCGGCGTACGTGCCCCATGTGCGGGCATATCTATAACGCGAATACCAGTCAGCGAGCGAAGGTCGAGGGCATCTGCGACGTCGACGGAACAGCACTCGTCACGCGCAAAGATGACCGCGACGACGTCATCAGTCAACGATTGAAAAACTACCGGCGGCAGACGCTTCCGATGGTGAATTATTACGCGCGAAAGAATCGCCTGGTCGAAATAGACGGTGCATCGGACCTGGAAGTGATCACGGCGGCGGCCGTCAAGGCAATTGAAGATGGCAATCGTCTGTAAGAGTGCCGGCGAAATTGAGAAGATGCGGCGCAGTGGCCGCATTCTCCGGCAAGTTTTGGATGCGGTAACCGCCGCGGTGGCTCCCGGGGTCAGCACCATGGACTTGGAGCGCGTGGCGGAGAAGAAGATCCGGGAATTGGGGGCCAAGCCCGCGTTCAAGGGATATTACGACTACCCTTGCGTGCTCTGCACCTCGATCAACCAGGAAGTGGTGCACGGCATCCCCTCGGAAAAGCGCAAGCTGCATGAGGGAGATATCGTCAGCGTGGACTGTGGCGTCGTCCTGGAAGGCTATTACAGCGACTCCGCGGTGACCTTGCCAGTGGGTGCGATCAGCGAAGAGTTGCAGAAGCTGCTGGACGTGACCCGCGAATCGCTGGCGCTTGGCATCGCCGCGGCACAGCCGGGAAACCGGCTCGGCGACATCGGCGCCGCGGTGCAGGAGTACGTGGAGGCCGCGGGCTTCAGCGTGGTGCGCGAGTTTGTAGGGCACGGAATCGGGACCAAGATGCACGAGGACCCGCAGGTGCCGAACTATGGACAGCGCGAACACGGCATCAAGCTGCGGGAGGGCATGGTGCTGGCCATCGAACCGATGGTCAACCTGGGCGTCCCTTCGGTGCGGGTGCTGGAAGACAAATGGACGGCCGTCACCGAGGACGGACGGGCCAGCGCACACTTTGAACACAGCGTGGCCGTCACCAAGGATGGCCCGGTGATTTTGACGGATTAACCCCCACAGGCGGCCAGACCGCGGCGGGGAATTTGCGATTTTAGCGATTGAGGTTGGATGAGCAAGGAAGACGCGATTGAAGTAATGGCGGTGGTGATCGAACCACTGCCCAATGCGATGTTCCGGGTCAAACTGGAAAACGACCACGAGGTGCTGGCGCACGTCAGCGGCAAGATGCGCAAGAACTTCATCCGAATTCTTCCGGGCGACCGCGTGGCCGTGGAGCTTTCTCCCTACGACCTGAATCGCGGACGGATTGTGTACCGCTACAAGTAGCGGTACCAGCAGGATCGCGCAACCCGCAAGGGGCCCCACCGGGCCCGGCGGGGATTTGCGCGTTTGCAGGGCGGGGCCAAAACAACGGTTCCGGCAGGAATCGCACCGGCGGCGCGGGCTGGCCAATGGGGCGGGAATCAAGTCCACGGCGGCGTCCAAGTGGCGCGGCCCTGGGCCGAAGGAAGTGGGAAATGAAGGTTCGAGCTTCAGTGAAGAAGATTTGCGACAAGTGCAAGGTCATCCACCGCCATGGCGTGGTACGGGTGATTTGCGAGAACTCGAAACACAAGCAGCGCCAGGGCTAACAGGCCCGGGCGGGGCGAAACCAGTAAGGCTGTTTCAGGAGTAGGAACACACATGGCACGTATTGCTGGCGTAGATCTGCCGCGCAACAAGCAGGCTCGGATCGCGCTTACCTACATTTACGGCATCGGACAGCCGCGGGCGATCAAGATTCTTGCATCGGCCGAGGTGGAACCGCTGAAGAAGATCCAGGACCTGAGCGAAGAGGAAGTGAACCGCATCCGGCAAGTGATCGAGAACGAAGGCCAGGTCGAAGGTGACCTGCGCAAAGAGATCTCGATGCACATCAAGCGGCTCATCGAAATCGGCTCTTACCGCGGCAACCGTCACCGCCGCAGCCTGCCCGTTCGCGGACAGCGCACGCATACCAACGCCCGTACCCGCAAGGGTCCGCGCAAGGGCACGGTGGCCGGCAAGAAGAAGGCGACGAAGTAGCTTTCTTCGTGGTAGAAGGTCGCGTCTTTCCACTCCACCGCTTCCGTCGGCAGGGTTGAAGGGCGCCTACTGGTAAACCCAGAACAGGAATAGAGAACGGATTATGGCAAAAGCAGCTGGTGCCGGCGCAAACGCGGCGGACAAGAAGGGTAAGTCGAAGAAGTTCAAGAAGAAGGAACGCAAACACATCCCGCACGGGATCGTGGTCGTCACCGCGTCCTTCAATAACACGATTGTGACCATCAGCGACCCCCAGGGCAACGTGATCAGCTGGAAGACCAGCGGATCGCTCGGCTTCAAGGGTTCGCGCAAGGGTACTCCGTTTGCCGCGCAGCAGGCGGCCATGAACGCGGCCACCACGGCGCGCGATCACGGAATGCGCAGTGTTGATGTTCGCGTCAGCGGCCCCGGTTCGGGCCGTGAATCCGCCATCCGCGCATTGGCCGCGGCCGGCATCGAAGTGCGCAGCATCAAGGACATCACGCCGGTTCCGCATAACGGCTGCCGTCCGCCCAAGAAGCGCCGCGTCTGATTGGCGCCGCGTCCTGAGGACGCATTGGCCGCCCCCATGCGTGGCGGCGTTCCGGAGAGGCACAGGGCCTCATCCGGCCGACAAAGATTCGAGAGGGATGAAGGGATTCCAACTCCCGTAAACCGCTCACAGACCGAAGGAGAGTTAAGTTGGCTCGCTATAAAGATGCAGTGTGCCGCCTTTGCCGCCGTGAGGGAACCAAGCTGTTCCTGAAGGGCGCAAAGTGCTTTATGGAAAAGTGTCCGGTGGAGAAGCGTAACTTCGCCCCCGGCCAGCACGGCAAGGACCGCAAGGCGAAGATTGTGGGCTACGGCCTGCAGTTGCGTGAAAAGCAGAAGGCCAAGCGCATGTACTTCGCGCAGGAAGGCCAGTTCCGCAACTACTTCGAGAAGGCAGCTCGCGCCAAGGGTGTCACGGGCGAGATCCTTTTGCAGCAGCTGGAGCGCCGCCTCGATTCCGTGATCTTCCGCCTTGGTTTCGCCGTCGCCCGCCGTCAGGCTCGCCAATTGGTGCGCCACGGCCACATCGCGGTCAACGGACGCAAAGTGAACATCCCCAGCTACCAGGTCAGCGTGGGCGAGGAGATCACGGTGCGCGAGAACAGCCGCAAGCTGGTGATTCTGGAGCAGGCGAAGGAATTCGCCAGCGGCCAGAGTTCGCCTTCCTGGCTGGAAATTGACCGTAACAACTTCAAGGGCAAGGTGCTGTCGCTGCCGCGCCGCGAAGATATCAATCTGCCGGTCAACGAGCAGCTCATCGTCGAACTCTACAGCAAGTAACTGTAGGTTTCGTGCGAGGGCCGGCCGCTGTGGAATCATTCCGCGGCGGCCGGGCAAACAGTTTCCGCGGCGGGCCATGGGGGCCGCGCCGCATCATCCCAATTCGGACCAGACCCGCCTGCCCGCCATGCGCGCGGCAGTGCCAAACGGTGCGAAGAACGAGGAGAAGACAATGCTCTGGAAAGGTTTTCAAAAGCCCAAGCGCCTGGCGATGGATTCTGAGTCGCTGACGGACAAGTACGGTCACTTCTGGGCGCAGCCGTTCGAGCGCGGATTCGGCACCACCATCGGCAATGCGCTGCGGCGCGTGCTGCTCAGCTCCATCGAGGGCGCGGCCATCACCGCGGTCAAGATCGAGGGCGTGCTGCACGAGTTCCAGTCCATCCCCGGCGTGGTCGAGGACGCCACCGACATCATCCTCAACCTGAAGCAGATTCCCTTCAAGCTTGCCGGCGACGCGCCCAAAATGCTGTACCTGCGCGCCGACCAGCCGGGAGTCATCACCAGCGGCATGATCGAAGCCGATGGCGACGTCGAAGTGCTCGACAAGGACGTCTACATCTGCACGGTCAGCGAAGGCGGCCGCATTGACATGGAGATGCGCCTGAAGAAGGGGCGCGGCTATGTTTCGGCCGACAAGAACTTCGACGAGGACCTCGGGCTGGGTTTCATTCCCATTGATTCCGTGCACTCGCCGGTTCGCAAGGTGAACTATTCGGTGGAAGCGGCCCGTCTGGGCCAGATCACCGACTACGACAAGCTGGCCCTGGAAGTGTGGACCAACGGCAGCGTGACCCCGCCCGATGCACTGGGCCTGGCCGCCAAGCTGCTCAAGGACCACATGAACATCTTCATCAACTTCGAAGAGGAAGTGGAAGCCGTGGGCGCGGCCGCCGACAGCAAGCCGGAGATTCGCAACGAGAATCTGAACCGCTCGGTGGAAGAGCTGGAGTTGAGCGTGCGCAGCTACAACTGCCTGAAGAACGCCAACATTCAGACCATCGGCGAGCTGGTTTGCAAGACGGAAGCCGAGATGCTGAAGACCAAAAACTTCGGCCGCAAGTCGCTCAACGAGATCAAGGAAATCCTGGCCTCGATGGGACTTGGACTGGGCATGAAGATTGACGAGCACGGCAACGCGGTGGCCACCAGCCAGACGACCTTGGGCAGCAGCTTGCCGCCTTCGTTCGGTGGGCCGGAAGGCACCCCGGGCTTCTAGTTAGGAAATCTGCTGCCGGGCGCTTACGCGCGCCTGGCGGCAACTCTCCGGGGCAAGGCCGCGGAGATCAGTTCAGCCGGCAAGCTGCGGCCCCGGCAAGATCAAGGATGAAGTCATGCGTCATCGTGTAGCAGGTTGGAAACTGGGCAGGAACACCTCCCACCGGCGCGCCTTGCTGCGGAATCTCGTCACCTCTCTCATCATCGAGGAGCGTATCGAGACCACCGTCACCAAGGCGAAGGCCATGAAACCGCACGTCGAGAAGATGATCACGCTCGGCAAGAAGGGCGGCGTCGCCAACAAGCGTCTGGCCGCCTCGTACCTAATGACCCCGGAGGCGGTGGACAAGCTGTTCAACACCGTCGGCCCGCGTTTTGGCGACCGCAATGGCGGTTACACCCGCATCATCCTGACCGGATTCCGCAAGGGTGACGGCGGCGCCAAGGCCTTCATTGAAATTCTCGGCAGCGAGAAGGTCATTGACGACAAGCGCGAGAAGCGTTCCGAGATGAAGGCCAAGCGTGCCGAAGAGACGCGCAAGGCCATGGAAGCCCAGCAGGGCCCGGCGCCTGAGGGCGGCGAAGAGCCCAAGGCGTAGTCGTTCTGCACTTCCCTCCGCGCCGCAGCTCCATCGCCGGCGGGAGAAAACCATCATGCGCGTCCGCGAGGGCGCGCATTTTGCTGGCAGATAGAAGTAGGATGACAGGGTGACAAGAACGATGACGCCCGAAGCGATGAACGCGCTCTTCCGCAAGATTCTGAAGCCCGCGCTGGGCTGTACGGAGCCGGTGGCCGTGGCTTTGACTACTGCTGCCGCCGTTTGGGCCGCCAGCGGTTGGACTCCTGCGCCGGACGCCGCAGCTGTGGCAAACGCTGCCGATGGCCTGCGTTCGCTGCGCGTGCGCGTCAGCCGCAACATCTTCAAGAACGCCTTTGCCATCCTCATCCCCAATGCCGAAGGGCACAAGGGAATCGTGATGTCGGCGGCGCTCGGTGCGTTCTGTGACCCGCGCGAGGGGATGGCGCTGTTTGCCACGCTCGGGCCGCGGCAGATTGCTTTGGCCGAGGCGCTGGTGGCCGCCGGTGGCGTTCTGGTGGAGATCGCCGAGGACGCGCCCTCTGAGCTTTACATCGAGGTCGAAGCCGCGTTCAAAGATGGCAGTGGCCACGCCGTGGTGCGCGACGAGCATTCGAAGATTACGCTGCTCCGTCGCAACGGCCTGCCCACGTTTGGCGCGACCGAGGCTGCCAGTGAAGCGTCCGTCAGCCCGGAGATGGAATCGCTGAAGTCCCTGAGCTTGGCCGAAGTGCTGGCCCTGGTAGAACACCTGCCGGAGAGCGTGCGGGTGCTTCTGCGCGCCACCGTGGAGATGAACCTTGCGGCCTGCCGCGCCGGCCTGACCAAGCCCATGGGACTGGGCACCGGATACTTCGGCAATGTGGAAGAGGATGGCGGCTTCCGCCAGAACATGGCCAGCCTGACCGCCGCGGGCAGCGACGCGCGCATGGCCGGCTTTCCGGTGGAGATCATGACCTCGGCAGGCTCGGGCAATCAGGGCATCATCGCCACCATTCCCGTCGTAACCTGGGCGCGGGCACACAAGGTCAGCGAAGACAAAATGCTGCGCGCGCTTGCCGTGAGCCACCTGGTTACCATGTACCTGACGGGCTATGTCGGGTATCTATCGGCGCTCTGCGGAGTGGCCATCAAAGCCGGCATTGGCGCCAGTTGCGGCGTGGTGTACGCCATGGGCGGCGGACACAATGAGGCCGAGCGCGCCGTGAAGATCATGGCCGCCACCTTGACCGGAATGATCTGCGACGGCGCCAAGGTGGGCTGTGCCCTGAAGGTGAGCAACGCCAGCGAGATGGCCGTGCGTGCGGCCGAGCTGGCAATGTGCAAAGCCGAGGTTCCGGACGACAACGGCATCGTGGCTCCCACGGCGGAGAAGACGATTCAGAACCTGGGCGAACTGGGCCGCAGCATGGAGAGCGTTGACCAGAAGATCATCGAGATCATGCTGAAAAAGCTGGCCCCGGCGAGGTAGCCCGACTCCACGAGCGCACATGTGAACTCAACGCCATAGGACCCTCCCCGGCGGCCGCCCACCGGGTGTAACATCTTCCGCATGGCTAGCGAAACTACCTCTCAAAACCTGAAGCCCGTGCCGAAGCCCGTGGATGCGGCGGGTGTGCATCAACTTTATCTGGCCGGCGAGTGGACTGCCTCGGCGGAAGTGGTCGAGGTGCTCTCGCCTTACGACCGTCGCGTGGTGGGGCGCGTTGCGTTGGCCACCCCGGAGCAGCTCGAACAGGCCATCACGGCCTCCGTCCGGGCCTTTGTGCTCACGCGCAAACTGGCAGGATATGAGCGTCAGCGCGCGTTGGCCTTTGTGGCACGCGGGCTGGCGGAACGCGTCGAAGAGTTCGCGCAGTGCATTTCCGCCGAAGCAGGCAAGCCCATCCGCACCGCAAGGGCCGAGGTGGAGCGCGCTGCTTTTTGCTTCCAGTATGCGGCCGAGCAGTCCACGCGCCTCATCGGCGAGGTGTTGCCGCTGGATGCGCTGCCGGTGGGCGCAAACCGCGTGGGAATTTTGCGCCGCGTGCCGCTGGGGCCGGTGGCGGCCATCACTCCTTTCAATTTTCCGCTGAACCTGGTGGCGCACAAGATGGCTCCGGCGATGGCCGCGGGCTGCTCGATTGTGCTCAAGCCCGCCACGCAGACGCCATTCTCCGCATTGCTGCTGGCGCAGCTTGTCGCCGACTCGGGATATCCGCGTGAGGCCGTGAGCGTGCTGCCGATGACCAACCAGACAGCCGCGCCACTGGTGGAAGATGAGCGCTTCAAGCTCTTCACTTTTACCGGCTCGTCGGCCGTGGGCTGGGCGATGAAGTCTCGCGCTGGCAAGAAGAAGGTTGCGCTGGAATTGGGTGGCAACGCCGGATGCATCGTTCACAGTGACGCCGACCTGGACAAGGCGGCGGCTCGCTCGGTGGCTGGAGGTTTCGCCTTTGCCGGACAAAGCTGCATCAGCGTGCAGCGCATCCTGGTGCAGAAGAGCGTCTACGCAGCCTTCTTAGAGAAACTGGCGGCGGCCGTCGCAAAGCTTGTGGTGGGCAACCCCGCCGAGGAGGCGACCGAGGTGGGGCCGATGATTCGTCCCGAGGACGCGGCGCGAGCCGAAGAGTGGATAGCCGAGGCCGTGGCCGGAGGGGCAAAGGTTGTTTGCGGAGGCCATCGGCACGGCTCTGTTGTGGAGCCCACCGTGCTTACCGGAACCAGGGAGTCGCAAAAGGTGAACTGCCAGGAGGTCTTCGCCCCGGTGGTGACCGTGGAGCCTTACGACGACTTCGAGGAGGCGCTCCAGAGGGTGAACCGCTCGCCCTACGGATTGCAGGCCGGCGTCTTTACCAGCGACATGGGACGCATTCTGCGCGCCTACGAGGAGCTTGAAGTCGGAGGGGTGATTGCCGGAGATGTGCCCACCTTCCGCATGGACCAGATGCCGTACGGCGGTGTGAAGGATAGCGGACAGGGGCGCGAAGGCATCGCCTACGCCATCGAGGAGATGACCGAACCAAAGCTGCTTGTTCTAGGATGACGCGCTTGGATGACTCGCTCTGATAGCGCCTTGGGATGACGCCCTGAGTTAACTGGCGCCCTCCGTCCGCGGCACGATGACGATGTCCGTGCTGGGCGTGTACTCCATGCCAACTGCGATCTGCGCGGCCACCGCTGGGCCGCAGAGGCGCGACACCAGGTGCAGCGCAAGGTCCAGTGAACTGGTGACGCCGCCGCAGGTGACCAGATCGCCATCGTCCACCACTCGCGCCTCCACCACCATGGCTCCGCTGGAGCATAGGTCAGCCATGGCCGCCCGGTGGGTCACCGCCCGGCGGTTCTTCAACAGCCCCGTGGCAGCCAGGGCCATCGCCCCCGTGCAGACTCCGGCCAGCATGGTTCCCCGCGCATGCAGCCCGGCCAGGCGTGTGGCCAGCCCGGTGTGCTCCACCTCATAACGAATCCCGCGCGCCGCGCCTCCCGCATAGCCGCCACCGGGAACGATCAGCAGATCAGGCACACCCTCCAGGACGCCATCCGGTAGCACGCGCAGGCCGTAGGCAGCCATCACCTGCGCGCTGGGAGCAAGGGTCACCAGGCGAACCTCCATGGCGGTCAACCTGGCGGCGCGGCGGAAGATCTCCAGCGGGCCGACGAAGTCAATTTCATCAGCGCCCTCAAAAACCAGAATGCTTACATTCATTCGCGCCCTCCGGCGATCTCCGAAACATGCGTTGCCATCTTACCCAAATTGGTGGGGCGATGTTCCAGCCTTCTGTGCGCCACGTCACTGAAATATGCGCGCGGTGGCGTTGAAATGTCCGGTTGGATTGCGGTCCCCGGAAGTCTCCGGAGCGGACCGTGGAGGTGACCCCATGAAGCGCGTTCTTCTGCTTGGATTTATCGCACTGTTCATACTGTGTCTGGCGCCTGCGCCGGCCATGGCCCAGAGGGCTTTTGACCAGGCCGTGGCCATTACCGACGACATTACTCCGCCGCGCCTGTTGGAGGTGGCGACCCCCGACTACACCGAGGATGCCAAGCGCCACAAGATCAGTGGCGACGTCGTGGTGCTGATTGTGGTGGACACCAAGGGCGATGTGATCGAGGCCAAAGTGGTCAAAGGCCTGGGCCATGGGCTGGATGAGAACGCCATTGCCGCCGTGCGGGAGTGGAAGTACAAGCCCGCTACCCGGGACGACAAGCCCGTCATGGTGAAGATGGAAGTTACCTTGAATTTCTATCCTCCCATGTGATGCTCTGGCGGTGCAGGCAGACAATTGCGGAGCCTTCGAGGAGGGGCAACAGCGACAGGGCGTGGCCATGGCTGCGCGCTGTTCTCCTGTGACCGGTACAAGTGGCCGAGATGCAATCATGAGCGTTCAATCATGATTGCATCCAAAACAGGAAGAGTGATTGTTCTCCGCAATTTGCACAGCAAAAAACCTGCACTTTATTCCGCCTTCGGTGCATCTGAGATAAAAGAACAAAATATTCAGGCGCGTTCGAATTGTGGGGAAGCGCGGAGCAGCTTTTCCGTGAGGTCCCGGAAAATTTCTCCTGTGGAATGGAAGACAAGGGGAAAGGGACTGCTATAATTCGAAGTTCGCGTGATACAAGTCACAATTAACTGAGCTACAGGTCACATCCGGCAGTGAGGCGGAAGGCGGGACGAGCTGCCAGTGTGGCATCTCTTCCGGGGTCCTCCCGGTTGCCGAATTCAGGCTGGCGCACGAGCGGCCGGCGGGAACTAACGGGTCGTATCCATAACATGGCGCAGATCTTCCATCGCAGTGCCAATTCAATTGCAAAGGCCTCCATCCTGGCGGGTGTCGTGCTGGTGGTCGGCCTTTTGTGGACGGCGTTGCAGCTGCAGCGTTCGCCCTACTTCACCTATGCCGGGGTGGCCAAGCCGCAGCCCGTGCCCTTTCCTCACCAGCATCACGTGGCGGGCCTGGGCATTGATTGCCGCTACTGCCACACCACGGTCGAGGTCAGCGGCTTTGCCGGCGTTCCGCCCACCAAGACCTGCATGAACTGCCATTCGCAGATCTGGACCGCGGCTCCCATGCTGGAGCCGGTGCGCGAGAGCTACCGCACGGGCAAGCCGCTGGTGTGGACCCGTGCCAACGATCTGCCGGACTTCGCCTACTTCGATCACAGCATTCACGTCAACAAGGGTGTGGGCTGCAACAGTTGCCACGGCCGGGTGGACAAGATGCCGCTGATGTACAACGAGGCCTCGCTCCAGATGGAGTGGTGTTTGAGCTGCCATCGCGAGCCGGCGAAGGTGTTGCGTCCTCATCATGTGAAGCCCGATCCGAAGGATCCGGCGAGCCTGGGCGACCAGATCTTCAACATGGCCTACGAGCCGCCTTCGTCCTCGCATCCGGTGACCATCGT
>Ga0182016_10002026_pt1 | contig 24218 bp, 26 predicted proteins | sample 712S2MmetaG_FD_120491 | JGI IMG/M metagenome (GOLD analysis project Ga0182016, IMG submission 120491) | Permafrost microbial communities from Stordalen Mire, Sweden - 712S2M metaG | ecosystem: Environmental > Terrestrial > Soil > Wetlands > Permafrost | place: Sweden: Stordalen | collected... | reverse complement strand
GAAGTGCCAGTTCCCGTTGTCGTAAACCCCCGGGGACGTCGCCTCAAGTTTCGCGGTCCCGGCGCCAAAGACGAGGTGACCCGCCGAATCGATCCACAAGAGTCGGTCCCAACTCGTAGGCGTAGTGTCCTTTTGGACGTTATCCGCTCCCATGATCGAGCCCGTGGTCGATGTCTTGAACCACCCTGACGCGCTGAACGACGCCGGGTTCGCGATTGTGCTCGTCGTATAGACGTCCGAGCCTGTCGTGCCTGGTGTGGAGATGGCACTGCCTCCGAGCGTGGTCGGGCCCGCCGCGCCGACCGTCACCGTTCCCTCCTCCTGGCCGGTGTTGGTGTGACCCGAGACCTCAGCGAGCGTTTGGGTTGGGGTAGTGACAGAGGGAATGGCTCCCGTGAAACCTGTCGTGCCCGTGTCGGTAAAGGGCCAGTAGAAATTAACCCCGTCCGCGCTCACCTGGGCGTTGTAGGTCGCCTGAGTCGATTCGCCGTACAGAGTCGATATCGCCGCGGTAGATAACTGAGTCGGAAACACCGCGTAGCCATTGAGCGAACCTTCAAAATATGCAGACGTAGGCTTGTCGGTCCAGGCGGGCGTCGAGTCGAGCTCCGAGCCCCAGCCAATGTGGGCATACCCGGCGTAGTTATATGCGGCGGTCGTCGTCGAACTCGACGCGACGAGTGCTCCGTTCACGTAAAGTTCGCTGCCGTACGTGGTGCCGATCGTTATGGCGAAAAAGTCCCAAGCACCGGTGTCGTAGGCGGTCGTGCTGGTCAACTCCTTAATGGCCGTACTACTGGTCGCAGTCGCCCAGACGAGCTTGCCCGCCGAGTCAATCCACAAATCACGATCATTATCTACGGTGTTAGTCGCAGTCTGAGTGTTTGAGAAGCCGAACAGCGTGCCCTGAGGGTGACTCGTATTGAACCAACCGGTGATGGTGAAGTTCTCGGGATTGCTCTCCGAGACGTACGTCTCCATCTCCCCCGTCGAGCCGTCCAGGGCCGCCGCAGTCGAAGACAATTTGGTCATGCTGGCCCCGTAGGTCACTCCGTAATACGGAAGTGCGTAGTTCCCGTTACCCGAGGTGTCGTTGAAGTACTGCACGCCACAGCCCGGCGACGAAAGCGTGGCCTGGACGCCGCTCACCGAACCCGTCGTACTGAACGTGCTCACCGCGCTCGAGGCGCTCGTCGACAATGTTCCAGTAGGAAGAGGATCTCCCGAGCAAGTGGTCGCGTTGGTAGTTGAAATCGATCCGGTCGCGGGCGTGCACACGACCGACGTGGGGGTCGTAGCGGACATCACGAGGTTCCCGCTTGAGAACGTATTGAGGACGTTCACGATGGTCGTCGTAAAGAGGGCGGCGGACGCGACGAACGCCGGCAGCAAAGCGTATCCGAGCACCGTGAGTGAGAGCCCGCCGAGCATTCGAGATCTCCGGCGTCTGAATGGTGCTTTCTTCATTTACGGCTTTCTGTACGGCTCGACCCTCGCCACCGTGAGAGGGCCACGCCCAGTTGAGACACTACGCCCGGCTGGCTTGAAACGACTTCGCTGCCCCACGAGCCCGAAGGCTCCGCGAGGCAGCGAAGTTCGTCACGACCTGATGGTTAGGACTGGTTCCAGGTCATCGTCTGAGAGGCGGTCAGTCCCTGATCGATGTTGGTGGCGCTCGAATCGAGCATCACCGTAAAGGTGTAGGGCTGATTGGCGCCGGCGGCGAGCGCGGTCAAACCCTCGGGCGTCGTGGCCTGATTGATCGTGGTACCAGAGACCGACGCGAGTGTCGCTGAGCTGGTGGGCAAAGCGGCGCACGGTGAGGTGCTCGCGGGCACGAGGCAGTGGCTACCGGCGGTAGTTGAACCGAGGCTGATCTCAATGTCCACCTTGCCGCAGAACCCTGAGGTGTCGCTTCCCACGTAACCGTTGGCGTTGGACGCCGCGGCGGCACTGCAGGTGGCGAACACCAGGCTGTCCAGCGAGGCGGCGATGGTCCCGTTATTGGTCATCGTGATCGTCGTCGAAAGCGGCGTGCCACCGGCAACCTGGTTGAGGGTGCCTACGAGCTTGTTGATCGAACAGTTCGCCGAGTTCGACGCCGTCACCGTTCCGCCAGAACCCGAACCTGTCGAGTAGCACGTTACCGCCCCATTTCCTTCCTCGAGCTGCATCGTTCCTGATGAGAAGGTATTAGCGTTGTTCACGATCTGGGCGCTGAAACCTGCGAAGGTCACGGCGGCGGTCGTGGATAACGCGACAACGGCCACCACGGCCGCTACCAGGCCAGCAAAATGGCCCGTCATACTCTTAGACATTGGCATGGGATCAGTCCCCCTTCGGACATTTCTCTACAAACTGTTCGGTAGTTTGAATAGTGCAGAGTATACACAAGCGAATGGTCCCACACAATTAATTTGTAATTACATTTTTGTAAGATTTTTTCGATGGTCTACAACGCTACGTTTCCTTTCATTTACTGGGTTTTTTCCTATATTATCTGTAGTTTAACAGCCAGCGGTATGATAAAAAACTCAAGAATACAGTCACCTGGGCGCTCTTGAGTTCCCCGTCCCTGGGCTAGTTTTACACAGATCATGTCTCCAAATACGTCCCTTTCCCCCCGCCAACTGGCCAAAGCGGTGTTCATGGTGGCCCTGGGCGGAGGTGTCGGGACCCTGCTACGTGACCTGCTCCTGCGCTCGAACTGGCTGAGCGCCACCGCCATCCCCCGAGGCTCGGCGGTCTACGGCAGCAACATCGGCTCTTGGACCCACCAGATCCCTTGGATGTTGCTGGTGATCAACTTCATCGGGGTTCTCGCCGCCACTGCGGCCCTCGCCGGGCCCTTGCGACACCATGATCCCAACGACCTCACCAGGCTGGTACTCGTCACGGGGTTTTTTGGTGGTTTCACTTCCTACTCCAGCCTTTTCGTCGCCATCGCGGCGATATGGCACCTGTCCGCACCCGCCGGGGTTGGGGTGCTCGTGGGGGCGGTTGTTTCGGGGGGCGTCGCGGGCTGGATTGGACTGAAGGTCCGCCCGCGATGACGCTTTTACTCGTCACGATCGCCGGCGCCGTGGGCTGCGTCGTACGCTACCTAGCTGAATACACCGTTCGTCGCCACCACCCCACCAGGCGTCCCTGGGCTACCGTCGGCGCCAACGCCGTGGGCACTGCCTTCGCGGGCTGGCTAGCGTACCGTCTCCTCGGTGACGCCGACGCACACGTGCGCTCGATCCTGCTCACCGGATTTTGCGGAGGACTGACCACGTTCTCCTCGGCGTTCGCAATACCCGCGGTGTTACAGCGCGAACACCACGTCGGCTATTCGCTCACCCTGGCACTCGCCACTCCGGTACTCTGCGCGGGCGCGTTCCTCGTGGGTATGTCACTCGCGCACTGACGGCGCGTCAAACCTCGGTCGGATCAGGGGATCAAGAGACGCGCACGACAACGCTCGACGAGCCAACGAAACGTGACGTCGGGCGCCTCGAGTAATTCGGGGTGCCACTGGACGCCGAGGACTTCGGCGTCGGTGGTCTCGAAACCCTCGACCACGCCGTCGCTGGCGAAAGCGCTCGCACGAAGACCGTCGCCCAGGCGTTCAATGGTCTGGTGATGCAGCGAGTTCACCTTGGCGTGTTCACCAACGAGGCCCGACAAAATGGTCGAGGGCACACTCGACACGTCGTGGGTGGCGGTGCGCCCGTCGACGTCCCACTGGGGATGGCCCGCTCCCTCGTCGAGTTCGACGTGTTGATTGAGCGTGCCGCCGTGAGCGACGTTGACGAGTTGAAAGCCGCGACAGATCGCCAGAATCGGCAAGTCGCGCTCGCGCGCCGCCTCGTAGAGCGTGAACTCCCATTCGTCGCGGTCAGTCTCAAGCACTCCTAGATCCTCCTCGGGCTGGGCCCCGTAGCGGGCGGGCTCGACGTCGGCTCCCCCACTAAGGACGAGGCCGTCCAGGTGTTGGACCATTTCTCGAGCGTCGGCGTCTCGCGTGAGCTCAACCGGCAGACCACCCGCGAGAGCGATCGAGTGCACGTAGTCGGTGAAATGCAGGTCGACCGAGAGCCCGGACATTCCCTTGGGCACCGACGAACCGAGCAGTGACGCGGGCCAGCGCCTGCCCGTCACTCCGATCAGTGGACGTACCATCACCCAATCCTATGTTGCGTCGCTCGCCCAATGGCTACACGAAACCCGCACTATCGCTAACGGGACGCGGCGTCCTCGGTCGCGACCAGGTGGCGCGCAGCCCGGGCCTCGTCCACCCGTGAGACCGGCGTGGTCTGGGGGGCGCGGTGCAGTGAGTCGGGGTCAGCTATCGCGCGTTGTTCGATGCGCTCGAGCGCCTCGGCGAGCGCCTCGAGGGTCTGGGGACTCTCGGTCTCGGTGGGTTCGAACATCAACGCCTCATCAACGATCAATGGGAAGTACACCGTCGGGGCGTGGAAGCCTTCCTCGAGCAGGGCCTTGGCGACGTCGAGACCGCGCACGCCGTAAGCCTCCTTCAGCTTCGTGGCGCTCAGCACGCATTCGTGCATGCAGACCCTGTCGTAGGCGGCGGGCAGGGTCTTTTCGATCCGCTTGCGCAACCAATTCGCGTTCAACACCGCCAGTTGTGCCACGCGCGTCAGCCCGTCACCACCGTGCACGTCAATGTAGGCCAGGGCGCGCGCCAGGACCATGGCGTTGCCGTGCCAGCCGTGCACGCGTCCAATCGAGTGAGCCGGCCGTTGCCATTCGTACGCACCGTTCGCGCCACGCACGGCCCGGGGTCCGGGTAGGAACTCCTCGAGTCGCGCGGACACCGCCACTGGTCCCGCACCCGGTCCTCCGCCTCCGTGGGGCGTCGCGAAAGTCTTGTGCAGGTTCATGTGCACGATGTCAAAGCCCATGTCGCCCGGTCGCACCGCGCCCAGAATCGCGTTGAGGTTCGCCCCGTCGTAGTAAAGCAGCCCGCCCACGTCGTGCACGGCCGTGGCGATCTCGATGATCTCCTCTTCGAACAGTCCGACTGTGTTGGGATTGGTAAGCATGATGCCCGCGACGTCGGGCCCGAGCGAGCACTTGAGGGCCTCTAAGTCCACCAGACCTCGATCATTCGAGGGAATGGTCGTGACCTCGTAGCCCCCGAGAGTGACCGAAGCCGGATTGGTTCCGTGCGCCGAGTCCGGGATGAGCACGCGGTTTCGCACGTCTCTCCTTGATTGATGGAAGGCGCGCATGAGCAAGAGTCCGGTGAGTTCACCCGCCGCTCCCGCCGCGGGCTGCAAGGTCGCGGCGCTCATGCCCGTGATGACGCAGAGCTTCTCTTCTAAGCTCACGAGCAACTCGAGCCAGCCCTGGGCTAGTTCGGCGGGCACACCGGGGTGCACGGTGTTAAGACCCGGGTCGGCAGCTATCGCGTCACAGAACTTCGGGTTGTACTTCATCGTGCAGCTGCCCAGAGGGTAGGCGCCCAGGTCCACCGAATACTGGCGATGCGAGAGTCGCGTGAAGTGGGCAACGAGATCGCGCTCCGAAAGCTCGGCGAGGGCGACCGTGCCCTTGCTTAGGTGTTCGGCGGGCACCAATTGGTCGAGCGGCGTCGCCGGTACGCCCGTGGTGCGCAATTGATACGAGGAGCGTCCGGACACCGAAAGCTCGAACATCGTTGGCTCGCTCTCGTGGCCGAGCAACGGCGCCGACGCCGCGCGCCCGCCTGGTGCTGAAACGTTCGTCGCCATCAGCGCACCGCCTTTCGCAGGGTGTCGACGTAGTGATCGATCTGTTCACGGGTACGTCGTTCGGTCACCGTGACGAGCATGACGTTCTCGGCGTCGTCAATCGAAGGATCGAATCCTTGGCAGAGTTCGCCGACGCTCAACCCGCCGAGAACGCCGTCGTCGCACATCGCACGCAGGACGTCACTCGCCTTTTTGGGCACCCGTAAGGCGAACTCACGAAAGAACGGAAGGGTCGACGTCGCACGCACCCCGTCGATCTTGAGCGCCTCGTCGAACAGGTAGTGCGCTCCCTGGGCGCACCGGGTCGCTACCTCGCGCAGTCCCTGCGTGCCCAGCCAGCCCAACTGGATCGCGGCGGTCACCGCCATGAGGGTCTGATTCGTGCAGACGTTCGACGTCGCCCTCTCGCGACGGATGTCCTGTTCACGCGCGCGCAGCGTTGTGACGAAGGCACGCCGGTCGTTCGAGTCCACGGTCTCGCCGACGATACGCCCCGGTAGACGCCGGACTTGTTCACTACGGCACGCGAAGAGCCCCAGGTAGGGCCCACCAAAGGCGAGCGGTGTCCCAAAGGGCTGACCCTCGGCGACAAAGACGTCCGCACCCCACTCGCCCGCGCTCTTCAAAACTCCGGCCGCCACTGGGTCGGCCGCAACGACGAACAACGCGTCGTGCTCGACACCCCAGCGCTTCGCTTCTGCAAGGTCCTCGAGCACGCCGAGGTAGTTGGGGTAACTCGCCACGATCGCCGCGGCGTCGGCGAGGTCAACGCTCTCCCACTGGGTGCGTCCGTCAAGCAACGGGACCTCGACGAGCTCGTGACCGGTGCCGGCGGCGAACGTGCGCGCGACCTGGCGCCAGTGCGGGTGAACGCCCGTTGAGACGATCATCTTCTGGCGACCCGTGGCACCCGCGGCCATATTGAGCGCCTCGACGAGCGCGGTCGCGCCGTCGTAGAGCGAGGCGTTGGCGATCGGCAGTCCGCTCAGTCGCGACACCAAAGTCTGATACTCGAAGATCGCCTGGAGCACGCCTTGGGCGACCTCGGGCTGGTAGGGCGTATAGGCGGTGACGAACTCCGAACGCGAGGAGAGCATCTTTACTACCGCCGGAACCTCGTGGTCGTAGGCGCCCGCGCCGGCGAAACAGGTGAGCGCCGCGCTCTGGCCCTTGTTGGCGCGCGTGAGGCGACTGAAGTAGTCCGCGACGTCCGGCTCGCTCTGGCCGGGCGCGAGGTCGAGTCCGCCGCTCAGGCGAACCGCCGCGGGAATGTGATCAAAAAGCTGCTCGAGCGACGACATGCCGAGGAAACCCAGCATCGAGTCCACTTCCTCATTCGTGTGCGGTAGGTAGTCGGCCACGTCATTTCACCTTTCGTACGAAGGGCAGCGCGGCGACGCTGGCCTTTACCTCGCGTCCGCGCAACTCGACCTCGAGCGGCGCCCCGACCTCGAGTAACTCATTACACAGCCCAAGCCCGATGCCGCGCTCGAGCACAGGCGAGAAATTCCCCGAACTGAGGGCTCCCAGGTCGCGGCCCTCGAAGTGCACGCGTGCGCCATCGCGCAGCGGTTGGCGGCCCTCGACGAGCACGCCCGTGAGGTGACGACGTGGCCCGCTCGCCCTTTCGCGCTCGACCGCAGCCCTTCCTCGAAACGTCGACTTCTGCCAACCGAGCACCCAGCCGAGGTTCGCTTCGAGCGTCGTTGAGGAGAGACTCAGTTCGTGACCGTAGAGCGGTAGCGCCGCCTCCAGGCGCAGCGTGTCGCGTGCGCCGAGTCCGGCGGGCGTGATACCCGCTCGCACGAGCGCGCGCAAGAGTTCTTCGGCGATTTCGTGGGGTGCGGCGATCTCGATACCGTCCTCACCGGTGTAGCCAGTGCCCGCTACGCGCACTTCGCTGCCGCGATAGCTGAGTCGCTCGACGTGAAAGCGCGCGACCTTGGCGAACGCAGGCTCGACCTGGGCGACCTTTTCACGCGCGCGTGGTCCCTGTACCGCGAGTACGCAGCGCTGGTCGGTGACGTCGAGCCCCGGCAGCGCCGAAGTGACCCCCGAGGTGTTTGAGGCATTAGGCATGACGTCGAACTCGTGCTCGCCGACCCACCACACGATGATGTCGTCCACGACGAAGCCGTCCTCGTTCAACAGGTGCGTGTACTGAGCGCGACCTGGCGCGATCTTCGTGAGGTCGTTGGTGAGCGTTTCCTGCAGGGCGTCGAACATTGCGTCGCCGTCACAACGCACTGTACCCAGGTGCGAGACGTCAAAGACCACCGCGTCTCGTCGGCACGCGAGGTGTTCAGCGACCGTTCCCGACGCGTAGGCGAGGGGCATCTCCCATCCTCCAAAGGGGACGATCTTCGCGCCGAGTTCGACGTGCGTGTCGTATAAGAAGGGGCGCCGGCCGCTCACGTCAGTCACACTAGGCCGCGAAATCACCCAGGGTTCCCAGGTCGTGCTGCTTGAGCAACTCGACGAAGTCGCGCTGGTACACCACCAGCAACTCCACCTCGGGATAGAGCGCGCGAAACTCACGGACCTTCTGGTTCTTCTTGGTGACCAGACGTTGCTCGAGCACCGTCAATTCGATGAACAGCGGTATCGAGGGCAGGTAGAAGTCGGGGCGAAAGGCTCGCACCGGTCGCCCGTCGTCGTTCCAGGCGAGGGGGAACTCGAGGGGTTCGTAACGCCACTCGATGCCGTAAAGGTTGAGCAGGGTGGCGAAGAGCTGTTCACTCGGATGCGCGAACGAACTCGTCGCGCAGGCATTGAAACTGGGGTGGCGAAGGTGATCGTCGCCACGTGATGACAGGGGCGTCACGCCGAGCGGTGCTCCCTCTCCGACGTCAGTAGTTGTTCCTTTTGAATCGTGGTGGAGAGTTCGGCCACCACGTTGGCCAACGGCACGATGTTAAAGACGCCCTGTCCGCCGCGCAGCAGGTCCACCAGGTCACCGTCATCGTGAGCGAGCACCGAGCCGGCGTCGCTCATCACGAGACTGCTCGACGCCAAGTCGACCCCTAGCGCGCTGCGCAAACATTCAACGGCCTGGCGAGCGCGCGAGAGCGAGATGCCCGAGTTAAGCAAGGACTTGATGACCTTGACCTCGAGGACGTCGGAGTAGGAGTACTCGCGCTTTGATCCGCTGCCGTGGGCCGCGGTGATCGAAGGCGTGACGAGGCTGGTGCGCGCCCAGTAGTCCAACTGACGGTACGTGACGCCCGCGAGGCGACACACCGTCGGGCCACTAAATCCCGAAGTAAGAGAATTTGCCATTCGAAGTCCCTCCCGACCGAGGCATTTTCAGACTATCCCGTTGGACTACATGATTGTAGTTTGCCGTAGACCTATTCGACAAATAAATCAGGACGACCAAGGGACGGCGAGGAGGCTTCCGCGTGCAACCGAGGGGGTATCCGACCCGCGCGACGGGCGAGAAAACCCGCCGAAACAGCCTCTTTGAGCGCCCGGGCCATCAATACCGGTTCCAGGGCCCGATTGATCGCCGAGGCGGCGAGCACCCCGTCACAGCCCAATTCCATGGCGAGCGCCGCGTCAGAGGCGGTGCCGACCCCGGCATCGAGCAGGACGGGTACCTGGAGTCTTTCGCAGATCAGACTGATGGCGTGGGGGTTTCGGATGCCCAGCCCCGAGCCAATGGGCGAACCGAGCGGCATCACCGCCACGCATCCCGCCTGCTCGAGTCGCTGGGCGACGATCAGGTCGTCTGAGGTGTAGGCCCAGACTTGAAAACCCTCACGCACCAACTTCTCGGCGCCCACCAGGGTCTCGGTGGTGTCGGGTAGCAACGTGACGTCGTCGCCAATGACCTCGAGCTTGACGACGTTGGTGTCAAAGGCCTCGCGAGCGAGTTGGGCGACCTTAAAGGCCTCGGCGGCGCTGTAGCAACCGGCCGTGTTGGGCAGTAGGTCAAAGCCCAACTCCTTTAAGACGTCATAGATCGAACCCTCGACCGACGGATCGACCCGGCGAAGCGCGACCGTGGCGATCGAGGCCTGCGAGGCGGCGAGGGACGCCTTGAGCACATCCAGGGAGCGAAAACCTCCGGTGCCCATGACGAGACGCGACGAGGAGGTGAGCGAACCGACGCGAAAGAGATCATCCACTCCCCCAATCGTACTAACAGGGGACGCGCCCTTCGCCCCGGGTCCAGCGAGGCGTAGTCCACTTGCACCGGGAACCGGGCGTGGCCCGACGGCCCGCACGAGGGCCCCGAGACCTATTACTAGTGTGGTCAAGGTGCAACCGGTCACCGCGCTCAGCATCGCCGGCTCGGATTCGGGAGGTGGCGCCGGGATCCAAGCGGACCTGCGAACCTTCGCGGCCTTCGGGGTCCACGGCACGACCGCGATCACCGCGATCACCGCCCAGAATACCGTGGGCGTCCTCGCTGTTCTTAACACCGAGCCCGCCATGGTGCTCGCCCAGTGCGCGGCGGTGCTCGAGGACTTCGAGGTGCGAGCGGTCAAGACCGGCATGCTCGCCCAACCCGATACGGTCGTGGCGGTCGCCGAACTCGCTCGCGCGGGTGCTCTGGTCAACCTCGTCGTGGACCCGGTCCTCGTCTCTTCGACTGGACACTCGCTCATGGCCGAGGGCGGTGTCGACGCCTACCGCGAAGCCCTGCTCGGTTTCGCCACACTCGTCACGCCCAACATCCGCGAGGCGGCGGTGCTCTGCGGGCTCGACGCGAGAGAGATCCGTGACTACGACGACATGGTTCGCGTCGCCAATCAGATACTCGCCTTTGGTTCGACCTACGTTCTTGTAAAGGGCGGCCACTTCGCGAGTGAACGCGAAGTCGAAGGTCACGCACCTGACGTGCTGGTGGGACCCGAAGGCGTCACCTTGTTCGACACCGCGCGCGTCGACTCACTCAACGACCACGGCACGGGTTGCTCGTTGTCCGCGGCGATCGCGTGCGGACTCGCGCTCGAACGTTCACTGCCCGACGCGACGCGTGACGCGAAGTCCTTCGTGCTAGCTGCCATCAAGGGCGCGGCGTCCTGGCGGCTCGGCCAGGGTCGCGGTCCCATTGACCATTTAGGATGGAGCGGTGAGTGAGCAACCCAAACCCCCTCTAACGACGACCACGAGTATCTGGCCCGCGGCGGCGGTCCTGATACTGGGCGTGGTGATGCTCGCGGTCTTCCTACTCGTCAACGCCGTCTCTGACCAAGGTGTCACCACGCCCACGACCATTCCAGTCGTGGTGGGGGGTCTCAACACCGAGAGTTCGCACCTACTCGCGGGCTGTAAACAGCCCGGAACGCCGCCTTCAAACGTGGTACCGGCACTCATCGTGCCCGAAACAACGAAGTCCGATGGTCCCGTCACCTTGCCCAGCGAAGGCGCGGGCGACTTCGCCTGCTCGCGGTCCTTTGTCAGTGACGTCACACCCGGCGAACTCCTCGGGTACTACAGCGCCCAACTAAAGGCCATGGGCTGGAACCTCTTCTCTCAGGGAGCGAGCAACGGCTCGCCCCAGGACCTCTTCCAAAAGGCCGGCAGCGACACCTTCTACTGGGTGGTCGGAGTGACGGTGAATTCCTCGAAGGCCACGTCGTCGCACTGGACCTACCAGATCTATCAGAATTCCGAGACGATCTAGAGCGTCACCGGCACTAGTTCCGCCTCTTTGTCCTCGCGACAGACCCAGGCCCACAGGGCGAAATTGATCGGATAGATCACGTAGCCAATGCGTGTCGCGGTCGCCACGCACATCAACACGAGAAAGACCAGGCTCATCAGACCGAGCAGCTGACTGAGCGAAAGTGGCCAGTGGGCCTTGACGTACTTGGCGGTGAAGTACCCGCCCACGAGCAACGCCAGCGGAGCGAGCACGTGACCGAGTGGCGGCCACCACGTCGTGAGGATATGACCCGGGAGGTCGCTCGCCGCGGGTGAGGCGACGTGCGCGAGCCCGAGCGGAAAGGCGAAGACGTTCGAGAAGAACGCCCACGGCGCCTTCACGACGAACGGTGCGACGGTGACCACGACGATACAGGTCACCCACAGAGTTACTCGTCGCCACGCCGGACGGTCCTTCTTGTCGCGAGCCACGAGCAGGGCGCCAAAGGCCATGGGCCACGCGGTCAGTTTCATCGCCGCGGCGAGTCCCAAACTGATGCCCGCGGTATTAATCGATCGTCGCTGTAAGGCGGCGACACCTAGCAGCATCAGCGCCAGGATCGGCATGTCGTCACCGCCCGTCGAGAGGAACAGCGCACCCGTGGGTAACGCCAGCAGTACCTGGGCGATACGGATCTTCTTTCCGGGCGACGCGCGAAACAACACCATCGCCGCGGCGCTCACCAACAAGGTCATCAGCGACATGATGATGCGTGCGTCGGTGAGACCCGAACTCGCGTGCGTCTCGGCCGACGGAAGGCCAAAGACACTCATGAGCGGGAAGTACGGGAAGAACGACTCATAAGCGGGCAGCCCGCGCACCTCGTCGACCAGACGACCGTCGGTGTAGTACGAGCGGTAGGGATCCTTGCCTTGGCTCACGTAGGTCGCCGAGCGCTCGATCACCGAGACCTCGGGCTGGGCGTAGCCCTGATTGGGATCCTGATGACGCCAGCGCGCTTCGAGCGCGAGGGGAATCACGACCGAGCCCATGATGACCAGCACCAGCAGTCCCAAACGCACGAGGATCGCCCGTCGCACTCGCCAGCGACCGAGCGCGAACCCAATGACCGCCGCGATGGCGTAGGGCGCGGCGGTGAGGAAACCCCAGTGCCACTGGGCGACCTGGGTCGAAGTGAAACCGAGGACCAAGGCGAACAGGGCCGAAACTCCGTAGAGCGCGCCGTCGCTCGTGAGGCCGCTGAGCCTTCCCCACCACGCCACCGAACGGGTGCGTGAGTCCACGAGCTGGGTCATCATCAGGCGAAGTCTAGTTGTGGTCCTTTAAAAACCCTTGGAATGGTCTAGTCGTTCGACGGGGCCCGGCGAGTGGGCGCGCGGGTCTCGGGGGGTAACGCTTGGGTGAGGAATCGTTCGATCATCGCCGCGCACAGAGCGGTCTGCTCTTTTAAGACGCCGTGCGACGCGCCCGGGATAATCGCGAGTTGCGCGTCGGGCATCGCCTCAAAGAGTGCGCACGTGTGCGAAAGTTTTGCCACGTCGTCGTCGCCCGCCATCACCAGTACCGGACGACGCACTCGATAGAGGTCTTCACGGTACAACTTCGGCTCGCGGGCGAACAATCGCAGACTCTTCTTAAGGACCACTTCGGCGTGGCCAATGTCGTCGGGTGATTGAGCGGCGTACTTCTCGGACCACTGTTGAAACGACGGTGTTCCCACTCGCATGGGCGCCATGGGCAAGAGGCCTCGGTGGTTGTAGTTCGCCCCGATCACTACCGCTCGCTTCACGAGGTCGGGGCGCTTGAGCACCACGAGCAGGGCCACGTTACCTCCGTCACTATGACCCACGAGATGGACCCGGCGACCAAGGTGCTCAATAAAGGCGATCGTGTCGTCGGCCATCTCGGCGTAGTGAAAGGGCCGCTCGTTGTCGGGGCTTCGCCCATGACCGCGTCGATCGAACGCCGCCAGTCGAAACTTCTTCTTAAGATGCGGGCCGAGCGAATCGAGCAGACTCGCACTGCTGCTCATACCGCCGTGCAAGAACAGGACCGTCTCGCCCTTACGCTTGGGCACGAGGACCCAGGTGGGTTTCGCGTTGAGCTCGATCATCGCCACACTGGCATCGTATTGCCTGTCACCTCTGGGGCGAGGCCGCCCTAGGATTTTGGGGTGCGTTGTTACGTAATACGCGAGGAGAACGGAACGTTCGAACGTGGCGTCGAGGACTACGAGCCCCAGGCCCGTGACTCAGACGATCTGCAGGTGCGCGTTGAGTATTCGGGCGTCAATTTCAAGGACGCGCTGGTGGGCACTCCGTCGAGTCGCGTGCGCCGATCTCCCGTGCTCGTTGGTGGCGTGGACGGCGCCGGCGTCGTCCTCAACTCGAACTTCCCGGCGATTCCCGCCGGTACCCGGGTGTGCGTGCACGGCGGTGAGATGGGCGTCGCGCGCGACGGCGGCTTCGCCCCACTGGTCTACGCGCCGTCGCGCTGGGTGAGCGTGCTGCCCGCGAACATTTCGACCAGAGACGCCATGGTGATCGGTACGGCCGGCTTTACCGCCATGGCCAGCGTGCTCGCCCTCGAACACCACGGTCTCGAGCCGGGAGCCGAGGTGCTCGTCACCGGCGCCACCGGCGGCGTCGGGTCCCTCGCGGTCTCGTTGCTTCACGCTCGCCACTACCAGCCCGTCGCGTCCACGGGTTCACCCCAGGAGTCGGCCTGGCTCTACGAACGCGGCGCGACCCGAGTGATTGGTCGTGACGAGATCGCCGATCGCGCGGACCGCGTGCTCGCCAGCGAACGCTGGGCCGGAGCGATCGACTGCGTCGGCGGCGAGACGCTCCACCACATTCTGCGCTCCCTGAACTACGGCGCGGCCGTCGCGGCGAGCGGGCTCGTCGCAAGCCCCGATCTCAATACGAACGTGTATCCCTTCATCACGCGCGCCGTGGCCCTACTCGGGGTCGACGCCGTCGAGACCTCGAAGAGGACTCGCACCGAGGTGTGGCGTGAGTTGGGCGAAGTCGCCGGGCTCATCGACTTCGCGGGACTGATTGACTCTACGATCTCACTCGAGGGTCTCGACGACGCACTCGAGACCATACGAAACGGCCAGACCCGCGGTCGAATCGTCGTGGATCCGACCGCGCGATGAACCAACGAACTATTCGTCGGCGACGATTGAACCGATGCGGTCGCCAATGGACGGGTCGCGATTGACGAGCACCAGGGCGTAGAGCACAGCTACCACCAAGAAGCCGAGCGCAGCCCACGGATACCAGTCGTAGGGCGCGGACTGACCGGGCTTGGCGAGGTAGTACACGGGCACGAGGATCGTGCAGAAACCAATGGCGGGCAACACACCGTGCCGGAACACATTGAAGCGATCTGGGTGGTGGCGGTGATAGTAGAACGGCAGCGACACGTGACTGAGTGCGTACACCACCAAGATCAGAATGGTCCCAAAGGTGGAGGACTCGTCAAAGAGCGCGAGCGCGCTCATGTTGCCCGACTGGTGTGAACCAATCAAGTGCAACAAGCCCCATACTCCAATGATCGAGAGGCTGACGCCCAAGAAGAAGAGCAGCGCGTTCACCGGGGTGCGTCGAGTCGAGTCCACCTTGCCGAGGAACTTCGCGACGAGGCCCTCACGCCCGGCGTTGAACACCAAACGAGCCTGTGAGTTCGTACCCGCGATCAAGGCGCCGAGCGTGGAGGTCATGCCCGCCAAGTAGCCAAAGAAGGCCACGGCGCCGAGTACACCGTGGGCGACGGTGATGAAGGGAATCGGTGCGCTCGAGAGTTTTCCAACGTTACCCGCGAAACCCACGACGGTCGAGTAGGCGAAGAGCACGTAACTGACGAGCATGATCCCAATGGACGCGAAGACGGCCTTAGGGACAGCCGTGCGCGGGCTCGCCGTCTCCTCGGCGAGGGCGGCGGAGTTCTCCCAACCAATGAACAGGTAGATCCCGAGCGGGAAACCCGCCGCGAGTCCACTGAAGCCGTTGGTGAGGAAGCGCGGGTCGAATGGACGGAAGTTGATGTGCTGGTGGTACTTGAACAGCGCCACGACACTCACGATCACGAGCACCGCCATCTCGAAGGCGAAGAACGCCCCGGCGAGCTTGGTGGAGATCTTGATACCACGCACCATCATGAAAATTGCGAACACGAGGAAGATCAAAGTCCAGACGATCCACGGCACGTTCTCGAGTCCACCAACGTTGTAGTTCTTCAAGATGATCTGGAAGAAACCGCCCGAGATTGCGATGACCGACGCCATCGCTGCCATGTAGCCCGCGCCCGTCAGTAACGCCGTCGTGACTCCGGTGCGCGCGCCGAGGGTCTTACCAACGAAGGTAATGAAGCCTCCCGTAGAGGGGATGACCTTGGTGAACTCCGAAAGCGTGTTGCCAAGGAACAGAATCGCGATGCCCGCGAGGATGATGGTCAGGGGCGACGCGAGACCGGCGGTGTAAGCGAGGAATCCGAAACCGAAGTAGAAACTCATCGCGGGACCGATGTTGGCCATCGTCGCCGCGGCTATGTCGAGGGTGCCGAGGACCCCCTGTCGTAGGCGCTCGTGCTCACCGGCCACCGCGGGTAACTTCGCCCCCAATGAATCCGAGGTGAAAGCTTCACTCATACCTCTCCCCCAATCATGGTCAACCGCGTCGTTGTGACGTGACGCGAACGTCTGAAACGAACGTAGTCGAAATCATCGAGAGGAAAACGACGACACTGAGACAATTCACACTCTCGAATTATCCATCAACGATTAGTAGAAAGGGCTAACCCAGATCTTCGCCGCGTCACAGGGCTGGATGGGATAGCTCGGGGTCACCGGCGTCGTCGAACCGCTCTTTTGGAATTGGACGCTGATGGTGACCGCACTCGCGCAGACTTCGGTGCCCACTGGTACGTCCGAGTAGCCCAGGGAGAACGACACCGACGCGCCGTCACTGACCGTGATCGCCGAGGGTGGCTTGTTCGCCGCGGTGACCGGGAACTGGACGGGACTCGTGGTTGAGGTCGTTGAACTGAAGACGGCGCCCGACTTATCTTGAAGGGTGAGCGTCGGATACCCGTCGACGGTGCATGTACCCGGCGTTTGCTTGGTCAGCGTGATGCTCGCGAGGATCGTGCCCGCCGCCCCTTCGCCCTCGTTATAGACGCCCTTGAACTGACTGCCCTGACACGTGGTCGTGGACTGAAGCGAAGTGGTCGTTGAACTCGAGGGAATGTTGGACGTCGTGGTCGTGGTGGGCGTCGTGGTGAGGGCGTGACGGCTGAGGGTAAAGATGACCACGAAAGCAAAAAATATCGACAGCGACATCAACGCTCGCTTCACTGATTGAAGTCCTCGGGACGGATGGTCTCAAGGAAGTCACGAAGTTCGGCGACGAGCTCAGCTTCCGTGGGCGCCTCCTCGTCCGTCTCAATGATGTCGTCGACTTCGTCGATCTCGTCGCTCTCGTCAAGGTGCATCACCTTGCCCTGCTCGTTCATCAATTGGTCGCTCACCAGAATCGGCGAACCAACCCGTAACGCGAGGGCGACCGCGTCGCTCGGACGCGCGCTTACGTTGATCTCGGTTCTTTCACGCAGGAGCCGTAGGTTCGCGAAGTACGTGTTGTCCACGAGCTCGGTGATCTCCACTGCGAAGAGTTGTGCCCCGAGGGCCGCGATCACGTTACCCAAGAGATCGTGGGACATCGGACGCGGTGTGGTCACACTTTGGAGAGCGTAGGCGATCGCGGTCGCCTCAGGAGCACCGACAAAGATAGGCAGTACTCGTTCTCCCCCCACTTCTTCGAGCAACAGAAGTGGCGTCGACGATCCCACGTCGACTCGGACTGCGCGAAGTACGACCTCAACCATGACGACAGCCTAGACCGGACAGGATTCGCCTCGTCGGGCTAGTGCCCGAGGTACTGGCGTAGCGCACGAGCGAACAATTCGGAGCGAAGCGCCGCGAGCTCCAGTGCGACGGACTTGGCGGTGTCGTGAGCCTCACGCGCGCTCTGAGCCCTTTTCGAAGGTCGAACTGGCTGGATGACGTCGTTCAACAAGCCGATCTCGCGCTCGACGTTGCGACGCAAGGAACCCAGCAAGCGAATGTCGACGTTACGTGCGAGCAACGCCTTAAGGGCGTTCGCCACTCGAAGATCCATGTCGTTAAAGGTGGACTGGTTGGCGATCGTCTCGGGACACAACATGCCCGACGCCACGAGTTGGTTCATGACCGACGCGTCGAGTCCACTCACCTCAAGGAACTCCGCGTGCGAGAAGAAATGTGTCTCATCGTCCCATTCTTCAAACTCGTCCGCGCTCGTCACTCGAACAACGTTCGCCTTGGGATGCTCGATCGCTTTGGCGCGCTCGAGCACGGGCGCGACGAGCGCCGCGGCGGGTGCTGGTTCGCTGAGCGACGCGGGTTGGCTGGGTTCGCTCGGCTCGACTTCGCCCTCGGGCAATTCCGCCACGTGCTCGAGGGGCGACTCGACGTTCGAATTGGGCTGCGAAGCTGGCGAGTCGCTGGTCGCGGCGTCCTCGACGGATTCAGCCACTGGTACCGGAACCGAGATGACGTTTGACGTTGTGCGCGCCACCTGACGCGTGCCGGCCGCGACCGGCGTGTCGTCGAGCAACCCTTGTTCGATCAAACGCAATCGCACGACCCGCAATGGTACGAACTCCTCGTGCGCGAGGCGTATCGCCTCTCGTAGACAGTCCACGTCGCGCTGGGAGTACAGCCGATAGCCCTTGCGACTTCTCGTAGGTTGAACGAGACCCTTGTCCTCGTAGTAGCGGATCTTCGAGAGCTCGATGTCGGGCACGTCGCGGCGTAAAATCGCGTGCACTTCGCCGATGCGCATCGTCCCCTGGTTAGTCATCGTGTCGACTCCCAGAACACCAACTTGTATTTTCCAATCTGTACTTCGTCACCCGAATGCAACGCCGTCTCTTCGACCCGCTTGCCGTTGACGTAAGTGCCATTCAACGAATTCAGATCGCGCAACGTGATGCGACCACTCGCGGTACGTGTGAACAATGCGTGATGACGCGACACCGAGACGTCGTCGAGCAGTAGGTCACTCTGCTCGTGGCGGCCCGCGCTGATGATCTCCTTGTCGAGGTCAAGACGTCCGCCCGCTTCTGGTCCCGAAACGATCACGAGTTCGTCACCGTGTTTACCCGTGGGTCCTCTTTCGGCACTGACGTACAGTGCGTCGGGCACACTCACCACCGGAACCGCCACCGTCTCTGGTGAAGTCGCCTCGTGCTGGGGTGCGCCGCACGACCAACAGAAATTTGCGTTGGCGTTTAATATCTCCCCACAGCGACGGCAGTTCACGGGACTCACAATAGTTACGTTTGTGAAGGCTCGTCAGAGTTAATTGTTGGTGAGTGCTTGGTAACCTGACGCATCGAGCAGAGCGTCGTAGTCGGTGCTCGACGTTGTCGTGATTTCGCAAATCCACCCGACGCCGTAGGGGTCGGCGTTCACCGATTCAGGTGCGTTCGTGAGCGAATCATTGACTGACGTCACCGTACCCGATACTGGAGCGTAGATTTCCGAGACAGACTTGGTCGATTCCACTTCTCCGAGCGCTTCTCCCGCTTTCAACGTAGTGCCGACCTTCGGTAGGTCCACGAAGACTACGTCGCCTAAGGCATCCTGCGCGTAATCGGTGATGCCTATTCGTACCACGGCGCCGTCGGCTTTCGCCCATTCGTGGTCGTTCGAGTACCGGAGGTCACTGGGGATCTGCATAGTTAGAAAATCTACAAGATTCCCCGTCCCTCGCGCCCCGAGTGCAGGGCTGCGAGAGCGGGTCGTACGTAGCCCGCCAAGACCAGCCACGAGAGGCTGAGCCCCATGATGCCAATTACCCAGCACGCGTCGCGCGCCACGTGCTGCCACTGAGCGAGCGCGGCGTGATGGGGGTTCGTGGTCAGCAGAAAGAGCGGATACGTCGTCATCAGGGCGAAGGTCGAGACCTTCCCCCACCAGAGCACGTCGATGCGAGCAGCCCCGAGCACCGCGAGGACAATGGTCAGTACCGACACGATCAGTTCTCGAGCCAGGGTCGTGAGCGCGAACCACCACGGCACACCCGAGGCGGCGGCGACACTGAGCAGTCCGACGATCACCAAAAGCCGGTCCGCGACCGGATCGATGACCTTGCCCACTGAAGAAACCTGATGGAGCTTTCGTGCGAGGTAACCATCAATCCAGTCTGTCGCCCCCAGAAACGCGAGAAGCCAGGCGGCGATCGCCCGATGGTCGGTGCTGAACAGGATCCACACGAACACCGGCAACAGCGCCAGGCGAACGAAGGTGACCAGGTTCGCCCACGTCAGCCATCCCGCGTTAGAGGGGTTACGCACCATGAAGCGAGGGTACCTTAGGCGATGGTGATCGACTGGTCCAAGTAGACGTCCTGGACCGCGTGCACCAGTGCGGCGCCGTCGTCGATGGGGCGCTGGAAGGCCTTACGCCCAAGGATGAGGCCCTGGCCGCCGGCGCGCTTGTTGATGACGGCCGTGCGCACCGCACCAGCGAGGTCGTCGCTGCCCTTCGCCTCACCGCCGGAGTTGATCAGCCCGATCCGACCGGCGTAGCAGTTGACGACCTGCCAGCGCGTGAGGTCGATGGGATTATCAGAGGTGAGCTCGCTGTAGACCCGCGGATCGGTCTTGCCGAACTTGACGGCGTTATAGCCACCGTTGTTCTCGGGCTGCTTTTGTTTGATGATGTCGGTCTCTATCGTCACCCCGAGGTGGTTGGCCTGGCCGGTGAGGTCCGCGCTCAGGTGATAGTCGACTTCTTTGGTCTTAAAAGCGTCATTTCTCAAATAGCACCACAGGACCGTGAACATGCCGAGACGGTGAGCTTCGGCGAAGGCCGCGGTCACTTCTTCGAGTTGGCGAATCGAGCCTTCTGAACCGAAGTAGACCGTCGCGCCCACGCCCACCGCGCCCAAATCCGCCGCCTGCTGGGCCGACGCGAACATGTGCTGATCAAAGGTGTTCGGATAACGCAACAAGTCATTGTGGTTGAGCTTGACAATGAAGGGGATGCGGTGCACGTAACGACGCGACACCATGGCCAGAGTTCCGAGGGTCGAGGCAATGGCGTTGCAGTCCGCCGCGATTGCTAGGTCGCACAGTCGTGCGGGGTCGAAGTACTCCGGATTGGGCGCGAAACTCGCCGCGGCGGAGTGCTCGATGCCCTGGTCCACGGGCAGGATAGACAGGTAACCGGTCTTTCCCAGACGTCCGTGGTTGTAGAGCGTGCCCAGGTTGCGAAGTACGGTCGGCGAGCGGTCGCTCATCGTAAAGATGTCTTGGAGGAATTCGGGTCCCGGCAACGTCAACCAGTCCTTGGGGAACGCGGTGGCCTGGTGATCAAGCAGTGTTGGCGCCTCGGCGCCCAAGAGTGTGGCAATGTCCATGGACCAATCCTACAAGAGATTGTCGCCACGCTCTTTAAGCAAACATCGCCAATCGCGTCGCAGTGTTGTGACTCACCCGGGCATCGGACAAACTACCTAGATGGCTCTCGACTATCGATCATCTCTGCTGCGACGCTTGCGCGCGATGCACTCGCTCTATGACCAAGCGTGCGCGTCGATGACCTTGGATCACGTGAACCACGTGGAACGAGAGGGGGTCCTGCCCATCGCGTTCTCGCTCGTCCATCAGGTTCTCATTGAAGATGGTGGACTCGTCTTTGCGGGCGGTCCCCTACCGCAGTTCAACGCCGAGTGGTCCGAGAAGATGGGCTTGGCGATCCCCGAGCACGGCAAGGCCAAGACCGTCCAGGAGATGACCCTCCAACGCATTGGTAACTACGACGAGTTCCTCGTCTTCCAACGACTGGTCTTTGGGGTCACCGAGGAGTTCGTCGCCTCGATCGATCCCGGGACGTTCGAGGAAATCGTCGTGCCCTATCCTTACGGTCCTGGCATCGAGCACACGTTCTCGGCGCGCGTGGGCGCCGAGCGAGGCATCTCTCGCAGCGACGCGCTCGAATGCTGGATATATCAGCACGGACTTCGCCACATGGGAGAGATCGAACACGCCCGCGCCCTCGTGGGCCTGGGCGGAATGACCTCCTGAGTCAAGGGTTAAAGTCAACCCAACAGAGACGTGGGAGAAGCGTGGCACGAGTCCAAGGCACGACGGACCCGAAGTTCGCCTCGGTGCGTGAGCAGCTCGAGAAGAACCTCGACGTCGGTGACGACATCGGAGCATCGGTAGCGGTCTTTCAGCACGGTGAACCAGTCGTGGACATTTGGGGCGGCTACCAGGACGCCGAAAAGACCGTCGAATGGCAGCACGACACGCTGGTGAACGTGTGGTCGATCACCAAGACGATGACGTTCCTCGTCGCTTTGATGCTGGCGGAGCGCGGCGAACTCGATTTTCACGCCAAGGTCGCGACGTACTGGCCCGAATTCGCCGCGAACGGAAAGTCCTCGATTGAGGTGCGACACGTCATGGGCCATACCGCCGGCCTCTCGGGATTCGCTGAGACAATGGACCCCACCGAACTGGCGGACTGGGAACGCTGCGTGGGAGTCCTCGAGCGACAAGAGCCGTGGTGGGAGCCGGGCACGGCATCGGGCTACCACGCGGTGACCCAGGGTTATCTCATAGGCGAGATCGTGCGACGCATCACCGGTACGAGCATCGGGCAGTTCTTCAAGTCAGAGGTCGCAGACGTCTTAGGGGCTGACTTTCACATCGGTCTGCCCGAGAGCGAAGAGGACCGTGTCAGTGTCGTGATCGCCGGACCACCCGTCGATTACTTCGCAAACGTATCCCACGATTCGATCTCGTATCGGACGCTGAGTTTGCTGCCCCTGGTCGCTGCGATGCCCCAAGAGCGCTGGTGGCGCGCCGCGGAGATCCCCGCCGCTAACGGTCACGGTAACGCCCGTTCAGTCGCCCTCGTCCAGCAGATCATCGCGAACCGCGGCGAGGCGAACGGTCACCGGTTCTATTCCGAGAAGACCGGCGAGTCGATCTTCGAGACCCAGGCCAACGGCGTCGACCTGGCGCTCGGTGTTCACACGCATTTTGGCATGGGCTACGGACTCGCGAGCTCGAAGGTGCCGATCGGGCCCCGCTCGTGCTACTGGGCCGGGCTAGGAGGTTCAATCATCCTCATGGATCAGGATTCCGGTCTCACCGTTGCCTACATGATGAATCTCATGCGCGGCAGCCTGTCTGATGACGTGCGCGGCGCCACCTTCGCGCTGTGCGCGGCTCTCTCCTCGCTCGGTTAGTCGAACTTCTTCTTGGACACGGGCGTCGCGCGGCGCTTGCGATTCTTGCGCGGTGCGCTCGAACCGAGTTCGGCGAGGCGAGCTTGGGCGTCGTAGGCTTCGGGCTCGGCGAGTACCACGCGCGCGAAGAGTTCTCGAGCCGACACGGCGTCGCCAGCCCGGTCAAAGATATCTGCCAGCGCGTACCAGAGTCGAACGTGTCGATACGAAGGGTTGCGCAACTGCTTGGTCGCTCCGGCCTTGGTCAAGAGTTGAATCGCGTCCTCGTAGCGCTCTTGATCGGCCCAGGCGCCCGCCATGACGATGCGACCTTCGACGAGGACCTCGGCGGTCGGTTCGCTCGCCTCGAGTTCGCCAAAGGTCTTCTCCACGGCGCGATAGCGATGGCCCGCTCGCTCGCAGTCCATCACGAGTGGCAAGTGCTCGGGGTCACCAGTGATCGCGAAGTGCGAACGCAGGTGGATCTTGGCCATGCTCCATCGTTCGGCGCGGTACGCCGCGAGTCCGGTCAGTTCACGCACCGGTGCAACTCCGGGCACGGCGTCCGCGACGCTGCGCCCCAGTCGCAACGCCTCCTCGTATCGTTTGCGGTCGTAGGCCTCGGCGGCGCGCGTGAGGGTCATGACGGCCTTCTCACGGGCGTACGCGGTGCCGATGAACGCCTTTCGAATGTCCGAAGCGACGTCGCCGGGTAACGCGTACTTGACCTTCACCTTGGCCTTGGCGGGCACGACACCGCGATCCGGGCGCACCTCTTCGACCCACTGAGAGAGCGGGTCCGGGGTTCGTCCCGCACTGGGCGTCACCGCCATGGCCTGTCCCGAACTCTTGATGTTCGCCGCGCCCTTTCGAGCTACGCCGCCCCAACCCTTGTCGCGCGAGTGCTGATCAACCCTCTGGCGCTCGATCTCCTCGGGCGAGAGTGCACGCGCGGGCTTAGCGTAGGGACGCGCCCCCGAGGCGCGGCGCGCACCTAGCGCGGGACCGCGATCGGGACGCTTCGCGTCGCGACGCTCAAGGTCGCGTCCATGGCCCGAAGGGCGACTCGTCCGTTCGCCCCCTCGACGCTCACGATCCTCTGGGCGCTGGTAACGCGAAGCCTCGCGCGGTCCACGAGACGGCGCGCTGTCACGCGCACCCGCTCGAGCATCGCGGTCTCGGGGTCGTCCACTTGACTGGCCGCGCGCGTTCGCCGATGGGCGCGGGCGTCGCGCGTCGCGGTCGTTGCGAGGCTCTCGCTCTGAGTCAGTGCGTCTCGGTTCGCGATCATCGCGCTCGCGACCAAAGCCCGACGGGCGCTGGTAACGCGAAGCTTCGCGCGGTCCACGAGATGGCGCGCTGTCACGCGCACCCGCTCGACCATCGCGGTCTCGGGGTCGTCCACTTGACTGGCCGCGCGCGTTCGCCGACGGGCGCGGGCGACGCGCGTCACGGTCGTTGCGAGGCTCTCGCTCTGAGTCAATGCGTCTCGGTTCGCGATCATCGCGCTCGCGACGAAAGCCCGACGGGCGCTCAGGTCGATCGCCTTCTTTGCGTTCGAGGCGCCGCTCGGCG
>Ga0182016_10002022_pt1 | contig 24226 bp, 24 predicted proteins | sample 712S2MmetaG_FD_120491 | JGI IMG/M metagenome (GOLD analysis project Ga0182016, IMG submission 120491) | Permafrost microbial communities from Stordalen Mire, Sweden - 712S2M metaG | ecosystem: Environmental > Terrestrial > Soil > Wetlands > Permafrost | place: Sweden: Stordalen | collected... | reverse complement strand
CCGATGCGCACATGCGCTTTGGCCGGGCCGTTCTCCACGCGCAGATTGGAGATCGGGTAAGGGATATCCGTCCATCCCATGCCGAGTTGGAAGCCGCCGTATTCCTCGTTCGGATTCCCCTGCATGGCGATGGGCGGAAACACGCTGCGCTGCAGCCAGGCCGTAGGATGGCCCGCGCCATCCACCGCGGCCTTTATGTACAACGCGGCCGGGGAATGGAAATAGTCGAAGTGAACGTCGTCCTCGCGGCTCCAGACGATCTTGACCGGCTTGCCCACCTGCTTGGAGAGCAGCGCGGCTTCCGCCACATAGTCCGGCTTGGACTTGCGCCCGAATCCGCCGCCCAATAGCGTCACATGGCACACCACGTCTTCTTTCTGGATGCCCACCGCGCGCGCCACGGTCTCCTGCACGGCCTGCGGATCCTGCGTGCACGTCCAGATGACGACCTTGCCATCTTTGAATTCGGCGACAGCAGCCAACGGCTCCATGGCGGCATGTGCCAGCATGGGCGTGTAGTACGACGCCTCCACGATCTTGACGCCGTTGCCGCCTTTGGCGAATTCCGCGTCCACGTCGCCCAGTTCGCGGGCCACCCGGCCGGGTTTGCGCGCGGTGTCCAGCATGGCCTGCTTGTACGCAGCCGAATCGTAAGCGGCGTGCTCGCCCAGGTCCCATTCGACTTTTAGCTTCTTCCGTCCCTGCAACGCCGTCCAGCTGTTGTTGGCAATCACGGCCGCGCCGCCCAGCGGCTTGAAACCGAGGGGCGGCTTGGCCAGATCCAGCATGACGACCCGCTCGACGCCCTTCACCTGTTTGGCTGCCGCATCGTCGCAGGTTTTCAGTGTGGCGCCCATAACCGGGGGACGCTCGATGGCCGCGTAAACCATCCCCGGCATGCGCGCGTCGATGCCGAAAATCGCTTTGCCGGTCACAATGGGTTTCAGATCGACGATCGGAATGTCTTTGCCGATGTAGCGGAACTGATCGGGCGTCTTTAAGCGGATGGATCCCTGTTCGGCAGCCGCGGCCGCCGAGGCCAGCGCGACGAGTTCGCCGTACGCCAGTTTGCGGTTGGTCTTAACGTGAACGACAAAGTGGTTCTGCCCGTGACACTCTTCCGCGGGCACTCCCCATTTGGTCGCCGCGGCATTCTCGAGCATGGTGCGCGCCGATGCTCCCGCTGTCCGCAAAACGTCGTAGAAATCGCGCACGGAGCACGAGCCGTCGGTATTTTGGGAACCGTACTTGGCGTCGCCCAACGCCTGCACCACCTGGACTCGCGCCCAGTCTGCTTCCAGTTCGTCCGCTACGATCATGGGCAGCCCGGTACGGCAACCCGTACCCATTTCGGAGCGGTGCGCGACGATCTTCACCGTGCCATCCGGCTCGATGCCGAGATACACGCTGGGCTGCCAGGTCCCGGCGGCCTTCAGCTTGGGCGCCAGGGGCACAGCGATTACCAGCGCTCCAGCAGAGAAGATCTGACCCAGGAATCCGCGGCGCGAAACGTTTTCGATTGTGGGTGTCATGCTTGCACCCCCGCCGCCAACTTGATCGCCTGGCGGATTCGCTGATACGTCCCGCAGCGGCAGATGTTGCCCTCCATGTTGGAGTCGATGTCCTGATCCGTGGGATGCGGCTTGCTCTTCAACATGGCGGCCGCCTGCATGATCTGGCCGCTCTGGCAATATCCGCATTGCGGCACGTTGCAGGCCTCCCAGGCGTTCTGCAGCGGGTGTTCGCCCGCGGCGCCGAGCCCCTCGATGGTGGTGATGCGCTTGCCCGCTGCCTCCCGCATCGGAGTCAGGCAACTACGCGCCGCCTCGCCGTTCACGTGTACTGTGCATGCGCCGCACAGGCCCATGCCGCAGCCGAATTTCGTGCCGGTTAGCGCGAGTTCGTCGCGCAGGTACCAGAGCAACGGCATGTCGGGATCGCCATCGAAGCGGGCGGGTTTGCCGTTTATGGTCAGTTGGATCATTGGATCTCCCTCAGGTCACTGCCTCTTTGGTCAGTATACTCCTGCAAGCCGGCAGTGGACAGGTCCGCGCCGCATAATGGAAGCATGTGTAGGAGGTCGTTCCTGTTGATCGCGGCCCTGCCCCTGCGGGCATGGGGTGTGGGGGACACGCTGGGAACGATCGCGTTTATACGGCGCGACGGCTTGTGGATCCGAAACCTGCCAGATGGTAAGCCCGAGAGACTTGTCAGCGCTGCAATGTTGGAGTCGCCGCGATTCTCTCCGTCGGGCAAGTGGATCGCCTATTTCCATAGTGACGTTCTTTATGTGGTCTCGCGCGACGGCGGGAAGAACATTAAACTAGGCAAGGCCGTCGAACGCGGTGCCCAGTGGCTGCCAAACCGTGACGAACTGCTGGTGGGCCGTGCGGCCGGCTTGGAAGTCTTCAGTCCGGCGGACGGCTGGCGCAAGGCATCGCGGCAGATCCAGCATGCCAGCCTTCCGGTCGTGTTCAGCCCGCAAGGCCCGGACATCGTCTACAGTGACGATATCCATAGCGGCCGTGGGCCAGCGGGAGAGCCGATGCGCACCGGGCGTCTGTGCCGTCTTCCCCTGGACAAGCCGGAGAGCGAACCGAAGGTGCTCGTATCCAAGTATTCGTCGGGGCAGGTCCCCTGCGCCTGGACTGGGAACGGCGAACAGATCCTTTATTGGGAGGACCCGGATTTTTCCGCGTCGGTGGCTGCCGACGGGCTGGAGCTGTTTCGCATTTCGGCGGATGGGGGATCTCCGCGCTCCATGGGCGTATCCACCCTGGTTCACAACGATATGCTCTCGCTATCGCCGGATCAGACTCGCTTGGCCATCGCTGCCGGAGATGGACGCAACGAGTGGGAAGAAAAGCGCATTGCGGTCGTCAGCCTGAACACCTCGGCGATCTCGTATCTGACGGACGGCGACACGGCTGCAGTCTGCCCGTCCTGGTGTCCACGAGGGGACCGGATCGCCTTCTCAGCCGCTCCGGGTCCTGGTACTGGCGCTAGCGTCCGAGGTGGTGACGAAGCCAGACGTCTCCTGGAGAAACGCCGAATCTGGATCGGTGAGGCATCGGGGACGAACCGGTCGAGGCAGCTTACCAACGATGTCGCCTACCGGGATGAGGAGCCCATGTGGTCCGCCGATGGGACACACATCCTGTTTTGCAGAATCGACCGCGACAATAACAAGACGCTGTGGCTGATGGACGCTGAAAGTTCCAGGCCGATTCAGGTAGCTGGACCACTCTATGCTAATCCGGGGCTGCTCCGCCCGGACGAGACGTGGTTCGGGTACTGCGGATACATCGATTGGCGAACGATGGTGGACTGGCATTGAAGAAGAGCGGGTTCTGGAGGCCCGCCCCACTAGGATCGCCAGACCAGGCGCTCTTCGCGACACGGATCGTTGACCACCTTGCACTCCTCATCCAGGATCATGGTGGCGCGCTCGGCCAGCGTATAAGCGGGCCATCCCGGATTGCCGGAGCGGGCAAACGCCGCCCAGGCCGCACTCATGTTCTTCGCCGCCTGGTACCGCTCGGGCCGCTTGCCCGCGTCCGGACTGTTGTCGGGGTGATCGAACTTGAAAGCCATCTCCATGGCGTGCGCCGCCTTCTGGGGATAAGGCACGGTGGGGCTGACCGGCACTTCGGACTCATACGCGAAGAGGTACATGTAGACAGGCGCGGCGTCGAGAGCTACTTTCCGTTCCGCCATGGTAATCGCGTTGTTCCACATGAACTGGGCGGTGGTGATGGCGATGTAGATGTCCGCGGGCGAGGCATTGGGCCGCGAGTGGTGGTATACATCGACAATCCGGTCCGTCTTATCTCCCAGAGTCGTGTGCAGCCGCTTGCGCATGGCCGCTTCATCCAGCGAGAAAACCTCCGGGCTGCCTCGCTGGAAGAAGAGAATGGTCTCGTCCTTATTGGTGCCGATGATCATGGGAATTTTTGCCGACATGGCCGGCGCTACCGGGTCGTAGGGATGATTCGGAATGTACTGGCCGTCCACCACCGGGCCAAATCGCATGGGGTTCGTGCCGGACATCTGTTCCTGCAGCGCGCGGAAGCGTTCCTCGGGAACCTTGACCAGCTCTCTGGCTTGCTTCTCGCTCAGCCCGAGCTTGGAAAGAACCTTCCTGGTCGATTCGGTGGCCGCGTCGCGAGGGGTGAGGCGCAGCGTCGGCCCGCTCTCGACGCTGGCCTTGTGATACATGCCTTGCGCGCGGGGCATCGCCGTCAGAGTAGCGGTCTTGGCGCCGCCGCCGGATTCGCCCCAGATCATCACGTTATCCGGATCGCCGCCGAAGGCTGCGATGTTGTCGCGCACCCATTCGAGCGCCGCTACGATATCCAGCATCCCCGCCGCGCCGGATGCGGCGTACTCTTCTCCCAGTAAGTCGCCTAAGTATAAGTAGCCGAGTAACCCCAGCCGGTGATTGTGAGTGACTACCACGACGTCGTAGTTCTTGGCCAAAGCCGATCCGTCGTGATTGAGATACTGCGGCCAGACCTCCGCGCCTCCGTTGCCGGTGGCAAAGCCTCCCCCGTGCGAGTAAAACATCACGGGACGCTTGCGGCCGTCGGCGACGCCCTGCGTCCAGATGTTCAGGAACAGGCACTCTTCGCTGGCCAGGGCGGGCTTCCATTCCTTAGGCCAGCCGGGGTCGGGCTGTTGGATGGCTTGGGCGCCGTAGACCAACGCATCCCGCACGCCAGTCCAGGGCTTCAGCTTGGGCGGGGCCTTGAAGCGATTCTCTCCCTCGGGCGAGCCCGCGTAGGGGATGCCCTTGAACAAAATGACGCCATCGGTCGAAGCGCCGCGCACTTGTCCATAGGTCGTTTTGGCGGTGGCTGTGACGTTGGTCGCGGCTTTGGCGGCGGACGCGGCGGCCACTGCGCTTCCAGCGAGAGAAACAAAAGTCCGGCGGTTCATGTGGTTGTTTTTCATTTCACCTCACGCGTGGAACAGGGGCTGGACGCCGCGCGCCTTCGCGAACAACTCCTCGCGTTCCTTCGGCTCTAATGGACGAAATCGTCCGGCGAAGTTCAGCGCCATGCGGAAGAGTTCGATCTCGCCCGGCGGAATGGCTGTGGTGATGTCTTCGCTCAGCGTGAAGCGCACAGCTTTCTCCGCCAGTTCCGGATCGTCGATGGGCTGGTACCAGCACTTGCGCCAGACGTCGTGCTCGCGGCTGGGCCAGGTGGTATGGGCCATCGACTTCAGCGCGATTCGCGCCACACCCTTCTCCTTGGCCTTCGCCAGGATCTGCGGCCCGAAGTTGCCTTCGTGGACCAGCACGAAGTTCAGGGGAAGCATCACGGAATCCAGCGGGAAGCGGTCCATCAGGGCGATGGCCGCCTCGGCGTTATGCACGGAAGCGCCCAGGAAACGCACCTTGCCCTCTTCGCGCGCTTTGACAAATGTCTCCGCAGCGCCGCCGGCAGCCAGGATCTGATCAACATCGGCAACGCTTGAGACGGCATGGAACTGATACAGGTCGAAGTGATCGGTCTTCAGCCGGCTGAGGCTTTGTTCCAGCTCCTTGCGGGCGCCGGCCGCGCCTCGTTCCGTGGTTTTGCAAGCCAGGAAAGACTTCGCGCGGTAGGGCGCCAGGGCCGGGCCGAGTTTCATCTCCGCTTCGCCGTTGAAGTAGCTCGGCGCGACGTCGAAGTAGTTGACGCCCCGGTCGAAGGCCTCGGCCACCGCGCGGCCGGCATCCTTTTGCTCCAGCCCGACCACGACGATGCCGCCGAAGGCGATCATGGACACTTTCACGTCGCCCTTATAGGTGCGCTTGGGAATGCCTTGCGTGGGCGCGGCGAGGGCCGCTGCAGACCCTGCTAGCGTCGATTGCAGAAATGCTCTTCGTTTCATGGTTCACCTCAGGAGCTTATTTGCCGATTTGAACTCGTATCGGGGGCCGTTGCAAGCGCGGCATGCGGCCTGAGAGGCCGCAGCAGGCCGGGGGCCTGCCCCACTTTACTGGAAGAGTTGGGGGGCGAACTCGTTCAAATAGTTTCTCCAGTTGATCCAGGTATGGCCGCCGGGGCTCTCACGGAACACCGGCGCGAAGCCGTGCTTCTTCAGCATCTCGATGGTCGCTTTGGTGGTTGGGATGGTGCTGTCGTCAGTGCCAGTGCCGAACCACAGCAGCTTGAGGCCCGGTTTCAGAGCGGCGTCGTCCAGCATGTTCGCGTGCTGCGCGATCCACTCCGGCGAAGGCATGGGCCACGGTCCGTAGGAGAAGACACCGGCGCTGAATACGCCTACGTAAGCGAACTTGTCGAGGTGGGACAGCGAAATGTCCAGCGTTTGCCCGCCACCCATGGAAAGGCCGGCGATGGCCCGATGCGCCCGATCGGTCAGCGCGCGGTAGTTCTTTTCGACATAGGGCATGATGCTGTTTACGAAATCCTCCGCGAACGCATCCGTATAACTGGCGGGCATCACCACGATCATGGGCTGCGCCTTCTTCGCCGCGATAAGATTATCCAGGATAAGCCCCGCGCGGCCCACGGACGTCCACGAATCGTCGCAGTGGCCGGAGCCATGCAGCAGATAGAAAGTCGGATACTGGCCGCCTCCTATCTCATATCCGGGCGGCGTGTAGACATGCATGCGCTGGAAGTGCGCGAGCGCCCTCGAGTAGTAAGTGACCGATGCCACCGTGCCATGCGGGACGTTCGCGGTTTCCATGAATTCGGCGCCGGGTAAGTAGACCAGGCTCCAGGCGTTGCACTCGGCGGCCGCCGGATTTCGCGGGTCCAGGGTGGAGACGCCGTCCACCATAAACGTGTAGCGGTAAGAGCCAGGATCGATCGGGCCGATGGTCGCCGACCACACACCGCCTTCATCCTTGGCGAATGCCGGACCGGCGCGCGGCAGGCCTGGTATGTCGCTGGTGCGCAGTCCAACCGTTTTCGCCTGGGGCGCCAGAATGCGGAACATGATGCGGCGATCCGGAGAGACTTCGGGGGACACTATGCTCGATCTCTGCCGCACGCCCGGCGCGGGAGCGGGGGGAGGAGCGCTCGGGAGCCTGCGCTGCAGGTTGAGGGGCTGGCTGACGCCGCCCTGGTTCCATGACCCCGTCATCGCGGAAGCGTCTTTGTTGAGATGGCCTTGGTAGGACGCGGCGAGCACTTTCAAAGCCACCGTCACGGTGTCTCCCGTGCGGGTAATGCTGGTGACGGGCAGTTGGCTGGCCCCTTGATCCATGCTGTCGAACGTGCCGGTAATACTTCCGCCGGCGTTCCGGGTGAAGGTGAGCCGCGCGCGCAGTTGGTTGCCGCCTTCCGCCAGCACGCCTTCCCAGACGCCTTCCAGCACTTGTACGTCGCCGGTGTTTTGGGCTGGCGGCGCTGTTTCCACGGCCCTCGGCTCCGATTTCCATTTCAGGTCCAGCGGGAGCGATATGCCGCCTTGGGTGAAGGTGCCGGAGATGCTTTTGCCATCCTCGGAGAGCTTGCCAGCGTAGTGCGGGTTGCCGGGACCGGGAAGCGTAACGCCAATCGCCGCGCCATCCACTTTAAAGTTGGCGAGAGGCAGTCCGGACACTCCCTGCGCCGGAAAATCCATTTCCGCGGCCCATTTACCACCGTCGCGATGCAAGTTGAAGACGATGCTCAGTTCTCCAGCCGGCCCCTTCAGCGTGCCCTCCCATACTCCCGCGGGATTGGTGGCTGCCAGCACGGCGGCGGGCACCAGCAGCCACAAGCCGGCAAGCCAGAGCGTGACGCTAATGGCTGGCCACTTACTGAAACAGTTGCGGGACGAACTCATTCAGGTAGTTCCGCCAGTTGATCCAGGTATGCCCGCCGGGGCTCTCACGGAAAAATGGCGTGAAGCCGTGCTTCTTCAGCATCTCCATGGTCGCTCTGGTGGTGGCGATCAGGCGGTCCTCAGTACCCGTGCCGAACCACAGCAGCTTCAGGCCCGGTTTCAGCGAGGCATCGTCCAGCATGGCGGCCCGCTGCTCCTCCCACTCGGGCGGAGGCGCAGGCGACGGCGGTCCCCCACGTCCGAAAGAGAAAACACCGGCGCTGAAGACACCGACGTAAGCGAACCTGTCCAGGTGGGACATGGAGATATTCAGCGTTTGCCCACCACCCATGGAAAGGCCGGCGATGGCCATGTGGGTACGGTCGGTCAGCGTGCGGTAGTGCTGCTGGACATAGGGCATGATGTCGTTCACGAAGTCCTCGGCGAACTCATCGCGCGTGGGGCGTGCCGCGCCCGGTGCTGGAGGATTGGTCGTGGTATGCCCAGCCGGCATCACCACGATCATGGGCTGCGCCTTGTGCGCCGCAATGAGATTATCCAGGATGAATCCCGCGCGGCCCTCCGACGTCCATGAATCGTCGGAGTCGCTGGAACCGTGCAGCAGATAGAAGATCGGATACTTGCCGCTTCCTAGTTCATATCCGGGCGGCGTGTAGACGTGCATGCGCCGGAAGCGCGCGAGCGCGGTCGAGTAGTAAGTCACGGATGCCACCGCGCCATGCGGGACGTTGGCCGTGTCCATGAATTCGGCGCCGGGCACGTAGACCAGGCTCCAGTCGTTGGTATTCGACTCGCTCACCGCCGGATTGCGCGGGTCCATGGTGGGAACGCCATCCACTGCGAAGGTGTAGCGGTAGGCACCGGGCTCGACCGGCCCGACCGTCGCCGACCACACGCCGTCGTCATCCTTCGAAAATGCCGGGCCTTCGCGCGGCAGACCCTGGATGTCGCTGGCGCGCAGTCCGACCGTCTTGGCCTGCGGCGCCAAGATGCGGAACACGATCCGGCGGTCCGGCGAGACTTCGGGTGAAACCACCCGGGGGCCCTGCTGCATACCCGGCGCCGGGGCGGTTTGGGGCCGCGCCTCTTGCGCGCGCCCGATGCCGCCGGCAACCGAGCAGACCAAAACAATGGCCATCGCTTGAAATATCTGCAATGTTCGTTTCATGTGATCCTCAAGAACCTTCCGGCAAGGGTTTGCCTATTTCCCAATGGTGTCCGAACGGATCGACAATTCTTCCTAAGCGCCAACCGTACTGGTTGCCGACGGGCCAAACCACGGTGGCTCCCGCTGCGACGGCCCGTTCGAAAGCGGCGTCCGGATCGTCCACGATCATGACCATGCGCACGGTACCGCCGCCGAGCGACTCAGGGCTGAAGTTGGAGTGCTCGGCCGATTCGTCGGCAACCCAGAATTCGGCTGTCCCCACGGACAGTCGGGCGACCACCGCTCCATCGTCGCTGTCGATGCGGAACAACTCGCCGGCTCCAAAGGCCGCTTTATAAAATTCGATGGCCTTCGCCCCGCGTCGAACGGAGAGCATGGGAGCTATGGAGGTCATTATGGCGTCTCCCAGCGTCCGGATTGGGCCGAACGGAACAGCGCATCGATGACCGCCATGTTGCGCACGGCGTCCTCGAGGGGTACCGGCACTTCGCCCTCGCCACGCACGGCTTGCGAGAACAGGTCGCCCTGAATGGTGTACTGGTCGCAGACCGGGAATGTCTCGGTCTGGATGCCGGCGCCAAACAGGTCGGAGCCGTCGTCCAGGAAGATGCGGCAAGGCTGGTCGGGCGGCGCGTTGAACGGAATTTCGATCTCGATCCGGCCATCGGTTCCGAACAACTGCATGCGCTGATACGGGACCAGTTGTGTGGAGCAGGTGAAGACCGCCTGGCCGGAGGGGAAGTCGAGCATGGCGGAAGTCATGCGGTCCGTGTGCATATCCGGGTCGCGCTCCAGCAGGGCCATCACGCGGCGCGGTTCCTCGCCGAAGATGAAGCGGGAAGTGTTGATGGGATAGCAGCCGATATCGAACAACGCGCCGCCACCCCACGCGCGCACATTGCGGATGTTGGCGGGGTCGCGATTGAAATAGCTGAAGAAGCCCATAATGGCGCGCAGTTCGCCGATGCGGCCGCCGCCGACCAACTCGCGGGCGCGCTGCCATTGCGGATGCGTGCGCACCATGAAGGCCTCGCCGATCTTCACGCCGGTGCGGGATTGGGCCTCGAGCAACTCGCGAGCTTCGGCGGCGTCGAGAGCCAGCGGCTTCTCGCACAGCACGTGCTTTCCGGCTTCCGCGCAGCGCACCGACCAGGGCACGTGGAGGTGATTGGGCAGCGGGTTGTAGACCACTTCAATTTCGGGATCGGCCAGCAGTTCCTCGTAGGAACCGTAGGCTTTCGGGATGCCGAGGTCGCTGGCGGCCAACTGGGCCTTCGCCAAATCGCGCGAGGCGATGGCGGCGATCTCGGACCACTGGCCGCGCTGCATGGCGGGAATCACTTTCTTTACGGCGATATGGGCAGCGCCCAGCACGCCCCAACGGACTTTGCGCATCATTATTTTACTCACAGGCTAAAGCCTGTGCCACCTCCACGATAACAGCATTTCAGAGTGGTTCATGCGATATTGGTCCTGATTGGCCAAGTCGCGACAACGCATCGTGGTGCTGGTAGGCTTGCCGGGGTCCGGCAAATCGACGTGGCTGGAGCGGCAGGGGATCGTGGGGATCTCATCGGACTGGATCCGCCAGGTGCTCGCCGACGATGCCACCGATCAGACGATCCACCCACGCGTGTTCCTGACCATGCGGTATTTGCTGCGTCACCGGCTGGCGATCGGGCGGCCGGTGTCTTACGTGGATGCGACGCACCTGACGCCGGAAGAGCGGCGGCCTTACATCCAAATCGGGCGATGGCACGGCTGCGACGTCGAGGCGGTGTACTTCGACGTACCGCTGGAGGTGTGCCGCGCGCGGAATCTGCGGCGCGACCGCGTGGTGCCGGAGGACGCCATGGCGCGCATGGCGGCGAAGCTGGTGGCCCCGGATGTGGCGGAGGGGTTTGCGAAGGTTACCGTCGTGGAGTGAGCGACCGCAACTTGTGCAGGATGGCGGCCTGCTCCGCGTCGTTGAACTTCAAGTGGCGGTGGCTGAGGGCCTCCAACTCCTTCTTGCTCAGCGCTGCCCGCATCAGCCCGTTGGGCCGGTGACCAGCGCCGATCAACAGGTGCCCCAGTTCGTGCGCCATGGTGTAGCCCATTAGCTGATCGGCTTGGGCGACGGGATACAGCATGGTCAGTTCGCGGATCGCGCCGAAGTAGACGTCGGCCATGTTGCCGGTGCCGTCGAGGTTCATGAACGCCCGGCCCATGGCCTCGAGGGAGGTGGGTCCAGCCTTTGGGAGATGGCCGCCGACGCGCGCCCGCACGATGAAATCGGGACGCATCCCGGTGTCGGCCGCGTCCACTTCCGCGCCGCAGCCGGTCCAGCGGATCTCCACGCCCATGGACTGGAACACGTAAGCGGCTTCGGCCTCGGCGTGCTCGATCACCAGGGCCGGCAATTCGTCCACATTGCAGACGGCCACGGTCATGTGTTCGCCGGCGAGCGCCGCGGTGGAAAACAGTAACGAGATCACTAAGCTGCGTTTCATTTCCCCTCCTCAAATCCCGCTGTTGCACCCTCCAGAGGCGATATAATTCCTGGAAAGGGACAGGGCACGGGGGAAGAATTTGCGGGTGACGGAATCCGAGCTAGTAACGGAATTGCTCCTGCGCTGGAGGGCGGGAGACCAGGAGTGCCTGAACCGGCTGCTGCCGCAGGTGGAAGGCGAACTGCGCCGCATCGCCCGCCACTACATGCGGATGGAGCGGGAAGGCCACACCCTGCAGACCACCGCGCTGGTCAACGAAGCCTACCTGAAGCTGGTGGACCAGGCGCACGTGAACTGGCAGAACCGGGCGCAGTTCCTGGCCGTGGCGGCACAGCTCATGCGGCAGATCCTGGTGGACCATACGCGCGGGCTGTGCCGGGGCAAGCGCGGCGGCGGAGCGCAGGTTCTTCCGCTGGACGAGGGCCTGGTCTTTTCACCTGCGAAATCGACGGCGCTGGTGGCGCTGGACGACGCGCTCACGGAACTGGCGGGACCAGACCCCCGCAAGGCGCGGGTGGTGGAACTCCGTTACTTCGGCGGGATGAGCGTGGAGGAGACGGCGGAGGCGCTGGGCGTGCATCCCACCACCGTGAAGAACGACTGGCGCATGGCTAAGCTGTGGCTGAAAAGCGGACTCACCCCGATGGGCGCCGACGCTGGCTGATCTATCCGCTGTGGGGCAGACGATCGGTTTGTGTCGTCTGCCACGCCGCCGAAGGCGGCAGACCACGAAAGGCGATGGTCTGCCCCACCAAGGTGAACATGGTATGGTGAATTGTATGGCCACCACCAAAATCACGATCACGCTGCCGGACCATCAACTCCGCGAGATCCGCAAGCGCGTAGCGGACCAGGAATCCCCCAGCGTCTCCGGTTTCATTCAGCAGGCGGTCGAAAGATCTCTCGAGAATGCGGGCGCATTCCGCGCCATGGTGGACGAAGCTTTGCAGGCCACTGGCGGGGCGCTGAAGCCGGCGGAACGCGCGTGGGCCAGAAGGATGCTCTCCCCGCGAAAGCGCGGAGGGAAGCCGCGGAAGGCCGCGTGAACGGAATCACTTTCGACGCCGGCGGGCTGATTGCGCTGGAACGAAACGATCGCCGGGTCTTCTCCATTCTCGATACGGCTCTGGAGGACGGGGACCGGATCGTCGTCCCGGCTACAGCTCTCGCGCAGGTCATCAGGAACCCGGCAAAACAGGTACGCCTATGGCGGGTGATCCAGTTTGACAAAACCGAAGTAGTGCCGCTCGACGCGACTCACGTGCAGGCCGTTGGCGCGCTGCTGGCGCAAACGGGTACGTCGGACATCACCGATGCTCATGTGGTAGTCTGCGCCCAGGCTGCAGGCTATGCGGTCATCACCAGTGATCCGCTCGACCTGAAACGGCTTGACCCAAACCTTCGGCTCATAAGAGTGTAAAGGAACGCGGAATTCGGCTGTCACGCCCTGGGGAAGGGCTATAATTCTCGGACGGGCACAGATGCAGGCTGAGCGGTGGAAGCAGATTGAGGATCTTTGTCAGGCGGCCTTGGAACTGGCGCCGGAGAAGCGCGCTGCATTCCTGGCGCAGGCCTGTGCCGACGATGCACAGTTGCGCGGCGAGGTGCAACCGCTTTCTGGATGTGGGCGCGGCTGTGGATCGCCCGGAAGTTCGACCTGACGCCTCCGGCGGGGTATTACGGCCATTGGCGGGCGCGCTACAGCGCTGGACGCCTACGAATCGGAGAAGCAGTGGGAAGCCGGGTATGCGGTGCCGCCGGGAACGCGCGTCGAGGCGCCGTTCAGCTCATGTCGCTGCCAGGAGCGCTGACTGCATGCGCCGTGGTGAACGGCGCCGGAGCGCAGGCCTCCAACCCGCGTTGGGCGTCTTTCCTGAAGTCGGTTGTGAAGCAGGGCTACCCAGCGGGGCCGCCGATGGAGATCTGGTCGGGCGACGATGCGCAGCCGGGAGCGCGGGAGTTGGACCCGCTGAGAGCGGGTCCGCAGCCTGAGAGGCTGCCCCACATCTGCCGTAACTTCTTAGCAGCGACAGAAACGCTACCGGACCTGCTCGTCCTTCTCCACCTTGCCGTCGCGGATGTAGATGACGCGATTGGCGTGCACGGCGATGTCGTGCTCGTGAGTAACCAGCACAATGGTGTTGCCCTGCTCGTAAAGGCGCCTGAACAGAGCCATGATGTCGTTGCCGGTGACGCTGTCCAGGTTCCCGGTAGGCTCGTCGGCCAGCAGAATGGAAGGATTGTTCACCAGTGCGCGGGCGACCGCGACGCGCTGGCGCTGGCCGCCGGATAGCTCGTTGGGCTTGTGCATCATGCGGGATTCCAAGTCCACGTTGCGCAAAGCGGCCTTGGCGCGCTCGGTGCGCTGGTCCGAGGGGGTGCCGCTATAGATCAGCGGCAGCTCCACGTTGTGCAGCGAGGTGGCGCGCGGCAGCAGGTTGAACGTCTGGAAAACGAAGCCGATCTCTTTATTGCGGATGCGCGCCAGCTCGTCGTCCGTCATCTCGCTGACGAGCCGGCCGTTGATGTAATACTGCCCCTTGGTGGGCGTGTCCAGGCACCCGATCAAATTCATGAGCGTGGACTTGCCGGACCCGGACGGGCCCATGATGGCGACATACTCGCCGCGCTTGATGGTGATGTCCACACCGGAAACCGCGTGGATTTCCTGGTCGCCCATCACGTACGTCTTCCACAGATCGTACGTGCGGATGACGATGCCGTCGCGCTTCAGTTGCTCGCCACGTTCGATCAGTTCCCTCTCTGCGAGTGCTTGTGCCATGGGTTACGCTTTCTGCGGCATCGGCGACTTGTTGTCCACCTTCACCTGGGCTTCGTTGCGCAGCGTGCGGATGATCTGGTAGCTGCCGGTCACGATCTCGTCGCCCTCTTTGAGGCCGGTGACGACTTCTATGTCGGTGGAGCCGGTGATGCCGGTCTCGACTTTGCGGAATTGAGCCTTGCCGCCGGCGATCACGAAGACGCCCTGGACCTCTTCCTTGCGGGCCTTCTCCTCGGCCGGAGTCGGCTTGGTGGCGGCCATCGTGCCGGTGCCGGTCTTGGGCTTCACTTCCAGGTCGCCCTTCTGCCGGATGGTGAGCGCCTGAATCGGAATGGTCAGCGCCTTCTGGCGCGTGGCAGTGGTGATCTTGGCGGTGCAGGACAGGCCCGGACGGATCTCTTCGGGCGGGTCGTCCATGGCTACCACAACCTTGAAATCCTTGGCTTCCTGGCTGGAGACGGCGCTTTGGGAAGCGGCCAGACCGGTCGAGCGCAGAATGGCCGTGTTGCCAATCTCGATCACGTGGCCCTTGAAGGTCTTGTTGGGGATGGCGTCGATGGTGATGTCCGCCTTCTGATTCAGCGCCACGCTGACGATGTCGGTTTCGTCCACCTTCACCTCGGCGGTGATCAGGGACATGTCGGCGATGGTCATGATGTTGCTTCCCGCCAGATTTGTCTGGCCGGGTACCACGGTCTCGCCCTCACGCACGGGCAGGTTGGTGACGACCCCATCCAGCGGCGCATAGGAATCGAACTTGTGGAGCATGTCGGTGTACTGCGCCAGGACGGCATTGGCCTGGGCCACGTGGCGCTGGGAGGATGACAGTTGCGCCGCCGTCTGCTCGCGCTGCGAGCGGGCTTGCACCAGGCGCGTCTGGTCTGCTTTTAGGGAGGCAGCGGCTGCATCATAGGCAGCCTTCTTGGCGTCGAAATCCTGCTTGGCCAGGAGTTGGCCCTTGAACAGTTCCTGGGCGCGGTCGTAGTCCAGCTTGGCGTGGTCCAGATCGGACTGGGAATGGTCGATGACGGCCTGCTGGGTGTGCAGGTTATCGTCGGCTGCCTTAAGCGCGGCTTCGGCCGCATTGGAATCCGCCTCGGCCGAACTCACCTGGGCTTTTTGGGAGGCCACCTGCGCCTCCGGCTGGATGTTTTCCACGCGCGCCACCAGTTGCCCCTTGCTGACGCGGTCGCCTTCCTTAACCAGAATCTTGGTGAGCAGGCCGATGGCATTGGCGCCAATGTTGATGTAGTTCTTGGGCTTGATCTCGCCCGAGGCGGTCACCAGACTAGTCAGGTCCTGGCGCACCACCTTTCCGGTCTGGACGGCCACCACGCCGCGCTTGCTGAGGACCGTACTGGCGTAGACGCCGATGCCCAAGGCAAGCACAACCAAGACGATGATGATGGTTTTCCATTTGGTCTTCACGAATGCAGACTCCTAATTTGCCGACGATAATTAGACGCTATTCTTAACGGGAGAGTTCAATAAATATATTAACACCCGATGGGGATTGCCTTCGCCCATCAGCGGGTGGCTAACCGGCTTGGGGATTCCTTACTGACAAAGACCGCTCCCTGACGGTCGCGGCTCGGTAGGCCCTGCGAAGTCAAGGCGACTGTTGCCGAGCCGCGACCGTAAGGGAGTGCCCCATGGCCCTGCGGGCCACCAAAGGCAAAGAAGACGCGCGGAGTAGTGGGGCGGGCGCCCCCGCCCGCGGACCGGCGCCCTCGCCGGTCCACCGGCCGTAGGCCGGCAGCGGCTCGCGTCTCCCGTTAAGCACCCCCCGTTAGCGGCCAGCCAGGAACCGGTCGATCTCCGCGGCTGCGGCGTTCACGACTTGTTGCAGGTTGCGGTCCATGGACTGCACCACATCCTCGATGGTCTTGCCGCTGGCTGGCTCTTCGCGCTCGAAGGGATGGTCCCAAACGCTGCGGTTGGTCTTGGTGTCGATTAGCTCAAGATGGAGGGATATCTTTGTCCTAATCGGTGTCCTAATCGCCGGATCATCCACTTCGGCGAATTCGTAGAGCTTGCCGCGCACCAGGTGGTCGCCGATGGCCGAACTGGAGGATTCCAGCACGCGTTGGTACTGGCCCGAGGCGCGCAACGCGCGCACCAGCGAATCGCGGACCATGACGCCGGGACGTTCGGCCCAGCGATGGTACTCGTAGGATCCGGTGGAGTTTGCGGCGGCGCGATAGCGGATGCGGGCATCTTGCAGGGATTCGGGGGTTACGATGATGCCGACCAGGAGGGTGGGGCCGTCCGGCCTGGCGGGCTTTGTTGGGGCGGAGGCGGGGGACAAGGTGTAGTAATGCACTGGGCGCGTGGTGGCGCAGTTGGCGGTCAGGAGGGCGGCGAGCGCCATCAGGGAGAGTGAGGCTTTGGGATACATGAGTGCTAGCCTTACCACCTTTCCCCCGGTTTGCGCTCCGGTACCGCGATGCCGCGAATCAGGCTGGCGGGGGCGCGCTGCAAGGTTTCGGTGAGCGACCTGAGATTCTCGGTGGATATGCGGATGTTATCCAGCAACTCATCGATATTCGCGGAGTTCTGGTCCAGCGTCTGATTCAAGTGAGCCAGCGTATCGCGCAAGCGTACCACGGACGCGCGGATGTCCGGGCGGTTCTCCACCAGGGTAGAGTCCACATGGGCCAGAGTGTCGTTGGCGCGGGAGGTGGTGGTTTTCACCTCGTCCAGAAGCGGCGCCAGCTTGTCGTTAAGCTGCTTGCTAAGGTCCTGCACATTGGTCAGGCTGGCGGCTACCTTGGGCCGGGCGTCGGTGAGCAGGCCGTTCAGGTTGTTGAGCGAGTCAGCCACTTTGGGACGCGCATCGGCGACCAGGCGATTGACGTTGTCCAACGAACTGCCGATGCTGGCGCGGTTGCGGTCGTTGAGCAAATCGTTGGCGCGCGCGATGGTGATTTGCAGGCCGTCGAGGTTTTGGTTTAACTTCTGTATGGCGTTGTGCATATCGGGCATCATGGCCTGCGCGGCGTCGCCCAACTGAGGCAAACCGAAAGCCTCCGCGGAGGGCAGCGTGGAACCCGGTGGCGCCAGCGGCGCGTGCTCGGTGCCGGTGGCGATCTCGATGTAGTTGTCGGTCAAGGGGCCGAGTGTGGAGATTTTGGCGACGCTGTCGGTTTTCAAGGGCGCGTCGCGATCCACGGCGACATCGATTTCGATGCGCGTGGAGTTGCCAGGATCTACGCGCACCCGGGTCACCTTGCCGACGGTGAGGCCGCCGTAGCGAACCGGAGCACCGTTTTGCACGCCGCCCGCAAATTTGAAATAGGCGCGGTGGGCGACCGTCGAAGTGGCCAGGCCGCCGGAGATGGCCAGCATGGTGCCGACCAATAGGCCGCCCGCAATCAAAACAAACAGTCCCACTAGAGTGCGTTCGCGCATGGCGTTCATGCTTGCCCCCCCTCCTTTTACCTTATCCCGTCTGTGAACAGGCGTAAGTTGTCCACGTCGTCGTCCTCGGTAGTATCCGCCACACGGTCGAGAAACTGGCGCACGCGCGGATGCCGGCTATCCCGGACTTCCTGGGCCGGCCCCATGGCCACGATGCTGCCGCGGTCGAGGAGAATGATGCGGTCGGCGATCAGGAAGGCGCTGGCCAGTTCGTGAGTCACCACCACCATGGTCATGGAGTAGGCCTTTTTCAGGTCCAGGATCAGATCGTCGATGCCCGCCGCGGTGATGGGATCGAGGCCGGCGGAGGGTTCGTCGAAAAACAGAATTTCGGGGTCCATGGCCAGGGCGCGGGCGAACGCGGCGCGCTTCCGCATGCCTCCGCTGAGCTGCGCGGGGCTATAATTTTCGAAGCCGCTGAGGCCCACCTGTTCGAGCTTAATCCGCACCATCACCTCGATGGTGGTGGGTTTCAAAGTAGTGTGCTCGAGCAAGGGCAGGGCGATATTCTCGCCAACCGGCAGCGACCCGATCAGCGCCCCGCCCTGAAAGGCCAGGCCGATCTTCTTGCGGATGGCGTCCATCTCGCGCGCCGAAGCCCTGGTGATGTCGACGCCTTTGATATGCACCGCGCCAGAGGACGGTTTCTCTAGGCCCACCAGGGTGCGGAGCAGAGTGCTCTTGCCGGAACCAGAGCCACCGAGCACCACGACAGTCTCGCCGTGAACGATTTCGAAGTTGAGGCCATGCAGAACCTCACGGTCGCCGTATTGCACGCGCAGGTCGCGCGCCGAGACGACGGGAGCGGGAGTGGAGGGCGCGGCCATCCTACGCGGTCCCCCGCGCCAGATAGAACAATACGGTGAAGACGAGATCGATCAGGATTACCAGGAGGATGGAGACCACCACCGCCGATGTCGTGGATCGTCCCACGTCTTCGGCGCCGGCGCCGGTAGAGAAGCCTTCCTGGCAGCCGACCGCCGTGATCACCAGCCCGAAAACCAGGGCCTTGACGATGCCTGTGGCGACGTCGTGCGGGACCATCGCGTCACGCGTGGCAATCACGTAACTGCCGAAGGTGAAGTTGCCGCTGACAACTCCGAACAGGCAGCCGCCCAGAACGCCCATGAAGTCGGACCAGACGGCAAGGCAGGGCATCATGACTGCCATGGCCAGAAACTTCGGCACCACCAGGAACGCGACGGGATCGAGGGCCATGGTTTCAAGCGCATCCAGCTCTTCGGTCACTCGCATGGTGCCGATTTCGGCTGCAAATGCCGAGCCGGATCTCCCGATGACGACGATGGCAGTGATTAGCGGTCCAAGTTCGCGGGTGATGGAGATAGATACCAGGCTGGCGACCAACTGCATAGCTCCGAGGCGCTGCAACTGGTATGCGCCCTGCAATGCGATGATGACGCCGACGAAGAAGGTGATCAGAGACATGATGGGCAGGGCACCGACGCCGACGGCCATGGCCTGGTGCACCGCGCGCTGCAGGAGGCGAGTGCGCTTCAACGGCGAGAAGAACAGCAGGCGCAACGACCTGCCGAAGAGTTGCGCCAGGCCGCCCACGTAGGCGACGCTGCGCTCGCTTGCCGCGCCCACCTCCGTCACGAATTGCATCACGCGCTTCCCAGGGCCTCTTCCTCGGTCTGGAAAACTTGAAAGATGCGCACGACGTGAGTGAGGTGGAAGACCTGCTGCACGGCCGGGCTCAGGCCGAACAGCACGAATTCCTTGTTGCGGCGCTGGGAGTCCTTGAGTACCTCAAGCAGTGTCGCGATGCCGGAGCTGTCGATATAGCGGATGGCGGCCAGGTTCAGGGCCAGCTTAGGCGCATGCAGCAGGGTTTCGAACAAGGTGCGGCGGAGATCCGGGGAGGTGCCCAGATCCACATCGCCCTCGATTTCTACGATCTTGGTTTGTCCGGCTTCGCGAATAGAGATTTTCATATCGCCTTCCTGAGCCGCTTGGTGGCTACGAAGCGGTTTCCCACAGGCGTCGCCTGATACGAGACCGTGTCCATCACATCCTTGATGATGTGTGTTCCCAGTCCGCCGGGTTGATCGCAGGCAATTGCACGCGCGCATATCTTGGTCCTGTCCGGAGCGTCGCCCTGGTCCAACAGAGTCACTTCCAACCCGTCCGCGCTTTCGCGGCATTCCAGTTCGATAATGCCATCGGAGCGATTATGGTATGCGTGCCGCATAATGTTGGCAAGTGCTTCATCGAGCGCTAGCGTGATGGCCCGGCAGTCGGATTCGTCCCAGCCAATCGCCGCGGCCAGGGGGCCGATGGCGCCGCGCACAACGGGCAGGTACCGGGGGTCGCTAGGCATGACGAACTTCAGTTGCAGATTCACGCGGCCCCCACATACCGCTCGAGCGCTACCACGGTTTCATCGTCGGACGCCGGCTCCCGGCCGCGGAACCGATCGATCGCCGATACCAGGCCGCGTCCGGCCGCCGCGGCGGATTCGACCGGCAGATCGCGCGCGATCGACAGAAGGCGCTCCAGCCCCAGTTGTTCGCCCGATTCATCGTTTGCTTCGTGGATACCGTCTGTATACAGGAGCAGCAGATCGCCCACTTCCAATTGCACGGCAGTCTGGCTGTAGGAGGTGCCTGCGATCATGCCGAGCGGCAGGTCCACAATCTCTTTACGGTAAGGCGTCGAATCGAGCAGGAAGCTCCACTCTTTGGCGGCGGCGCGATACCACAGCGGAGGCGGGTGGCCCGCGTTGGTGAACAACAACTCCCCGGACTCGCGGTAGAAACTGGCTAGAAAAGCCGTGGCAAATCGGGAGTGCGGGGCGCCTTTAAGGATACTCTCGTTAAGCCGGCGGATCAGCATGGACTGGTCCCAATGGTCGACATGCTCGCGTAGCGCGTCACGCAGACGGACGGCGGCGGAACTGACGATCTCGCCGTGCCCGGCTACATCGGCGAGCGCCACGCGGGCAATGACTCCCTGGCTGCAAACCGAAAGGTAATAAAGATCGCCGCCGCGCCGGGCAGTGCCTAGCGGACGGCACGAGACCCAGCTCGCAAGTCCTGAAAGCTCAGCGGAATAAGTACCTGCCTGATTCCCGCCGTGCAGTTCGAGACAGGCCAGTCGATAGGGTTGATCCACCTCTTGAGCCATCGTGCAACTCACTCAAACATAATAATGGAGTGGCGAGGAGCGTGGAGGGATTCAAGAATTGGCTACACGAAAAAAACTCTCACAGGCTGAAGCCTGTGCCACCATTGAGAACCTGTTACGGCCAGCGGACGCTGTCGGGCGGCGTGTTGTGGCACTGGTTGGAATCGGTCACGCCCGAGGAGACCAGGGCGCACGCGTTCTCGGTAGCCGTCCGTAGCGCCAGTTCCCGGGTGCTCGCCGAAGCCGTCCGGCAGGCTTGGTTTCCGCGGAACGTAATGCAGACCTCGCAGCGGATACGATTACGTCCGGTGTTCACCGTCGAATAAACGACGAAACCGACCACCAGCGCCACAAACAGGATGCCCAGCCAGACGCTCTTTTTCACGCGAAGAAATTGCCCATGTGGCGGAACTTGACGTACCGCTGCTCTACGAGTTGATCGGGTCCCAGGTCGGAGAGACTTTCGAGCGCCTGGAGCAGGCTGTCGCTCAGGAAACGCGCCGCCGCGTCCATATCTTCGTGAGCGCCGCCGGCCGGCTCGCCCACCACGGTGTCGATCAGCCCCAGTTTGAGCAGTTCCTCGGCCGTCAGCTTGAGGGCCGCCGCCGCCAGTTCCGCCTTGGTCGAATCGCGCCAGATGATCGCGGCGCAGCTCTCCGGCGAAATCACGCTGTAGATGGCGTTTTCCAGCATGAGCACCCGGTTGCCGACGCCCAGCGCCAGGGCGCCGCCGCTGCCCCCTTCGCCGATGCAAATTACGATCACGGGTACCGCCAGGCGCGACATTTCCCGCAGATTGCGGGCGATGGCTTCGGCTTGGCCGCGTTCCTCGGCATCGATGCCCGGATACGCTCCGGGCGTATCGAGCAGGGTTATCACGGGCCGGCCGAACTTGGAAGCCAGTTGCATGACCCGCAATGCCTTGCGATAGCCTTCCGGCTTGGGCATTCCGAAATTGCGGTAGAGCTTCTGCTTGGTGTCGCGGCCCTTCTGTTCGCCCACCACCATCACCGGGCGGCCGCCCAGGAAAGCCGCGCCGCAAACGATGGCGGGGTCGTCTCCGAACAGCCGGTCGCCGTGCATCTCCTGGAAATCCGTGAAGACGCGCTCAATGTAGTCGAGCGCGTGGGGACGCTTGGGATGCCGCGCCAGTTGCACGCGCCGCCAAGCGTCCGCTCGGGCTTGGTCGGATGCCGGTATTTGAGAGGTCCCTGGCAAGCCAGTGGGTTCCGGATGCACTCTAGTCATATTAACAGAGGCGGGCGGCGGCCGCCGGAGAGGGCTATTCATATGCCTAGCCGTTCTGGGGAAACCGCTCCCTACTCGTATCGGAGCGCCACCATGGGATCGACGCGCATGGCTCGCAGCGACGGTGGGTAAGCGGCAAGCAGTGCGATGGCCAAAAACAAACAGGGAGACTCCGGCGAAGGAGATGCCATCGACGGTGTCGAGTCCAAAGAGCAGACCGTGCAGCAGGCGAGAGGCTCCCACAGCGAGAAACATTCCGGCAAGCAATACAGCCAGCACGGGCCGTGCGCTTTCGCGCAGGATGAGTCCGAGGATGTCGCGTTTTTGGGCGCCGACAGCCATGCGGATGCCGACTTCGCGGGTGCGGAGGGCGACGATATAGCTGACTGTTCCGTAGATGCCCATCGAGGCGAGCAGAAGCCCCAATAGGCCAACAGTGGACGCAATACCGGCGGTAAGGCTGGAGGCGATGAACGATGGCGACTGGCGAAGCATATCGTCGAGCGTGGAAAAGGTTGCCGCCAGGTCGGGATCGATGGACGAGATCAGCGGGTCGATGGCTCGGACGACCTGCGCCGGGTCGGACTGGGTCCGAATGAGTAGGGGGTAGTCCTGAAGCCGGTCTTCGGGCAACTGCAGGTAGATCTGTCTGGAGTCGCTGCCGTTAAGATCGGCGCCACGCGTGTCGCGGGCGATACCGGCGACCTGGCAGCCTGGCCCGTCGGCAGACAGTTCGCTCCAATTGTGGAAGCGTTCGTCGGTGGCGCCCAAACGGAGGCTGCGGCCGATGGGGTTCTGGCCTGGCCAGAATTGCCTCGCTGCTGATTCGCTGAGAATGACGTAGTGGGCAGGTGGGCCTCCCCCCGGTTGAACGCTGTGGCCCAGCAACAGGGGAATGCCAAGGGTCTGGAAGTAAATTGCCTGAACGTAGGCGTAGTGGATCGACTGCAAATCTTGCGCGGAGGATTTCTCCCGATCAAGTGAGGCGGCGGCTGTGCGAAAGAAGTTATCGCCCGGCGGGTGAGCGCTCGAGATGGCAGCTACTCCCGGCAGGGAAGCCAGGCGCATGCGAACCTCACGAACAAGGGCAAGCTTGCGGGCAGCGGTGTATTTCGGCGTCTTGAGGAATTGCAGGTCGAGATCCACGACGTGTTTGCTGTCGCACGCGCACTAAATGGCCATGCTGACCTGCCGCATTCGCAACGCCAAGAGCGGGCGCGGCAAGCATTCTCCGAGGAGCGATTTCTTGAGGGTCGTAATGAAATGACCCTTTATCCAGGATGGCCCAGCAGTCCCGTCTCGCCTGGTTCGAATCGCACGGTCGTTGGACCGTCTGCACCTTGGCTGCCGAACGGAACGATCAGAACGGATTCGATTCGTTCGCTCAGATTACGGGAGTCGAGCGACACGATCAAGACCCAATGACGCACTGGCGGGTTACCAGCATCGCGGTCCAGATCTCGCGGCGCCCGGGGGAGAAGCGCTATAGCTGGTCAAAGTCCATCTCTTGAGACGCGGCGCTCAAGACGTCTTCGAGGTCGCCCCCTTCTGCGGCGGCTTTGGCGGTCAGAACTTTGAAGTAAGCGGCGGTCTGACGCTCCAGCGTGCCGCGGCCGGGCAGCCTGCGGGCCATTTCCACCGCTTTGTCCACTGCCTCTCCGACGGTTTCAGCCTTGCCCGCCTTGACCATATTGTGGACGTAAGCATAACTGTTCGCGCCGATTGTAGTGGACAGTTTCTTGCGCTGCGGCACGCCGATAAGGTGGCCCACATCTTCGGGGTGCGTGTCACCAAACGGCTCCGTGGCAAGCTGCACAGCGTGCTGGAAAAACTCGACCACGGCCACCAGGTCATGCGCATCTACTGCAAGAACCTGGTGGGCCGCATGTACGAAAAGTTCAGCACCTTCCTGCGGGTGGAAGTATGCGTCAACCGGATGAAAGATCTGGGCCTCAACAAGGGGCTGGAGAACCTGGAATGTTTGCGCCGGAAACTCGTCGCCATTACGGATCGTTTCGCCGGCTTCGAAGCGCAATCCCTCAACGTGCACGTCGACTTCCCGCTGTTTCAACGCAAGGCTCTGCCAGTCATGGCCGGCAAAACCAAAGTCGCCGGCATTAAGATTCACGACACCCGCATGATGCGGCTGATGGAAGTGCTGCTGCATGGCGGCACGCAACT
>Ga0182016_10002020_pt1 | contig 24229 bp, 16 predicted proteins | sample 712S2MmetaG_FD_120491 | JGI IMG/M metagenome (GOLD analysis project Ga0182016, IMG submission 120491) | Permafrost microbial communities from Stordalen Mire, Sweden - 712S2M metaG | ecosystem: Environmental > Terrestrial > Soil > Wetlands > Permafrost | place: Sweden: Stordalen | collected... | reverse complement strand
TCAGTTCTTTACGCCCCGCGAAGTGATCCGGGCAATGGTGCATACTGTTGATCCATCGCTGGGCAAGAAAATCTACGACCCCGGTTGCGGCACGGGCGGCTTCCTTGCCATCGCCTATGAGCACATTGCGCGCAAGCTGGGCCGGAATGCCACAAGCACCGACATTGACACGCTGAAGCATGACACCTTCTTCGGCAGGGAAAAGGAAAATCTGGTCTTTCCCATCGCGCTGGCCAATCTGGTTCTGCACGGGATCGATCAGCCGAACCTCTGGCACGGCAACACGCTGACGGGCCGCGCCACATACGATGCGCTCTTCGCCAATGCGCCACAGACCTTCGACGTGATTCTGACCAATCCTCCCTTTGGCGGCAAAGAGGGCAAAGACGCACAGAAGAACTTTGCGTTTGAGACCAGTTCCACACAGGTTCTGTTTGTGCAAGATATTTTGAAAGAGCTTTCGCCGACGGGGACCTGTGCGATTGTACTGGACGAGGGCCTGCTTTTCCGCACCAATGAAAGCGCCTTTGTGGACACAAAACGCAAGCTCACCGAGGAGTGCAATCTCTGGTGCATTTTGAGCCTGCCGGGCGGCGTCTTCTCAACAGCCGGGGCGGGTGTGAAAACGAATCTTCTCTTCTTCACTAAAGGTAAGAAGACAGAGAAAATCTGGTACTACGATCTTTCTCAGATGAAGGTGGGCAAGAAGACTCCACTGACACTGTCGCATTTCGGCTTTGGCAAGAATGGCGAGATTCTGGAGGACGATGCACTGCCGGCCACGCTCAAAGCCGATTGGGAAACCGATGAAGCAAATGCAGGCAAGCCGTTTCCCAGCTATGCCCGGATGATCGCTCATCGCGGCACGAAAAAAGGTGAGAGCCGTTACTCGTGGACCATCGATTTTGCGGCAAAGCGGAAGCAGGCTAGGGCAGAAATGCAGCCACTGCTCGATGAGGCCGCAGAGGTTCGTGCCGCCATTGTTGACCTGAAAGAACAGCTTCGAGAATTGAAGCGGTCCAATGCTAAGGCCGTGAAAATCGAAGCGATTGAAAACGAGATCGCAGAGAAGCAAAAGACCACGCGAGAGCTGGAAGCGAAGGCGACGGAGATTGATGCTACAACCTTTGACCTGAAGGCAGTGAATCCGCGAGCCGTGGTGAAGACGGATGACCGCACCCCCGAGCAGATCATCCAGAGCATCCACGATCAGGGAAAGATCGTAACCGATGCGCTGGCCCGGTTGAGGGCGCTGCTTGCACAAGAGACGGTCACTGATTGATGGAGCCACTTCGTTACCAAGGACGCACATGAAGTGTTTTGTATTCGCCGATGAGTCTGGAAATTCTGGGTTGAAGCTGTTTGATGACGGACAGGATACTTTCTGGACCGGAACCGTCATGGCGTTTGCAGACTTGGATCGGAAATATACGACCTTCCATCGTGAGTTGCTCGGCCTTGTTGGCAAGCCCGAACTGCACGGTAATGAACTTGGCTTTGGACGAATCGAGAAGATTGCGGGACGGTTGGCGTGGTTCATACGCGAGAAAAAGCTGCGTTTTTCTTTTGTTCGCATCTTCAAGCCCTATCTCGCAACAACAAAACTATTCGATCTTGCATTTGATTCGGGCGTCAACCCGGCGGTTCCTCCGCACGCATATAATGTTCGCCATTTGCGCTTTATCAACGTGCTCCATTTCTCGCAACTTCTCACGACAGAGGACCTGAATGAGTTCTGGAGCTTGTTTGAGGCTCAGGACGAAAAGAGATTCGGTCAACTGCTCGCTTCCATACGAGACCGAGTCAGCGAGACGCCCTATGACAAGCGCAGCATTCAGATACTCACTGAGTCACTGACCTGGGCAAGCGAGCATCCGCAGGCAGTTTTGGACCCCTTCAGCGAGCATGACTCGCCGAATTTCGTTGCTTTTACTGCGCTGTTTGAGCACCTCCACGAGTTTCACAAGGAATTCGGCCATACAATCGGAAGTTTCGTTCACGACGAACAGGACCAATTCATTCCGCATTTTACGCGGGCATTTGAATTACTGGCGAAGTTCCACGGCGATTCCGAGGGGCCGCTTTCGCTGATCTCGAATATAGAGCTTGCTTCCAGCTTCGACTGCACGTTGGATGTTCGTTCGTCGAATGAAAGTTTCGGCCTCCAACTCATTGATGTGTGCCTGTGGTTGTGCAAACGCGTGTTCGATAGAGGAGATCGCCCCCGAGGGCAGTGCGCGGTCCTTTGGGAAAGTATCGCAGAGCGCAGCTACATCAACAATTACGATTTCGATATGCTCGTGCGCAATATTCAGAAGGGAGTCGAACTCCTTGAGAGCCGCGAATGCACGGAAGAGCAGCTTGCAAACGCACGAAATATGCTCAATCAAATAGAAGCGAATCGCCATAAGCGGTTGCAGAAATGGTCTGAAGAGGGTGAGCCCTGACCACTGGTAGCACCGGGGCTCGGTAAAGCGAACTTCGACAGAGGTTGTCTTGATTCCGTTTAGAGGGTCCTTGCATCAAAACTGATCGACGGGATCGATCAACCCGAGATTGACGAGACGATAGCCCATTGCAGCCGGACTTACTTGATACTTTTTGGCCAATGAAAGAACTTCTTGCTGACCCAGCACAGTTTCGCCGTTAAATTTTGCGAACTGCACCACGTCTCGCCGAAGAAATTCCTCTGGCATCAACAGACACGCCGCAAAATAATTGGCTTGAATTTCGTTTTCGTCAGTCGCTGTTGAAGAGTTCTCATCACGCCGCAAAACCGTGAACTTCCTGTCTAGGTGGTCTTCACCCTCTGAGTGCTTCAGGAAGAAATGTGCAAGCTCATGCGCAATCGTGAATCGCTGCCGGTTCGCGTGTTGGCTGAGGTTGACGGCAATCGCAACGACCCTACCCGATCTGACAAGAGCGCCGGAAACATCACTCGGAAACGGGGATTCAAGCAGCATCAATCCCTCGTCGGTCGCAATTCTTTTGACGGGCACAGGAGAATTCTGGATTTGGTGCTTTGAGAGCAACTCCTCGACACGGGAATCTATATTACTGCGGTGATTCCTCATGATCCACCCCTTGGATTACGCTGGCCATTTGGCTGCGGACGAGTTGAAAAATCTGTGCGTCTTGGTTCGCGCCAGAACTGTCAACTTCCCGTGAGCTTGGAATCAGTTCCTCTGGCGGAATATCCAACGCACGGGCGAGCAGAAAAACTTGGCACAGTTGTACGTTCTGTACGCCGCGCTCAAGTTTTGCAATCGTTATGCGCGAGAGGCCAACCCGTTTTCCAAATTCTGCTTGGGATATATTTCTGGCCCTACGTGCAGCGGAGAGCTTCACCCCGAACAGAGAATTCACAGAAGAGAGCGGGTTTTCCACAGAACCTCCTAATCAAAGTATGGGAAAATACGCCAAATTGTCAAGTGGAAAAATGGAAATGATAATTAAAACTTTTCACTATGAAAACTATAAGTATTCATATTCTTGCAAGGATTCTTATACTTGACGCACGGCGGAAGCAGCGGGACAATCAATGCAGCAATGGGAAAGCCGGTCACGGATTAGGGCCCGTGACCGGCTTGGCGGTGAGCATACACCCACCTCGCTGCCCGCAATGCGATGCAGTAACGTACACCGGATTATTGCTCAAATGATCCAACCATCGCAAGTGATCCTTGTCACAGTGGGTGTCAACGCAGTTCCACATCGACAAGGAGTTCCAAATGCGGCATCGCGTCTTTTGTACAACCCCAGACCACCACCATGAGCGCATCGCAAGCATTGGATGCGTAGACGAAGCCGGAACCAAGCACACCTTCACTGAAGCTGAGGCTATCGGGCTTATTGAAAGTAAACAGGCATCATTCTATGTCGAACGTCCCGATGGACACCGCGTAGAAGTGATTGTCGAGAAATCGCCAGCCGGGCACAAGTTTTTGAAGACTGAACCCGATGGTGAAAAGCCTAACAACCTGCTTGCTCTTCCACACTGCAAGATCGAGCCTCCGGTAGTAGTTCCCTCGCGCTCATTCACTCCGGCCCGCTCACATGGGTGGGTCCAATGGTAGCCGCAGTGGCGCAACTCAGTCCGTACATTGAGGATGCCGTTCAACTCGATGATTACTACACAGCCTTTTACCAAGTCGAGGTCCCACGTGGGACCTCGGCAACCCGTGCTTGGCGGGGAAGGCTTCAGCCCTATCGAAGCGATGACGACGCCCGGAATCTTCTCTCATCCCTTGAGAACGGGACTAGAGTCTCATGCAATCAAGGTTTTCTATGGGCTGGCGAAGAGATCTCCGAGCGAACTGCTACGGATTGGGCGAAGCCGTTTCTGGTATCAATGGCGCAACAATTTGAAGTGCTGATTTTGGAGCGCCCGGAGCCGATGCACCCGGTTGCATTCAGCCTGCGCCCGGAGATTGGCTGGTACAGGTTCCCTGGGCATCCGCATTTGCGATTCGACATTCCCTTGCAGTACGCCGGAAGAACGCTGCATGGACTCTGCATCTATTCAGCAGCGGATTTCACGTATGACTCCAATGTGCCGCGAATCGTTCAATACGTCGATCAAGTCGCTGGTTATCTGGCCCGTCATCTGGTATGGGAGAGAACTCGGCGGCTCGAAGATTTTGCAGGCCACATTCTCTATCAGCCCAAGCCGGGAGAGCCGATTTTTGATACTGAGCCACAAATGCAACCGAGAGAATCATTACCGTTACTGAATCATCCGAAACACTATCCTGAAAGAGTATGGCGCGGGCATTGGCCAGGAAAGATCGCTCCCGCAGGACCTCAGCTCCATTTGGCGACGATCAAGCCGAATCAAGAGTGTTGGTGCGGATCAGGACAGGCGTATAAGCTTTGCCATCTTACGCCTGAGGCTTTGCTCCGGCGATGACTGAAGAGGTTGTCGCGTTACAACATGGTGTTAGAAGTTCGCTTTCGTGCTTCCAGTTCGTGTCGGGACTTTTCCAATTCATTGGCTATCAGTTTTTCGTTGGGCAGAATGGTCTGGTACTCGGCAGCGAGAATCTTGTTGGGCAGGTTGTCGAGAGCATAATGAGCCTCTGCTGCACCCTTCTCGGCGCAGAGGATCAGGCCGACGGGCGGGTTTTCGCCGGGTTTAGTCCAGTGTTCGCGGGCGTAGTTGAGGTACATATGCATCTGGCCAGCATTATGTTAAGCTTCACATAACAAGGGTTATGGAAAGCCGGACGTTATGAAAAGAGCAGCATAGATTCGCCTGAAATACACGACATTTCTATACTGTTTCTTAACATAACGTCCCGCGAAATCCTATCTCCCAAGGCTCTGAAGCCAGTTCAGCAATTCTCCGTCCTGCTGCCATAACGGAACAGCTCCGGAGGGAACTGTGTTTGTAAACGCTTCTTCCAGTGCTTTGCGCTTCATCTCGCCATCAATGCGCGCATATATTTCAGTCGTTTTCAAGTCTGCGTGACCAAGAATGTCCCTGATATAAACCAAGTTAACCCCGGCATGAAGCAGATGCATTGCTTTCGAATGTCGAAAACAATGAGGCGATATGACCTCTGGCAGGACACCGGGATTCTTATTGCGGGCAGACTCAACGCATTTGTCAAGGATGTATTTTATCCCTGCCCGCGTAAGCCTTTTCCCATGTCGATTAGGAAACAGTGGATACGAGTGCTTGCCGCTGCCAGTCAGGCCAGTATCAGAAATGTATTGGCGTACGATGGTGGCTGTCGGCTCCATGAGCGGGACTATGCGCGTTTTACCGCCCTTGCCAGTTATCTTGATAGTCGCCGGTGTCTCCGCCCTGAAATCCCCTACGGAAATGTCTGCCATCTCCTGAACACGAGCGCCAGAATCGTACATCAGGCTCAGCAAAACCATGTCCCTGCGGCCAGACATCTTTTTTGCGTTGGGTTGTTCGAGTATGAGTTTATTGCCCTCTGGTGACATGTAATTGACGATTCCCGATTTCCCCTTTTTCTTGGGAATCGAAATCACCAACTGGTACTGGTTGAGGCGCATTACATCTTCCGTCTGCATGAAGCGACAAAAGGAGTGAAGCGCAGCAAGACGCTGGTTCCTTGTTGAGACGCTGCAATTACGTTCATTTTCGAGCCAGGAGAGAAACGCGCATATCCGTTCCCTTGTCAGCAACTCGAGTGTCATTTTCTCCGGAGGTGTATTTTCTTGTGCCTTGCAGTATTTGATGAACAGCAAGAAAGTGTCCCTGTATGACAGGATTGTATTTGGACTGGCGCCCGCCTCACCGGGAAGATATCGGGCAAGGAATTTGCTCAGATAATAAGAGAAATCCGCCGTCTTTTTCATTACCGCACCTCCCCTGGAATGACAAAGGCCGCAATGGCGTTTACCTTCTCAATAATTTCAGGGAACATGTCCTGCGTTAGCCTGACATACTGCCCTGTGGCAGACAACGACGCATGGCCAAGATAGGTTGACAGGAGCGGCAGGGCACAGTACATGTCCATCCCTTTGTCCGTCATCGCCTTCAACGAATAAACCGAAAATGTGTGGCGAAAATCATGCACTCTGGGACCGTTGCTGCGTCCGCCGTGAGAGATCCCCGCTGCCCAGATCACCTTCCTGAACCATCTGTAGATATTGTCCTTACTGACTGCGCGGCCGTCCCTGGGAGCGAAAAATGGTTCTTTGTCGTCTTTCGATATCTTGTGGTGAGTAGCGCTGTATCCGCGAAGTACGGCCAACAATGAATCCGACAAGGGGATGAGCCTGTCTTTGTTGAACTTTGACTTTCGGATAACAAGGATGCCATGGTCAAGATCAGTGTCACCGAGTCTAAGCCCAAGGGCCTCGGATATCCGCAGCCCGCAGCCCAAGAGCAGTCTGAAAAGCACAGGCAGCATCACTGGCATCATGGAAGGGGTTCTCGCGCTGATTCGATCGCATTCCTCAAAAAGGCGTCGTAACTCTTCATTGGAGAAAATATGCGGAACAAACGCTCCTCCTCTTCGCAAGTTCCGCGTTGGGCGAGGCAAATGTACATCCACGCCTTTTTCTGACAAATACTTCAGAAATTGGGTCGTCTCAACGATGCGGCGTATTTGTGTGTGCCGATTTTCATTTGGCCTAAACGAACACCATTCCTCAATCAACTCTTTTCCAATGCTTGCCTCATCCGCTTTCTTAGCGGACAAGAACCTTGAAAAGCTGCGCAGGGAGCGCGGTACAGCGTCGTATTTAAGGCCTTGCGCTCGCTTGTAGCGGATGAAGTCGGCCATGTGCGCCGCGAAGACGCTTTCGTAATAGCTGGTAGTTTCGTCGTTTTTCATTCGCGTGCGCCTCCAAACTGGCTTTCGTGGCCACCACAGAAGGCGGGGACTTCAACTGCGCACTCACGCAATCTGGCGACATCGATCTTAAGGTATACGGATGTCGATTCTGTGTCGGTATGTCCCAGTGCTTCCGAGATGACCGGCATGGGTACATTATGTTCAAGCAGGGCACTTGCCAGGCTGTGCCTTAGCGCGTGGGGACCGTGTTTCTTTCCCGGTGCTATGCGGATTCCGGCTGCTTTCAGCCTTGTATAGACCGTGTGATGTATCGAGTTGGCATACATTGCGTCATTGGGTCCGTTGAGCTTTAGAAACAGAAACGGCACGTCCGCTTTCGGCCTCGCATAGCGGATGTAATCAATAACGGCCTCCCCAACATCGTTTAGCAACGGCAGCGTCACGTGTTCCCCAGTCTTTTGCTGCGCAACCTCGATGATGTTCTTATCCCACTCGAAGCTGGAAAATGTCAGGTTCGCAATATCCGATGCTCGAAAGCCCAGCCGGGCGGCAAGAAGGATCAGCGCGTAGTCCCTTTTGCCTCTCGGGTTACCTCTGTCGATGCTGTTGACCATACGCTCGATCTGGTCTTTCGAGTAAGCGGAAGGTATTTTTGCTTTCTTGCAGTATCGGATTTTTGGAACAACAGTGCTTAGGTCGGTCGTAATTATGCCTTGGGCATACAGGTAGCGCAAGGCACGCCGCAACACGCAAGTCGTATGGTAAATAGTGGGTAATTCATATATGGCCAAGCCATTAACGAACCCTTGCACATGCCAGGTCTCAAGCCCTGCAATGTTCTCCAAGCATTTTTGCTCCAAGTATTTCGAGAAGCGTTCCAGATAGAGGCAAGAGTCGCGTATGTGAGCTTCGGATAGTCCAATGGCCGATTGATATGCCGTGAATTGCTGGAACGCGGATTTGGCTACTTCGGAAAAAACAGATCCGCGTTTCTCCCGCCGCAGAGAAAGGATGCCAGTACGCTTGAAATCGGCGAGCGTGTAAATGGCCTTAATCCATCTATGCTTGCTGTTCTCGTTCAGATGCTTCGGATGGGCACGCATTGCCTCATCAAGGAATTTCATCCCGAGTTCCATATCGAAGTCATTCGCAGGCCGCGCACCTACGCGCTTGCACAACTTGTTCCATACGATGTGGTACTGCTTCAACACGGTTGGTTTGTAGTCGAGCCGCGTCATTTCCTCCGAAATCGCGTTCACCAAATCGGAGATCGTTCTTGTGTCGTTTATCACTGTGATTCCCTCCGGTTCTGAATTTGGCCTTGGTTGGCCAAATAAAGTCTGGAGGATTATGTAAAGAAAACCAATCGCAACCGTTTTATATCAATGATTTTTATGCAGCACTTTTCATAACGTCCGGCTTTCCATAACCAGCATTATGTTAAGCTTCACATAACATCGGCCAGATGGAACTCTACCTGCGCTGGCTGGCCCGGTATGAAACCGAAGCCGGCGAGGAGATGCCGCTGGGGATCATTTTATGCGCCGGCAAGAATACCGAACAGATTGAATTACTCGAACTGGGCGCCGCCGGCATCCATGTCGCCGAATACCTGACGGTTCTGCCCCCGCCCGAGATCCTGCGCGAGAAACTGCATCAGGCCATTGAAACGGCGCGACTGCGCCTGGAAAGCCGCGCCGGAGAAAGAGGCGGGGAAGAGTCGGACCAATAGTTCCCAGCACCATGCCGGACACGACCGATAGGCAACCGAATGGGAGTGCCGCTGTCAGCATGGCGTTTCTTCCCCCGGTTGCGGCCAGCGCAACTTTAGCGTTGGCCACGTTGCTCCAGATGGTTCTCAAGGCGGTGGTCTCCGTGCATGCCCGGCGCAACTACGCCAAGTCGCTTGATGAGCTCTTTGCCTTCAGTGTGCAGCGCAAGCAGCCGCTCTCCCGCGACCTCTTGATGGAGCACCACGCCCAGATGCTGGCTCGCAAGCTAAGCCACTCGACCATCAATGTCCGGCTCTCGGCGGTGCGCAAGCTGATCGGAGAGGCGAAGCGCAACGGCATCCTAGGAGCAGAGTATGCCGCACAGATGGCCGACATTCCAAATATTCGCCAGCAGGTAACCCGCCTGGGCAATTGGCTAACTCGTGAACAGGCCAAGAAACTGCTCACAGTTCCCGACCGCACGACCCTCAAAGGCTAGCGGGACGCCGCTATTCTGGTTTTGTTGGTGGGCTGCGCTCTACGCCGTGCCGAGCTGGCCGCGCTCAATATGGAGGATATTCAGAAGCGCGAGGGCCGCTGTGTGATCGCCGATCTGCGCGGCAAAGGCGGCCGCATTCGTACCGTGGCCGTGCCCCTGTGGGTCAAGCAACTGATCGACGCTTGGACGGCTTAGGCCGGGCACAGCGCCGGGCACCTGCTGCGCCCGGTCAATAAAAGCGGAGGCGTCGTCGGAGAGGAATTGAGCGACTGGGCGGTGTGGAGTGTGGTCGAGCAGTCGGCGAAAGAGATCGGCATCGAACACTTCGGCGCCCACGACCTGCGCCGCACCTGCGCCAAACTCTGCCGCAAGAACGGTGGAGACCTCGAACAGATCAAGTTCCTTCTCGGCCACGCCTCCATCCAGACCACCAAACGCTACCTCGGCTCTGAGTAGGAGATTGCCGTAACCGTCAACGACAATCTCGGGCTTTGGCAGTATCGCATATTATTGAAACAACGTTGTTTAGTTGATGATATTGCGTATGGGTTGGGGTCTGGGGAGCAATGGTGCTATTTTGTCCGAATCTTGAAGTGCTCACAAATCAAAATTCAGATGCGTTTGCCCTGACCAGACACCTGTAAAGTCCGATGTTCCCCGATGAGGTTTACGCGTGCCGGAGCCGAGCGCTCGAGCTAAGAAATCTCGGTTGATCGAGGCGAAGTAATAGGGTCTCGCTACGTGGTTCTTCCCTCCGAAGGAAAGCGGGTAGTATGTTGATGACATGACGGTGGGGCTCGATGTTCTTTCCATCCGAACATCGAGCCAAGGGATTACTTCTCTGCGACATGTGACAAAAATGCATCTACCAGCGACATTACCGTTATTTGGGATTTGAGATCCGCAAGAGTGGCCTTGCTGGAGACGTGAATCGTCTGCTTCTCTCCGGGCAGAAGATCAAGATAGTTATCCGAGAACTGAACATCCAATTCGCCGAACGACACATACACGCTGCGTGCCAGTCCTGCAGAACTAAGGACCACATCATATCCATCTCCAGCTCTGGTGATCTCGGGAGTAACCGAAGTATGCGGAAGCTGAATCTGCTTGGAAGGGACAAAGTACACAAGGTTTGTGGAGACCTCTTGTCCGCCGACCGTCAGGTCTGCTACCCCGACAAGACCTGACCAATCGGGGATATTTGCGCCAGACAATTCAACCAGCGGTATTTGCTGATATACCTTTGAGGTGAGCGGATCGATTTTGACGGCCTGGCTCGTCTCTTTGACCACTTTACCGGAGAAATCCATGATCCGGAGACGGAGCGTCCCGTCGATCAAAGCAGTTTTGTCGGAAACGATATAGATCGACAACGTGCCGCTGTCCACGTGGGGGGAAACCAGCACGGGAGCGTAAAACCGCCGCGCATAATACTGCAGTGCCTTCCACTGTCCGTAATAGTCGATGCTCGACCAAGAAGCAACCGGCCAGCAGTCATTGAGTTGCCAGAAGAGAGAGCCCATGGTCTCGGGTCTCTTGCGACGGAAACTCTCCGCCCCCACCTTGATGCCCTCTGCCTGGAGCACCTGACTGGCATAGAGGAAGGAAGCAAAGTCTTTCGGTTCGCCGAAGTAGCGCTTCATGTATTCCTGAATGAGCTTGTTGCCGTCTCCATTTTTCTGATGGGCTTTCATTACCGGAGTAAAAATACTGGTTCGGTCTTCCCGCAGGGTAAAGGACTCAATCGTCTTCATCTCGGGAAAAGACTGGAAGCCGTACTCTGAGACAAAACGCCAAGGACGCTTTTCATAATCGGCGAAGTCCGCGCCCCCGTGCCAGACGCTCCAGTCATGGTTATCGCCGCTCTGGTAAGTATCGTTGACTTCTTCATAGTCTGCGCTCGGTGTGCTCGGCCAATAGGGTGTCTGCAGGGCCATCCGCGCGGCGGTCCGTGCGAGGATGCCGCTGAATTCTGTCAGATAGTCCTCCCATATGCGCTCGTGTACCGCAGGTGGAAGCTGCCCGTTACCGTTCCAGTCTCTTAGCTCCTCGGTTTCATTGTTGCCTGCCCATAGGACAATACTCGGGTGATTGCGAAGACGGGTCATCTGATACTCTGCTTCTCGCTCGATGTTTTGCTTGAAATCGTAGGTTCCCGGCTGCCAGTTGTTTCCGAACATCAGGTCGTGCCAGACCATCAATCCCAGTTTGTCGCACAGGTCATAGAACTCCTCGGTCTCGTAGTAGCCGCCCCCCCAAAGCCGGACCATGTTCATGTTCGCGTTCTTCGCGGACTGGAGAATGTGCCGATACTTTTCGCTGGTCACCCGGCTCGGAAAACTGTCAAACGGGATTACGTCCGCCCCCTTGGCGAAGACGGGGATACCATTCACGACGAATTCAAAGGAGCGACCCCATTTATCCAGATCCCTCCGCAAGACAACTGATCTCAGGCCTGTCTTTGCGTCCTTCGCATCGAGTTCGTGGCCGTCTTTCTTCACGGAGATATGGAAGTGATAGATGGGTTGGGCACCGTACCCCGAAGGAAACCAGAGCTGGGGATGCGCGATCTCGATCGCGAACGAAATGCGGTTGCTTCCCGGAGCAAGCGCAACAGCGCGATCAACGTGCAACTGCTCTGCTCCAACTCCGTAAGTTACGCTAACGTTCGCCTTGGTCTCTTTTGAAGCAAGCAGATCGGCGTGTACATCGAGATGTGCGGAGACAGCAGTCACACCTTCCTGTTCTACAAAGATGTCCTTGATACGCGCACTGTCCCATACGTCCAGATAGGCCGGCCGGAACACACCGCTTGTTGCGAATCGTGGTCCCCAGTCCCATCCAAACTCATAAACCGCTTTGCGGATGTATCCTTTTGGATCTGTGTGCGTTCGGGAGTGCCAGGGGTCTTTCTCGGCAACGGCTTCTGAAGCTTTCATCGGCGCAGGGAATACAATTCGGAGGTCATTTGCGCCTTCATGAAGCCGAGCTTTGACGTCGAATCTCCATTCCTGAAACATGCTGTTCGGTGAAGCAATCCGCTGCCCGTTTAGGAAAACCGTGCAAGCTGTATCCAGGCCCTCAAAGACCAGTTCGACGTTTTCACGAGCCAGAGTCGCCTTGGTTGCGTCGATAGAGGTCCGGTACTCCCACCCTGCTTTTTCGATCCATTGCAGCTTTACTTCGTTATCTCTATAAAACGGATCAGGAATATTGCCGTTCTTGAGAAGGTCCAAATGCACGTCGCCCGGCACTGTCGCAGGAAACCATCCTCCCTCCATGGCGGGAGGCTTTGTACTCTGGCTTTCAGCCATCCCATCATCTGGAAGTTGCCGCACAGTCCATCCCGAGTTAAGCGGAAGCCGTTCCAAATGGCGCATATCGGCGGCTATCGAAGGCAGAGGAGCAGCAATGGCACATGCAAACAAACATAGAAATAGTCGTCTGAAACTCACGAATTCTTTCCTTTCGTAACAAATTGTCCAACGGAAAAGCGCGACGCCTGCGACGTGGCAAGGAATAGGGACAGCTCCAGATGGTACCCACATAAATACATCAAGATACAAGTACAGGATCGGCACCCCGGTTAGGGTGCCGATCCCGCTTTCAAGCAAATTGGGCTACTGCAGCTTCAGGATCGTACTTTCGGCCGCACCGAGACTCACCGGGAGGCTGCCGGTTGCGGAGGATGTCTTGCCCGTCCAGAGATCGGTGACGGAGTAAGCGGTGGAGCTATTGAGACCGGCCCGACCCAGATCGACTGTTGTGCTGAGTGGATTAGTGATGTCGTAGTTGAAGACTGCGACGTAGTAGACGTTGCCTTGTTGCGCGACAAGAACATTTACGGGTGTGGTTCCGGTATTGCCTTCTACCGGCCGGAAGTTCAGACCGAGAGCCGGCAGTCCATTGATGCTGGTGTTGGTGAGCCACTTCTGAACGAGTGGAGGCGCGCCCGCGTCGGTAACGTCATCGCCATTCAGCATGAAGCCCGCTACCGCACCTGACGTGACGCGGCTCTTATTCTCGTTGGCCGTAAACGGAACCGCGGTTGACGAGCCGGATGGAGTTTCGGTCCCCTCTAGCAGCATCTCGTCGGGATCATTCCAGTTGTAGATCCTGCCGGCCATCCACCAGCCGTAGCTGGCCGAAGCCATCTCCCGCTTAGTGTCTTCGATCGAGCCGTAGGTATCACCTGCAACCCTGCGCGTGTGAGCGTATTGATAGGGGAACAGCGGAGCGATCGACTCATCGATGAGCATCGATGTCCCTACATCGGTGTAAAGACGCTTCATCGCCTGGCTGTATGCCTGGGTACCGGAGTGAACTGTGGTGTCGTAGAACACTCCGTTATTCGAGCCTCCTTCAAGAGCTCCGTGGATCAGGAAGTCGAGCTTGATGTAGTCAAACCCAATCGTCTGGAACTTATTGATGTAGTAGTCGATTCTCTGTTGGGTGCCAGGATGCGTCGGATCTGCGCCCCATGCGCTGTCAACAGCCCCCATCGGCGTACCGTTCGCATACTTCATGACGATGTCCCCAAACTTATAGTTCGGAGCACCGTCGACGGCTGTTGTCAGGTCTGTCCAGTTCCAGATGATAAACGGAGTCCAGTAGATTCCGGCCTTCTGGCCCTGGCTGTGTGCGTGCGACACAAAGCTCTGCAGTTCGCTGTCTGACAGATTGGTCCAGTAGTTATCGAGGTTGATGTAGACCACGCCGTTGTTGTTGTAGTTCGGCAGCTGCGTATGGAAGTAATCCTCCACGGCCGTTGCATTCGCGGAACTCAGGTTGTTTTGAATCTTGCCCCAACTGTTCCATCCCATCGGTGCTGGTCCGGTCCATGCGAGCATCGGCGCATACTGCGCGTTCGTATTGGCGAAGTCTTCCATGCCGTCACGCCAGTCGTCGTAATAGCCGATCATCACGACAGGCGATAGTATCTTGGCGCCAGGGACAGAACCATGAGGCAGTTGATCTTCTGTGCTGTTGGCTCCGCCATAGGCCCAGAGGAAGTCCAGCTTGTTCACGTTCCCCGTGAACTGGATACCAGTCTTCCAGGTGTCGTGTGTCACTGAGCCGATGACCAAGCCATTGCGGCTGGTGTTGTCATAGAACGCACCAACTTCATAGCTGGTATCGGTCACCGCGTTCGACGTCTCCGCGTTGTAGTTGTAGTACGCGTTGTTGTCATAGGGAACAATCAGGAAACGCGGATCTGTATAACTGCCCGTGTCCACCGCGCCTCTTTGATTGACCACCAGAGGAGACATCTCATTGCTACCCGCACTCGCGCCGTCAAGTTCCACTTGGACCGTAAAGTGATTGGCGCTCATGATGAACCGCTGGATCATGGTAGGTGAACCATCGGATGCTGTCAGCGTGATGTCCGTTTCGCCGTTTGCGCCGTTCGATGCGGCACGAGTGTACGAGGACGAGGTGCTTCGATAGAGCGTGGGACCGCTGTACGCCTCGCTGTAGAAGTCTGTGATCTTATCCTGACCACCATTCGCAAATGTGGCAAGACCCGTGCTCAGATCGTAGGTGATCAGGTTTTGCCCACTGGACATCGTTATAGGCCGAGGTGAAGACGAGGTGCCCGTGTTCGCGGCGTTGACCGCGATAGAGACGATATCCGGAGACCAGGTCGCGCTATTTGTGACAGTAATGGTATTGGTGCTGCCGGCATTCAACGCGACTACCGTTGACACAGGCGGAGTTGAAACATACCAGTTTTGTCCATAGAGCGGAACGTCATTCGCCGTCCCACCGTTCGCTGAAACCTGATAGGTTTGCGTGCCACCTCCCTCAACACCGACGAGCGTGACGATATAGTTGCCGGCTACAGGAGCGTACACGTTGTTGAACGTCACCCCGTTGCCGTAACCCATGTTGCCCATCTTCAGGCCATACGGACAACCGACACAACTGTTGTCCAACCTGACCCCTCCATTGCGGGTGTTGGCGGGATCCCAGGCCTGGTATACACAAGTGCCGCTTGTGCATGCACCAGGCTCAACATAGGACAACCCTTTGGAAAGCGTTGCGGTCCCGTCTGCCGGGGAGGTCACCACTACATCCACAGCTCCGATGGTCGCATTCGCAGGCGCTGTGACCGTGAACTGCGTCGCGCTCTGGAACGAGATTGGAGGAGCAGCGACCCCACCAAAGGTGACGGTTGTAGCCGCCGTGAAGTTCGTGCCGGTAACGACAACCTGGCCACCAGTGATTGGAAGTTGATTTGGAGAAACGGAAGCAATGGTTGGAATCGTTGAAGCATTTGCGGCGCTCAGTGCAATCGAGACAACGTCGGGAGAGTAGTCGGTGGCATTGCCCAATTCGACTGTGTTGCCGCCACCGGCGGCGAGATCAACGGTAATCGATACCGGAGTCGCCGGGCTGGTCCAGCTGGTGCCAGTGAGTGGGACTGTTATGGGTGTCCCGCCATTCACGATGACTTGGTAGTTTTGGGTTCCTGCGCCCTCACACCCGGTAATCGTCAGGGTGTAGTTCCCGGCAGTGGGAGCGTACACATTGTTGATGATTACGTCGTTCCCATCGCCAAGACTTCCGACCTTGACGCCTTGTGCACAACCTGTACAGGCCGTGACGATGGCACCGCCTACCAGCGTGTTCTCGCCATCAGCGGCCTGATAAGTGCAAGGAACGCTTTGACACTGAACATAGGTCAGGCCTTTTGGGAGCGTGGATGTTCCTCCGGCGGTAGAGCTGACAACCACGTCCACGGCTCCTCCCGATTTGACCGCGGGAGCCGTCGCTGTGATCTGGCTTGAGCTCTGGAAGGTGGTCGCCGTCGCGGCAACACTACCGAACGTCACAGCAGCGCTGGAAGTAAAGTTCGTTCCGGCCAGGACAATTGGCCCACCGGCCAGGAGGACTTGATTTGGCGTGGCGGACGTCAATGTAATCGGGGAGCTGCTGCCGCCGCCGGTTGAACTGATGGTTATTGAAACGACATCCGGAGACCAATCCGTGTCGTTGCCCAGTTGTACTGTATTCGCGGTCCCTGCCTTGAGTGGAATTGTGAGCGACACTGGGGCCGCGGCCGTATTCCAGTCATTTCCAGAAAGTGGCTGGCTGACAGCGGTGCCGCCATTCACGATCACTTTGTAGGTCTGTGTACCCGCACCCTCGACTCCAATGATGCTTAGTGTGTAATTCCCATCGGTCGGAGCGTAAACATTATTAAAGATGACCCACCCGCCATAACCGAGGCTTCCAACCTTTTGGCCACCAACGCAGCCTGAGCAAGCCTTAGGAGTCGCGGTACCCAGCAGCGTATTGTTGGGGTCCACTGCCGGGTAGGTACAGGGAAGAGTGGAGCACTGCCCCGGCACCACCGGCGGTGGAGGTGTGGTATAGGTCAACGCTTTCGGAAGTGTGACGCTGCCTCCGGCGGCGGTGCTAACCACAACATCGACAACGCCTGGATCCGTGACCGCGTCGGTTGTGGCTGTGATCAGCGTCGAGCTCTGAAAGTAGACCTTCTGCGCAGCAACCCCGCCGAATGTGACCTTCACATCTGGCGTAAAGTTGGTGCCCGCAAACACGACTTGCCCTCCTGTTGTATACACCGAGTTGGGCGACATGGATGAGACCGTCATCAGCGACGATCCAACATTCCCACTTCCTCCGCAGCCACTCATTGCAATACTCACAATGAAGGCAAACAGACAAACGCTCAGCGAAACACTATTCCGCCAAAGACTCTTTGCCGGATCAGTTCGTTGATTTGGTGTGCGTACCATGGCTCTCCTTCAAATCAGATCCTGGATCTGTCAATCTGAGGCAGGGTTGAGATGCTCTGCCATCTCTAACCCTGCAAATTGCTGTTTCGTAAGCCTCATGAACCTGTCACTAAATCGAGGCCCGCTGACGGAATGTCGGCAAACTTCTACCAGATGACCTTCACCGTCAGCTGCACGTTACGAGGCTGGTTGCTTTGGCCGGTAGACGACTTAATGAGGGTGCCGAAGTTAGAGTCCGTTGGGCTGTTGTCATAGTTGGAGGCAAATGCAGGATGGTTTGGCACATTGAACGCGTCGAGCCGGAACTGTGCGTGTATGCGCTCCACAATCTGGAAGCTCTTGGAGAAGCTGGCATCCAGATCGCTCGTACGGGGATTGCGGACCCCTGTGAAAACCACATTCGGGTGAACCCCGTAGTTGGGGGTAACGATGAAATTGTAGGCTCCAGCGCAACTAGAACTGGACCCAATTGAGTCAAGTTCCCATGCGCCTGTTTTATCTTGCTTCCACTGACCTACACAGGATGTGTTGGCACCGCGAATCACTTTTGGGCTATTCTGCTGATCGATATGAACGGACCCGGCGAACTCGGTGCTTCCATTGAGAGTCCAGGGCATTCCTGTTTGCCAGCTCAAGATTGAGGAGAGCTCCCAGCCGCCCACGGCAGCGTCGATGAAGCGGTTCATATGATTGAAGAAGCGTTGGCCCTGGCCCACGGGAAACTTCCAGAAACCAGATACGGTAATGCGATGTGCGAAATCGTAGTCGTCGAGCTTGCGCGTTTTGACACGGTAGACCGAGTCGGCAAAGCCGCCCGAGTCCATCATTTTCGACCATGTCCAGGTACCGTGCAGAGTTACAGACTTGCTCACGCGATGCTGCGCTGTTAGCTGCAACGCGTTATACCAGGTCTTTCCGTCGTTGATGTCGTATTCGGTGATATCCCCAAACTCCGGAAATGCGCGTGTGAAGTTTAGAGCTTGGATCGTGGGCGCTGAATAGTAGTTTCCCGACCCGATAAATGCCGCTACGTTCTGGAACGGATTTGGGACGTAAGAGCCGGTCGCAGTGTCGCACACTGCTGGCAGGCCGCCCAGTTCAACGTCGCACTGCGCATAGGACGCAGCCGCTGGGTGGTTGATGTTGTCGCTCGAGTCCAGATGATGAGTACGTGTGCCGACGTAGTTAACCTCGACCACATCATCCTTGAAGAACTGCTGCTGAAGACCGAGCGAGTATGTGTAGGTTTTGGGGGTACGGAAGGATGGATTGAGATAAAACAGCCCCTGCCCCATCCCGGTGAGATAACCCAGCTGCGAACCTGTTGGCTCGACAACGGTGGAAAAGGGATTAGGCGACGCCCCGCCCACACCGAGATTCTGGGTCGGAGTCTTGTTACCATCGTTCGAGGCGTTATAGGTGGTCGACGAAGAAAAGCCAAGCTGGTTTGGACCCGGATTTGGGTTCTTGAAGATGACGCCGAAGCCGCCATGAATGACTGACTTTGCAAAGGGCGAATACGAGAACCCGAGACGGGGTTGAACATTGGTTTTCACAACCGCGTTAAAGGCGCGCGGATTACCATTCACGCCGACAAACTCCAGCCCGCCCTTCAAAGGACCGTTGATATAGGGGGACGCAGCAACCTGATAGTTCACCGGGTTGACGATGGAAGGATTGAAGTCGTAATCCACCCGGTTATGCCGCTCAACCACTGCGCCATTCAGGTCATAGCGAAAGCCCAGGTTGAGGGTCAGATTCGGCAGAATCTTAAAATCATCCTGAATGAAGGGCGCATAGTAGTGTTGCGAATAGAAGGCCAGCGGGTTAATCTGCACCTGGCCCGAGGAGGCGGTACCGAGCAAAAGGGAGGCCATGCTGTTTCCGCTGGCGGCATCTCCCGACTCCCAATTCTCCTGGGTCCAGGTCCGGTCGACATTGAAGCTCGTACCGCCTCGGATGTTTCGCCAGGAGGACTGAAGAATTCTCCAGTCCAATCCTGCATGAACCGTGTGCTTGCCTTTCGACCAGGTGAGGCTTGGAAACATGGCCAGTGAATCTCCAACTGTGAATTCGCCGCCGGTGTTCCCGATCGACGTGAACTCGCTGGGAGTGGTCGAGGGGAGCGAATGCCCGAAGGTGCCCAGAGAAGACACAAATGATTTGGTCAACCCCAACTGAGTCAGGTCGTAATTCACCGGTCCGGAGTTGAGGATGTTTCCACGGACAATTACGGCAGCCTTGAGGTCGAGGATCAGGTGGGGAGTGAACGTGTGAATCCATTCCGGCGCAAAGGTATTGACCCTCTCGCCATGGGGGAACTCCCCGTTTGCGCCTTCCCCGGGAATGCCGTTCTGATCCTGGGTCTCGGAACGTTCCCAGTATCCCCAACGAAGGCTGACGCGATCGTTGCTGGAAATATTCTGATCAATCTTCATGAGGCCGTTTTTGTAGGTGTCCCGTGTAGAGCTGTCGCCAACGTAGTTATTCGTGTACGAAGTTTGCGTGGTTCCTGGAGTCGCGTTGGGCTTCGGATAAAAAGAGAGGAGCTGCTGTGCAAACGGACTCAGCCGGTCTTTCGGAATGATGTTGCCAATAAATGGATCGCGCACGAGCGTTCCGGTGCCGTTGTCGTGAAGAGAAAGCGGATCATAGATGGTGATGGGCAGACGGGTACCGGTTGCGTCAGAGTAGCTGAGGTCGCTGAAATCTCCAGTCAACCATTGCTGGGAAGGGACGGTGTCCAGCGCAACGCCGGGAAAGATTTCGCTCCAATTTTCGAATTCTGCCAGAAAGAAGGTCCGGTCACGACCGTGATAAAGTTTCGGGATATCGACGGGGCCATCGAGTTCGAATCCGTATTGGTCGCGTGTGTGGCGCTGTTTGGGCAGATTGTTGTAGTCATTGGCCCACAGGTTGGAATCCAGCCAGCCGCGTCTCGCGTACTCATAGACGCTACCGTGAATCTGGTTCGTACCTGATTTGAGCGTCATATCGATCACACCGCCCTGGGCGCGTCCATAGGCGGCATCGTACGGATTGGTAACGACCTTGAACTCCTGAACCGCCGGTACAGGGGCTATGTACCCCACCTGGGAGTTGGTTCCGTTGTAGGCATCGCCGTGTGCGGCCTCATTGGAGACGCCGTCCAACAGGAGTTCGTTGTTCGCGTATCCACCACCATTGATCGAGAGCGCAGCCACGCTATTGTCAAACGGCCTGACATACAGAATACTTCCGGAGTAATATGTCCCTGCGCTCAATTGCGCTAACTGGCCCATATCGCCGCCGTTGAGCGGAAGTTCGTTTATGCGTTCGTTTTCCACGACCTCGCCCACATCTGACTTGCTTCGATCGAGCTCGGCTCCGTTTACCTGTACCGTCTCGGAAATTGCACCGACTTTCATCACGAAATTGACGGTTACGGTTTGACTGACCTGGAGCGTGATATCTGTTTTGGTCACGGTCTCAAATCCTGGAGCGGAAGCCGTGACGCTGTAGCGTCCAGGCTTGAGATAGGGAGCGGTGTAGTCGCCGCTGGCAGTTGTTACCGTCGACGTGCTCACGTTTGTATCCGAGTTGGTAATCGTAACGTGAGCTTTGAGCAGAATCGCTCCAAACGAATCGGTAACGCGACCTGTAAATTCCTGCGCCTGGGCCACGCCCAGAAAGACCGCCGCGCTGAACAGGCAAATGACAATCGATCTGATGAATCTCATTCCGAAAAACTCCTTGCGTACTTAGCCTTTGCCGAAGAATCCAGAACACATGATGAGCCGAGAAGGCACACTATGTGTCAACGTAATAGACCGCTCCGAGGGACATCTTTTCAGATGTGACGATTGACGCTATGGCCACCGCGCTGTTGGCACCAGCTTCATACCTCGGATATTTCTCGCCGGTTTCATTTTCCGAAAATCTGCCCTTCTAACAGGACCTATCGTCGGGGAGAGCACTCGGCCCAGCCTGCATCGCACTCGAAATCAAGTGGAAGACGACGCAGATCACGTTATTCCGTTATCGTTACCGTTGTCAAGTGTTTTTTTAGGCCTCTCTGATCCCGGCTTTGCGGAGGTTCAGTATTCTATTCATCACACTATTCATGCGCCTGTCGAGAGGTCTAACGATCGTCGGCCTAAATGCATTCGCAGATCACCCAATGTGCTCGGTAACGACAACGTATAAATGTATTGACGACGGTGAGCAACAATACACTTCCATGCCTAAGACTTAGACGGTCAGACCAGCGAAGAGTGTGGGCCGAGCTACGCCTTCCCGGCTTGCGAGCGCCGGAAAGGTCAAGTTCACGAATCCAGCGTTCTCGAGAAGACGCGTTGGAGCAACTTAGGGGATTGGCACAAACCGGATCGCACATCCCCCGCCTTTAGCAAGAGAGAAGCTCAGAGTGTCACTGCTGTGCACAGTTTGTTTGCGAATGGAGATGTGCTTAGGGTTCTCGCCGGAATCGGTCGCATCGGTGTAAATCTCCGCCCGATAGGCTCCCTTGCCAAGAAATTGGAGCGGAATATGGAGGTCACGCGGCGTCCAGTTCGTGATGCTTCCGAGATACCATTCGCGCCCATTTCTCCTGACAATCGTGATGAATTCGCCCGGCTCACCAGCCAACACATGGGTTGCGTCCCATGTAGTCGGAACGTCTCGCAGAAACTGAAAACTGGGGTCATTGAGATAAATGGATGGAACATCGGAGACCATCTCCAGGCCAGCCTGGAAGACAACGTAAAGAGCAAGCTGCTGCGCCCGCGTACCCATGACCATCGGATTTTTGTCAAGTGCGACAAACTGCTCTTCCGTCACATTGTTGAAGCCGCCCGGAGTGTAATCCATCGCCCCAGTAAGCATACGGGTGAAGGGGAGGACAGTGCGATCGACAGGCCCATCCCGCCTGCCGGCCTTGTTGTTCTCAAGGCCCAACACCGCTTCGTAGTTCAGCACATTGGGGTATGTGCGTTCGATTCCCCATGGCTGCGTCGCCCCATGGAAATCGACCAGGAGATGATGCTCCGACGCAAGCTTCGCTACGTCGTAGTACCACTGAATTCCTTGCTGATCGTTCCGTAGAATAAAGTCGATCTTGACGCCGGCGACGCCCCATTTTTCATATAACGGGAAAGCATCCTTCATCTGCGTCGTGACCGATTTCGAATACAGCCAGATCCAGATCTTCACATTCTTCGTCGCTGCATGTCGAACCAGCTCAGGGACGTCTACATTGCCTCGCAGCTTGGTGATGTCGCTGGTCGACCATCCCGCGTCCAGCATCATGTAGCGAAACCCGGACTGCGAGGCGAAATCTACGTAATACTTCATCGTCTCCGTATTGAAGGCCGACTTACCGTCTGGGCCGATGTCGCCATTCCACCAGTCCCACGAAGCCTTGCCGTCATGGATCCAACTGGTGTCGGCCACGCGACTTGGCGGGTTGAGATCGGTCATCACGGTCGACTCGATCAGGTCACCGGGCTTGTCGCCAATCATCACCACTCGCCAGGCGCTGTCGTGGGGTAATGGGGCATCAACCGCAGGGCCATTCCGCTCGACAGGAGGAGAGATCTTACTGACCAGATAGTGACCACCCCAGTTTCCGGTTGGGTTTTCAAGATACATGGCCGAGTTGCCTTCAAGATCGGCTTCGCCAACCGCCGCCCAAGCGATCCCGGGCAGGTGGAGCAGAGCGGGAGAACCATTGAGGATGTAGCTCGAAACTCCGCCCTGATTGCTCAGCGCGCTCAGCGTCTGCTGGGTGTACTCACTTTCGTATCCGCTCTGGTAGCTCGGAAGGCGTAGGGTCCATGCCGTTGCATCCGTAACTGGCCTGAACTCGGTGTCTTCCTGGGTCAGTTGATAGCGATCGAGGGCTGGCTGCTGCGGAATGCGGTAGCGGAAGGCAACGGCGTCGTTATAGACGCGGGCCTCCACCGAAAATCTCCGACCCGAAGTTGCGGGTTCGGCCACATCGACCGTGAGATCGCTGTAGGCATCGTGAACATCGGAGCTTTTTCCCGTCAGCAGCTTGTATTGGTCGACACCCGAACCCCGAGTGCTGCCCGTAATATGAACCGTCGCGCCCAGTGCAGGTTGATCCGCCAGTTCCATGCGGAGGGCGGAGTCTTCGAACATGGGCCTGCCATGAAAGTCGATCGAGTAGACAAGTTGGCCATCGCCAGAACTCAACCCCTTGCCAGGTTTTACCGCAAAGTGCAGTGTAATGCTGCGACCGGGCGAGCTGATCTCAACCGGCTCCGATTGCGCGTGGACGGAAAGGGCAGAAAAAAGGCCCAACGCGAGAGTGGCGGATAGAGCAGGCAGCCGTAGTCTCAACATATTGACTCCAAGGCATGAATTGCTGTGATCGAGGGTGAGATGAAGAATCAGAAAAATCTACCCGCTTCGAAGACCGCTGACGGTGTCGTCGCCTGCAACGCTAGATCGTTATCGTTACCGATGTCAAGTTGTTTGTTTCATCGAAAGTTCCAGCGCCTTTCCCGGTCTGAATTCGGAGCGCCCTTGCGCCGCTCGGTCTCTTCGCTTTATTAGCCCATATCTCGTACAAATGGAGGCCTGCCCGAAAAAGGTTGTCAATCTTCACGGTAACGCGGTAACGTAAACGAGTATATGAACTCATCCAAATCGCCTACCATGCGGACCGAGACCATTTATGACCGCGCAGCCGGACAGGTGAACGGCGATCATGCGAAGTTGCAACTCCCGATGGCGCCGTCCACCGAAACGGGCCCGGTCAAGGCCTGGCAGGAACCGGTTCTGCTCCGGACTTACCTGCCCGCTGAGCCGGATCCCAACCCGGTGTTTCTGGAAAAGCGCGTCTATCAGGGCAGCAGTGGCAAAGTCTACCCGCTGCCGGTCATCGACCGGGTGTCCACGACGCCCTGCGAGCACTCCTGGCAGGCCGTACATCTTGAGAACGAATTCCTGCGCGTCATGGTCCTTCCGGAG
>Ga0182016_10002019_pt1 | contig 24229 bp, 20 predicted proteins | sample 712S2MmetaG_FD_120491 | JGI IMG/M metagenome (GOLD analysis project Ga0182016, IMG submission 120491) | Permafrost microbial communities from Stordalen Mire, Sweden - 712S2M metaG | ecosystem: Environmental > Terrestrial > Soil > Wetlands > Permafrost | place: Sweden: Stordalen | collected... | reverse complement strand
GGTCGAGTTCGCCGAAGCGCTCGTTTCTGCCATCAAGGTGAACGAACTGAAGAGAGCCATCGCGAGCGCCACCTTGACCCACGTCAAGGACGCCTTATTCCAACGCACCAACATGTGATTCCTCCGGTTTCTTTGCTGCCGTCGAAAGGGACAATATTAAATTGACTCCACTTGGCCCAGGTTTAGAGGCAACAACATTTTTCAGAGGCTACTTGAGTCTCGGTGGAAATGGGGACGTGATTTCAAGTAATTTGCAGTCTTTTCTTGGGTTACCGGTTAGGAACGCACTAGAAACTCAACGATCTTTTGTATAATTCGTCCAATCCTTGCGGGTCGCACTGCACCACGAGTGCTCCTAAAGCGAGGCGTCGCGCCCGCCAGATTCGAGCCACGCTCGGTACATCGAGGCGTACGCGCCTTCGCGGTTGAGCAGTTCGCGCGGGGTACCCACCTCGACGATGCCACCCTGGTCAATGACGACAATACGGTCGGCTCGCTGGGCGGTCGTGAGACGGTGGGCAATGAGGATGGCCGAACGCCCTTCGAGCAGTCGGTCGAGCGCTGTTTCGATCACGGTCTCACTTTGCAGGTCGAGTGATGACGTCGCTTCGTCCAAGATCAGCACTCGAGGTCTCGCGAGAAAGGCCCTCGCCAGGGCGAGGAGTTGACGTTCACCCGCCGACAGAGTCTGGCCGCGTTCGTGGATAACGGTGTCGAGACCTTCGGGCAGTCGCGCTATGAGGTCGCGAAGGCCCACGACGTCGATCGCCTCTTCGATCTCCTCGTCGAAGATGCCCGTGCGCCCAAAGCCGAGGTTCGTGCGAATGGAGCCCGCGAAGAGGAACGCCTCTTGGGGCACGACGCCCAACTGGGAACGCAGCGAATGGAGCGTGACCGTGCGGATGTCGATTCCGTCGAGCAGTATTCGACCCGAGGTGGGGTCATAGAACCGGTTGGCGAGTTTGGCCATGGTCGACTTGCCCGCGCCGGTCGGACCCACGAAAGCGACTGATTCACCCGGTGCGATCTCCAGGTTCACGTCGTGCAGCACGAGGTTGTCGGGGTTGTAGCCGAAGCTCACGTCCTCGAAGGTGATCCGCCCCTCGATGGTGGGAAGAACGACGGGGTTTTCGGCCTCGTCGATGCTCGGCGGGGTTTGAAGTACTTCGCGCAGACGGATCACCGAGGACCGGCCCTGCTGGAGCGAGTTGTACTGCTGGACGAGCAACTGAATGGGCGCGAAGAAGCGGTTGAGGTACAAGAAGAACGCCACCAGGGCACCGATGGTGAGTTGGTGCTCGAGCACCATGTGGCCACCGATCCCGAGCAACATCGCCGAGCCGAAGATTCCGATCATGTTCGTCGACGGTCCGTAGATGGCGTTGACGCGTCCGGTGTAGAGGTTCGCGTCGCGATAGGCGCCCACCACGTGACGGTGGTTGGCGATGTTGCGCTTCTGTCGATTGTTCGCGGTGACGACGCGGATCCCGTAGAGGGATTCGGAGAGGTCCGCCAACACGTTGGCGATGCGGTCGCGACTGAGCAGGTAACCCTTCTCTGAAGCGTGGTGGAACCAAAGCGTGAAGACGAACATGAGTGGCACGACGAGCAGCACCGTCCACGCGGCGAGGGTCACGTTGGTCGCGAAGAGGATCGCCGTGATGACGATCATCGTGAGGCCCTGGGCGGCGAAGGAGCTAATGCCGTCTTGGACGAGTTGTTGGAGGTTCTCCACGTCGCTGGTCATGCGACTCATCAGCACGCCGACTTTCTCGTCGGTGAAGAAGTCGAGACTGAGCCGCTGGAAGTGGACGAAGACCCGGATACGCAGGTCGTGCATCACCCGCGAGGCGAGTTTTCCCGTCACGTCGATCTGGACGCGTTGTAAGAGCGCGTTCGCGAGGGCGAGCACGAGGTACAAGACGCCACAGACAAAGACCACCTCGAGGGACCGGTGTCCACGGGTGAGGCCCTTGTTGATGGCGAGTTCGGTGAGCAGCGGGCCCGCCTGGAGTAGCAGGCTCGTAAGGATCACGAGTAACGAACCACCGACGACCCACCTGGGGTACGCCCGCAACATTCGAGGCAGGGTGAGGGCGAGACGTTCTTTGGCGCTGGGACGTTGGTGGAACGACAAGTTCGACGGCTCGTGAGCCGGTTCGCTCGCGAGGACCTTGTTCGCCTCGACCTGCAGTTCGCTCGGAATGCCGCCGAAGGGAAGACCGGTCCTCTGGGAGGCACCGAACATCCCGCCACCCGCCCCGCCCCATCCGCCGCCCCAGGCCATTACTCGTCGTCCCGGGTCGTCTGGGCGAGCACTTCGGCGTACAGCGGCGAGGTGGCGAGCAATTCCTCGTGAGTACCAGTGGCGACGACCCGTCCCTCGTCGAGCAGGATGACTCGGCTCGCGAGCGCGATCGTCGATATCCGGTGCGCGATGACGATGGTCGTTCGCTGGCGAAGCAAGGCGCGCAACGCTTGGTAGATGCTCGCCTCGACGTGCACGTCGATGGAGCTGGTGGCGTCGTCGAGGATGAGAATTGGGGGATTCACGAGCAGCGTTCGAGCGATGGCGATGCGTTGTCGTTGCCCGCCGGACAGGGTGTAGCCGCGCTCACCAATCACGGTGTCGTAGCCCTCGGGCAGGCGCTCGATGAACTCGTGCGCGTTCGCCGCGCGCGCGGCCAACTCGATCTCGTCGTAGGTGGCGTCGGGCTTTCCGTACGCGATGTTCTCAGCGATCGAGATCGAGAACAGGAAGGGTTCGTCGAGCACGACGCCCACGTTGGCGCGCAGCGACGCCAGGGTGGCGTCGCGCACGTCGGTGCCGTCGATGCACACCGACCCGTCGCTCACGTCATAGAAGCGCGTGACCAATCGAGCGACCGTGGATTTACCCGAGCCGGTTCGTCCGACAATGGCGACGGTCTCACCGGCCTGGATGTGCGCGTCGAAGTCGACGAGGATCTCGGCGCCGTTGGCGTACTCGAAACGCACGTGATTGAAGTCGAGCGCGCCCCTCACGTCGGTGAGATCGAAGGCGCCGGGCCGCTCGGTGATCTCGGGGTTCTCGTCGAGTACCTCAAAGATCCGCTCGGCGCTCGCCTTGGCACGCTGGCCCATCATCACGAGCTGGCCCAGCATCATGAACGGCGCTTGGAGCATCAAGAGATAGGCGTTAAAGGCGAGGATGCCACCGATATTGAGATGTCCGTCAAGGACCATCCACCCGCCAAAGAACAAGACGAGGGCGAGTCCGACCTGGGGCAGGTTCTGGACCCAGGGGGACCACTTGGCCCGGAACTGGGCGTCCTTCACGTAGGCCCAGGCGACGCGCTCTGCGGCGTCGGCGAGGCGGTTCACCTCGGCCTCTTCCTGGGCGAAGGACTTCACGACGCGAACACCGTTGATGTTCTCGTCCAAGATCGTCGCCACGTCGGCGAGACGGGCTTGAGTGATCCACGAGATGGGAAAGAGCACCCGGCGCATGCGGATCCCGATGAAGTACATCGCGGGCATGATCGTCATCGCGATGAGCGCGAGCCAAGGGTCGATCGAGAGCATGAAGCCGAAGGCGAGCACCCCGATCGAACACTGCACGATGATTAACGGCGCGAACGTCGAGTACATCTGGACACTGCGAATGTCGCTGTTGGCGCGACTGATCAATTGGCCCGACTGCACGCGGTCATAGAAGCTGAACGACAGCCACGTGAGATGCTCGTAGATCGACGTGCGCAGGTCCGCCTCGACGTTGTAGGCGGTGTAGTACACGTACTGGCGCGAGACAATGCCAGTGACGCCCGCGAGCACCCCCACGAGGAGTATCTGGATCACCTCGTGGCGCAGACCCGAGGAGTGGTGCTGGATGCCGGTGACCGCGTGATTCAACATATTGGGCACGAGGGTCTGAAAGACCAGACTCACGAAGGAGAGCCCGATGGCGGTAAAGAACGTCAGTCGGTGCGAGGCGATGATCGGCAGGATCCGACGCCACCAGGGCAGGCTGGGATCGCGTGAGATCCTCGCGCGCGGACCGCGGTACTTTGACCGGACGCCGCCCAGGGGGTTGGCCTTGACTGGTTCGAGGCCGTGCGGGGTACCGGTTGAGAGCGAAGCGGCCATGGCGCAATCGTACCGTTCACCGGAAATTTCCCTTCCGGACACTCGTCGTCATGCTAAGTGCCTCATCCAAGTGGACGTAGTCTGACTTCGTGCCTACTCCGCTGATTGTTAAGCATCCAATCGTCGCTGACAAGGTCCGCCAGATTCGCGACGCTTCAACGTCGAACTCGGATTTCCTGCGACTCTCCGGTGAAATCTCGCGTTTCGTTGCCTACGAGGCGTTTCGTGACATACCAACGTGCGCCACCACCGTCGACACCCCGGTGATGAAGGGTGCTCTCGCCGTGCGGATCGAGGCGCAATTCGTGATCGTGCCGATCCTGCGCGCCGGGCTCGGCATGACCCCCGCGGTACAAGAGGTACTTCCTCATCACCGCGTCTGTCTGGTTGGACTGCGTCGCAACGAGGAGACGCTCGTACCCGACGTCTACCTCGACGGATTGCCCGACGACCTGGCGGGCGCGCCCGTGGTGCTCTGTGACCCGATGCTCGCCACCGGAGGGTCGCTCGTGTGCGTGCTCGACATGTTGCGATCGAGGGGAGCGGGAGAGATCACCGTGCTGTGCCTGATCGTGGCCCAAAGTGGACTCGACCACGTCGCCTCGCATCATCCCGACGTGCAGATCGTGGCGGCGGCACTCGACGAGACGCTCAATGACGTTGGTTACATCGTGCCGGGGCTGGGTGACGCTGGTGACCGGCTCTTTGGACCTCCGGTTCGTTAGTCGACAGTGGCCCCTAGAGGCCAATGTCCTCGTTCCAGAGTTCGGGGTGCTCGCGAACGAACGTCCCCAGAAGTTCAGTGCACCCGGGGTCTTCGAGCAGGACTATCTCGACGCCGAGCTCTTCGAGCCAGTCGTGACCCCCGTGGAAGTTCGTCGCCTCGCCGATCACGACCGCGCCGATGTTGAACTGTCGAACGAGACCCGAACAGTACCAACACGGTGAGAGCGTGGTGACCATCACGGTCTCGGCGTAGTCGCGGCGCCGCCCGGCGCGGCGAAAGGCGTCGGTCTCGGCGTGCACCGAGGCGTCGTTCTCTTGGACGCGTCGGTTGTGACCGGATCCGAGCAGGTCGCCCTCGCGAGTGAAGAGTGCGGCTCCAATGGGAATGCCGCCCTCGCGTGCTCCTACGAGCGCCTCGTCGTAAGCGCTTTGGAGCATCTGGCGAGCGAGACCGACTTCAAGTGGTGGATGGTGTCGTTCCATGGACTCAGTATGCTCCAACGTCGTGGGCGAACAGACGTATTCAGTCGAGATCGGTACCCAGCACGTCGAGCTGCCGATCGTCTCGTTGAACGACCAATTGGCCCTCGCGTTGCTGATCACGGTGGACATGGGCGTGGAGTTCATGTCGCGCGCCGGAGCGGAACTCGCGGACATCATCAAGCCCTACGACGTCGACATCGTGGCGACGGTGGCGACCATGGGTATCCCGCTCGTCGTAGAGGTGACCCGTCACCTCGGACTCGACCAGTACGTGATCTTGCACAAGACACCCAAAATCCACCTGGCGGACGCCGTGAGCGAACCAGTGCGCTCGATAACGACCGACGCCGAGCAGCGCCTATTGTTCGATCGCGCTCGGATAAAGGACGTGAGGGACAAGAGGGTCGCCATCGTCGACGACGTGATCTCGACGGGCGCCTCGACCGGCGCGGCGCTTCGCTTGTTGCGCGGCGTGGGTGCTGACATCGTCGCTATTGGGACCCTGGTCACCGAGGCTTCACTCTGGCGCGAGGCGCTCGGTGAGGACGCCCACAAGGTCCGCGCCCTCGGATCGATTCCGGTCTTTCGTCCCGACGGATCGGGTGGTCTCGTCGAGGACTGGACGGGCTAGGCCCGACCAGCTCGTGCAGAACTGGTCGGGCCTCGCGACGACCTAACGGTTGGGTTCAAGTTCCTTTTGCTTGGCGACCTGGCGCGCGACGTTGCCGGTCAGTTTTTCGAGCACGAAGTACACGAGACCCGCGATGATCACACCGGTGGGCACCGAGAAGTCCGCGCCTCCGAACCAGCCAGCGGTGCCGCAATTCGCCGCCGTGGTACCGCTGCAGAAGAACGCACCGTAGTGATTGGATATCGGCGTCATCCAGTGGAACGGGAAGCCAACGGGGGGCGGGGCCTTGGAGAAGGCCAGCGTGGCGCACACCACGCCCACGACGAAGGCGACGATGGCGTTCCAGTTGACGCCCGAAGAGCCCGTGAAGTAGATGCCTCCCTTGTCGGTGCGTTGCAACTCGGCCGGGCTGTAGCGATAGCGGCGCAAGATCCAGTCCACGAGGTAGATTCCGAGCCACGGTGCGATCCACAGGATGATGACCCCGACGAACTCTTTCATGTACAGCGAGAACGTCGACTGGAATTCAGCCCAGATGGTGAGCCCGCACGCGATGAAACTGTCGAGTACGACCGCCTGGTAGCGCTTGAGGCGTAGCCCCATTGCTTGCAGCGAGACGCCCGAGGAGTACAAGTCCAGTGAATTGATGCCGAAGAGCTGGACGATCGCAAAGAGCAAGAACAACACCACTATCCAACTTGGTACGAAGTGCTGGTTACGGAAGGCCTCAAAGGGGTTCGCTCCGTTCCAGATCGTGCTCGTGGACAAGAAGGTGAAGGTCAGTGCACCCAGGATCATCATGAGGATCTCGGGAATAGCCGTGCCGAGGAACACCCAGCCAACGATGGCGCCCTTCTTGGCGTCGCGCGGTACGTAGCGCGTGTAGTCGTTGCCGCACTCGGTCCAACCAAGTCCCGAGAGCGCGAAGACGAAGGCGAGTCCCGCCGTGTAGAGCTCCCATCCACCGAGGAAGCCCTTGTCACTGGCGCTACCGTGCTTGATGTCGTAGATGGCGAGCACCACGAAGATCGCACCGAAGGGAATGATCAGGGCTCGAAGGACCTTCACCATCGTGGCGTGGCCGAGATACGGCATGACCGCTTGAATCGCGGCGGCGAGGATGATGAAGACGACCTTGAGGCCACTCGACACGTGCACACCCGCCATTTGGGTGAGCACGATCGCGGCCCCGACGATGAGGATCAATCCCTCGGTCTCGAATCCCAGCTGGGTGATCCAGTTAAAGAAACTGACCAGTCGCGAACCTCGGGTGCCGAAGGAGGCGCGGCTTATCGCAAAGGCCGTTGTTCCCGTCTCGGGTCCCTGCAGCGAGGCGAGACCGAGCAAGAAGAACGATAGGTTGCCAATGACGATGATGCTTAGCGCGGTGTAGAAGCTAAACCCGAAGCCCATGAGTAGAGCTCCGTAGATGAAGTACTCAACGTTGATCGCCGAACCCGTCCATAGAGCTCCGATATTGCGTGGTGTGGCCCAACGTTCGGTCTCGGGAATGTAGTCAATGCCGTGCGTTTCGACGCGAAAGGCCTGATCTCCAGACGATCCGTCGTGCGACTCCATTATTGATGCCACGGGTGTGTTCCTCCCTTGTCAGTGTCGATGTTGCTTACCCGCGCCGACATCGTGAGGTGCTCGTCGTACGCGCCCAGTCTGCCCGATTTGTTTTCCCGACAGGGGCCTTTGGTGACGGTTTCGTGACAGTTTTCTCAGAATTAATCAGTTCTTAACGCCTCCCTAGAGGGTTCAAAGAGTGGCTCGGCAAGATGACGCCATCTCGAAACGTTCGAGAAGTTGCTAGAAAGGTTCCCCCCATGTACCGCACAACGAAGAAGAAGTTAGTCAAGCGCGTTGGCATCTCGAGCGTCGTGGCGCTCGGTGCCCTCGGCCTCGGCGCCACGGTCGCCAGCGCTTCAACGACCACGAGCGCTCACCACACCACCGTGAGCGCCAAGGACACCACCGCAAATCCATCACCGCCGCAGGGTCCGGTTTGTGCGCACGGTCCCGGCGGGGTAGTAACGGCCCTGACCAGCGGTTCTATAACGGTGACTGATCCGTCGGGCACGGCGACGACGTTCACGATCTCGTCCTCAACGACCGTCACCAAGGATCGAAGTACCGTCTCGATATCGGACCTTGCGCTCGGCGACGAGGTTCGCGTCATGCCCGGCGCCACTGATTCGAGTACCGCGGCGAGTATTGACATCGTCCAGCCGAGTGTGATGGGAAAAGTTTCCGCCATCAACGGTGACACCATCACGATCGCCGGTCCCAACAGTACGAGTGCAACGGTGATCGTCTCGAACGCGACCACGTACACCAAGGACGGCGCGACCGCGACCCTCGGTGACGTCACCGTTGGCTCGTCGATCTTCGCCGAAGGCAGTTTCGCGTCACCGACTGACACGAGCACGCTCGAGGCGACGAGCGTCGGCATTGGTGCTCCGAGGGGAGCCCTTAACCCCGGCGGACCGATGCTTCGCGGGGCACCGTCCGGTTCGCAACGCCCAGCGGCGTAGACGAACTGGCGACGCTTGAAAGTTCTCTCAGGGTCCAGGTTCCTCCCTTGCCTGGCCCTGAGACAGTAACCAAGGATTCGATTCTTCTAGTGGTCTTTAGCCATATTTATTAACTTCTAGTGGCGCAATTTTGCTTTACGTCATCGAGAAGTAATTAAGAACTCACTTGCTTACTGGGGAGTTCTTGCTAAGTTGCCCCCAAGAGGAGAATCCGCACAAGGTGGATTCTTCAGGGGGAAAGCAGGATTAAAGATGTCAAGCACGTTCGATCGTCGATCGTTCCTTACCCATTCAGCAGCCACCATTGGTGGCGTCGCGATGGCCGGTACCGTCGTTGACGGTTTACTTGAATCGGTGGCGGGGGCTACGGTCGGTATTAACAGGGCCAAACCAAAGCTGGGTGGCTCAATCACGGTGGGACTTATTTCCGACGTGCCGAATTATCACATCTTCAATGGTGCTCAAGGGCAGATGGACGTCTCGGCCTTTTGCGTCGCGAACGCCGTCTTTGACCCGCTGTTTGTTATGGCCGCCAACGGTGAGTCGTGGCTTCCCATGCTGGCACTCTCGGCGACGCCGAACTCTGACTACACGGCTTGGACGATTCCGCTGCGCCAGGGTGTCACGTTCCACAATGGTGACCCTTTCAACGCCCAAGTGGTGGTCGAGAACTATCAGGCCGCCGCGTTGGACCCAACCGTGGGACTGGCGATCCGTCCGATCATCGCTTCGGTGGTGGCGACCAGCGCCTACGAGGTTGTCTACAACATGGTGGTTCCCTACTCGACCTACCCGACCAACCTCGCTGAACAGCAGATTGCCTACATGGCTCACCCGTCCTCGTTCTCACCAACCAATACCGGCAACCCGATTGGCACTGGACCGTTCGAGTTTGTGTCCTGGCAGGTGGGCGTTCAGTCCAAATGGAAGAAGAACGGGAAATACTGGCGCAAGGACGGCGCTGGGCGCAGGTTGCCCTACCTCGAGAACGTCACCTTCAAGACGATTCCCGACCCCTCCACGCGCAACGCCGCGCTGCTCTCGGGCGGGCTCGATTTGATCATCCAACAGGACTCTTCGAGCATCGCCGAACTCGACAAGACGAAGAGTCTCAACATGATCACCGACCTCGACGAGAAGCGCAACCCCTCGGTGAACTGTCTGATCATGAATACGAGTGGCACGCTGAACCAATACTTCCTTTGGGCTGGCGAATTCGCGGCACAACTTGGCGTGCTCGGTGTCCTCGACTTCCTGTATGGTCTCGAGTACTTCGCGGGTGTGCTCAAGACGGGCGCCACGTCGGCTCAGGCGCTCGCGGCGACGAATACGTGGCTGCAGGGTACGACCACCGTGGGCGGAATTACCGCACCCGGCCTTACGTCGGCTCAGGCAACCACCGTGACGTCATACATAGCGACAGGAAACGCCACGGCGGCGAGTCCCGCGCCAAGTGAGATCCAGTTGGCGGACTACGCGGGGACGACGGGCGCGGTCAACCCGTCGACTGGCAAGTGGGACACCACGATGACGCCGGTGGTTAATGACGTCACTATCCGCAAGGCCTGTGCCATGGCGATCAACCGCAACACGTACTTCAAGGCCATCGACTCAAGCGTGGGAGCCGTCGCGGATGGCATTTTCCGCAAGGATTCGCGCTTTTACAGGAATCCGGGCTACCCCGCCTACAACCCGAGTGCCGCCAAGGCCCTCGTGGACGCCTACAAGTCAGCGAACAAGGTCTCTAAGGTCAGCTTCGTCATTGACATTGTCGCCGGCAACGCTTCAGACTTGAAGGAATTCCAATTCCTTCAGTCCCAGCTGGCGGCGGTGGGAATAACGGTGACGGCCCGTGAGGCGGTGCAGAGCGCGGGAATCACCAATGTCATCTACGGTGAGTACGACTGTGCGGTCTGGAATCAGTTCGGTGCCGTCGACCCGGCGCTCAACTATGTATGGTTCCTCTCCCAGCCGGCGGGCACGGCCGCCACGGCGGGCGGTTTGAGCATGCCGGCGTTGCCGACGGGTACGTTCGTGGCGGGCGCAGTCAACTTCGCTCACCTGGGCGACCCGAAGATTGAGGGATCGATGCTCGCCGCCTTGGCGGCACCGGCGAATTCGGCGGCGCAGATCAACAACTGGGCGGCGGTGAACGCACAGTTCGCCAAGGACATCCCCTATTTGTTCCTCGACATCATCGTGACGGCGTACGCCGCGGCGAAGAATGTCCAGAACTTTGCGGTGAGCACCGCGGCCGATGGCGTTACGCGGGCCCTCGCCATTGGCGGGTCGTTCGGTTCGTTGCGATGGGACCAGATCTGGGTTTCCTAGTTTCCTTCTAGAGGCGGTTCGACGAGGGGCGGCACTTAGGTGCCGTCCCTCGTCGCGTCAGGTCGTACCTTCGCTGACGTGACCAGCGACGTGGCGCCACCACCACAGCGTCGTCAAGGCTAAGAGCACCGCCACGATCGCGACGATTGTGAAGGGAAGCGCGGCGTTGATCGAGAAGAGGAAGCCTGAAACGCCCGCCGCCGCGGCGAGCGAGGCGGTGTTAGACGTTGCGTAAAGGCCCTGGCGCCGACTGAGCTCACGGTTGACCGCACCCTGGCTCATCAAGGAAGAGATCGCCGGCAGCGACAACGACGCCCCGACTGATTCGAGGGAACCGAGGAAGAGAATGGCCACGTTGTTGTGGATGTGGGGGTAGAGCGAGAGGAAGATCGCACCATTGATGACGCCGGCGAGGGCGATGTAACGCCGGTTGCCGTGGTCGGCGAGCCAACCGCCGACGCGGCTGAGCGCCACCCAGGGAATCGCGAACATCGTCCAACTCAGTCGAATCTCGAGGCTCGTAGCGTGGTGCGAGTGCATCAACAAGCTCCAGCACGCCTCGTAGACCCCCACGCAGAGTCCACCCGCGCTCGTGGCGAACAAGGCGCCGATGAGTTGCGGGTTCCATTGCAGTTTGGGTAGGGGACTACGGTCGTGGGCGGCGTCACCCACGTTGGTGCGAAAGGCCACGAACGCTGCGGCCAGGCTGACGACCCCGGTGGCGAAGAAGGCCCACCCCAGGTCGTGCACCGACGCGACGACGCCCACGACGGGTCCGAGCGCCATGCCGAATAGCTGCGCGGCGAAGATCCTCGATATCGCGCCTCCGCGCTTCTCTTCGGCGAACAGCGCCGCGACCGCCGACATCGACGCCACCTCGATCGCACCGGCCGATGCGCCCTGGACGACGCGAGTGAGAATGAACCAAGGTGCCGCGACGGGCAGTAAGTAGGTCATCGACGCGAAGCCGTAAGCAATGAGACTGACGATGAGCACCGGTCGACGTCCGAATCTGTCGGCGAGATGCCCGAGGAAGTACTGGGTGACGACACCCGCGACGAAGAACGAGGCCATGATGATTCCGATGACGCTTGGCGTGCCGCCGCGGTGCTCGAGGAAAAGCGGAAGTAGAGGTAGTCCGAGCGTCGAACCCATCCACTGGATGCCCACGATGATGGTGAGGCGGCGAAGTGTCTGGTCGGGGGTCGAAACGGGCACGGCGACCACGCTAGTGGTCGCTTGTTCGCTCCGTTAAAGGGTCCCGCACTCGAAGAGGATCAGTACGCCGAGCCCGAGGTAGACCCAGGGTATGAGATTTCTTCCGAATCTTTCGCCGAAGGCCACGACGCGTGGGTGCCCGGCGATTGCCTGAGCGCCCGCGATGAACAGCACCTCCCACAGCGCGAAGACGACGATGATAAGGACCTCGTGCAACGATCCATTCGCACGTAGCAACGGAATCCAGACCGCAATGTTGTCACCACCGAGAGCGAGACAGAGGGTGAACGTGGTGATCGCACCGCGGCGGAACTGTTCGTTCGCTGGTTGAAGACGCTGGCGCCAGGCGTGCGTCGCGAGCGCGAAGGGCGCAACGCAGAGAAGTCCCACCCAGCGAAGTGGTAGCGCCGTCAACAGGGTCCCCACGCCCGCCGCGATCAGTAACAAGGTGGCGACGCCCCACGCGTGGGCGATGCTCACGCGCTGGAAACGGGTGCGCTCGGTGAGTGAGAGTTGAGCGGCGAAGGCGAAGAAGTTGTCGAACATCGTTCCCACGAACGCCAGCGACCCCACCACCACGACGCCCAGAACAGTGTGCACTCGCCTGACATTACCTGGCGGTAGGAAATGACGAAATGCGCGCCTAGTAGGCTCGCGTTCGATGATTCGCCACGTCCCTGCTCCGACGTCTGATCAACTCGAAGCCGCTCGCCGAGTTGTCGCCGATCACTTGGTGCCCACTCCTACGGTGACCATCTCGTTGCGAGGTCGTCCTGTTTTGGCGAAGCTCGAATGCCTGCAGGTCACGGGAGCGTTCAAGATCAGAGGAGCGTTGAGCGCCGTCGACGCGGCGCACCGCGAGGATCCTCAGGGTGCGGTGATAACTTCCTCGGCGGGCAATCACGGTCTGGGCATTGCCCACGCGGCTTCGATCCTGGGCGTGCCGGCGACGGTGGTGGTACCCGCGAACGCGTCGCGCGCGAAAGTGAAGAAACTGAGCGGCTATGACATCGAGCTCATCCAATTTGGTTCGTCGTACGACGACGCCCAACGCCACGCCCTCGAACTGGCCGACCAGCGTTCGATCCGCTATATCTCGCCCTTCAATGACACGAACGTCATTGCTGGTCAGGCGACTGTTTTTGACGAGATGCTCCTTCAAGCACCCGAGCTCGAACACGTCGTGGTACCGGTGGGCGGCGGCGGACTCATCTCGGGTGTCCTGTTGTCGCGAGAAGGAAACGGTCGATGCGACGTCAAGGTCACGGGGACTCAGCCAGTGGAGAGTTCGGCGATGTACCACGTGCTGCACGGAAAAAGGATGTCCGAGGTCGTTCACCACCCCACGATCGCCGACGGATTGGCGGGTGGGGGCGACGAAGGCGCGATCACCAACGAGTTGATTGCGCATCACGAGGTGCCCCTCGTGCTCGTCGAAGAGATCGAGATTCGGCGCGCCGTTCGCGAAGCGGCCGAAGTGAACGGGCTCGTGTTCGAAGGTTCCGCGGCGACGCCCTACGCGACGATCACACTGAATTTGATGAACGACACGACCTCACGGATCGGTTTCATCGCCAGTGGGCGCAACATATCGCACGAGCTCTTCATTGAACTGCTCAATGAGCCGCTCGGCTAGGCAGTTTGGGTGCCGCACGCCGGACGGTAGGGTTGATGAATGGCAGCACCGAAAAAAGCGTGGTTCACCCTTCTCGGTGTCGTCGCCACTGCTTTGACCATTCTCGGGCTCGTCCTCGCGGCGACCGACCCAAATCCGTCGGGCATCGCCAAGGACCCGCTCGCGCTCAATGGTTACCCTCCCAAGACCGCGCAATTGGCGCTCACGGTCACGACCGGCGATGGGATCTCGATACACGCGAACGTTGACGTGGACTTCATCACCAACAAGATCGAGGCGACCTTCGTCGTGCCCTTGGTGCTGGCGGGAATTTCCGTCGACGTACGCCTCATCGGTGGCGAGATCTACGCGAGTACGCCCAATTTCACGGCAACCGTGGGTAAGCCCTGGATCGCTCTGAGGGACAGTTTGCCCGAGCTCTACAACTACTCGCTAGAAATGGTGAAACCCGACATCGCGCTGATCTCCGGTTTTCCCTCTGACGTGGTCACGAAGAATGGTTACTTCGTGACCCATGACTTTCGACGCGACAATGTTGCCGTAACCCAACTTGGCGCCTCGTCGTCAACCCTGCCCAAGGTCGGATCCCTCGATTGGAGCATCACGACCGGCAAGCAGGGCGAGGTCACCGCGAGCACCCTGAGCGTCGCCGAGCGCCACCAGCACACCACGCTGAGCGTGACCGTGCTTTCGTACAACCAACCCATGCACATCTTCGCGCCATCACCAGCGCAGGTGAAGATCGAAAGTTCGAGTTACCTCACGGGGTTGCTTGGGAAAGGGATGTTCTCGGTGTTGATTCCAGCGAACCTATCCCATCTCGGCAGCACGAATCTCAGCTGACCATGAGCGATACAGTCCAGCCCGAGCCGCGATGGCCCGCGTCGCTCGCTTTGCTCGTGTGCGTTGGTCTCTACATCGCCCTGCCCGATCGATTAGTGGTGGGTCCGCGCTGGCTCGTGCCGGTCCTGGTGGCACTCCCGCTGGTTCCCTTGTCGGCGAGGAAGCACCGTCGTCCAAACGACGCGACATGGGTCCGAATGGTCACGCTCGGTTTGATCGGACTGGTCACACTGGCGAACATCGCTTCAGTGGCGTTACTCGTGCATCATTTGTTGAACGCCAACGTTACCCAAGGTCGCGATCTCATCTACTCCGCCGTTTCGGTGTGGCTCACCAACGTGATTGTCTACGGGCTGTGGTTCTGGGAGATCGACCGCGGAGGACCTCACCGGCGCGCGGGCGTCGAGACGTTACTGCCCGACATCCAGTTTCCGCAGATGGAGAATCCGTCACTTGCGCCCAAGGACTGGCGGCCCCGCTTCTTTGATTATCTCTTCACGTCTTTCGCCAACGGCACGAGTTTCGCCCCCGCCGATGCAATGCCCCTGACGGCAAAGGCGAAGACCTTGTTCGCGACCGAGTCGATCGTGTCGCTGGTCACGATTGCCGTGGTGGCGGCGCGCGCCGTCAACATCTTGCGTTGATCACTCGCCTAATAGGCGACGCAACATCTCACTCGCGCGTGACTCGTGACCAGTGTGTTCGACGCGGTCAGCGCGCGCCGCGAACACTCTTCCCGCGTTGATGCCCATCCAGCGGACGGGTTCGAACTCCCACTTGGGCGACACGTGGTGAACGAACGGCAATCTCGTGTGGTCGGTAACGATCTCGGGTGCAGTGACCAGGTCGGCGAGGGCGACTGCGCAGACCCGACTCAGGACCACGCCGTCGCCGGTGTACCCGCCCGCGGATGCAAGTCCCGTCTCGCGATCGAACACGACGGAGGGCTCGCGGTCGCGAGGCAGGGCCAGTGGTCCTCCCCAGCGGTGCGTGATGGACCCGCTGAAAGTGGGGAACAGTTCGCGAAGCGTGTGCTCGAGGGCGTAGAAGGTCTTGGGGTCGTCGTCGAAGTGTTCTTCGACGCTCGAACCGAAGTGGTAGGGCGCCCCGCGACCGCCGAAGGCGATGCGGTCGTCAGCCGTACGCTGACCGTAGATGATGCTGTGTCGGTCGTCGGCGAAGGTCGGGTACTGCCCGAAGCCGGCGCCACGCCAAAACTCGCTCGACTGGGGCTCGGTAGCGATCATGAGTGAATAGAGCGGTGCGATGCTGCGACGTTCACCCGGCAGCGTCGCCGTGAATCCCTCGGTGGCGCGTATGACGACGTCGGCCACGACGGACCCGCCCACGCTCACGACGCGAGGGCGTTGAGTCTTCGAGCCGGGAAGGATCCTCGTCACCGCGGTCTCCTCGTAGATCAATACCCCCAGAGACTCAACCACGTCGCTCAGTCCCCGAGCGAGACGCGCCGGGTTGAGGCGCGCGCAGTGCGGGGTGAAAGTGGCCCCCAACGCGCCCGCGACGTAGCCGTACTCGTAGAGTTCGTGTTCGTCCAACCAACGAAGGTCCGTCTCGTTAAGACCCCGTTCTCGCGCACCGTCGACTTCGTGGCGTAGACGAGCCTCCTGGACCGGGTTTCTCGCGAACGTGAGCGAACCGCCCTTGATGAAGTGAGCGTCAATACGATCAGCGCGAATGCTTTCGCCGAGTTCGCCTACGGCGTGGCGCAACAGCGTGCGTTGGTGCGCGAAGGCTTGGGGCCCGTAGCGGGCGAGGACCGCTTCGTCGCCCAGCGGAAACAGAGCGGACGCCCAACCGCCGTTGCGTCCCGAGGCGCCAAAACCGCACACAGATTTCTCGAGCACCGCGATTCGAAGTTCTGGGTCGCGCCGTTTCAGCTCGCGCGCCGTCCACAATCCCGTATAACCTCCACCGACGACCGCGACGTCAACGTCGAGGTCGCTGGCGAGTGATGCTCGTGCCTCGACGCGCTCGTCGAGAGTTGACCACCACAGCGATTGCGGCGGTCGCATGATCAGACGAACTTGGTAGCTCCGGCGAAGACTTCGCGCAGAATACCGACCATGAGGTCAATGTCCTCGCGCGTCGAGATCAGCGGAGGAGCCAACTGCACGACGGGATCGCCGCGGTCGTCCGAACGGCAGATGAGACCACGCCGGAACATCTCGGGCGAGACGTACCCGCGAAGCAGGCGTTCGGCGTCCTGGCCCGCCCACGTCTCCTTGGTCTCCTGGTCCTTCACGAGCTCCACGCCCCAGAAGTACCCGGTGCCGCGCACGTCGCCCACGATGGGCAAATCCTTCAGGTCGAGCAGTTGGTCGCGGAAGTAGTCCTGGTTCGCCAGTACGTTCTCGAGGACTTTCTCGTCCTCGATGATTTTGATGCTCGCGAGCGCCACGGCGCACGAAACGGGGTGGCCCGACCAGGTGAAGCCGTGCACAAACGAACTGTCATCGTGCTGGAACGGTTCGGCGATGCGGTCCGAGACGATCATGGCGCCCAGCGGGGCGTAGCCCGCGGTGATGCCCTTCGCGCAAGTGATGATGTCGGGCACGAAGTCATACTTTTGAGCACCGAACCAGGTGCCGAGGCGACCGAAGGCGCAGATTACGTCATCGCACACCAACACGACGCCGTAACGATCGCAGATCGAGCGCACCTCTTGCCAGTAACCGGGCGGAGGGGTGAAGCATCCACCCGCGTTCTGCACGGACTCAAGGAAGACCGCCGCGACGGTGTCGGGACCTTCGCGCAATATCGCCTCTTCGATCTGACGGGCCGACCACAGACCAAAGGCTTCGAAGTCGTCGGGATACTTCTCGGCGCGATAGAAGTTCACGGCGGGAACCTTCACCGCACCGGGGACCAGGGGCTCAAATGGCGTGCGATAGCTCTCGAGAGACGTGATCGTCAGAGCGCCCAGCGTGGTGCCGTGGTAGGCGATGTCGCGGCTGATGACCTTGTAGCGATCGGTGTCGCCTCGCATCTTGTGGTACTGGCGGGCTAACTTCCACGCGCTCTCATTCGCCTCGGCTCCACCCGTGGTGAAGAAGACGCGATTGAGATCGCCCGGAGCGAGACTCGCGATCTTTTCGGCGAGGTCGATCGCCTTGGGGTGCGCGTAGGTCCACAGTGGGAAGAACGCCATCGTGCTCATCTGCTCCGCGGCCGCCTCGGCGATTTCACGTCGCCCGTGACCGAGCATGTTGTTGAAGAGCCCTGAGATACCGTCGAAGTATTCGGTCCCGTTGGCGTCGTAGACGCGCGTACCCTTGCCGCGCACGATGATCGGTATCTCATTGTTCTCGGTGTACGCGCCCATGCGTGACATCTGGAGCCACAGATGACGACGGGCCCGTTCCGAGTAACTATGGCTCGCGTTCTCGCCGTGGCTCATCGCGATGCCGTCGGTATAGATTTCGTCAATCGTCACTTGGTCCCCCATGCGTAGGTCTGCTTTGAAAGCTTCAAATACAGAAATGTCTCAACTTCGGTGACCCCCGGGATGCTCCGTATGGAGTCATTCAGAAGATGCACCAAGGCGTTGTCGTCCTCGGCAATCAATTCGGCGATGATGTCGAAGCTTCCGGCGGTCATGACCACGTAGTTGGCCTCTTCTATCGCCGCGACCTTGTCGGCCACGAGCCGGACATCGCCGTGCACGCGGATGCCTATCAACGCTTCGCGGCCGTACCCCAGCTGGAGCGGGTCGGTGATCGCCACAATCTGCATGACGCCCGAGTCGCGCAGACGCTGGACCCGCCGCCGCACACCGGCTTCGGAGAGTCCGACGTCCTCTGCAATGGCACCGTAGGGCTTTCGCCCGTCGCGCTGGAGATGGGCGATTATTTGTCGGTCCAGGGCGTCAATGCCGTTTGGGGCCGAGAGCAACTCAAAGTTCGACCGTTCTGCGCTTCTGCTGCTCTTTGGTTGTGGTTTCGTGCCTGGCATTGGTCGCTCCCGTCCCGGATGCCAAAGGCCTCGGGGCTGCGGATAAAGACAGTATAGGGGCAAAGCACGACTAATAGAGGCGTGAATTGTTAAATCTGCGCTCTTTTTCTTATTATTGGTTTGCGAAACGCATGAAAACTCTGGCAGAGTGGCTGAGAGCGCGTGCGTAAGTTCGCCGTGCTCTGGAGGGTGTGTATGCGTCGATTGTCCAATTTCATCGGCGGCGAGTCGGTTGCTCCCAAGAGTGGCAAGTACGTCGAACTGATCAATCCCGGTACCGGTCAACCGCTGGCCGAGATGCCCATTTCCACCGAGGAGGACGTGGATCATGCGGTGCAAGTCGCCGCTCTGGCGTTCAAATCCTGGCGGCGTACGACCCCTTCGCAGCGGAGTCTGGCGTTGCTCAAGGTCGCCGACATCCTCGAAAGTCACGCCGAGGAACTCGTGGCGGTCGAAGCGGAGAACTGCGGAAAGATCATCTCGGTCACGATGAGCGAGGAGATCCCTCCGATGATCGATCAGATTCGTTTCTTCGCCGGCGCCGCTCGTCTCTTGGAGGGGCGCGGAGCGTCTGAGTACATGGACGGCATGACGAGCTACGTGCGCCGCGAGCCGATCGGCGTATGCGGTGCGGTGACCCCATGGAACTATCCCATGATGATGGCGGTATGGAAGTGGGCTCCCGCGATCGCCGCGGGCAACACGATGGTCTTGAAGCCGGGAGATTCCACACCGTCCTCGACCTTGCTGATGGCTCAACTGATGAGTGAAGTCCTTCCCGCCGGTGTGTTCAACGTCATCTGCGGTGACCGTGACACGGGACGGCTACTGGTCGAGCATCAGGTGCCCGCAATGGTTTCGGTCACGGGTTCAGTACGAGCCGGCATGGAGGTCGCCGCGACGGCGTCAAAGACGCTTAAGCGTGTGCACCTCGAACTCGGCGGCAAGGCGCCGGTCGTGGTGTTCGATGACGTCGACGTCGCCGCCGCCGCCGAGGCGATTGCGATCGCCGGGTACTTCAACGCCGGACAGGACTGTACCGCCGCGACTCGAGTGTTGGCCGGTCCTGGGGTCTACGGTGACTTCGTCGACGCGTTAGCCGAACAAGCGCGTAACACCGTCATCGGGCTGCCGGACAACGACGACGCCCTCTTTGGTCCGGTGAACAACGTGAACCAGTTCGAACGCGTGACCGGAATCCTCGATCGAAAGCCCGGCCACGCCTCAGTGGCGGCGGGAGGAGAGCGGGTGGGCGACACCGGCTACTTCATCGCGCCCACCGTGGTCGCGGACCTGTACCAAGAGGACGAAATGATCCAGAGCGAGATCTTCGGACCGGTGATCACCGTCCAGAAGTTCAGCGACGAAGCCGAGGCGCTCGAATGGGCCAACGGGGTCGAGTACGGGCTGGCGTCATCGGTGTGGACCAACGATCACGGCCGCGCGATGCGTTTCACTCGTGACCTTGATTTTGGCTGCGTGTGGGTGAACACCCATATTCCAATGGTGGCCGAGATGCCTCACGGCGGGTTCAAGCGTTCGGGATACGGTAAGGACCTTTCGGTGTACGGATTCGAGGACTACACGCGCATAAAGCACGTCATGCACAACATCGAGTTTTGAGCGAGTTCGCCGATCGCGGGCCCACGAAGCACTCAAGTTCCAGAACAACCAATTGAAAGGATGATCGTCCATGATCATCGGAGTACCGAAGGAAATTAAGAAGGACGAGAACCGGGTCTCCTTGACCCCGGCGGGCGCGAGAGAGCTCTCGGGCGCGGGGCACAAGGTTTTGGTAGAGCGCGGTGCGGGTGTCGGTTCGTCCATTGGTGACGCTGACTACGTCGCTAACGGAGCAACCATTGTCGAGAACGCCGACGATGTGTGGAGCGACAGTGAGCTCGTCTTGAAGGTGAAAGAACCGGTCGGCGAGGAGTATCACCGCCTTTCGGCTCGAAAGAACCAGGTGCTCTTCACTTACCTGCACCTGGCCGCGTCGCGGGAATGCACCGACGCGTTGGTGAAAGCCAAGAACGTGGCGATCGCGTACGAAACAGTACGCCTGCGCGACAACTCCCTGCCGCTGTTGACGCCAATGAGTGAGGTGGCTGGACGCATGGCCCCGCTGATGGGGGCGCATCACCTGATGCGTCCGGGCGGAGGACGCGGCACCCTGATTGGGGGAGTGCCCGGGGTGATTCCCGCGAACGTGGTCGTGATCGGCGCTGGTGTGGCGGGGCTCGCCGCCGCGTCGATGGCTGTGGGTCTGCACGCGCACGTGAAGGTGCTCGACCGGAACTTAGAACGTCTGCGTCAAGTCGACATCCACTTTGACGGACGCGTCCAGACCATCGCCTCTTCGACCCTCACTCTCGAAGAAGCCTGCCTCGACGCGGACATTGTGATTGGTGCCGTGCTCATCGTCGGCGCTCGGGCGCCCAAATTGGTGTCCAATGAATTGGTCCAGCGCATGCGTCCCGGCTCGGTGCTCGTGGACATCTCGGTGGATCAGGGAGGTTGCTTTGAGGACACGCGTCCGACCACGCACTCAGAGCCCACCTTCAAGGTGCACGAATCAATCTTCTACTGCGTGGCGAACATGCCAGGCGCCGTGCCGCACACGTCGACACACGCCCTGGCGAACGCGACGTTGCCCTACACACTTGAGCTGGCACGGCACGGATGGCGCGAGGCAGTGATAGCCGACGACGCGTTGGCCGAGGGCGTCAACGTCGTCGATGGTTCGGTGACCTACGGACCCGTCGCTGAGTCACTGGGCGTGCCGTACACCGCTCTTCGATCTTTTCTTTAAGTATTGACTTAGTCGAAACGTTCCCGCGGTGCGCGGTGATGTGACAAGAAGCGCTTAACGTCGGTTCGTGGCGCAAGGGGAACAATGTCCAGTGATGCGGTGAATAACGTCGTGCACGCCGAAGTGCCCGACCCGCGTCGCTGGTTCGCGCTCGTGGTGATCGCCATCGCACAGTTGATGGTCGTGCTGGACGCGTCAATCGTCAATATCGCATTGCCCCACGCGTCGCTGCCGCGCGTTCTGGGCGGTCTCGCAATCGCTCCGAAGAACTACCAGTGGGCGATCACCGCGTACACGCTGACCTTCGGCGGATTCTTGTTGCTCGGTGGTCGAGTCGGTGACTACATGGGTCGAAAAAAGGCATTCCTCATTGGTCTGGCTGGTTTCGCGGGTGCTTCGCTCTTGGGTGGGTTCTCGGTCGATCAACAGATGCTCTTTGGCGCGCGTGCGTTACAAGGCGTCTTTGGCGCGTTGCTCGCCCCCGCAGCGCTGTCGTTGATCTCAATCACGTTCACTGATTCCAAAGAACGCGCGAAGGCCTTCGGCGTGTACGGAGCACTTTCGGGAGTCGGGGCGGCGATCGGACTCATCGCGGGAGGTTTGTTGACCCAGTACCTCTCGTGGCGCTGGTGTCTTTTCGTCAACACGCCCATGGCGATCCTCGCACTCTCGCTCGCGATTCCCAACGTGCACGAATCCAAAGTGGAGGGTCACCCGCACTACGACGTGCCAGGCGCACTCAGCGCGACGCTCGGGATGGTGAGCATTGTCTTTGGTGTCTCGCAGGCCTCGACGTACGGCTGGGGATCGCTCAGTGCGTGGCCCTACATCGCCGTTGGCGTCGCATTGCTCTTCGTGTTCTTCCAGATTGAGTCGAAAGTGAAGTCACCGCTGTTGCCGCTGCGACTGCTGACCGAGCGAGTAAGGGCGGGTTCGTATCTCTCTCAGATCTTCGTGGGCCTGGGACTCTTCGGCATGTTCTTGTTCTTGACCTTTTACTTCCAGGATGTGCACCAATACTCGGCAGTGAAGGCGGGTCTGTCCTACATGCCCTTCTCGGTGGGCATCATTCTTGGCGCCATGGTGACGAGCGAGATCCTGCCGAAGTTCGGTCCTCGTCTCATCGCCACGGTGGGAAGTCTCATGGGCGCGCTCGGTCTCTTGCTCTTGTCGTTCCTTGCTCCTTACAGCAACTACGTAACCAGGGTGATGCCCGCGATGATCGTCGGCAGTCTCGGTCTGGGCGCCACCTTCGTCGCGGTTGCTTCGACCGCGCTGTTCAACGTGCGACCAGAGGACGCGGGCGCCGCGTCAGCGGTGCTCAATACCGCCCAGCAGATCGGTGGATCCTTCGGCACTGCGATTCAAAACACTATCTACGTCACCAGTTCAACGTCGTTCGTCATCGCGGCGCTGCGACCTGGACTCACGAGGTCGGCGGTCGCGGCGCTCAAGATTGCGGGCGCGGTGCACGGCTATGACCTCGCATTCCGATTTGGAGCGTTGATGACCTTTCTCGCCGCCGCGAGCTTTTACCTGTTCGTGAACATCGACCGGCATCACCTAGGTAAGCACGACGAAGTCGCCGTCAGTCCCTAACTCTTCAGGTAGGGACAATGTCGACAGCCGCTCTCGCAACAGGTTCCGCGCGCGAGGTGTGTGCCCACGGTCAAAACTGTCAGTCCCGTTGATGGATCACGGTAGGTCGCTTCTCCCGACGCGACAGCATTCTCGTGCGCCGCGATGATGGCGTCGTAGTCCGGCCGCGAAGGATCGCAGCGCGAGACATGCGGACGAGGGACGGTGGACATGGACCGGTGACTACTCGCGGATCGAGACGATGACCTTACCGAACTTGCCCGGTTTGGCGAAGAAGTTGTAAGCACGGTTGATGTCTTCGAAATTGAAGCGTCCTGCGCTCGGCACGTGCAGCCGGCCCTCGCTCCAAAGCGGGACCAGTGTCTCATTGACGCGCGCGATGACCGCGGCCTTCTCTGCTCGCGAACGCGATCGCAATGTCGAACCCGTGAGCACGGTTCTCTTGACCATGACGTTCAACAGATCGATTTCGACCTTGGAACCGCCCCCAACCCCGATGACGACGACGCGCGCGAAGGGGGCGAGGCAGTGTTGCGCTTTTTCGAGGTTCGTCGCACCGAGCAGTTCGAGCACGACGTCCACGGCTTGGAGACTTGCGACGTCCTCGCCCAGGACGGCCTCATCGGCGCCCAGCTCACGCAATTTTTGGTGGTGTTCTTTGGTGCGGGTGACCGCGATGACGTGAGCGCCAAGTACGTGGGCGATCTGGACGGCGGCGGTTCCGACACCTCCGGCGGCGCCACTGATGAGCACACGCTCACCTGGCTTGATGTTGGCTTGGAGGACGAGAGCGTCAAAGGCTGTCGTGAAGGCTTCGGCGAATCCCCCCGCTTGCTCCCAGGTCACGTGGTCGGGAATGAATATGAGGTGCTCGTACGGCACCGCACACAAGGTCGCTTGGGCTCCGCCGCCCACGAGCGCACACACCCTTCTACCGAGGAGCGGTTCGTCCACGTCACGACCGACCGAGCTCACGACACCCGCGAGTTCCATACCGGGCACGTCCTCGGGCCAGCCCGCGGGGGCGGGATAGAGGCCACGTCGTTGCATGAGGTCCGCTGCGTTAATGCCAAACGAATGCACCGTCACGACCACACCGGTGGGTCCCGGTTTGGGATTGGGGCGATCGAACATTTCAAGGTTTTCACCGTTGATCACCACACAGAGCATGTCGCTCAGCCTACGGGTGCCAACGTTGGGGGAATCACCAATAGTCTCGAGCCATGACTATCTATGACATTCCCCTACACACCCTGGGTGGCGAAGAGAGTTCCCTCGCCCCCTTTACCGGTAAGTCCGTCTTGGTCGTGAACGTC
>Ga0182016_10002018_pt1 | contig 24233 bp, 26 predicted proteins | sample 712S2MmetaG_FD_120491 | JGI IMG/M metagenome (GOLD analysis project Ga0182016, IMG submission 120491) | Permafrost microbial communities from Stordalen Mire, Sweden - 712S2M metaG | ecosystem: Environmental > Terrestrial > Soil > Wetlands > Permafrost | place: Sweden: Stordalen | collected... | reverse complement strand
ATTTCTTGATATTGTTAAATATTGTTAAATATTGTTAAATATTGTTAAATATTGTTAAATATTGTTAAATATTGTTAAATATTGTTAAATATTGTTAAATATTGTTAAATATTGTTAAATATTGTTAAAGAAATCAATCAATGTTTTGTATGTTATTATTATTATTTTTAGCCATTCTGTTTAATGCTGCATCAACTATTTCACTTGAATAACCCCTTTCTTTTAATAATTCTATCGCAATATGTTGATCACTAACACCATTTTCTGCTTTGTATGTAAATTTGTATTGTCCTTTATCATTCTTCTGACCACTAAATTTTATGTAATTTGCATCTGTAATATCACCCTTACAAATTTCTCCAAAATGAGTGGAGATAACATTTATACTGTTCATATCAGATGATAAATACTTACATATTGCGTATGAAGATGCCATACCCTCTTGAGGATTTGTTCCTGTAAATAATTCATCAATTATGGAAAAAGCAAATTCATTATTATTATTATTATTATTATTATTATTGTTATTATTATTATTCATGGAGGATAAAAAATTATAGTACCCATACATTCTATTTAATTCTGCCTCAAACAACGATTCGCGACCAATAACATCCGGAACATTTAAGTAAGTAAATAAATGTTTAAATGGAGTGAAAATAATTTGTTCACAGCATGAAATTCCCAATGTTTGTGAGAAAAATACTGACAAAAATATAGATCTCATATAGGTTGATTTACCAGCTTTATTAGGTCCCGTTATTACTGTTAAACTTTGTTCTAAAGGACTAAAATCATTTTTAACATTATCTTTGTAAGAAATCTGGGGATTCCATAGATTTTCGATATGAAGAATCGGTTTTGATCCGTTTTTGACAAAATACGGTAACGAATAATTTTCATCTAATAAATCAGATATAGATATATATGCATCTATTTTACCTACATATTTCATCAGCTCCGTAAAATCAGATTCGTAGTTTTTTTTATTATATTGAACCATAATACTTTCACCTAAATATTTATTCATTGTCTCTTTGTCTTCTCCGAATATTTCTTTGAGATTTTTAATTTTGATATCAATATCATCAGATGAATTTTTAGTAATATTGTTCTGCAAGTTTTTTATTTTTTCACATAATATTATGATATCACCCATAGTTTTATACGATACTTTGTATTCTTCACACCTATAATAATGAGATATTCCCCCGTAAAACATGTTGTAATAGGAAGTCATAACATAAAGAACATAAAAAATTGCTAAAAAATGTGATGATATATATAAAATATTTTCATATGATTTTGAAATAACATACGATGCTAACCATTCCATTGTACTCACATAACTCATATATATTGACTGTAAATAATCATAAAAAGATACATAGAAACCAGTCCATCTGAAATATATATATATTAGAGTGTATATAGATAACATGAGAAATACCATTGAATATCTAACTTTATGTATAATATCTAACATCAACCCATTATTCATCATATCAAATGGTAAATACATATCATTATCGCCCCACCAAAACCAATTATTTACTAATTCTTCATATTCTTTTATTTTTAATAATATTTTTTTAATTTTATTAGTTGTTTTTTTATTTTTGTGAAAATTACTGATTGTTTTCTGTCTCAGAGCAAGTTCTTCATAGTTGTGGGATGGAGACATTAGCAAACTTTTTAACTGATCTGTTCCGGTTTTCGTTGTACATTTATTAATATGAGGGAATATATCACCGAATAGGTTGAGATCTTTTACTATGTTTGTTATATTTGGAGAAGCAAAATTTCCATCAATATCAAAATGCAATGGATTACCTAATACGTCTGTTACTTCCATTATTATTTAATTATTTAATTATTTAATTATTTAATTATTTAATTATTTAGCTATATGATATAATGTATAAAATTAATGTCGCGGTAAAGACGTAGGATAAAACAAATCAACTATATTATATTTAGTTAGTGGAATTGAACATGCTGCAGCAAATATGTGACCACCGCCTCCAAACATTTTTGTAATTTTTCCAACATCAACTGAATTACTTCTGAACGATAAAATATATTCTTTTTTATCCATATGCAATGTCCACATTATACAGAAATCACAATCAACATCAGTAATAATTTTTTTACCTAATAAACTACCAGATGGACAACCGGATCCGTTTATAACAGCAACTTTGTATTGACCGGGTTTCGTAAAGTTATCAGGAAAATCTTTGTATATTCGTTCGCTGGGAAACAATTCTAATGTATATCTTTTTGAATTATAATCCAATAAATAATTTTCATATTTCATGTATATTGTACCTTTTCTGATTAGTTTTTTTATTTCACTCGTATCAAATAATTTATCCCATGATCGCAATGTTTCATAGTTAGGAATAAGATCATAGTGAACATTAAGAGCAGTAATAAACGGCATCGTGTTCTTGTATTTCCATTCCCCAATATCATTATCCTTGATATAAAGTACAAATTTAGGTATTGATTCATTGTATCCCTCTAAATATTTTTTGAAATATTTCCATGTCAAAGAAGCACCACTTTCTTTTTCATTGTATACTGAAATAAATTTATTTTTATATTTACTAGCTAGCCTCATAACATCATCACGAATAGTTATATGATGATCAATATGTATGACACTTTTAGCTTGTTCTATAATTCCCTCCAGTACATCACTTTTATAAGCAACATCTAATATAATAATATTATGTCCTTTTACATTTGGAGGTATTTCTTTTGCAGAAGGTTGATCAGGATACACAAAATAATCATGTTTTAAAATCAAACCGGTTTTTGTCAATATAAAGTACGCCGAAAAACCATCAAGACAATTTTTATGGTAAATTATATAATCATAAATCATGATGTATATATATATATATATTTGTTATATGTTATTATAAGCAACAAAAAAATTGATAAATTAAATATATTGTTATTTCCTTAATAAAAAACCTTGATTGCATTACAAAAGGTGTCTTTTTTAGACAACATACAAACGAATAAATCGCTCATATCGACCATATCGATTAAATTGGCCAAAACCATTCAAACCCATACAAACCAAGACAAATCAAGACAAACAAATCAAATAAACAAGATGAGTCACGGACGTTTGGGAAATACGGCTTTTTCGGCACTTGCTGATTTCGAAGATGGTAATGATGGTTTTAGTGTTCAAGTGAGCGGAAAGAAGAAAACACTGAAACAACAAAAAGAAGTTTCAATTCAGTCTCAGCCTGCCAAACAGGCTTCACGATCAATTCAGCCTCAGAAGGTTGAGAAACCAATTGAAAACGATGATAGCGGTTGGACAACTGTCAAAAAGGAAATTCGTCCTTCACCAAAGTCACAAAAAACATACGATCGAAGCCGTCCAATTGTGAGTCGCAATGTTTCCGGAAGCACTAATTCTTCAAATTCAGGACATGTTACCAAGAAACCAAATTCTCAAGTTTACAAACGCCTTGTTCACAGTGCATTGAAAGAATTTACTAATATGAAGGAACTCATCAACTGCATCAAATCAAACGCGATGAAAATCAAGGAACAACGAGATCGTGCAATGCTACTTGAAGTGTGTATTTCCTGGGCACTTCATGAGATTTTTGAGCAAGATACAGAAATGCTTGCAATGTTGAAAGAAGTTCGAGAGGCCGATGAGTACAAACTCATTCATTGGAGTTTTTGGAATCGTTTCAGACTTCGTCCGGATGAACTTACTGAACTCAAGAATTTCACTCGCACAGATAGCGACATTATTGCGACAGTCAAATTGTGTCTCGATATTGGTTATCATGCTCTTGACATGAATACGAAAGAAGATGGAGCCGAAACAACAGTTGGCGCATTGATTAAATGTTTGAACGATAAATTCATCGGAATGGATTTGTTCAAACAGATTTACATGATGATTTTGACTCCCTCAGATGAAAGTCTGACAACAATTTGTCGTCAGATTTCAAACAAAATCAACAGAGAAAAGAAAGACACGTTTGTTCCTATTTTGTCTTGGATCATTTCCCAGGATTTTGGTCGAAACTGTTTTTGCCGTGTTCTTGTTAGAGAATTGATTGAAGCAGTTGGAACACAACGCGACCCCAACGGATTTTATCAATCTGTTCTCACACGATTGAGTCTCATCAAATCAATCATTGCTAGCGGTCCGACAAGTAAGGACAACAAAGAATTTGATTTGTATTTCCAAATGAATCCGTCATCTGCAAGTGTTTTGTATAAGAAATTCCTTTCTACATTGGAAACTTATTGCAAAGACCTCGATCTCAGCAAACAAGTTCATGAACTGACTGCTGATCAACTGAATATCGATGTCATTGGTGCAATTATCGGAACTGTTGCTGAAACTGTTGATACTGAGCGTTATGTTACTTCAATTCATGACAGGTATGAAACTGTTTCGCGCACTGCATTGATCCATCACAAGCTTGTGAATGAACAGTACAGACCAAGCCCAGAAATTCTTCATATTATTGTGAACAATTTCAAAGGTTCAAATGGTTATTCTCGTTTTGTCACCGGAAATATTATTTGTAAGTTGGTTGGTGAGAATTTTTCTCTGTCCGATGCGGATATTGAAGCACTTCTCGCTGGGAATCCCACGACAAAAAGTGATAAAACTACCAAGACATTTAATTCGAAGAAAATCGATGATGAAATCGATGATGAAATCGATGATGAAATCGATGATGAAATCGAATTATCAATTTATGATAACAAATTTCTCGGTAAAGTTTCTGTTGAATCGATTGCTTCAATTAAAACGGAGACGGAAATGTCCAAGAACGGAGATGGTTCTTATAATCCATCCTTCATCGATGATATCATTTACGGAATCAAAAAAACGTTCGAACAAAATCTCGGAAAAAGTGATTCCATCTTTGAAGCACTTCTTACGAATTGTTTCAATATTGTTTCTAACGAATATCAAATTGATTTGATTTGTGAATTGTTCCAAGAGCTCGACAATGAACTTAATAATTCTATTCGAGTCTTCAGTATTGAGAGTGGACCAAAAATTTGTGATGTCATTTGCGAAGACAATCCAGTTTGGGCACCAAAGTTGCTTTCTGCAATTACTAAAATTTAATTTTTTTATTTTAATTTCTTTTTAAGTTTTATTTATTTAGTTATTAATACAGGCAATAACATCATATCGGCTTCATAATAAGATAATATACTGATACAAACTATAATCGTTACACATTGCATATAAAATTCCATATTGTTATCATCCATTTGCTTCAAGTCTATTTTATTTATACTAACTATAATTATGATATAATTTATAATAATGGATAGAAATTAACTATAAATCATTCCCTACTATCCTTATCAAAATTTTCTAAGTCAATAAGCAATTTAAGTAAACCATCTAATGTTATATCATTTTTTTTATTTTTTTTGCGAGATAAAACTGATACATACAAAATAGCATCTTTATTTGTGCCGATGACATCAAAAGGTCTAATAGTTGATCTTATAATATTCTCCAATTTATTTTTTGATAATCTTGAAAATTCATTTATCAATCCTTTTTCTGGATCATCTCCATCTACCATTATATATCGTGGAAAGGTTAGAATATAATTATTTTCTATCATCTTAAGACATATTAACATATACGAATTGTTTGAATTATAGCATGTGTGAGCATGCGCTTGGGCTTCTTCAACTATTGGATCTAATTTAATTTCTGTTTGTTTATGTTGTTCGATTTTGTCTTTATGTTTAGCCAGTGGTATTGATGTTTTAAGGGACATATATTCTACATAATTTTCTACTTTTTCTGTACGGAGAATGTTGACAATTCTGTCAATTTCTTCTTTGTCGCCGACCATTGCATAATAAATGTAATCAGCATATACCTCAATTACATTTTTATTTTTTTTTCCTCCCATAAAATTTTTGATTGGTCTTAATCTTAATAATAGAAGTTATTAGTTTTTTTATACTAACTGTAAAAAATTATTATGGTATATTTTGAATATATTTTATGATTTAATTTAAATCCATTATATCGTAAAAATTATTATGGTATATTTTGAATATATTTTATGATTTAATTTAAATCCATTATATCGTAAAAATTATTATAAAAAAATTGAACTTAAAAATTCCAGCCCCTATATTTTTACCAATAAATATTAATAGTATTAATAATTAACAAAAGTAATAGATATGTCACATTTTAATCCATTTCCTACAACAGGATTCTATCCTCCCACAAATCCAAATTTTAATCCAACCCCTAATTTTAATCCTAATTTCCCAGCATTCGATCTCGGAACATCTGTTTACGTTGTCATAGAAATACATGATTTTGCAAATTTAGGTCCACAAAATACTATGAACTCAGATAAACTTAATTTGAATGGATTAGGAAATAAAGCATTGACAATTATTGGTGTGTACGAAAATATTAATGATGCCAATTTAGCTAAAGGAACTGCACAAAATAAATATGTATTAACCAGTAAATTGCATAAATCAATGTATAAAACATCTTTTACAGATCCTTTATATTTTAATCCAGTGCAAGTAAACTCAAATCCACCAAACTTATTCAAAAATCCTGACCCATTTGCAGCAGTTCCAAAAATTCCAGATAATCCATTTAAACCTAACAAACCATTTAATTTTGGCGGTACAAACAATAATGATATGGACATAAATTAATTATTTTATTTTATTTTTTGTATTTATTTTAAAAGTTAAATACTAACATATTAAAAAATTGAAAAAGGTATTGAAAATTACTGTAATTCATAATAAAAGATACAAATATACACTATAAAAAAACAATGTCAAACCAACAAATGGAAATAGAAACAGAACTTGAAGGAGAACAGGTTAAGGTACACCAAGACGAACAAACCGAACAGACACATCAAACCGAAGAAAATGAACAAGTCAATGATAAACCAACTATTGAATTAACATGTCCATTCGGTACAATGCAATATCGTTCTGATTTAAAGTTGACAAGTGCCTCATTTATGCAACTGTTAGTATGTTATAAATATAAAGTTTGTGAACAAAAAGCAGAGGAAGGAAATAAATGGCAAGAATATGCTTATCCAAAACTTGCAGATGTTTTCACTGAATTACTCAACAAAGTAATTCATCACATTAATGAATTACTCAATGAAGAAAATATTGATAAAGAAATCGTCATAATAAATTTATGTGGTTACAAAAATTTTAAGCTCCCAGTTATTGTTCAAACTAGAAGTGTTAATTACAAATTGAAATATGAAAATGCAAATGCTCGTGATATTTTCTTGAATATTTTACAGAGATTAACATATTTATCCACATGTTCGGTACCTGCTCGCTACAACGATGAAATAAAAGTGAAAACATTTTCTCGTGTTCAAGAATTGGTAAAAACACTTATTGAAACTGTCGTTAGTCAAACTCGTCAAGAATGGAGTAAAATATGTCAAGAAGCTGGAGTTCACGCTGGATTAGTTAATAATGCAAACAAAAATGTGCAAAAACATAATCAACATAATCAACATAATCAACATAATCAACATAATCAACATAATCAACATAATCAATACAACCAACATCATGATCAGCAACAAAATGAACAAAACCCAAATGATCATAAACCCCATAGAAAAGTTGTTGTTCGTAACAAAGGCAAAAACTTCAAGGGATTTGGCTTCAGAGAACAAAACAAACAAAACAAATAAACTCTAAATTATATTTTGTTGTAAATTTTATTTATTATTCAGTTATTATTTTTTACGATGTTTGACCATAATCTGTACTTTGACCGTATCCAGTACTTTGACCATAATCTGTACTTTGACCGTATCCAGTACTTTGACCAATTTCTGCACCACTTGTTCCAGTTTCTGTATTTGTGCCCATTCCTGAGAGACCACCACTCATTGCTACAATACATACTACAATAATACAAACACAACACAAGCAACAAATTATAGAGCAGGCCACTGACGCCATATAGGCTGAACCAAATATACCGCCAAAGATACCATTGATCATACTACCAATACCAGCAAATAAATCACCAAACATTTGACCGAGATCTTGGAATAAACCAGTTTGTTTATTTTCTGATTCCGCTTCTCCTCTTAAGTTTGATTCTGTTATAACACTATTTGTATTATCTATTTCAACACCTAATGCACTGGCGATATCAGCTGACATTTTATTAGTTGTGCTACTCAATTGATCACATTCAGCGATAAGAGTTAATGCTGTTTCTTGATTGATAGTAAGATTTGCGTTTCCATGAATTATATTATTATTGACAGTCGAATTTTGATCAGAACCCACGACTGGAATACACGATTGAACATCTTCTACACTAAAATTATGTTCTACAATATTTTCTACGACATTTCTGATATAAAAATCGTTATAATTTTCGACTTCATTATAAACACTCGAATCAACATTCGAAGTAGCAGGTGGACCTGTTGAACCAAAACCAGCTTCCATCTTTGCTTTAGCCACAGCATTTAAATCGGCTATCATTTCTGATGAATTTGATATATCAATGCTGTTCATCATTTGAGTAAACATATCTGTAGCCATTTCATTTATTTGATCAGATTGTTGAGAACATGCAAAATTTAAATTAACATTTGTTCCTTGGTTAAGATCATAATTGAAATCACCATAAACTATATTACCAATAAATTCTGAGTTCTGTGACGATGAAGCATTGGCACCACAAACCTTTGAATTCTCAACCATTACATTTGATACATGTTTATTTAATGTTTCATTGAGTACTTCTACTTGGTTTCTATTTATTACTTTATTATTAACAACTTGTGTTACTGTTGCGTCAGAACTACCTCCTCCCATTTTATAATTATTATATATTAAATTTTATTGGATTTTATATTTTATTGATACATTTTAATTTTTGATTTATATTATCTAAATAATATCTCAATATTGTTTTATAATTGGTTCAAAGTCAATAACATTGGGATCGAGTAAATCACTGAAAAGACATAAACGTGGATAATTTTTATCACCGATCGTACAAGATGAATTTACACAATTACCTATATATCCAGTTGTTTCCGTTATGATACTATTTTTACCTATTTCTGCTACTTTAAATCTTATTTTAGATTTTAAATTTGCTTCTAAACCTCCAATTATATTACCATTATTTTGTATTTTGGTGGTTATCAAATCAACTTGTGTATATTTAGTGGTTGGATTAGTCATATCTGCACATAAAGTACCACTTGATGGTGTTATATTTAAAAATACTTGTGTTGTATTCTTGTTACTATTTAATCCTCCAGTTACACCAGAAATTGTATATTTAGTTTGTCCATCAGTATTCCTCTTTGTTATAATAAAATCAGTTGAATATTGTCTAAACAAATTGCATGCTGTATAATCATTATAACATTTATCTTTTGGAATTCTTAATTCTTCAGAATATGTAGGTATTTCTCCGGATGGAGCAAGATTTTCCAATGTGGACACTGGATAACCCGGCAACATCTCTTGACCCATCAAGTGTGATGATGCTCGTTTTCCGTTTTCTATATCTGTTATTGTTTTTCTAAAATTACAGACTTTTTGATTAATATTCATAGTTTTAATATATTCCTCAGTAGCTTTATTGACTGTATCTTCATCAATTAAAACAAGAATATTTGAAGTGCAATCAAGTGGAGTATTTGAATTTACTGAATTGAGACCATTGAATTGTTGACATTTATTGTATGGCATTATTGATAAGTAATAAATTTTACCATCCAAAGGATTGGTGTATTTGAATCTTACCAACATCGGCTTATCTACTCCAATTAGTTCATTATTAGCAAGATCCGATAGTTGAGCTGTTTTAACAACTGGATCAATCATTTTATCATTCTGTAATATTTGTGTACATACTTGATTTTGTTGAGTTTGTGGATTAAACACAGGTTGAGCAGTTATAATTTCTGATGAAATTGGAAGTCCAGGTATAATTTCACTACTCATTGTAGGTGTTCCCGTTTCCATTCCTACAGTAAATGTCTCATATGAACACAACATATATGTCTTATACAAAACAAATAACAATATTATGATAATAATCAAAAAGAGTAATGGATGAGTGTTTATATATTTTATAATTTCCATTTATATATTCAATATATTAATAAAAAAGATTATTATTAATATTGTAATTAAATAAAATTACTTTCTTCTCATTAACATAATTATACCAACAATTATTGAGATACATACGCAACATATTATAATAGCTAAAACAGTCCAACCGATTGCCGTATTTGATGTTGGTTGTGCTGGATTCGTTGGATTCGTTGGATTCGTTGGATTCGTTGGATTCGTTGGATTCGTTGGATTCGTTGGATTCGTTGGATTCGTTGGATTCGTTGGATTCGTTGGATTCGTTGGATTTGATGTTTCGGAACCACAATTTTGCTCTATTTCTACATTTGAATTGAAATTACCTTCTACATCATTCTCAGATAAATTAACTGTTGAAAGACACAATACCAAATCACGACATTCTGCGTTGCGTGCTCCGGTGTTAAGATATGCAGTTGAAGAATGTGGTTCACATCCTGCCATGTAACATACAGGATTTTCATTAACAAACAGATTTATGTCACTTAGATCTCCATAACACGCACATTCTGGTTTATATTGTCTCCATTCGTCTTGATTAAATTTACCACCGTTTTCTAATTTATACAAACTTTTCAGATTACTGCAATATGATTGATAAAAATCATCACAAATACTCGCACCAGGTGCATAAGTTCCGTCGATAGTTTGGCACAGTGAACTCGGCACTGAAATTAATTTATCATAATAACCAAATTTTGTTCCCAGAGAACTACTAGTTTCGGCAGTAGGAATCGGAATACGAACTGTAATTCCTTTTTTATCACCATCGAGACCCATACAACATGCACGCTTGATAGTTGTATTACGTAAAATATTATTAATAGCATTATTTTTATCACTAAGTCCTCCAGAATTAACATATGGTGGAAGTGTACTGGCCAAATCTTCTAAAGGTTGTTGGTCAGTTATATTATTTTTTATTCCGGCATAAACTAATGCGTCTAAACTCATTATACTTATTATATAATAAAAATAACTATAATAAATATTGACATATTTATACTAAATATAATATATATATTGACAATGAGCAAAATATTTGTAAAGAAATGTGATATTCCCATATCGTATAATAAAGTAAAAACAGATATTGTAAAAGAAACAATACCACCAGGAAGTTATGCGGTAGAACAACCACTACTAGCAAACCATATGGTCGAAATGCGTTGGAGGTTTTTACATATTCCGGTAGAACATCTCAATATGACTCCAACAAAAAATAATAAAGGTGATAAAACGGTACAAAAAATTGTTGAGATGAGTAGAAAAAAACCTGATTCTCCGCGCGAATATCTTAATAAACAAATGAAATGGGTTATCTCAGAAGTAGATTCATTATTTGACCAATATGTTACAGAACAATATTTTTTTTACACAGAAGATTAATGTGACACATTTAAAATAGGTTTTTAGTTTATTTTATTTGATTATTTTATCAATGACAGCATCTAATGAATTTTCATTATAACATATTTCGAATATGTCTGCTGGTGTATATTTGTTATCTAAATCATGTCTAACTAATTTGTTCGTAATAATATTTTCATTTATTTCAAAAAAGAATTTTATTATGTCAATACAACATTTTGTTGAACATTTAGTAAAATTTATTTTCATATCTACACGACCTGGTCTGACGAGTGCCTTATCCAATATTTCTGGTTTATTTGTAGTAAAAATTATTATTCGTCCTGGTTGTTCAAGAATGCCATCGATCAAATTCAGTATAAATGATAAAGTCAATTTATCTTTTTTTTGGTCTTGTTTATTTTGATCGATTTTAGATGTATCAGATAAACATACAATCACACTATTATTATTTTTATTTTCATCAGAGTTATTATTTACACTATTTTGATTCAAATTATTTATATCACGATCACTTACAATATGTGACATACAATCTATATCTTCAAATACAAATATTCTTTTATTGATTGGTACAGTTCTGTCAATTAAATGTGCGTCCATGAATATTTTACTTAGTTCAGTACATGTTGTAACCCGTGACAATGGAACACTAATAATATGTCTGTTTGTATACTTTGCAATAGCTTTAATTGTACTCGTTTTTCCACATCCCGGTTCACCATAAAATAAAAAACCTAATGTATAAGGAGTACCAAGTCGCATGTATTTATCTGGATGATTTATAAAAGTATCTAAACGTGTGAGTAAAGAGTCTTTTTTATCGAAGAATATATTATCGAATGATTTATTTGTATTGAAAACTGTTTTATCATAAATTAATTCACAATGTGGTAAAGTTCCAGTGGATCCAAAATATGTATAATAATACAAATTATTATCTTTTTGTTCAGATAAATAAGTTTCATAATCGATTAACCATCCATATATTTTATTATGCAATTCATTCATCGATAATGTATACGAAAATATTTTAATAATATATGTATCAATTTCTATTTTTATGTCCGAACTTTTTTCAGATTTATTTTCTTGTCTCATCCAAACATCTTTATCAAGTTGGATATTACATGAATCATTTATAACATATGAAAAATGCTTTGCGGATGAATTATTTTTTCTATCATATTGTTTTACTGATTTTATATCGCAATCTGATTTAGAGGCAATATACATAATTGCCTTAAATTCCTTTGGAATGTACGGAGTATCAAAAATACCAAAACTTTCTGCTGTCTGTCTCACTTTTCCCTCAATAATATATTCCGATTTAACTTTTTTGCGAAATATATTTAGGAAATTGAGATTTATTTCAAAAGTTCCATTCATTACTCTATGCATTATTTTTTGTACAAATATAACAACAATAGTAGAAATTATGAGATCGATTACTATATTACCACTTTTATAATATTGAATAAGTGTGTTCTGTAATACAAAACCAAACTGATCCATTCTTTTCTTTATTATAACTATTCATTATTTTTTTAATATGTGTAGATTATTATGATCAGTTATTACCCTATATTAGTAAGTACCTGATACTAATCTTCCTAAAATATAATTTAAATAAATTAAGATATAACGAAATCACTATCTAGTTTTCGTTGTTGTTTTAAACATTTAATTAACATTTCTTTCTTAAGTTTTTCATTAGTTATATTATTATCCTCAGTCCAATTTACATATTGATTTAAAATTGATGGTATTAATCGTATTTCATACGCAGTACTGACGTCAGTTAATCCGATCAATACCGTCATACCATTTACTTTTTTTATTTTTTTTATACGTAAACGGGTATCATTAATTAAGTGTGATGCAACTTCATCGAGTGTTTTTGTCCATAATGCGACTATTTTATATGATATAATATCATTCAATTGGTATGACAAATTAAAACGACTACCAGAATTTAAAACTCTATCAAACATTGCATTTTTTAATTTAATCGAATCCATCATGTAAGCATCAAATTCTACTCTTCCAATTGTTTTTGTTTTAATAAGATCCTGTCTAATTAGATTTCGTATATCAATAAATGCATTTTTATTTAATAAAACCATACTGTCCCAATCTATATCAGGATAATTAAATGCTTCACATTGTGCTTCACCCAATGTATTATATGTCAGAACAGAATAATTACGTAAAAAACTATCATCGAACGATAATAAATCACCTCGTATCAATTCAAATCCGGCATTCGATACTTGTGTCGGAGTTATTAATACTTGATATGTTTTATCGACTTTTCTTATACGATTCATTTAACGATTATTTATTTGTTATCTATATCTTACTTCCAGATTATAAAATCATAAAAAAATGAAAAAACAATGTTTTACTAACTTATTTATATAAATAATAGTCACAATTTAAAACAATTCAATATAATCCAAACAATCCGAAATAACTTAATGTCAGGTTTTACCAATTACGTTTCGTCATTTTTTTCAAATTCAAAATCAGAAACCGAAAAATCAGTGCCTGAAAAATCAGAAGTTACAGACATACCATCCGTATGGCCCGTATCAGAATCTGTCGAAGATGATAAAACTACCAAACCAAAAATGTGGCATAAAAATTTAAGTTCGTATGTTTCTAAACCAGTAGAGGAGGCACCACAAGGTAAATTTGTTCAAAAAGCCGTTGTATACCCTGCGGAAATTCCACAAGGTAAATTCAGTGATTATCTTTCAACATATTATGGTCGTAATAATAATTCTAAGACTCGCAAAGATAAAAAAAATGTTTTTCATTCAACTGATGTTAAACTTGAAACTTCCAAGGATGCTATTATCCATAAAGTTGCCTTCTTGATGGATGCTACCGGTTCAATGAGTTCTTATATTGAAGGAACAAAAGAAGAAATTCATAAATTTGTCAACAAAATGAAAGAAGAATCTTTCAAAACTGCCGAAGGATTTCCTATGAGATTTGAAGTTGGTGTTATTGCATACAGAGATTTTAGTGATAGAGAACATTTCGAAACATTAAATTTTACCGATAACATCGACCTTGTAGCTGAATTCCTTACTAATGTTCATGCGAACGGAGGAGGTGATAGTCCTGAAGATGTCAAAGGATCATTCGTTCATGCTTTGTTTGGTGTTGATGATGTTAGCCAAAAACTTTCATGGGATGAATCCGAAGATTGTGCAAGCAAAACACTTATTTGGTTAGCAGATGCACCAGCTCACGGATATACTAACAATTTAGGTGATGATTATCCTGACAACAACCAAAACGAATGGGGTTTTCTTTTTGATGAAATGAAGAGAATGGATGTTGATATGTATATTGCAAAAATCAAAGAAGACACAAAGAAAACTAACGAAGCATTCACTAAATTTGCTGAGGAAAGAGGAATTAAACTAGAAACTGTTGATATTTCACAGAGTGTTGGTAAACGTGATGTTCATACTGGTGAAATCAGAGCGTTTGCTTCAGATGAAGCATATGCATGCATGTCTGATAAAGTATGTAGTGTACAAGCAGTTAAAAACCAATCAATGGCATACAAAAAGAAATCGTTTTTCAGTTCAAAATAATATATAAATAATAACTAAAATATTGATTTATTATTTACTTAGTTATATCAAATAATGGTATATAACTAATCAAAATTTGTTTATCATAATGATCATTATTGAACAAATAGAACTAAATGATGTCCTTGCTGAAGGTAAAGATCGATTTAACTCCAATAACCATTGGGAAAATAATGTAAAGCCCGTAGACTATGATAATAAATTAAGTGAAACAGAAACACGAAATTGGATCGATAAATTTCACGATACGTATACTGTAGTTAATGTTGACAAAAAAAATCTTAGTTGGTTAAAAGATGCAGCAAATATAGGAAAAGTTACTGGCAATTTTTCACATATTTATGACGAAGACCTTGATGATCTCGTTAGTTCCCATAAATTTACAAATCCAGATAATGTGAAATATTTTGTTCGTGCTGAGAGTGTGAGCCTCAAAACGGGCTGTAATGGTGTTGGACCATACTTAAATCTTAAATCCATGATTCAATCATTAGTTACATCACGTTCAACGCACACCCCAATCAAAGAAGACACAAGACATGTCAAATTCTATTTGTTACCATGGGTTGATATTTCTCATGAATTCAGAGTGTTTGTTCATAATAATAAAATAACAGCAATATCACAACAAGATCTCTATGTAAGAGATAAATATTTAGAACAGTTTGAATCTCACGAAAGAAATACTAAAATAAACGAGTGGATTAATTTAATAAACAAATATTTTAATGAATCAATATCATCACGTATTGATATTAATTCGTATGTAATTGATATCGCAATTTTATCAGACGGATTACCATATTTTATTGAAATCAATACATTCGGCAAAGAATATGCATCGGGATCATCACTTTATCATTGGATTATTGACGAAAAAATATTATATGGGAATGGTGATGATATTTATTTTAGATATGTTTAAGATATCAGGAGTTGATGTATATAATGATTTAATAAAATGTATCATAAAACAATTCGATAAATGATGTAGTTATTTAATTTATTGTTTCATTTTATGATACATTTTATGATTTTGTTATATTTATCGACTCCTGATATCATTCAATTAAAATTTCATTTTGATTTTTTGTTTTATTCCATCTATGATTACATTTAGCACACCAATGTCCATTGACAATAGATCTAGGTATAGCTTCCCATGTATGTTCATTTTTACATTTCCATTTTAGTTTTGTATTAGAATTAGTATATATATCACTCAAGCATTTGCCTCCATACTGTTCAGCTAATTCGTTCATTTTTTCTATCATACCTTTTATTATCTTGGGACAATCGGAGCACCAATTATCATTAGCAATGGAATCTACTGTAGCATCCCAAATATGATTGTTTTTACATTTCCATTTCAGTTTTATATTAACATTAGTATATTTGTCACTTAGACATTTACCACCATGTTTTTCAGCTAATTTATTTAAATCATTTAGAGTATATTTTTTTTTACTTAAATGATAACAATCAATACACCAATAACCAGCTTTAATTTTCTTTGGAGTAGTTTCCCATTCATGATTGTTTTTACATTTAACCCTCATATTCGAATTATTTAATATATAATTTTTGTCAATTATTATACCACCTTTTGACTCGACTATTTTTTTTATTTCTTCATATCTATCATCTTTTTTTGTATATATATTAGTAAATGTCCTGTAATTGATTTCAATATCTTTATTCGGAACATTTATATTTTTCTCTGCACATTTTTGTATAATATATGATTTAATTTCATCAAACTCGACAGTATATGGAATTCTTAATAGATTTACATCATATTTTTCACATAATTCATCTTTTAGTTTATCTCTCTCTTGTGCTTTTTCAAATTCTTCTTGAGTTTTATGGAATTGTTTTGTGAATTTAAAATGTTGCGAACCATCATATTCATATGCTAAACTTTTTGATTCACAATAACCGTCTAGTTCTAATCCATCTAACCACTTGGGTCTACATCTTATAAATTTATCTTCAAATAATATTTCCATTATATTTCTCGTTATTTCTTCACCAATATTTATATTACATTGAGGACACCATGAATTGTTATTTTTTATATGACTCAAACAAGTCTTCCATACATGACCATAATAACATTTCCATTCTAGTTTTCCTTTATGGTTTTTATATTCAGTACTAAGACATTCACCTTTTCTTTCAATCGCTATATTTTTTGCAACATCGATTGATAATTTTGCAGTTTTTGAACAATGTGAACACCATGATTTATCTATCATAATGCATCTATATGTTGATGTAAATGTATGATTTATTTCACATTGTATATTAAATTTAGATGTATGATCTACATATTCTGTAAACAAACATTTTCCTCCTTTTGATTCAATGATATTTTTTAATTTATCATAAAATACTTTTTTTGCAATATTTTTTTTACATTCAATGCACCAAAAACCTTGACTTACTGCACAATATGATTTTGTAAATATATGATCATTAATACATTTGAATTTAGCATAGGAATTGACATTTTTGTATTCAAGTAATTCTCCGTTATAAGTGTCTTTTATATATTGTTGAGCTTTTGCAAGTGATTGAACTTTTACATATAATTGAGCTTCTGATAACATATTAATAATAATTATTGATATATCTTTAAATGATATTTAATTCTTAAATATAAAAAAACGAATCATTTATAAATTAATCACAATATATTTTTGTGTTTGTATTTTCTTATTATTTCTATCAATAACAGAACATGTAGATACCATTTCTGATCCTGTATTTTTAAAAATAAATCTTGCTATTGTCAAATACTCACGTTTGACATGTTTGTCCTTAAAGCATGTCCACTGACCACATAAAAAATATTTTTTTATTTCGTCCTTTAAATTAATGATTTGTTGTTGCATATCATTATCGTTTTCAATGTCATGCAAATAGAAATAATTCATTTCATGATTTATTTTGAGTATATTACATAATTTATTCTTTATATTTATTTGTTCATTTATATACATGTCATTTTTTAATGTTCGTTTTCTTTTTTCAGCCATTTAATATGTATGCATAATGATATTTATTTATGTATTTTTGTATGTTTATAGAACAGATATATTTCAAGATTTTTCAAATTTAGTCTACTAATGGTCTATCTGGTAGTTTGGGTTTAAGAAATTGTGATAACGCGTCCTTGACCCCTCCATCATTTAATTCATTTAAATTTTTCAATTTCTCTCTTAATTTTTCTGCTATTTTTTCTTCTATTGTATTAGCTGCATAGACGATACGTTGAATAGATTTTGACCTCCCTCCTGCACGAAAAATCCTACCCAAAGATTGTTTCAATTCGATAGAACTCCATGGAGGACTAATTATGCTGGCTCGTGGGAATCCCCCATACACGTCATGTAGACTAATACCAACACCGCCTGCTTTTAAATTACAAATAATAATCTTTGACTTATTTTCCTGAAAATCATTTATTGCATCATCGCGTTGTTGTTGTGTTTGGTGTCCATAAATTAATGTATGTGTTCGTAACATTTGGGCTAGTGTTTCTAATGTTTGAGTAAAATTAATAAAAATAACAACACTGTAACCACTATTCATGAAATCATTAGCCAATTCAACAAATGTAGGAATTTTTAGTAACTCTATTTTTTGGTGTGCACGCAAAATTTTTACAAGACTATTGGCTTTATCTTTTTTTACTTTATCTTGCAAGTTATCTAACTCAGCAGCAATAATTTTATATTGTTTTTCTATTTCTAATTCGCGAGTTTTACCCATACTATACGGTTCGGCAGTTATTTGTGTTTCTGGAAAGAGATCACCCAAACTATCAATTCTCATTCTTGTACCTCTGTTTGGATAAATCATATTATGTATTCTCACCATTGGTTGATGATCGCGTGTAATCCATTTTATCATTGTATGCATGTATTGGGCATATTTCATATTTTGTCTGTTAACAACTTCTGGATCTATAAAGTTAAGTATCCAGAAAAATAATTTGAATTTTTCAGGAGTATCAGCAACTGTCGCACTCAATATCATAAGAGGCAAATTAGTTATTTTTGCCGCAAACAACAGTTGTCCATTTTGTGTTTCCAAATGTGTTGCTCTATGTACCTCGTCAAAAATAAATACTACATTTTTTCTATCTTTTTCACTTATATCCCATTCATATTCACTATATTCATTATATTCGACAGGTCGAGCGGCTTTTTTAGTTGGATCGGAATTATATTTATTAAATTTGATATAATGCTTATTTACTTCTATATAAGGACATTTAATTCTATCACCAGTATCATTATAATACTTGAAACCTTTTAATGTTTCATAATTAACGATCATCAATGGTTTAACACCAAACATGTTAGCGACACGTTTCCAACTGGACATAACACTTTTTGGACATACAATAATTGGACGTTTCTTTAAAATGTAACATGTTGCTAAAGCTGTGTATGTTTTACCGGTTCCCGTATCACTCATGTCAATAACAGTATTATTATTTGTTAGTATACGTACTAAATTTTCAACGTGAACTGTTTGAAATGCTAAGAGTTTATCCTTAATTTTATCCATATTATATTTTACAATTATTTTAATATATGATATATAATGACAATTTATTAAAACTTAAAATAATATCTAAATAAACAAATAACATAAGTGGAATGCACAAATATGCCAAATCGAATGCGTGAATGCAAAAAATCCCTTAGAGCATTCTAAACCTTCAGACAGTAGTAAACTTGTAAAACCAACACACATAAGTGGTAGAACAAAATAATTGGTAGTAATTAGTTCAAGACTTCGTGACCAATTCCAAATTCCGTATAATACAATAGAATAGGCCATTATTCTATCACACCACAAAAATAGATTAGAATATTTATTGAATGGATAAATTCCCGGTAATCCGTGCTTACGTTCCGACAGATGCATTAAAACAGATGCTGAAACTACAGTACTAATCCATAAACGATGATATCCAGATGAATAATATATTGGTACGAGACCGTATATGTTACCGGCCGAAACAATCCAATTTATCAACGACATTACCAAAGAGAAACTACTTATTATTTGTACATATTATAAACAATAACAACCACATGGTTCATCAATTTTTTCTAATTTAAAAAATTGATTAATAAACATTTATGACATAATTTCTTTATACATTGTAAGATTATAAACAATACCCCGAATAAATGAGTTACGATTACAACTATGATGAAAGTTTTCAAGAAAACAATGCAAATTTTACGAATCAAAATCAAAATCAATATAAAACTAATTTTGAGAAAGTAATTGATTTTTGCAAATGTGCTGGACAACCAGTTTATACCAAACATCAACTTAATATTTTTGAAGAACATCCTGAACGTGTCGATTTGAGACTTAAATTGATCCAAGAAGAAGTTGGTGAATTAGAACAGGCCATTAAAGATAGAAATTTTACAGAAGTTATTGATGCATTAAGTGATATCTTATACGTCGTGTATGGTGCTTCTGCCACTTTTGGCATTTCAATAAACAAAACATTTGATATAGTTCATGAATCGAATATGACTAAATTTTGTAAAACAGAAGAGGAAGCAAAAGAAACGGTTGAATGGTATAAATTGAATGAAAAACGTTACAAGGAACCTTCTTATAGAAAATCGGAAGACGGTGATTATTGGATTGTTTTTAATGCCGAAAACGGCAAGATATTGAAAAGTTGTAAATATAAACCCGTCATGTTTAATGTTTAAATATGATTTGATCAAATGATGATAAACCATCTTATTTTAAATTTATTTTTCACAAAACGACATCATTAAAATTATATTATTGAAGTCATCATTGTATATTTAAAACATAAATGTTGTTGATAAATTTTTTTCTACAAAAATTTTCATTTTATTTTATCACTCCCTCCCTCCCTCAATGTTTTTTCACAAATGTATATCACCCACTCAATTTATGTAAATAATATGTAAATTATGGAGCCAATATGTAATTTTTTTACATATTGGCTCCATAAGTATAAAGATATAAAGATAGTATATAGAATACAAAAATAATTATGACTGAACATAAATGTATTAAATGTAATAAATTATTTAAATTAAAAAGTGATTACCTAAGACATATAAATAGAAAATTTACATGTAATCCAAATAGCCAAAATAAGCCAGAAAATAGCCAAGAAATAGCCAATTCTGCTGTTAAGATAATACAATGTAATTATTGTAATCAGATATTTACTTTAAAAAGTTCTCTCGCGAGACATTTGAATGATAGATGTAAGATTAAGAAAGAGGATACAAATAAAAAGGAAGAAATTTACCAATTATTATTAAAACAAATGAAAGATATGGAAGAAAATACTAAAAAACAAATACAACAAATAGAAGAAACAAACAAAAAAATGTTAAACGAATTGATAAATGAAAATTTAAAATTAAAAAAAGAGATAGCGAAGAATAATATAATAAATTGTTCAAAAAATAATGGAACAATAAATAATATAGAGAAACAACAAAATAATACGAATAATATAAATAATATAAATACAAATAATCAACAAAATAATATAAAACAATTAAATATTAATCTCATTGCTCACGGAAAGGAAGATCTATCATTCATTACTGAGGAACACTTAAAAAAAATATTAAATAAAGGATTTAAATCCATTGAAAACCTTACTCAGATTGTCTATTTTGATAAAAATCGTCCTGAAAACCATAATATTTATATCAGCAATATCAAGGATACCTATGTTATGATGTATAACGGCGATGATTGGAAATTAATGAATAGAGAAAATTGCCTCCAGGACTTATATGATGATAAATGTGACTATTTAGTTGAAAAATTTGAGGAGTTACAAGGTAAGTTAGATGAATCCACGCTAAAGAGATTCGGTAATTTTCTAAGTAGGAAGGATGAGGATAAAATAATAGAACAAACGAAACGAGAAATTAAACTGATATTGTACAACAATCGCAAAATTCCAGAAGAAACAAGAAGATTATTGAAATTGAACGATGAATGTATGTTGGAATAACTTATTTAATATTAATATTATGATAAATCATATTAAATAGAAATATACTTTAGTATACGCCCTTATATTTAAGTAAAAATGCAAAAAACAAAAATATTATAACTATAACTATACATATAGTCATTTTATAATATGAGTTTGCATATCTATCGATACCTAAATTTCCGTCATCTAATATAGGTACTTGGGAATCAGCTAATGCATACATTGTATTATTTTAAATATATAAATATACTATAATATATTTTAAAATATATTAAACATCAATATAATATTTAAACATATTTCGACACTTTTACGCCAGCTAATAAATACAATTGATAGCATAAATCATTATTTTTATAATCCTCAGCAAAAATTATTTCTTTTATTCCAGCTGATATCAAATTTTTAGCACAATTAATACATGGAAAGTGAGTTACATATGCTGTACAATTTTTAAGTGAAATTCCACGGGATGCAGCATCTGTAATAGCATTTGTTTCAGAATGAATAGTCATTTGTTCGTGACCATCGACTACAATACTGATATGAGGTGATCCTTTAATATGACCATTATATCCTGTTGCAATGATACGTTTATCATTAACAAGAACACAACCAACATGTAATCTATCACATGAAGAGCGTTTTGATAAAATATATGCGACCAACATAAAATATTCATTCCAATCTGGCCTATAATTAATATGTTTAATATGTTCCAATAATGATTTTTGTTTACTTTGTTGATCGATGTTTGAACTGAGTAATTCTTCATCTTTAATTACAAATTTACTTTGTTCCATCTATTTTACTCAATTCTTAGTATATGTCGGTTTGGTAATTTGTTTTATTATCTAATAATAAAATAAATCAATTTTTGTTGAAAATAATAAATTTATTTATTGTTTGCTGTTGCATGATCTTTCGTCATCATCCCAAGTCTTGTTATCTTCACATTTATCGGATTTATCATCACATTTGAGGTGGATAACTTCAGTTTCCAATTTAATTTTCTTTTCATAGGATTTTTTGCAATGATAGAATACACGGGTTTGGTAAGTGTGTATGGTCTTGTGTACTGGGTAAACGTGTAATTCCTTGATATGTTTGACATTGAGAACTGATTCGTCAATCAAACATTTTTTTTCGTCAACAACTTCTTCACTTGAAGAAACGCGATGTTTCTTACATTTTTTTTCACAGTCTTTTCCTTCCATTTATATATACATTTTAAATATATTAAAAATATTTTTATGGGTGTAATTTTATGTCTACAACTGAATTCATATTTTTTAAGTAATATTAAAAAATGTTAATTTTTAGTAGAATGATGATCTTTCGATTTTCTTATTTTATTTACATCAATGTATTTGACTGTTTCTGTGTGAGTAGTTTTATGTACGGGATCGGCTTTAGTTGTTTTATTTTCATTTTCATAAACGTGTAATTCTGTAATATGATTTATTGTTGTAGTAATTTCTTTTATAATATTTATTCGTTCAAATTTTTCCTCGTTTTGTTTTTTACTAATTTTTTTTACTCTTTTAGGTTTATTATCAGATCTATTACTTATTTGTTCAGAGTTATTATCAAATTTATCAATATCCATGTTGTCTAACATTTTATCATTAGGTATATTTTCCATATTGCTATTATTATATTTACATTATTTTTATAAGTGAGGTTGTAAAAATAAATATAAAAATTGATTTTAAAGCAATTTAAAATTGACTTTAAAACATATTGGACAAATATGTATTAGTATAATAAAGATCATGTTCAATTTAATAGTAATAAATGAAAATATTTCCATAAATAAAGCAAACATGTCTGTATTTTAATGGTAATTATTTTGACACGATAATTATTGTTACTCATGAGATCGCTTTCAAAAGCAAAAAAAAAAAAAAGAAAAAAAAACCCACAAAAAAATCAACCATTAAATTGGTAAATATATTATTTTTTCTTAAAAAGGAAAAAAAATAAATAAAATAAAAATATAACCT
>Ga0182016_10002017_pt1 | contig 24235 bp, 27 predicted proteins | sample 712S2MmetaG_FD_120491 | JGI IMG/M metagenome (GOLD analysis project Ga0182016, IMG submission 120491) | Permafrost microbial communities from Stordalen Mire, Sweden - 712S2M metaG | ecosystem: Environmental > Terrestrial > Soil > Wetlands > Permafrost | place: Sweden: Stordalen | collected... | reverse complement strand
TATTTCTCCTGCGCTCCTTGTATCATGCAGGACTGACCGAAAAGGATGTCGAGATCGTTCCTCTGCAACACTCCGACGGACGCAACGCGCTGGAGCGTGGCGATGTGGACGCGTGGGCCGGACTTGATCCGCTGATGGCGCAAACGGAAGTCGAGAAAGGATCCAGGCTCTTTCATCGGGATGTTTCGCTAAACAGCTACGGAGTGCTCAATGTGCGCGAAGAGTTTGCCCACAGTTATCCGCTGTATGTTCAGCGCGTGCTCGCCGCCTACGAGAAAGCTCGCCTATGGGCCATCCAGAATCCCGCCGAGCTCCACGCACTGTATGCGCGCACGGCGAAGATCAATGATGCCGTGGTCACCAAGGTCCTGGAGCGCACAGACCTGAGCAACTCCGTCATTGGAGACGAGCAGAAGAAGGTCATTGCGGCCAGCGGCGACGTGCTGAAGAAAAGCGGCGTCATCTCCGGCACAACCGACGTCGCAGCAGTGGTCAATGATCTGATTGATCCTCAATATTCTCGTCAGACAGCAGCGAGCAGGTAAAGAGTATGAGCACATCAGGAGAAAATACTTCGGCGTTCCGCCTAGCTGAGTTGCCGCGTCAAGTCGACTTGCGACCGGGTTCAGCCGCTATACGCTTACGCCTCCCTAACCGCATTCTGGGAGCGATTGTTCCGGTGTTCGGAGTGATTCTGTGGGAGATACTCTCGCGCCTCGGAGTTTTTCCGCCCAATGCACTTCCAGCACCCACGGTGATCGCGCAGACCATCCTTGATCTTGCTCGCACCGGTGAGCTCTGGCGTCACGCTGGAATCACGCTATGGCGCATCCTCGTCGGGTTTCTTCTCGGCGCAACGGTCGGTACTCTCGCCGGTGGTTTGACGGGACATGTTGCCCTGGCCCGCAGACTGTTCGATCCGTTGTTACAGTCCCTGCGTAATATTCCATCCATGGCTTGGGTCCCGCTCTTTCTATTGTGGTTGGGCATTCAGGAGTCATCGAAAGTTGGGCTCATCGCTCTCGGCGCGTTCTTTCCCGTTTACCTGAATCTTTCAAGTGGCATGAGCCACGTTGATCCAAAGCTGATTGAAGTCGGAAAGGTGTATCGCCTGAATGGGTTTCAACTGATTCGGCGTGTGATTCTACCAGCGGTACTGCCGGAGTACATGGTGGGCCTGCGCAGCGGGCTTGGCCTGGCATGGATGTTTGTGGTGGCCGCCGAAATCATGGGCGCCAGCCGCGGCCTTGGCTTCCTGATGATTGACGGGCAGATGACTGGCCGCGCATCCGTCATCCTGGCCAGCGTCATTCTATTCGCCATTCTCGGTAAAGCTACCGATCTGATCCTCGAAACCCTGGGACGAAGATTGTTGCGTTACAAAACTCAATAGCCAGCGTCACCGCAGGGAGAGCATCGTGAGCAGCCTCGGAACAGCAATCAACGCGCTTCAAGTCCAATCCGTCAGCAAGGTCTTCGGCTCCAATGGTTCGAGCCTGGCTGTTCTAAGGGATATCAATCTCACCATCTCAGATGGCGAGTTCGTTTGCGTAGTAGGTGGAAGCGGGTGCGGCAAGACAACTTTGTTGCGAATCATCGCCGGTCTCGAAGGAAACTACAGCGGCAGCGTCTTTCTCGGGGACGCCCCAATCCTCGGACCAGGCCTCGACCGCGGCCTCGTCTTCCAGGAGCATCGTCTGCTTCCCTGGCTGACAGTTGAGCAGAACATTGCTTTCGGCATCAGCAGCCTTCCTGCCGCGGAGAAAGCAGCGCAAATCCGGCACTTCGTGGAGTTGGTGGGCCTGAGAGGTTTCGAGCACAGCTATCCGCATCAACTCTCCGGCGGAATGGCGCAACGCGTGGCGATTGCTCGCGCTCTTGCCGGAAATCCAAAGATCCTTCTGCTTGACGAACCCTTTGGTGCACTGGATGCGCTCACGCGGATTCGCATGCAGCAGGAGCTCCTGCGCATTTGGAGAGTGCAGCGTACGACCATGGTGCTGGTGACTCATGACATCGATGAAGCCATATACCTGGCGGATCGCATTGTAATCATGTCTCCGCGGCCGGGGACGATCAAGAGGATCATCGATGTAGATCTGCTGCGGCCGAGAGATCGAACCAGCTACGTTGGCACCCAGCTTAGACAGAGCATTTACCGGGAATTCTTCGCCAATGAAGAAATCCCCGAAGACTACGAAATTTGACGAGGCAGGTGAAAGAACGCCGTGTGGACAGAATCTCCCCTCCATGCACAATGGTGGGATCGCATAGGGAGATGCGGCTCCCAACGCAATCAAACACGCTGACACACAAGACGAGGCCCGCTTGGAGGCGGGCCTATTGTTTTCAGAGAGTTTTGGTCGCGCAAACGAACAACCTAAAAACTTCAGAATGGCGACAGTTACTCCCGGATTGCAACCAAATAACGCAGAAAATGCACGCAGCTACGGCGGACAGCCCCTGAGTATCCGCGCAGCGAAAGCACACGGCGCGACGATGGCGCGGTCATCGCGTCCGCTCTTCCGCTGCGGCGACGGGACGGCCAACTGAACGGCCCTTCCGTCAGTGACTCCCAGCTCTTTAACCTGCGGCGAACGCGCCGTTGACGCTGGTGAAGATCGAGTTAATGCCAGCGCTCAGGCTTTGCATGCTGGCAACTGCGCCGAGGGAGAGCAAGGCCGCGATCAGAGCATACTCGATCAGATCCTGGCCGGACTCGTCATTGTTCAGCGCTCGTAAGGTGTTCAAGAATTTAACTTTCATTTGGATCTCCTCCAAGAATTTACTCAGTCTAACTGCCCAGGTAGCCCCAAAACCTGGCTACAAAGATGTACTGAAACTGCGATCACGAGTTAGGCGGGAAAGCAGACCGCGCTAACACCCTTGAGCACGCTCCGCATCCGACCAAAATCGCCGAAAGCGGGGTCGACCGTAACGGCCAACTTGGCCAAGACGATCGCCCGAATACGGGACTTGCCAAGCCGAATGTGATGAGAGCTGCTGCCTCGAGGTTGTCTCTATCCCGAAAAGAATTAAGACGGGAAGGTGCGGAGACCAGGCAATCCGGATCCGTTTAGAGCAGGGATAGGGCGGCGGAGACGCCTATCTTTAACAATTTTCAGGCGTGTTCAACGACCATGGAGGCTTTGTCCAGGATGTGACTCCTGGTTTTTTGCAGGGTAGCCTCGTTCTCGACGTTAAGGCAGGAGTGCGCCTTGTCGATCTGGCGAAGCAGTCCGGTAAGAACCGCTCCGGGGCCAGCCTCGACGAACCGGGTTGCGCCTTGAGCGATGAGGGCACGGATGGAAGCTTCCCACTGGACGGTTCCGGTGACCTGCGAGATCAGGGTTTCGCGTGATTTTGCGGCATCTGTGACGGGTGCGGCTTCGACGTTGCAGAGAACAGGAATCTGGGGGTCGTTGAAGGTAAGATCGCGGAGATCGGCGGCGAGACGGTCTTGCGCGGGCTGCATGAGCGAACAGTGAAAGGGTGCGCTGACCGGAAGCATGACGGCGCGCTTTGCTCCCTTGTGCTTGCAGGACTCTGCTGCACGCTCAACGGCCTGTTTAGAACCGCTGATGACGACCTGGCCAGGCGAGTTGATGTTGGCGGGTTCGCAGACTTCTCCGGGAAATTGGGCGTTTGCCTCGGCGCAGGCTTCGCGAATTTTCTCGATGCTGAGCACGAGAATGGCGGCCATGGCACCGACTCCGACGGGAACCGCCTCCTGCATGTACTTGCCGCGATTGCGCACGGTGCGGACGGCATCGGCAAAGGAAAGGGTTCCGGCTGCGACATGGGCGGAATACTCGCCGAGGGAGTGTCCGGCAACGAAGCTGGGTTTGATTCCGGCCTCGGCGAGCACGCGGGCGGCAGCGACGGAAACGGTGAGAATGGCGGGCTGGGTGATTTCGGTCAGGCGAAGCTGATCGTCTGGGCCTTCAAAGCAGAGCTTACTGAGGTCGTATCCGAGGGCGTCATCTGCCTCCTCAAAGGTACGGCGGGCGACAAGGTGATTGAAAGCGAGTTCCTTGCCCATTCCGGCGGCTTGGGAGCCCTGGCCTGGGAAGAGCAATGCGAGTCCGGAAATTCGTGTCATGAAGGCTCCGCGAAGAATCTTATTCGGCGCGTTCGGTAATGCCAACTGAAAAAACAAATCAACAGCAGAGCAAGAACAAAGAAAGGTTAACTGCCCCACTCAATCCAAAAGCGGGCCTGAATGGGCCACCCGCTACCCGCCCTGAAGCTCATCGTTCGCCTTATACTTTTTCAGCGGCATGACGGCGCGCGGCCTGAATCTTTTGTTCAATCATCTGATTGAGACCGGAGCGGGCAAATTCGGCAGCGACACGAATGGCGTTCTTGATGGCAGTGCCGTTGGAGGAGCCATGACTGACGATGGCGACGCCTTTGAGTCCGAGCAGCGGCGCCCCGCCGTACTCGGAGTAATCGAGACGTTTCTTGAAGTCGGCGAAAGCGTTCCGCGAAAGCAGGAATCCGATCTGGCGCGTGATGGTCGATTGCAAGGATTCCTTGAGAATGGCGCGGATGGCCTCGACGAGACCTTCGCTGACCTTGAGTGCGACATTGCCGACAAAGCCGTCACAGACGATCACATCCGCGTGTCCGTTATACAGATCACGGCCTTCGACATTGCCGAGAAAATTGATCGGCAGGGCCTTGATGAGTTGGAAGGCGTCACGGGTGAGGTCGTTGCCTTTGGTCTCTTCCTCGCCGACAGATAAAAGACCGACGCGAGGATTCGGAGCGGTGGGAAAGCGTCCGCTGAAGATGGAGCGGAAGTAAACGTCTCCCATGATGGCAAATTGCTGGAGGTTCTGGGGCTTGCAATCAACGTTGGCACCGACATCAAGCATGATGGTTGCGGTGTTGGCTGCGGTGGGAAAGACGGTGGCCAAGGCGGGGCGGTCCACTCCAGGTAGAACGCCGAGGACGAGCTTAGCGGTGACCATGGCGGCGCCGGTGTTTCCGGCGGAGACGAAGCCCGCGGCAGTGCCGTCTTTTACGAGACGGAGACCGACACGCATGGAGGAGTCACGCTTATGCTTGACGGCCTGCGCGGCTTTTTCATCCATGCCGATGAACTCTGAGGCATGGACGACCTCAATGGGTAAGCCGCGCGCATCAGGATGTTGCGCAAGTTCGGCGCTCACGACATCCTGCTGCCCGACCAGAAGAACCCGAACGTCGTGTTGCCGTGCGGCAAGAATCGCGCCCTCAACCTCCGGAAGAGGAGCACGGTCCGCACCCATGGCGTCAACCGCAATGGTAGTTGGCATCGTCCGCGAAGGGTGGCCTAGCTGGCCTTTTCGACCTCAACGATTTCACGGCCCTTGTAATGGCCGCACTTGGAGCAGGCGCGGTGGGGAAGCTTGGCTTCGTGACAGTTGGGACACTCGCTGGTGGTGACTGCGGTGAGGTGATCGTGAGCGCGACGGAGAGCCGTGCGCTGCTTGGAGTGTCGCCGTTTAGGATTTGCCATGATCGACTACCTTTCAATTTCTGTGCGGCCTGGAAAACGAACCGCGAACTCAAAGTCGCCCGAAGGCGCTACTGCAATTTGCTTTTCAAATCACCAAGGGCAGCCCAACGTGGGTCCGGCTTGCTCTGGTCGCAGCCGCAAGGCTGCAGATTGCGGTTGGCGCCGCAGGTGGAGCATAGGCCCTTGCAATCAAAGCGACAAAGGGTCTTGATGGGCACGGCGAGCAGAACCTGCTCACGCAATGAATCTTCCAGTTCCATGCCTTCACCGGAGTAAAAGCCGATCTCGGTTTCTGCCTCGTTAATCGCCACCTCTTCGGAGCCACGTTCCAGATCGAGTGGGCGGTATAGGAGATCGAAAGAACGAGAGATCGGAATTTCGACCGGCTCGAGGCAGCGAGCACAACTGACTTCGATCCGGCCGTCGAGTTTGCCGACGAGACGAATATCGTCAATCGAGTGATGGCTGCCGTGGTGTTCACGAATCAATTCGGCGCGCCCTTCAGTCTGCAGCGAACCGACTTGCCGCACTTCGGAACCGAAATCGATTTCTCCGGACTGGAACTTGTGCTCAAACTCCAGGTTCCGGACTTCCAAGTCTTGAACGCGAATCTTCATGATGCCACATGCCCCCGAAGCCGAACCCAGCCGGCGCACAGCACCGCTCCGCTTGTAAGCGAAGGAGACGCAAGGGATTCGTCGACTCAAACGGAGAGCCGATATGGCACCCTTACTCCTGGCGGGAAACACTCCTCAGGACAGATTACAAGGATAAGGGTGCGGAGCGGGCGGTGTCAAACAGGACGAACGGGCGGGTGGTCCTGAATTACGATGGTTTCGGCAATACGGTCATGCACGCACTGGCGGTTGGGGTGAATGAAGAACTGGATGAATCCGAAGCCTCCTTCAAGCAGAGACGCACCGTAGCCGAGGCCGCGCTCAAAGGCCTGCCAGAGGGTAATTTTCGGGCGCGTGAGAGAGACAACGCGAATGTGCAAGAAGCGTTTGCCGATCGTGAGGCCGTTCGTGCGCCAGACGACGAGTGCGGAGTAAAGGACAAAATAGAGCAAATCTTCGAACTCGCGAGGGTCGTACTTGATCGCGATGTTGAGGGGGTGATGCGCGGCTTCGAGTTCGATGTACTTGTGGGCGAATTCAATGGGGACAAAAATCAGGAGGACCACCAAGAAATCTATACAGAAGGCGGCGGCGCGTTGCCAGAAGGTGGCCAACTGGAGTCCTGCGAGGGATTCGAGGCGCGGAAGGCCGTGTGGATCAAAGAGGCGCGGAGACTTGGCGGAGGTGGCAAGAGCTTTCAACGATGCCATGGTGAACCATGATACACAGGCAAAACGGCTTTTGGGAGTTGGCAACGAAAGGGGGCGCTTGCGCGAAGCGGTAACAGGGCTGAAACTGTTGCCATGCTGAAAGTTGGATTGACGGGCGGAATAGCGTGCGGGAAATCGACGATACTGGAGATGTTCGCGGCCCTGGGGGCGCATACGCTGCGGGCTGACACCGTGGCGCACCAGTTGATGGCTCCGGGAGAAAAGATATACGAGCGCATTGTCGCCGCGTTTGGCAGTGAGATACTGGCAAACGATCAGACGATTGCGCGAGCAAAGCTGGCGGCAACAGCGTTTCCTGACCGGATCACGGAGTTGAACGCGATTGTGCATCCTGAAGTGCTGGACTTTGAAGATGATTGGATGCGCAAGGTGGGCGAAGACCAGCCGGATGCCGTGGCAATCTGCGAGGCTGCACTGTTGATTGAGGCTGGGGGACTGCCTCGCTACGACCGGCTGATTGTGGTGACCTGCACGCTGGAGCAAAAAGTGGGGCGCTTTGCCGAACGAAGCGGGATGAGTGCGATGGAGGCGCGAGCGGAAGTTGTGCGAAGGATGGCTGCGCAAATGCCCGAGGCGGATAAGGTGAAGATGGCGGATTTTGTGATCGACAACAGCGGGTCGAAGGAAGCGACGGAGAGACGCGTGGTTCAGATTTGGGAAAAACTGGCGGTGAGGAGCTAGTAGGTGCATGCGCCCACCTCGCTCTTTGTAGAAAAGCACGTTGGACCAAGGCCGAGTTGTAATCACCTGCGATGGAGGCTCGGTTCCATCACCCATCTACTATTGTCTACTTAAGAGGAACTTCAAAGTACATGAGTTCGCGTCCGTGGGCGTCGTTGACTCCGGTGACAAAGAGGCGCGCGCCCTGGGTGGGATTGTCGAGGTCGCCGATATCGAAGAAGAGGAAGCCCTGCTGCGAGGCATGAGGCTCAACGGCCTTGGCGGCGAAGGATGCGTGCTCGAGAACGTCGCGATCATTCTGCGAGAGTCCGCCATGGGCCTTGTTGCGTCCGGGCAGCGGGAGGGGGATTTGATCCTCGGGGCGGGAGCGCGGGGCAGTGACGTTGCTGAGGGCGCGGCGCAGATCGTCGAGCGTATAGGGAGCAGCCTTGGCGCGGTCGCGGGTGACGAGCTGGAAGCGGGCATTGCTGAGAACGACGGTCTGATCGCCGTCATTGGTGAAGACGACGAGGATGGGCAGGATGGAGTGCTCGAGCATCTTGGGATGGAAGATGGCAGCCCTGGCGGGAGTGTCATAAGGGTCGGCGCCAAGGGTGAGCTTCTCCTGCTGATCGCGCGAGGCCATGGTGGTAGCCGGAACTAGGGGCGGCATGACGAAGTTTCGGGCGAAGGCCGCGACCAGGAGCGCGGTGAGGATGGCGCCGAGAAGAAGATCGCGCTTCGTGATGAACACCATGCCCGGAATTATAGGCGGAAAACGGGGCGCACCTGCGGCAGAAAAGTGCCGAGGCGAGTGAAAACTCACCTTAGGAGTATGTGAAGAATCAGAAAACCGACGAAGAATCGGTAAATGTCGGAAAGTCTTTTCTGGCGCGCTCCTCTACAATTACAAGCGTGTACTTTCTCTATAGTTTGACCCTTGCTGTGCTGCTGGTGATCTCTCTGCCCTGGTGGCTGGTTCAGATGCTGCGGTTGGGAAAATATCGGGCAGGACTGAAAGAGCGGTTAGGCGTGGTCCCGGCGCGGATGCGCGTGGCCGATGACGCGGGGCGGGCGCGGCAAGAACGTCGCGTCGGGTGCGGGCCAACGGATGGCCCTCCGGTCGAGGACTCAGGGCGTCCACTTTGCTGGATTCATGCGGTAAGCGTGGGCGAGGCGCTGGCGATTGCACCGATGGCGAGCGCTTTGCGTGAGCAGGGATATCGCGTGGTAGTTTCGACGACTACGCACACGGGTCAAAGGCTGGCGCGGGATAAATTCGGAGCGGAAAACGTTTTTTACTTTCCGCTGGATTTTGGAGTATGCATCAAGCCCTACCTTCGGGAGTTGAAGCCGGAGCTGGTGATTCTGGCGGAGACCGAATTCTGGCCGAACTTCTTGCGGCTGGCGCGGGCGAGCGGAGCGCGACTGGCGGTGGTGAATGCGCGGATCAGCGACCGCTCGTATCCGAGGTATTTGCGCTGGCGAGGGCTGCTTAGCAAGGCGCTGGAGCCAGTGGAGCTTTTTCTGGCGCAGAGCGAAGGCGACGCGGAGCGTCTGCGGGCGGTGGGTGCAGCATCGGAGCGAGTGGAGGTAGCGGGGAATTTGAAGTTTGACGCTGCGTCTCCGGTGGAGACGGCGGCGGTGACGCAGTTGGGCGAGCAGTTGTGGGCATCGGGTGAGCCGATTCTGGTGGCGGGCAGCACGGTGGAAGACGAAGAGGACTACGTGTTGCAGGCTTTCCGGATGGTGCTGGCCCAGTATCCGGGGGCTTCGTTGGTGCTGGCTCCGCGGCACAAGGAGCGCTTTGAGGAAGTGGCGAAGCTGCTGAAGGAGCGGCGCTTCCGCTTTGTGCGACGCTCGGCGGCCGATGCGGCAGAGCAGGATCTGCGCGGTGCGGTTCTGCTGCTGGATACGCTGGGCGAGCTAGCGGCAATTTATCGCTACTCGAACATTGCGTTTGTGGGTGGCTCGCTGGTGGAGCGGGGCGGACACAACATCCTTGAGCCGGCGTTTTTTGCGCGGGCGATTTTGACCGGGCCGCATACGGAGAACTTCCGCGACATCCTCACATGCTTCGAGAACAGCAAGGCCGTCGTGCGCTGCACGCCGAAGAATCTTGGCATCACGTTTCTGCTGTTGTTGCGCGAGACGGCGCAGCGGGAGTTGCTGGGAGCGCGGGCGAAACAGGTGCTGGCGGAGCAGAGAGGCGCGACCGCGCGCAGCGTGAAGCGTCTGCTGGCGCTGGTGAAAAAGGAGCGCGGGTGATCAACGATCCGTTCACTTGGCTTTTTGGGCAGATGGTGCGGGCGCGCAATGCGCGATATGACCAGGAGCACGCGAAGATCTACAGACTCAAGCTGCCGGTGATCAGCGTGGGAAATATCAGCGTGGGCGGGAGCGGAAAGACTCCGTTTGTGCAGACCTTGGGGCGTTGGCTGAAATCGCGGGACATTCCCTATGACATTCTGACGCGGGGGTATGGACGGGAGTCAAAGGGCGTGTTGCAGGTAGATGTCGAGGGTGAGGCGAATAAGTACGGCGACGAGCCGGTGCTGCTGGCGCGGAGCCTGGGAGCTCCGGTATTTGTGGGCGAAGACCGTTACGAGGCAGGGCTGGCGGCGGAGGCGTTCGCGGCAAGGTCGGCGCGTCCGGCGCGGGTGCATATACTGGATGACGGCTTTCAGCACAGGCGACTCCACCGGGACTTTGACATTGTCCTGCTGTCACGTGGCGACCTGAGCGGGAGGCTGCTGCCGTTTGGGCGCCTGCGCGAGCCGCTGGCGGCGCTGGGGAGGGCACACGCCGTGGTGGCTGCGGAGGAATTGGCGGACTTGCTGGCAGAGCCGAACGTGTGGCATATCCGGCGGAGGCTGGTGCTGCCGTCTCCGGCGCCGACGCGTCCGCTGGCGTTTTGCGGGCTCGCGCATCCCAGGCAGTTCTGGGAGTCGCTGGAGGTGATTGGGATTTATCCGGTAGGCACGTATGCGTTTGGCGACCATCACCTCTATCTGGATAAGGACATTGCGCTACTGCAAAAATTGGCACGGCAGCATGAGGCGAACGGTTTCTTGACGACGGAAAAAGACCTGGTGAAGCTGGATACGGAAAAGCTCGCGCCGATGGTGGCTCCGAGGCTGACGATTGAGTTGGAGAATGCGAACGCGAGATTCAGCGGAATGCTGGAAGCGGCGGGAGTGCGGTGAAATGGAGGAACGTGAACAAAAGAAGGCTGTACGCATTGATCGCAGTGCTTGGGAGCTTGTGGTTGTTGGCGGGGAATGTCTTTGCATCAAACACACCCAACGACCCTGTTTATGTTGTTGATGGTGACCGATGGATCGGATTGTTTGGGGACAAGAACGAATATGCGGAATTCTCCTTCCCTCGCAACATGGAAGTCAAAATAGAGGACGCCTACCATATTTTGATGAAGCAAGGACGCCTCGGAATCATGGTTACCTTCGCAGCCAAGAAGGAATTCGGGGCAGGTGCCGATCTCCTAGCCAACCACGCGCGATGGGAGATCGAATGCTGGCGATCTCAGGCCGACAGAGTGGAGAGTGCGACGCGGAGTGACTTGAGTGGAGCGAGGCGGGATTTGAAAGTCACCGAGGTTCGGCTCTTCAAGAACAGCGGCGAGAGAAATGACCGTTTTCCTGATTGGGCTTGAGTCGAAGGAAGGAGTTTTCGTCCTCTCAATATCGCCCGGCGATCAAGACACCAGTGTTTTGGTTAGGAAGATAGCTCATTCGTTCTTGGAGTCAAATGACGCTCGATCTGCTCTGTACTATGATGGACGGCTATGCTGCTGGTTGTCGATATTGGAAACACGGAGACCGAGCTGGGACTGTTTCCTCTTAGGGAGGATGGGACGGCTGCGGTTGTGCTCACGGCGCAGTGGCGGATCTCGACCTCGCAGCAGCAGACGATTGATGAATATGGAGTGCTGATCAGGCAGTTGTTTGCCACGCACGGGCTTGAGTTGACGGCGGTGCGCGGGATCATTGTGGCCTCGGTGGTGCCGCCGCTGGAGTCGCTGGTGCGGCTGATGTGCGATCGCTATTTCGGGATCAAGGCGCTGTTCATTGAGCCGGGAATCAAGACAGGGATGCCGGTTCACTACGATAATCCGGCAGAGGTTGGGGCCGACCGCATTGTGAATGCGGTGGCAGCCTATGAGAAGTGCAAGCAGAGCTGCGTAGTGGTGGATTTCGGCACGGCGACGACGTTCGACGCGGTTTCAGCCAAGGGCGAGTACATGGGCGGGGTGATCGCTCCGGGGATTGGGATATCAGCCGAGGCGCTGTTTTCGCGTACGGCACGACTGCCGCGGGTGGACATCAAACGGCCTCCGCATGTGATTGGCAGCAACACGGTGCACTCGCTGCAATCGGGACTCTACTACGGCTACGTGGGACTGGTGGACGGCATCTTGGAGCGGTTGCTTGGCGAGCTGGGACCGGCGCGGGTGATCGCCACGGGCGGGATGGCGGAATTTATCGCCAGCGGCTCGCGATTTCTCTCTGAGGTTGATGAGGCGCTCACGCTGACGGGATTGCGGATTATCTGGGAGCGGAACCTGCATAGCCGCAGGAAGTAGAAGAGCAGGTTTCTGTAGACTGAAGTTCATCCGTGGAACACTTCACATATTTTTCCGAGATTGAAGAGCACTTCCAGCGCAGGCGTGGAAGCATACTTATTTGCTCTCCGCTGGACTGGGCGCTGATGGAGATGTGGAAAGAGGCAGGGATTCCCGTAGAGGCGGTGCTGCGCGGAATTGACGCGGCATTTGATAAATACGATCGGCGGGCGAAGAAGACGCGCAAGGTGAACTCGCTGGCTTATTGTCAGCAAGAAGTTCTCTCGGCGGTAGAGGATTTGAGAGAGGCGGCCACGGGTTCGACACGCGATCCGGCGGCGACAAGCATTCCGAACACCGCGCTGGCTGCGTACTTTGAGCGCAACGCGGAGCAACTGGAAGGGTGCAAGCATCCGGCAGCCGCCCTGCTGGCGCTGACCGGGGAGCAGGCGAAGACCCTGCGGGAGCTGGCAGCGGAGCTGAAGATGCGCGAGCGTCCCGCGGATCTGGAAGAGCTGGAGCGGCGCATGACGGTAATGGAAGAGAAGCTCTTTGCCGCTCTCTGGAGCCATGCGAGCGACGACGAGTTGATGGACGCGCGGAAGCAGGCGGAGCGCGAACTGGCGCCGTATCGGGGAAAAATGTCAGGGGCGCAGATCGATCAGTTGCTGAGGCAGTACGGTAATAAACAATTGCTGGAGCGGCACAGATTGCCTCGGCTGAGCTTGTTTTATCTGTGAGCCAAGCGGTCTCCTCATTCGCCAACTGAGGGCGGATGTGGGACACCCGCGAGCTTCGCAGACGGGTACGCGGCAACGAGTACCGCTCCGTCCGCGGGCGTTCGGCCACTATGCGCTGGGGTCACAACCAGATATGCTTATAGAGTGCAATTCACTATAGAGAAACTCATTTACGGCGGAGATGGCCTTGCGCGCATTCCCGCCACCGGCGACGAACGACGTGGAAAAACCGTCTTCGTGCCCTACGTGCTTCCCGGCGAATTGGTGGAAGCGAAGGTTGTGGAAGAGCGCAAGGGATACACGCGCGCGGAACTGGTGGAGGTACTGACGCCATCGACGGCGCGCATTACGCCACCGTGCCCGCACTTTGGAGCCTGCGGCGGCTGCCAGTACCAGCACTCCGACTACACGGCGCAACTGGAAGACAAGCGGCAGATTCTGCAGGAGACGATTCTGCGCGGGGCCAAGCTGACGCTGCCGTTTATCGAGGTACATTCCGGTGAGGCGTACGGCTTCCGCAACCGGACGCGGATGAAGATTGCGATTGAGCCGGAGTTCGCGCTGGGATATTACCGGCATGGCTCGCACGAGCTGGAGGCGGTGCGGAATTGTCCGATTAGCTCTCCGCTAATTAACCGGGCGATTGCCGCGATGTGGGAGCTGGGGCCGGAGATGGCCGCGTATCCTTCGCTGCGCGAAGTTCAGTTCTTTGCCAACCACGACGATTCGGAGATGCTGGTGGAGTTGTTCGTCCACCATGCGACGACTCCGGTGTTGCTGACTAGGATCGCCAAATTGCTGCGAGAGCGCATGGCGGAGATTGTGGGAGTTGCGGTGTTTGCCAGCGGAGCCACGGATGGCGATTTGGACGACGGAAACATTGAAGCCTCACGGCGGTTGAGCCGGGCAGGAGTGCCGCACATTGAAGGCTCACCGAGCCTGGTGTACAACGTAGGCAGCCACGGTTACAGGGTTTCAGCGGGATCGTTCTTTCAGACCAACCGCTTTCTGGCCGAGAAGCTGGTGGAACTGGTCACGCGGAATCGCAGCGGTCGCGCGGCGCTCGATCTGTATGCGGGAGGGGGACTGTTTACGCTGCCAATGTCGCGGAATTTTGAACGGATTACGTCGGTTGAGATCGCACAGAATTCGTATGACGATTTGGCGGCCAACGCCGCGGTCCCGCACATTCAGGCGGTTCACAGCACGACGGAAGATTACGTGAATGCAGCACGAGGACGCTGGGATTTTGCGATTGTCGATCCGCCGCGCGCAGGATTGGGCGAGCGCGTGACGAAGGCGCTGGCAGGATTGTCGATTCCGCGAATCGCGTATGTTTCATGCGATCCAGCGACGCTTTCACGCGACCTGGTAACGCTGCTGGCGGCTGGATATCGCGTGGAAGAGGCACATCTGGTGGACTTGTTCCCGCAGACGTATCACATGGAAACCGTTCTGCACCTGGCGCGGTAGGCCGGGAAAAATAGGAGAGAAAATGTACGCACTGATTTTGATTCGCTACCGGCTTCCGATGGAAGAAGTCGCAAAGGTTACAGAGGAACACCGCTCCTACCTGCGGGAGTTGAAAGCCGATGGGACGCTGATTGCTTCGGGCCCGATGGACCCACGCTCGGGAGGCGCAATCCTGGTGCGGGTTCCCGACGATCATGTGCAGCAAAACCTGACCGATATTCGCGACGAAGACCCATTCTTCAAAAAGGGTGTTGCCAATTACGAGCTGATCCCGTGGAATCCGGTGATCGGAAAAGAAGATCTGGACAAACTGTAGCGGAGGGCGCAAGTTTGTAGATTCGACGTAAGACACTGGCGCTTCACATTTGCAATCGCAAGGTGGAGCGCCAGACGCAGAACTCACAAAAGGGTGGCGAAGCTCCCCATGACAGATGTTTCCGCCAACCCGGAAGGCGTTCTGCCCCGCCGTCCTCCCGCCGCACCGATCTTTGCCGCCACGTTTTTCTTCTGCGCCGGCATTGCTTTGCAAAACTACATTTACAAACCTGCCGCACTGTATTTCTCCTGCACGGTTGCGCTGGCAGTGTGCTCGCTGCTGGCGCTGCGCTTTGCAACAGGGCGAAAGCGCACGCTGCTGGCATACGTTGGCGCTGTACTGGCGTTTTTTCCGGCGGGAGCGCTATGTACGGCAGCGCACCAGGCTCGAGTCGTGAGCGCGCCGACGGTGCTGGACTTCGCGGGTGGCGAGGAGGTAACCCTGACCGGGTACGTGGCGCGCTCGGGTTCGCTAAGGAGCGGCCGCGATCTGCACGAGTCTCTGGATTTTTCGGTGGAAGAGGCACAATGGGACGGCGAGGCCGCTCGCGCGGTGAGCGGAAACGTGCGGCTCAATCTGTATGTACCGGGCTCTGGCAGGGCATGGGAATCGGAAGAAGACGGAGTGGAGGAGACGATGGCTCCGCCGGTATTCGACTACGGACAACGATTGCGGATACGGGCCAAGTTGCGGCCTCCATCGAACTTTCGGAATCCGGGCAACATGGATTACGTGGGCTGGCTGCGCGGACAAGGCGTGGCGGCGCTGGGTTCGGCGAAATCGACAAATGTAAATGTATTGGCGGGTGTGGGCGGCAGCCGAATGGAACGAGCGCGCTGGCGGGTGCGACGGAGCGTACTACAACGGATGGAGCAAATGTGGTCTGCGCCGTATGCGGGACTGTTCCAGGCGATGGTGCTCGGCGAGCGGGGGCTGGTAGGACGCGAGCAACGGCTGGAATTTCAGCGCAGTGGAACGTTTCATCTGCTCGTGGTGAGCGGGATGAACGTGGCGATTTTCGCGGTGTTTCTGCTGTGGCTGATGCGCCAGCTGCGCCTTCCGGTGGAATACGGGATTGTCCTGGCGATTGTGCTGACCTGCGGTTACGCGTGGCTGACCGAGTTGGGCGCACCGATTCTGCGCTCTGTGCTGATGATTTTGGTTTACCAGATTGCGGCGCTGCTGAACCGCGACCGGGCTCCGCTGAATACGGTTTCCGTGGCAGCCCTGGTGTTGCTGGCGTGCAATCCGGAGTCGCTGTTTGACCCCAGCTTTCAACTTACGTTTCTGGCAGTGCTGACGATTGCGGGGATTGGCGTGCCTCTGTTTGCGCGGACTACCGGGCCGATGCGCGCAGCCCTGGACGACATAGGCGACATAAGGCATGACTTGACGCTGAGTCCGAAGCAAGCGCAGTTCCGGCTGGATGTGCGGGCAGTTGCCGATAGCCTGGGGCTGTTGATTGGACGGCGCGTCGCGGCGTGGGTGGTGCCGAAGGTGACCTACGCACTGGTGGCGACCGCGGAGCTTGCGGCGCTGGCAGCGCTGATGCAGATCTCGATCACTTTGCCCATGGCGTGGTACTTCCACCGGGTGAACGCGCACGCCGCGTGGGCGAACATGGCGGTGTTGCCATTGACAGCCGTGCTGATGCCTACCTCGATGCTGGCGGTTGCGGTTTCTTATCTCGCGAGGTGGCTGGCGGCGCCATTTGCGACTGCGGCGCTTTGGGCTATGCAGGGAATCCTGCTTGCGGTGCATTGGTCGGGCGGAGCGCAGTTGACGGACGTGCGAGTTGCGATGCCGGCGCTGGGGGCGATTGCGGCAGTTGCGATTTCGTATGGGTTGGCGCTGTTGCTGGCGCGAAGGCATCGTGCGCTGGCGACGGTCTCGGTTGCGGCACTGGCGCTGGCGGCGTGGGGAGTTTATGCGCATCCGCGGGCATTTGCGTACAAGGCGCACGAGTTGGAGATTACCGCGATTGATATTGGGCAGGGAGATTCGTTTCTACTGGTGACGCCGAATGGACACACTCTGCTGCTGGACTCAGGCGGTTTGCTGGGGATGAGCCATAGCGAACTGGATATTGGCGAGGACGTGGTTTCTCCCTACCTATGGGAACGCGGGTTGAGCGGGCTGGATGCGGCGGCGTTCAGCCATGGGCATTCCGATCACATGGGCGGAATGACTGCGATCCTGCGCAATTTTCATCCGCGCGAGCTTTGGTATACGGTGAACTATCCCTCGCATGAAGTGAAGGCGCTGCTGGAGAGTGCGGATCGCTTGCAGGTGCGGCGAATTGAGCGGCACGAGGGCGAGAGCTTCGAGTTTGACGGCGTGAAGTTTGAGGTGCTCAAGCCTCCGGCGGATTGGGAGCTGACGCCGCGCGGACAAGACGATGCTTCAATGGTGCTGCGGGTGACGTACGCGGGGCACACGGCGCTGCTGGTGGGAGACATTCACAAACGCGTGGAGAAGATGCTGGTTGCCGATGCGGATGAGCACGGCAGCCCGTTGCATGCCGATCTCCTGAAGGTGGCTCACCATGGATCGAACAGTTCCACGTGCGATGAATTTCTGGACGCGGTGCGGCCTGAGTATGCAGTGATTTCGGCTGGGGTGCGCAATCCGTTCCGACACCCGCGTCCAGAGGTAATTGAGCGGCTGGCAGAACATGGGACGAAGACCTACCGCACGGATTTGTTTGGTCCGATTACGTTCTACATGGATGCGACAGGGGTGCATCCGGTGGTGGCGCGGTAAAGGATGGAAGGGGAGCTCTTTCTTCTGTCTGGAGGAAGATCAGAAACCCTGCCCCAACCAAATAAAGCAGGTTAGGACAGGGCATCCTCAGGATTCCGATCTAACCCTGGGCCTCAGCTTCGGTGAGGCCCTTGTTCTGGTACTGGGCAAGGATGGCGCGAGCTTCATCAACCTGGTCTTCGCGGACCTGGAGCTTGACGCCTCCGACGCCGGGCAGAATATCTTGCGGCGCGTCGAAGTTGGTCATCAGGACTTCAAGTCCGGCGGATTCGAGCAGGCCCTGCACGACCATGGCTTCGGATTCCTGTTCGCTTTCAAAGACAACGACCAGTGCCTCATTGGGCTCTTCTCTCAGTGCCTCCGGCATAGAACCTCCTTGCTATTCGATGCGGACCGATGAGCGTAGCACCGCATAATCTTCCGCTCAACGTGTATAAAAAGGCGCCAGCGGGGCCATCGAGCAATTTATTCCTACTTCCGCGAACGTTTTGTCATCGAACGAGAATGCAAGCAGGGGCGAGGAACCGCGCATGAACCAGGAGCAAGCCGATCACATCCCGCAGGGAGAGCAGCTTGACGAGGTGCGCCTCATCCGACGCCTTCAACTGATGATGAACTTGGTCATGCAGGTGATTGCCGAGGATCCCCGGTTGACGGTTGATGAAGCGTCGCAGATGGTGGCGGACTCGCGGAGGGCGGCGCTGACGATGTTTCCGGGCAAAGAACTGGCGTACGACCTGCTGTACCGTCCACGTTTCCAGCGGTTGAATGAGGGAGCGCTTCCGGTTGCAGTAGGGCGACAACCCCACATTCGCCAACACCAACAACGGGCGCATGTGGGGTTGTCGCCCTACCCAGAGTAGCAAGCTATTTTTCGAGCTGGGTGAGGCGCAAGGTCATGGTTCCCCAGAAGAGGCGGGAGCGCATCTGTACGGGAAGATGGGCGGCGTCATCGGTAAACCAGATCCAGATCTTGCCGCGTCCCTTGAGCGGTCCGGCGTCTGAATAGATGGCAACGCGCACGGTGTGGAAGGTTCCGGCGTCAGTCTTTACATCTTCGCGGCCTTCGGCATAAGCGGTTACATCGAAGGTTTTTCCGCCATCGTTGACCGGGAAAAGATAGACGGCACCGGGCTCCAAGTGCTGGGCGCCGACGTAGTAGATGCCGGATAGTACATCGGTAACGCAAGCGGGCGCGTCATTCTCAAGATGCTTGGTTTCGCCGCTGCGGAGGTTGCGCTCATCGAGGACGCTCTTGCCGCGAGCGGGGTCGAAGACAAGATTGGTCTCGCGCTGATGCAGTCCCTCTTCGGAGTGTTTGAGAATGCGCTGCGAGCAGAAGGTACGGCGGTCAAAGTAGGATTCCAGACGATCTTGCACGCGGTAGAGCAGGGCAACGACGCCGGAGGCTTCGGCGATTCCAATGACATGTTCCTGATCGCCATTCTGCTCGATCTTAAGGGTTCCGGAGCCCGCCTTCCAGAGACGCCACTCAGCGTCATAGTGAAGAACTTGATTATTGGGAAAGCGATGAGCTTCTCCCGCAGGCTGGATAGACGCTCTCGGCTGGGCAGAGATGGACGCCTGCTGGGCACAGATGAGGGGCGTGAGCGTGACGGAAGCCACAAGCAGAGCCAGAGTCAACGCCAAAGGTTTTCTAAGAATACTCATCCGTTAATGGGCCATCCAAGTCTTCTTTGCTATCAACGCGACAATGACCGCAAGGGTTCCGAGCAGGGCATTGTATTCACGATGGTTCAAGTAAAGCTGGCGCGAGAAACTGGAATTTCCGGCCTCTCCGGCGTTCAGGCGAGGCAGCAATCGCGGAACCTGGGAACAGTAACCCGCGTAGTTCGGGAAACGGGAATTCAGAAACTGCTCCTCACCGCGAATCACGGGAATGTAGATGGCGGCGAACATAGCGACCAGAACCGCCGCGATCTCCCATCGGAGGGAGGCCAAGGCAAAACCCGATGCAATTACGATTGATCCAAAGTACAAGGGGTTGCGCGTGTATGCATAAGGCCCGGTAGTTGCAAGTTCCTCATTCTTCTTGACATGGCCGCTGGAGATGGCGCGAATAGAGACGCCGGCAAGAGCAAGGAGCGATCCGACGGCAAGCGACCACCACTGCGGCTGAGCGCGCCACAGGAAAAAGGCGGCGAAGAGAAAGCCGAGCGGCACACGAATTCTCTTGGCGATCCGACCCCAGTTCATACGCAACCTTTTCGCAGAGTAGGTTCTATTCTACGGCATCGCGGCGAACGGGCGAGCGGTGAGGGAGTCAACGGCACCACCTGAGTCAACTGTTTCGGTAGAGTCAACAGCCCCACCCTCCGCCCGAAAAATTGGGCGGAAGAGTAGTGCACCCGGTTTTCGAACCTAGCTGAAACCGAGGACGGGATGGGGCGAGTAGGGCTCCTCAAGGGAAACAATCTCTTCGGGAGTGAGGTGCAGCGAGAGAGCGGCTACAGCATCCTGAAGATGATGCGGCTTGGAGGCTCCTACGATTGGCGCAGTGACTGCGGACTTGCTGAGCAGCCAGGCTAATGCAAGCTGCGCGCGTGGAACGCCACGCTGTTCCGCGAGTTGGCCGACACGGTCAACAACCTTGTGGTCGGCATCTTCGGTTTTGGAATACATCTTGCTTCCGAACTGATCGGTCTCAAAGCGCTTGGTGACTTTGCTCTGCCAGGGGCGGGCCAGACGGCCGCGTGCGAGTGGGCTCCAGGGGAGAACGGCAATGTGCTCGGATTGGCAGAGCGGAATCATCTCGCGTTCTTCTTCGCGATAGAGGAGGTTGTAGTGATTCTGCATGGAGACGAAACGAGTCCAGCCATGGAGTTCGGCGAGGTAAAGCGCCTTGGTGAACTGCCAGGCAAACATGGAGGACGCACCGATATAACGTATTTTGCCAGCCTTGACGAGATCATGCAGGGCTTCGAGAGTCTCCTCGATTGGCGTCTGGTAATCCCAGCGGTGAATCTGGTAGAGATCGACGTAATCGGTCTGGAGGCGGCGGAGGCTTTGGTCAAGTTCGAAAAAGATGGCCTTGTGGGAAAGGCCGCGGCCATTGGGTTCATCACGCATGACGCCGTGAACCTTGGTGGCGATGACAACCGCTTCGCGGCGGGTGTTGGCTTTGAGGAAGCGTCCGACGACTTCCTCGCTGGCACCGTTGGAGTAAACGTTGGCAGTGTCAAAGAAATTGATGCCAGAGTCGAGCGCCTCGCGCAGAAAGGGCTGACTCTGTTCTTCATTGAGAACCCACGGCCTGACGTTGTTATCGGAGGTTGGCGATCCGTAGGTCATACAGCCGAGGGCGATGCGGGAAATTTTGAGTCCGGTTTTGCCGAGATTGATGTACTCCATGATTCCTCCAGATCGGCTGCGGGATTGAGGCGAGCAGGCCGAGGAAAATGAATACGTCTTAGAGCATACTGCGAAGCGCAGAGCCAGTGATTAGCGGGCGCGGCGATATTGTGATCATGGGTCAGTTGAGCAATTCGTCAATCTCGGCGAGCACGCGTTCAACAGTGAGATTTTCGAGGCCAGCATCTATCACTTTCTTGTGACTGTAACTTGTGATGCTCGCAGGGTCGCGCAGGACGCGGGTACCGGCCCAGTAAGGGCCGTTTCGGGCGGGATCAGTAGGGCCGAAGAGGGCGATGGTTTTGACTCCGAGCAGGGCTGCCAGGTGCATGGGGCCGGTGTCTCCGCCGACGAAGAGCTGCGAGCGGCGCGCCAGAGCCATGAGTTCACTGAGTGAGCTGAAAAGGGGTATGGCGCATCCATTGCTGGAGGCCAGAGCCTGCTGGGCGAGGGTTTCCTCGCTGGGGCCGTAGTTGATGACCGAACGCAATCCGCGCGAAGCCAGACGGGAGGCTAGCTCTCCGTAGCGCTGAGGTGCCCACTGTTTTGCCCCCCACCCTGCACCGGGATTGAGGATGGCAAAAGGGGCACGGGCGAGGCCCATGGATTGGAGCGTGGAGGCGATGCGCGCTTCGCTGGCCTTGTCTCGCGGCAGCAGGGCTGCGCCGGGTTGCAAGGTTGAGGTCGCACGGGAGAGTCCGATCTCCTCCAGCCAGGTTTGCAGGAGTTCGACATTCTGCTCGATGACGTGTCCGGCGCGCCCGTCGGCCAGGGAGTCATAGAGAACTCGCGCGAGGTGTTCGCGGGGCTTACGGAAGCCGAGGATGGTTGTGGCTCCGGAAAGTTTTGCGATGATCGCGGATTTGATTGCGCCCTGCATGTCAAGCGCGGCGTCGTATTCACGGGCGCGCATAGCGTTGCGGGCGGCGAGAAACTCGGCGCGGGTTTCAGCGGCGAAAGGGCGCTTGCGCCAGGCGCGGGTGTCGACAAGATGCACCTCGTCCACTAGGGGGCGTCCAGCTCCGCGTGAGCCTGCCAGTTCGACGCCGGGACCGCAGAGGAGTTCACGCCAGCGATGCTCGACGACCCAGCCGATTTTTGCCTCCGGCAGGGCGCGGCGCAGCATGGCCACGGCGGGCAAGGCGTGCAGCACGTCGCCCATGGCGCCGAGGCGGACGATGAGCGCGCGCGGATTCAGCTTTGGATTTTCAGCCTTTACCCGCAATGCCGATCCAGACAAGAACGGAGCCGACGAAGACTCCGGGCTTGTGCATTGAGATCTGGAGCTTGTGACGCTATTTGCGAAGCCATGCTTGTGCCCATTGAATGCTACTTTTCGATCCTGCGCAGCAACTCGGTAGTGGAGTGATCCTTGGGATCGCCCACGATTTCTACGCGGCCACCGGCGGCGATTACTTCATCGCGCTCTGGAACACTGTCGCGGGTGTAATCGGTTCCCTTCACCTGGATGTTGGGCCTGATCTCGCGAATGAGGGCGCGCACATCAGGTTCATCGAAGATCACCACGGCATCCACGCATCCGAGCGCGGCAATGATCTCGGCACGCTCCTGCTCAGGCATGGCGGGACGCCCAGGACCTTTGAGACTGCGCGTGCTGGCATCTGAGTTGATGGCGACGATCAGCTTTCCGCCGAGCGCCCTGGCCCCCTGGAGATAACGTACATGGCCGACATGCAGCAGATCGAAGCATCCGTTGGCGAGGGTTACGGATTCGCCAGCGGCGCGCCAAAGGGCTACCACTCCAGCTAACTCGCGGCGTTCGACGATCTGTCCCAAGAAAAAGCTCTCCAAAAGATATGCAAGCAGGTCGAGGAATTATTCCTCGAGGGCGGCCAAAAGCTCGGCGCGCGTGACGGTTGCAGTTCCGCGTTTCATGACGACGATGCCGCCTGCGTAATTTGCAAGTTTGGCAGCGCTGGCAGCGTCCGCTCCGGCAGCGAGTGCGGCGGTGAAGGTTGCAATCACGGTGTCACCAGCGCCGGTTACATCGACGACCTGGTTGGAGCCGTAAATGGGAATCTCCAGCGGAGCTTTTCTTTTCTCGAAGGCCATCATTCCGTCGCCTCCGCGGGTAATGACAAGCGATTCGAGCTTCATCTGGCGGATGAGAGCGGCCCCGGCATCGACGAGCTTCTGACGGTCGTCACCGATCTTGAGATGCAGCGCTGCCTCGACCTCGCCTTCATTGGGAGTGGCGGCGGTGATGCCTTCGTAGTCCAATATACGAAAACGGCTGTCAAGGGTGACGGGGGTCTCGCCAAGGAGTCCTTTGGCGCGGACGAAGTTGAAGAGACGCGGCGATACCGCGCCATAGCCGTAATCACTGAGGAGCACGGCGTCAGCGGCGGGCACGTATTCACGGGCGGACGCGACGAGCTCGACGAGAGTGGCGTGCGTGTCTTTCAAGGCTTCGCACTCGCGGTCAATGCGCACCACCTGCTGACGCGAAGAGTGGGCGGAGTAGGCGAGGACGCGGGTCTTGGTCGTGGTGACATGGCCCTTGAGACGGGAGATTCCGCTGACCGAGATTTTGTTCTTGCGGAAGATCTGGAGCAAGGCTCGACCGGCTTCGTCGTCGCCAACCATTCCGACGGGCAGAGCGGTGACGCCGAGGGCGGCAAGGTTCATGATTGCGTTGGCGCCGCCGCCGGGAATCAGGGTGCGTTCGCGATGCCGCAGGATCAGCACAGGGGCTTCACGCGAGACACGCGCAATTTCACCGGAGATGAATTCGTCGGCAATAAGATCGGCGAGCACCAGCACACTTACCTTGGAAAAGGATTCCACGATGCGGCGGAGCCGCTGCTGCTCGGTAAGGCCGTGATGGTTCGGACGCTTCTTTATACCGGTCTTCATAGGCTTTTGGGGAGTGTTCTTTCTTGTGCTCGACATTTCAAAGAGATTCTCTCACGTTGGAGGAAACACGGCTGAGCAGAATTACCAAAAGCAGGAGTTGCGGTTCCACATTTTCGGTCATTCCTCTGGCACACTCTCACGCTTTTTTTTCACAGGGCCGGTAAAGTTCTCCACGCACTTGTCTGAGATGTGTACCGGGTTTGAGCACTGTCCGGCGGCGGCCCGATTGAACGCGCGATAGAGGCGCTTGACGTCTACCTTGCCATTGCGCAGCTCACGATCGACCGCGTTGTGCATGGCTGCCAGCAGCTCAGAGCGCAATTCGTTGAGGACTTTATCGATGTAGATGTAAGGCACTGGCCCTCCAAAAGCCACTCCGCTGTGCTATCTCGCGTACCAAGCGCTTTAGAAGAGCGCTTTACAAGAACGATACACGCTGGGGAGGGTTTGCGCTTCAGAAGCCGCTAGCGGAGAAACCGCTTAACGATGTCAGTGGCGGGGGCGGCAGCTTCCGAGCCGAAGAGATTGAGCCACCGAATCTCTGGCTCGCGGCGGAACCAGGTTAGCTGGCGCTTGGCGTAATTTCGATGGCCCTGCT
>Ga0182016_10002015_pt1 | contig 24240 bp, 18 predicted proteins | sample 712S2MmetaG_FD_120491 | JGI IMG/M metagenome (GOLD analysis project Ga0182016, IMG submission 120491) | Permafrost microbial communities from Stordalen Mire, Sweden - 712S2M metaG | ecosystem: Environmental > Terrestrial > Soil > Wetlands > Permafrost | place: Sweden: Stordalen | collected... | reverse complement strand
GACCGGATAGAGGAAGACTTACTCAAGATCCACCGCAACCCCGCATTAGTGAGGTCTTTTTTTTGTGCCGCATCTGTCGTCTATGCTAAGGACTGATCAGTAACCGAGGTCCTTTGCACCTGACTCCGGAGGAATATCCATCCACAAGTCTTGCAATGGGATACCTGGCATTTCCTGTGAAAATTGCATTAGACGGGGCATGCCCGTCGCGCGATGAATGAGTTTTCCCGCTTGCGCGAACCCAACGAGGTTCTTCTTTTTGTAGGCCCAGTAACGCCCGTGATAAGGTCTCACTGCCCGATACTCAAAGTCCGGTTTTGCGGACTTGTATTCATCGTTCAAATCCGCTTCCCAACGAGCCCCCTTTTTTTTCGCTCTTTTTACGCGCCAATCATATTCGACATCTCCACCCGGTTTCGCGGCCGTCAAATCAGTTTCCTTATATCTGCGGCCATTTGGCGCAACGTGGCGATATTCTTGTTCAAGATACTCCTCCGTATAGGGCGTCCAAAGGGGATTCCAAGTGTAAATGTCCGTTTTGGTGTAAAGCAGAATTACATCATGAATCCGACCGCACCGCTTCATTCCCTGCTTCGTATCACTGTGAGCTGCAGACCGCTTCCAACAGATTTCATTGAGCATGCGCTTTGAGTCAAATATTCCGTCGAGCAGCACCCGCAGATAATGGCTCGCCGTCGGATCGCAATGGAGATAGAGGCTGCCAGTGGGCTTGAGGAGGCGATGCAGTTCCATCAATCGCGGGGCCATCATCGCCAAATAGGCCATCATGGGCGACGCTCGCAGAAATCCGTAGAGGGATTGCATCATATCCACCACGGCGGCATTGGGACAGTCGTCCATAAACTCGTCGAAGGTTGGTTTAGCGTCGGCCCAGTTCCACGTGTCGGTGAAGGCGTGAAACTGTGCCAGGCTCGATTCACCGGTAGCCTCGCGAAAAAGGACATTGTAATCCGCATTGGAATTGAAGGGCGGGTCCAGATAAACGAGGTCAACACAGGCATCAGGAAAAATCTTGCCGTCGCGCAGCCAATTCAGATTATCGCCAAACAAAAGGCGGTTCATTCGGGCCTTGTAACAGAAGGGCCTTCCGTCCGCGAGCAATTTTGGTGGAGCCGGACCGCTCCGCTCAAACTCTTCCTTTTCCGGCGCGGTTTAAGCGTGAGTGAGCAAGCGGCGGCAGTCTCGCGCTCTCGATTTTCGCCGCGAATTAGGTAATTTTTGACTTTTAACGCGGATTCTGGCTATTGTGCCCGTATTGCGTGACAACTTGACACTGGCGGTCAGAGGGCAATTTTAATCCATCGCCGAAATGGCTCGCGGAAAACCGATTATCTTGCTGTCAGTCAGATATTTTCTCCCCGCCTACAAATCAGGAGGGCCGGTGCGAACACTGCAAGCAATGGTGGAGAAACTGAGCACGACCTGCCAATTCAAAATCCTCACCTTTGACCGGGATGACGGCGATCGCGCCCCCTTTGCCGGCATCCGCCGGAACGAATGGAATGAAGTGGGGCAGGCGCAAGTGCGCTATCTCTCGCCGGGTTGGGCGGCTCCCGTTTCGTTGGTTTCTTTGTTGCGTCACACCGATTTCGATATTCTTTATTTAAACAGCTTCTTCGATCCCGTTTTTTCTTTGGCGCCATTGCTGGCGCGGCGCTGCAAGTTGATCCCGGCCAAACCGGTCGTGATTGCGCCGCGGGGTGAGTTTTCGTCCGGCGCTTTGGCGCAGAAACCGCTCAAAAAAGCCATTTTTCTGAGACTGGCGCGGCTTCTGGATTTTTACAAAAATACTATACTGCACGCCAGCACCGAGATCGAAAAAAGGGAAATTCAGCGCGCCTTGCGCAGCGAGGGAAACGGGAAAGCTCTGATGATCCGTATCGCCCTCAATATGACTTTGCATCGCGCGGGCCAGCCACATTTGCAACGGCCAGCCAAACAGGCGGGGCGGTTGAAGGCCGTTTTTATCTCACACGTCGCGCCCAAGAAAAACCTCCTTGCGGCGATAGAAATCATCGCTGTCGTCGAGGGATCTGTCTCTTTCGATATCTACGGCCCGATCGGCGACTTGCCCTATTGGGAAAAATGTCAGCGCGCGATGAAGCGATGCGGAACTGCCGTTCATATCAACTACAAGGGTGTCTTGGCCCATGAACACGTTCTGGAGACGCTGGCCCATTATGACGTTCTCCTCCTGCCGACGTTGGGAGAGAACTTTGGGCATGTCATTCTCGAGGCGCTGCTGGCGGGATGCCCGGTTGTCACCAGCGATCAAACGCCCTGGCGCGGACTTGGCGAAAAAAAGGCTGGCTGGGACTTGCCTCTGCAAGCCCCAAAGCGGTTTGTCGAAGTCCTGCAAAGGATCACGGAAATGGACGAAGCGGAGCATCAGACCTGGCGGCAGGGCGCAAGGGTGCTGGGCAGCGCAGCCGCGGAGAACACGCAAGTCCTGGAGGACAATAAGAATTTGTTTGTTGATTTGCCCGGCGGCAAACCCGGAGCAATAGCAAACTGAGCGCGTTGGATTATGTGCGGAATCGCCGGTTACGTGGGGGGAATGGAACGCGGTCTCCCAGAGAGGATGAACCTGGTCCAGCGTCATCGCGGCCCGGATGGGGCAGGTATTTTTGCGGATGCGGCGGCTGAAGTGGCGCTGGCGCACACGCGCTTGGCCATTCTGGATCTGTCCGGTGCCGCCGCCCAGCCGATGCACTCACCGGATGGCCGTTATGTGCTGATTTTTAACGGGGAGATTTATAACTTTCGCGAATTGCGCGCGGAACTCAAGCAACGCGGGCATAGTTTTGTTTCAACGGGCGACACTGAAGTCCTTCTGCATGGCCTCAGGGAAGAAGGTCGCGCTTATTTGTCGCGTCTTAATGGCATGTTCGCGCTCGCTCTTTGGGATCGGCAGGAGCGCGAGCTGCTGCTGGCGCGCGACCCATTGGGAGTGAAGCCTCTTTACTACTCCATCCCCAAACCCGGCACGCTGCTTTTCGCCAGCGAGATCAAAGCGCTGTGCGCTCATCCCGCGCAGCGGCGCGAACCCGATTTTGCGGTCCTGCAACAGCATCTGGCCTATGGCCACGCTGCCGGCGATCGGACCGCGCTCGAAGGGGTGCGTCGTCTGGAACCAGGATGCCTGTTGCGGTGGCGGAATCAGACCCGGACGCCTCAGATTGAGTCCTTTGCGCGTTGGCCGTTTCGCCAGCCAGGCATTGAGCCAAGGGACGGCGCTGCCGCTTACCTTAGGGAAATAATTGGTACTGCCGTCAACCGGCAATTGGTCTCGGATGTACCCTTGGGGGTCTTTTTGAGCGGCGGGCTGGATAGCAGTTTGATCACAGCCTTTTCCGCCCGGTCGTTGGATCGCAAAGTCCAATGTTACACCATTACCTATCCATCCACGGACAATCAGCTCGACCGTGCTGACGAAGACATTGGCTGCGCCCGCCTCATGGCCCGTCAGCTTGGGGTGACGTTGCAAGAGATTGAACTTAGGCCAAAAGTGGCTGAGCTTTGGCCAAAACTCATCTGGCATTTGGACGAACCGATTGCCGACCCCGCCGCCATCGCCTGCCACCTGGTTTGCCAGTTTGCCCGCTCCACGGGGACCAAGGTCCTGCTTTCCGGCCAGGGCGCCGATGAACTCTTTTGCGGCTATCCCCGCTATTGGGTGATGGGGCGCACTCGTTGGCTCCGCGCGGCGCCCGAACCAATCCGCGCCGCCATCGCAACTGCATCCCATTATTTGCCCGGGGCCCGAACCGGCGCCTTGGGGGCTTTCTTGCGCCGGCTGCGCCGGGGCTTGAGCGGTTTGGGGGAAACATCGGAACGGCAATTCCTGGGGTATTGCGCTAACACGGAGGAACAGGCGATCCAGAGCATCCTCAGTCCCGCTGTGCGCCAGGCCCTTGGCGAAAGGTCCTTCGCGGATGATTGCCTCAGGCGCATGGAGGAGCGCGGCTTGTCCGGCCTGCAAAAATTCCGCGAGCGGGATTTGGCCGCCTATCTTCCGAACCACAATCTGTGTTACACGGATAAAATAGGAATGGCCTCCAGCGTTGAAGCGCGGGTCCCGTTTTTGGACCTGGAAGTCGTGGCTCAATCGTTAAGCTATCCCGATAAATCCCTGGTGGACGGTTCCAGAACCAAGGCGATTTTGCGCGAGGCGGCCCGCGGCATTGTGCCAGACACAATTATTCGGCGGCCCAAAGCCGGCTTCGGCGCTCCGTACCGGAGCTGGCTGCGCCATGATCTGGCGGACCTGTGGAACGATTTGACAAGCGAATCAGTGGTGGCTCACCGAGGCTGGTTTGACTACAAATCTCTGCTTAAGGCGCGCGCGCGCAGCCAGAACGGCCAAGACGACCTCTACATGCTGCAATGGGCTGTGCTCACGGTTGAACTTTGGGCGCGTGAATTCATTGACAAGAATCCGGGTTCGCGGTAAGCAAAAGGCTTGAAGCAGGTTCTTCAGCATTTGAATACCGGCGTCATGGAGGTGGCCGAGGTCCCGTGCCCGGCCCCTTCCGCCAGTCAGCTTCGGATTCGCACGGCGCGGTCCCTCGTCTCTGCCGGAACGGAGCGAATGCTGCTCGAGTTCAGCCAGGCGAATCTGCTCCAAAAAGCCCGCAGCCAACCAGACAAGGTCAAGCAAGTTCTGGACAAGATCAAAACCGACGGCTTATGGCCCACGTTGGACGCTGTTTTTCGCAAGTTGGATGAACCTTTGCCGTTAGGTTATTGCAATGTCGGAGTAGTGGTGGATTGCCGAACGGGTGGCGCCCCGGGTGACATTGTCACGGGCGACCGTGTCGTCTCCAACGGCCCGCACGCGGAGATGGTGAGCATTCCCCGGCATTTATGTGCGAAGGTCCCCGATGGCGTCTCGGACGACCAAGCGGCCTTCACTATTCTCGGCGCTATCGCTTTGCAGGGAATCCGGTTGGCCGCTCCAACGCTGGGGGAGCGGTTTATGGTGACGGGATTGGGGCTCATTGGATTGCTCACGGTGCAACTCCTGCGTGCGCATGGTTGTGAAGTATTGGGGGTGGACTTGGATGAAGGAAGGTTGCAATTGGCGCGACAGTTTGGCGCCGTCACGGTAAATCCGACTTTCCAGCCGGACGTGGCCGCGGTGGCGCAAGCCTGGTCTCACGGAACGGGCGTGGACGCCGTTCTTGTGACAGCGTCCACCAAGACCGATGAAGTCATCCATCAAGCCGCCCAAGCCTGCCGCAAACGCGGCCGAATTGTCCTGGTGGGAGTCACGGGGTTAAGTTTGCGGCGCGATGATTTTTATAAGAAAGAGCTTACCTTTCAGGTCTCGTGCTCTTATGGCCCCGGCCGCTACGACGAAAACTATGAGCAGCGCGGCCAGGATTATCCGTTGCCGTACGTCCGCTGGACCGCGCGGAGAAATTTTGAAGCCGTGCTGGGCGCGTTGCAATCCGGTGCGGTCAAAATAGAACCGCTGATCACGCACCGGTTCAAGATCGAAGAGGCGCCGCGCGCTTATGCAGCGATGCAAAAGGAGCAGGGAGTGATGGGCATTCTCCTGGAATATCCGAGTCAAGCGGGTTTCAACTCCGAGATACCGTTGAGTCTTTCTATTGGAGCGCCGGGGCCACGGGCCGGCGGCCAGCCGATCGTCGGATTTATTGGCGCGGGGAGTTTTGCGCGCGCGGTTCTTCTGCCCGCGCTTGTCCGGACGGGGGCGCGGCTCCGTTGTATTGCCTCGCGGACCCCGGCCCTCGCGGCCCACGCAGCGCAAAAATTCCAATTTGAAGAGGCGGCGACCGATTATCGAGCAATTCTTGACAACGATGAAATCGACGTTGTTTTCATCGCCACCAGACATGACACCCATGCCCGCCTGGTCTGCGAGGCTTTGGCGGCCGGGAAACATGTCTTTGTCGAGAAGCCTCTTTGCCTCAATGAGGCGGAACTGGCGGAGATTTCCACGGCTTATCATCGTTCCGCCGGGGCGCAAGCTCGCTTGCTGATGGTTGGCTTTAACCGCCGCTTTAGCGCCCACACCGCGCGTGTCAAAGAAGTTCTGGCGCGGCGCGCGGAACCGATGTGCCTGACGATGACCGTCAACGCGGGAGCGATTCCAGCCGAGCATTGGGTCCAGGATGCGGCGCGCGGTGGCGGGCGCATCATTGGTGAAGCCTGTCACTTTATCGATTTGCTTTCCTGGATCACGGGCGCGGAAGTGCGAGAGGTGAGCGCGGTGATGGTGGGGGAGGGGGCCGCTGTGCGCAGCGACAAGATGTGCCTTCAGCTCTCTTTCCGGGACGGGTCGGTCGGCACGGTGAACTACTTTGCCAACGGTCCGAAAAGTTATCCCAAAGAGGTCCTGGAAGTTTTCAGCGAAGGCAGAGTCGCGCGCTTGGAAAACTTCCGCGTGACTCGCTTTTTCGGGGTGGCTGGGGCAAGAAGTTTTAGAACATGGAGGCAGGACAAGGGCCATGACCAGGAGGTGGCGGCGTTCTTGCAACAAGCAACCACAGGGGGAGAACCGTTAATGCCATTCCCGCAATTGGAGAACGTCGCGCGGGCCAGTTTCCTCGCGATGCAATCGGCCATACGCGGGGGAAGAGAGCATCTATGAAACCCCCGATTTTCGCGCTGGCGAATTGTGCCCTTGTCTAAACTGAGCCTAGTTTATCACACCGTTCGGCATCTGCGCGCCGGCCAGATCGCCGCGCAGGTGCGTCATCGGACCAGGCGTTTGACTGCCAAGAGCGTCAAGAATAATCCTTCCCTTTATCCCGGTTGCGTCTGGCATCCCCTCGGCGAATTTCTGCCGCCCGGGCCGCAGCAGAACCGTGCCGCGGGCCTGTTGCGGGGAGATTTCGGCTTTCTGAATGTGCGGGCGGCCGCGCAATGGCCGCCGGATTGGCACTCGGCGGAAATGAGCAAACTCTGGCGGTATCACTTGCATTATTTTGACTGGCTCTGGGCTTTGGATTACGCGGACGGTCGGCGGGTTGTGCTCGATTGGATCAACCAATGCCCGCCGCCGGCGCTGGACGCTTGGGACCCATACCCTCTCTCCCTCCGCGTCATGAACTGGTGCGGCTATTTTTGGCAGCGGTTTCGCGCGGAGACGGAGGCTGACGCCGATTTTCGAGAGCAATTATGGCGGAGTCTTTGCCGGCAATTAGAATGTCTTTCCGCCAACCTTGAATACCATCTCTTGGCGAACCACCTACTGGAGAATGCGGCCGCATTGGCTTTGGTGGGCTGTTGTTTCGGTGGTGCCGCAGCCGCGCGTTGGCGGGAAAAGGGCCGGCCTTTGCTGCGCCGGCAATTGCGGGAGCAAATTCTGGTTGATGGGATGCATTTTGAGCGTTCCCCCATGTATCATGGGCGCGTCACTTTTCTTTTGTTGCAGCTCTATGCCAGCGGTGACGAAGCGCTTCAAAAAATCGTCGGACCTTGCCTCGCTCCCGCACTGGGAGCGTTGCGGTTGATGCGCCATCCCGACGGTCAAATAGCGCTTTTTAATGACAGCGCCCTGGCCATAAGCAACGAGCCAGACCAATTGCTGGCTTGGGCCCATAAACTCGGGGTGGCTTCCCCGCCGCCACACGAGGCCGCCGCCTGGGCGCTGACCACGGCGGGCTACTTCGGTTGGCAGAGTAGTGGCGGTTTTTCCCTCATCTGCGATGCCGGGCCCATCGGTCCGGATTATAATCCGGGACACGCGCACGGAGACATTTTCAGCTTCGAGTTGTCCAGCGGCGCTCAACGTATCATTGTTGACTCCGGTGTTTTTGATTATCTTCCCGGCAAAATGCGCCATTACTGCCGTTCCACCGCCGCCCACAATACCGTGACCATCGAGGAGAAGGATCAATGCGAGTTTTGGGGCGCCTTCCGGGTGGGGCGGCGGGGGCGGCCCCGCGACATTAAATGGGAGCCAAGCGAGACAGGTTTCCGGCTTAGTGGCTGGCATGACGGCTACCAACGGTTGCGCGGCAGCCCAACCCACGCGCGGGTTTTTGTCTGGCATCGGGACGGAGTGCTGCTCGTGCGGGACGAAGTTTCCTCGGAGACCGTGATAGAAGCGGTGGCGCGAGTCCACCTGCATCCCGATTGTCAAATTATCAAGACCACGGAACAGCAGGTGGAACTGGGGACATCGCAAGGGGTGTTTTTGCTCCGCTTCGCGGGTGCCGGAACACTGCGGATGGAGGCAACCTGGTTCTGTTCCGAATTCGGCAAACGGTCGCCGAACCAAACCCTCGTTTGGCGCAATCAGGGCCGGCGCATCCGCTTTGGTTTTTGTGTGGCGTGCGCCCGTCAGATTGAGTCGTTCGATCTGGAGTCCGGCGCGCAAATCGCCCAACACCGCTATGGCTGGTAAGAGTCATGGAACGCCGCCCGCTCCATATTGTATTTTTGACTCACTACTTTCCGCCGGAAGGCAACGCCCCGGCCACACGCGTATTAGCCCTGGCCCGGCGATGGGTGGCCCAGGGTTGCCGCGTGACAGTGGTGACCGGTGTTCCCAACGTGCCGGATGGAAAAGTCTATGACGGTTACCGCAATAAGCTCTGGCAGATCGAGGAAGTAGCGGGAATAAAAGTCGTGAGAGTTTGGACCTTCGTGGCCGCCAATCGGGGCACGGCCCGGCGGGTGGCCAATTACCTTTCTTTTATGGCCGCCGCCGCCGTCGCTGGATGCTTGGTGAAAAAGTCCGATGTCGTGTTGGCGACCTCGCCGCAGTTCTTCTGCGGTTGGGCGGGTGCGTTCGTCGGCCGGTTGCGCCACCTCCCCTTTATTCTCGAAATCCGCGATATTTGGCCGGAAGCCATCGTTGCGGTCGGCGCCATTCGCCGTGGTCGGTTGGTCGCTTTTTTGGAATGGCTGGAAAGGCGTCTCTACGCGTCGGCGGATTACATTGTCACGGTTGGGGAAGGTTATCGCCAGAAATTGCGCGAGCATGGCGTGCCTTCAGCAAAGATCGCGGTGGCCATGAATGGCATCGACCGCGAAGGCTGCCATGCGCCGGTCGCCGGAATGGGGATTCGAAGACAATACGGACTAGAGGGGAAATTCGTTTGTTCCTATGTCGGCACGGTGGGTCTGGCCTGCGGTTTGGAAGTCGTCTTGCGCGCTGCTGCCCTCCTGAAGACTCGCGCCGATCAGGACGTCGTTTTTTTGATTGTAGGGGACGGTGCGACGCTCGGTCAGTTGAAGGAGGCGGCGCGGAGGCGAGGACTGGAAAATGTGATTTTTACCGGGCTGCAACCAAAGACCCTGATCACCGAATTTCTGGCCGCGTCGGATGCCTGTCTGGTGCATTTGAAGAAACAGGAACTTTTTCGTTCGGTCATGCCTTCCAAGATTTTCGAGGCGCTGGCCATGTCCCGTCCAATCATCCTCGGCGTGGAGGGCGTGGCGGCGGACTTCCTCCGCGCCTCCGCCAGCGGGCTCTGCATCGAGCCGGAAAATGAGAACGATCTCCTTCTGGCCATCGAACGATTGCGGCGCGACCTTGCCTTGGCCCAATCCCTGGGCAGAAACGGCCGGGACTACGTGTTGAAACATTTCGACTGGGATACGCTGGCGGATAGTTATCTACAACAAATCCACAGCGTCCTGAAGACTGTCAAGAGCTGACTGACGCTTTTGATTACCTCCCAGGCTTTCGAGACATAGTGTTGACAAAACCTTTTCAGCCGCGTGCCAGATACGGCAACAACAGCAATCCAATAATGAACTCGCCAGCCACAAACGCACAGGTCCAAAGGCAGGCTCTGCGCTGGCCGACGCCCCGTTGGATTATGGCGCCCAACACCAGAACAAAAAAAGAGACGATGTAGCCGTTCAACACCAACGGCGTGATAGGGCTGGGATCCTTCCGATAACCCAAGATCTCCCGCTGAATGACGACCATCAAATAACCAGTCGGCACAAACACCTTGGAGGGAACCAGAAGCAAGGCCAACCAGTCGCCACCCGATGCTTGGGGAAATTTCATAGCGTAGTCTGGTGGCAACGACCACCTTGCCGCGGATGGCCGAAGCGCGTCGAAAATCGAGCGTTGTCCATAATGCGTCAGCAGCAAGGTAAAACGAGCAGAACCGGAAAGCGAGCCATTCAACTCGCCGGTACTGCGACCGAAGGTTCGTTGGGTTTGGAAGCGGCCTCATTGACACACCCTCTCGCCGCGGGCAGATTGTGCGGATGATGCTGCTGATGATGACGGGGGACGGGGCAGGGGCGCCCTTTCGGGAGTTCGCGGTTCAAGCCCAGTAACGGCATGGCCAGCGGGACTTCGCTTTTTTCCACCCTTCGTTCGTGGGCTGAATTCATCAAATTCTCCCATACGGTCTTTGCGCTGCCGTTCGCGCTGGCCTCGATGGCGGTCGCGGCGCGCGATCAGCACGGCTGGCCTGGATGGCGGCTGGCGCTCCTCATCCTCGCGGCCATGGTTTGTGCGCGGACTTGCGCCATGGCCTTTAATCGTATTGTGGACCGCCGCTTCGACCGCGCCAATCCGCGCACCGCCGCGCGCCACTTGCCGGCAGGGCGCATTTCGCTGGCCGGCGCCTGGACCTTGTGCGCGCTCGGCGGCGGCGGGTTCGTGGCCGTGACTTACTTGATCAACCCGCTTTGTTTTGCCCTCTCCCCCGCCGCCTTGTTTATCGTTTGCTTTTATTCGTTGACAAAACGCTTTACCGATTTCACTCACGTCTTTTTGGGTCTGGCGCTGGCGCTGGCCCCCATCGGCGCCTGGATGGCGGTCAAGGGCAATTTCCGCCTCTTCCCCACGGAGCATACTTGGCGGAACATTTTTCAATACAGCGCCCTCCTGCCATTGCTTTTGGCCGTGGCCGTGGTTTTTTGGCTCATTGGTTTTGATATTATCTATGCCTTGCAGGATTACGAATTTGACCGGCGGAACGGGTTGCATTCGCTCGTGGTGCGCTGGGGGGTGAACAACGCGCTTTCGGCCTCGTTTCTGGCGCACATGCTGATGTGGGGAATCCTGGCGGCGTTCGGTTTGCTGGCCGGGTTTCGTTTTGCCTATTACGTGGGGTTGGTTTTCATTCTGGGCTGCCTGGTTTTGGAACATTGGCTGGCGCGGCGGCGCAGCCTGAATTGGATTAACCAGGCCTTTTTTCGCCTCAACGCCCTCATCAGTATTGTCTTTCTGGTTGTGACCCTCGTAGAAATTGTGTTTCCATTCATGCGGTTTGCCAGATGAACACCTTGTTGGCGCAAAGCGAATTGAAAGACCTTTACCAAAAGGTCGCTGCCGGAACGCGCCTCAACGAACAGGATGCCTTGCGCCTGTTTGAGACCAAGGACCTCCATACCCTGGGAGACATGGCCAACCTCGTCTGCCAGCGCAAAAACGGCGCGCGCGCCAGCTACATCCTCAATCGCTACATCAATTATTCCAATTACTGCATCTTAAGCTGCCAATTCTGCGCCTTTGCCCGCAAGAAGCGCGACGCCGACGGCATGCAATTCACCGTGGAGGAAATCGTGGAGAAGGCGCGTCACGCGCTGGCCGTGGGCGTGACCGAACTGCACATTGTCGGCGGGTTGCATCCCTCATTGCCCTTTGGCTATTACACGGACATGTTGCAAGCCTTGCGCGCGCTGGATGCGCGGCTGCAATTGAAATGTTTCACCGCCATTGAGATTTTGCACCTCGCCTGGCTCTCCCGCCAATCCGTGCGCGACACGTTGCTGGCCTTGCGTGCCGCCGGCTTGGACTCCCTGACCGGCGGTGGTGCGGAGATTTTTCGCAAAGAGGTCCGTTCGCAAATCGCCAAGGGAAAAGAATCGGCCGAGGAGTACCTGGACGTGCATCGCACCTGGCATCAACTGGGCGGACGCAGCACTTGCACGATGCTTTACGGGCACGTCGAATCGCTGGCCGACCGGGTGGATCATCTGCGGCAATTGCGCGCCTTGCAGGATGAGACGCGGGGCTTTACCGCGTTTATCCCCCTGGCATATCACCCCGAAAACAATGAAATCCCGGTGAAGGTGCCTCCTACCGGCTTCGATTCGCTGCGTACCATCGCGGCCAGCCGGATTTATTTGGATAACTTCGACCACATCACGGCTTATTGGGTGGGCCTGAGTTTGAAGCTGGCGCAAGTCGCCCTGAGCTACGGCGCGGATGATTTGCACGGGACGATTTTGGAGGAGCACATTTTCCACATGGCGGGCGCGCAAACGCCGCAAGCGCATTCTGAGGCGGAAATGATTAAAGCCATCCGCGAAACCGGACGCATCCCCGTGCAACGCGACACCTTTTATCGGCCGGTGAAAATTTGGGACAATCCGGCGCCTCCCATGACGGACGAATCCAGCGGGTCCGACGTCGTCGAGGACAATCTGGCCCCCGCTTGAGCCGCCATGCCCCTTCCCGAAAAACTGCCGCCGTTGCGGCTGGTCCCGCCGGAAACGCCCGAGGAATTGGCCCATCGCTTCGAGCGCGAAACCCGCTCGGTTCTGCGGCAGCGCGAGTCGCAATTGGAAGATTCCCTCGCGCCATTTCGTGTCGGTTCTGTTCCGTATCTCAATGCCGTGCCGCTGACTCGGGGATTGGAGGAGCAGATTTTCTTCGCTCCACCCTCGGAACTTGCGCGGTTGTTGCGGCGCGATGAATTGGATGCGGCGCTCCTGAGCATTACAGAGGTGCTGCTGAATGATCGTTACGACATTTTGGATGGCGTGGCGGTGGCGTCGCTCGGCGAAGTGCAAAGCGTCTTTTTGGCGCATCGCCAGCCCTTGCGGCAAATGCGGGAAATTTATTGCGACACCGCATCACTGGCCAGCTTCAACCTGTTGAAGGTGCTCTTGGCGGAGAACGGTTGGCAACCGGAGCTGCGACCGCTTTCCGACTACACCCGCGCCCCAGACCTGGAGAACGTGCTCTTGATTGGCGACCCGGCGCTGAATTTCCTGCGTTCCGGGCCACCGCACGAAATCTGGGATTTGGGCGCCGCCTGGTTCGACTTGACACACTTGCCTTTTGTCTATGCCGTGTGGGCCTTGCGCCGCATCGAAAACCAGCCATTGCGCCGCCGCCTGCGCGAGGCCAAGAATTTTGGGCTCGATACGCTCGATTACATTATCAGCAGCCGGACGGATTTTGATCCGGCCTTTCGCAAGGACTATTTGAGCTGGCATATTCATTATCACCTGGCGGCCGAGGAGCGGCGCGGCATTGCCCGCTTTGTGGAATTGCTGCGCCGGCATCATCTTGGCCCGGTCTATGATCCGCGCTTTGTCGCTTAACTGACGGCATGGAAACCGTAACCCTTGCCCGCAACGCCATGGCTACGCGGTTTGAGTTGGTGCTGCACGGGGAGAATGCCCCCCGGTTGCGCGCCGCCGGCGAGGAGGCGCTGGCCGAGGTGGACCGATTAGAGGCGCGCCTGAGCCTGTACCGGCCTTCGAGCGAGATTGCCCGAGTCAACACCAATGCCGCACGGCAGTCGGTGCGGGTCAGCCCGCCCGTCTTCGCTTTATTGCGGCAGGCCCAGCAGTTGCACCGCGAAACTGGAGGAGTGTTTGACATTGCCATTGCGCCGCTGGTGCGTTGCTGGGGTTTTATGGATGCCGGCCGGCGCGTGCCCGATGCGGACGAAATCGCCGCCGCGCGCGCTTGCTCCGGCTTGCATCACGTTTTGCTCGAGGAAGCGGATTACACCGTGCGTTTCGATCAAGAAGGAGTGATGCTCGACCTGGGCGCGATCGGCAAAGGCTTTGCCATCGATCGCGCAGCGGAAATCCTACGCGAGGACGGCGTGACGAGCGCCTTGCTGCATGGCGGCACCAGCACGGTCTATGGCTTGGGCGCACCGCCGGACGGCGAGGCCTGGAAAGTGGCGATCACTGAAGCCCCGGAAGCGCCGCCGATTTGCGCCGCCGTCTTCTTGCGCGACAGCGCGCTCTCGGTCTCCGCGGTTTGGGCCAGGTCATTTGCGGCCGGCGGCAAACAGTACGGCCACGTCATTGATCCGCGCGCCGGCCACCCTGTCAACAAATCCGTGCTTTCCGCCATCGGCCTCCCTTCTGCCACGGAAACTGACGCGCTTTCCACGGCCTTGCTGGTGGCTGGCTTGGATGGGTACGAAGCCATCGCTCAACTGCGCCCCGGAACGCGCGCGCTGGTCCTCGCCGGCTCGGAAGAGAATTTTCGCATGCTCAGTCAAGGGATTGCGCTGGCCGCCTGGTGACGCGAGCATCCAAGGATGGCGTTTCGCGCTCCGGATTGAAAATTGCAAATTGAAGATTTTCAATTTGAAATTCTTAATACCTTCTCAGATCGGTTATGGAGACAAGGTTGCTTCCATTGGCCCGCGGGTTACGCCCAATTGCGGGCGCGCTTTTAAGTCCCGCCATAGTTGCGCACCAGTCAAATTGCCTTTGAGGAGCGACTGATATTGCGCGATGGTGCGCGCGGTTTCCGCAGCCGTTTCATTGACAAAATCCACGCGAAAATGGCGCGCGCCCAGGCCGATCAAACGGGCGGCATACTCGGCTCCGGTTTGGGCGCGGGCGTTGAAGACTGTATTGCGGCAGCCGGCATCGGCCTTCAATGGGTGCTCCTGCCCGGTGCGATCGCGGATTTGTACTTGATGTTTGTCACAGGGACGTCCGCAGTTGGTGTAATCGGTACCCTGGCTGAGAAAAGCGCAAAAAACGCAATGCTCCATGTGAAACATCGGCATGTGCTGGTGAATGGTAATCTCAAACCAGGCAGGAGGCGCCGACCGCAAGAGGCCCTCCAGTTGCGCGATGTTCAAATCATAGGAAGCAGTCAGCCGTTCCAAGTCCAGGTTCTTGAAATGCTCCGCTGACAAGCCGTTGGCGATGTTGAGCGAATAATCGCCAATCCGCCGCCAGCCGGTGAAAAATCGCAAATGGTCGTAATTGCGCACCAGGCAGCCATCCGCTTCGCAGGAGCGGACCTGTTTGAGCACCCACTCCTCGCCCGCTTTGAAAATACGCGGCGGCGCGACAAAAACTTCCCCAGGGGAACCTGCGGAGCGGAAGCGGGCCACGGCTTCGCGATATTTTTTCGGGTCCTCAAATTCCAAGTAAATCGCGGCCAAACCCAACGGTAAGGCTGCTTCCAATTGTTCCATCGTCCGCGCCAAAACGATCAAGCGCGCCGGCCCCGCCGAGGTTGCGGGCAAGACGGCGGCGGGCGGCGGTGTCTCCAAGAGCGTCCAGCGAGGGGGACGGGCGCGCAAATCCTCGATTTGACTGACCAGCTCGCGGCGCAGCCTGTTCAGCTCGCTCATCGCCAGAATCACGGCACCCTCCAATTTGTTGTCCAGCCGACCCAAGGTGAACGGCGTGCCGCCCAGGCGCCCTAGTTGGTCCCGCAGTCGTTCGGTCGTCAGCGGCTGGTTTTGGGCTGGGGCCAGCGGCATGATGGAACTGGCCCGCGCCACGTTGCCCAGTTCATCACGAGCAATGACCGTCAACGGCGCGCCGTCATGGCCATGCGCTTCCAGATCCAGCGGACGGCGGAATTGCGGGGCCTCTCCGGCAAAGCTCCGGCGCAGGGTTCGGTCCAATTCCGGATCGCTCGTCTTCCAAACTTTGTCCCCAACATGGACGCGCTGGAAATCTATTTGACCAAACAAGCGGATGGCTGTTTCGCCGTTGGCGGATAGATGGGAAACTCGTCCGCCTTCCTCGTCCTCATCCGGCCGCCCGGCATCAAAAACGATGCCATCGCCGAGTTTGAGCGGGGCTTGCAGGCGAAGGAAGACCGTGCCACTGGAAACCCGGCTCACTTCCCCCAAATAGACGCCTCGTTTTTTGCCGAACCTACCGTGGACCAACTGCTGGTTGTCAATGCCGCGAAACCACCCCGTATGCAGGCCGCGGGAAAAAGCCATTTCCAGACGGTAACGAGTCTCGGGGGAAGGCGGCCCGGCCGCGGCATCCAAAGCGCGGCGGTAAATTTGCGTAATGTTGGCCACGTATTCCGGTGACTTCAGGCGCCCTTCGATCTTGAGTGAGGCCACGCCTGCGCGAATCAAGTCCGGCAGCACGTCCAAACCCGCCAAATCTTGCGGGCTCAATAGATAACGGCGGTCGCCCAAGGGGACCTGCTGGCCGTCGGAAATCAAATCATAAGGCATGCGGCAAGCTTGGGCGCACTCGCCGCGGTTGGCCGAACGGCCGCCCAAAGCCTCGCTGGTCAAGCATTGGCCGGAATAAGCGACGCAGAGCGCGCCATGAATAAAGACCTCCACCGGCAGCGATTCGCCCGGCGCGCTGCCTTGGGTTATTTTCTCGATCTCTTTGAGCGCGCATTCCCGCGCCAGCACAACCAGCGAGCAGCCCAAGGCGCGCGCAAATTCGACGCCCGCCGCGCTGGTGATGGTCATTTGCGTCGAGGCATGGATGGGAAAATCGGGTGACAGGCGGCGAATGAGCCGGCAAATGCCCACGTCCTGCACAATAGCCGCATCCACTCCGGCGGAAATCAACCCGCGCAGATATTGCTCGGCTTCCGCCATTTCCTCGGCGAAGACCAGTGTATTGAACGTGACGTAACCCTTGAGCCCGCGCCGATGCAGAAATTCCATCAGCCGAGGTAAGTCAGCCTCCGTAAAGTTATTGGCCCGCATCCGGGCATTGAACCGTTCCAGGCCGAAGTAAATGGCGTCAGCGCCATTTTCGACCGCCGCCCGGGCGCAATCCCAATTACCCGCCGGGGCCAGCAGTTCCGGACGGCGCGCTGGAGCGGGAACTTCCCTGGGAAGCACCCTTGGCGAAGGAACACTAGCGGCGGCGGTCATGACCCCTTAACTCTAACCGATCCGGGGAAGGGCACAAGGCGGCAGCAAGGCCGTTTCGGTTCTTATCCTGACAGATGGCTTAGGGAGCGCGGGCGTCCTCGCCCGCGTCTTTCGGCGTCTCGCCGAAAGCACTCTGCGTGCCGCGCGCCGCAGCGGCCGGGGCGCTCGCGGTCCCCATCTCCCAACGAAATCGATTCGGTTTACTTCCAGTCAATCGCCCTTGTTTCGATAAAGGATCGACCACAAGTAAACAGTGATTAACAGAATCCCGACGAAGATATCGAAGGCTCGGCTGTGCAAAACAGCTTTCATTTTGTTCAATCACGAAAGATACGGATGTTCCCGTTTTGATTTTGCAAGGAGGCTCGCAACGTGGCGGTGCCTGCGTCTGGCGATGAGTTGCCACTGGGAGATTTCGTCAGGATGGGAAAATCCGATTGCACGTCGCCAAAACTGGTGCGGGCCTGCAGCGCTGGTCTGACGGCGGACGGCAGATGCAACTCCAATGAGCCGAAGGACGTTGTGGCATCAATACTCGTCACTGCGACGGAGGTGGCGCGCAGGCTGATCTCGCCGTTCTGGTTGTGGCAGAGAAATGTAGGGCCAGCCCCTGAAATTTCCATTTTCCCAAATGAAGTGCTGGCCTGCACCGAGCCTGTCACCCCGCTGGCCGCAATTTCGCCGTTTTGATTGCGCAGGATGGCATCGCCTTCGACCGCTTCGACGCTCAACCGATCAAAGGAGGTCTTGAGGTCCGCATTGCCCTTTGCTTGCGTCAGTTCGATTTTGCCCATTTGGTCGCGCAAATGCGCCGGTCCGGCAATGTCGCGCGCGATCAGTGAACCAAAGCTGGTATTTGCCTCCAACGCTCCGCGAATGGTGGTGGCTTTGATCTCGCCGTTTTGATTGCCCAGATGCGCCTGGCCGTGGATGTCCTGCGCGGCCAAGGAGCCAAAACTAGTGTCCGCTTGCAATGGCCCCTCAATCCGCAGGGCGGTGATCTCCCCATTCTGGTTGTGTAGGGTGGCCGGACCGGTGTCGCTGATGGTGAGGCGGGCAAATGAGGTCCGGGCTTGCACTTGGCTCTTCACGTCGCGGATCTCGACGTCACCATTTTGGTCACAGGCCTCGACCTCGCCGTCCAGGCTGGTGATTTCCGTGCGGCCGAAATGATTGCGGGAATCGACGCCAGCGGATTTCGGGACGACAATTTCAAAATTTGATTCAATGCTGTGCGGTTCTCGGGACTCTGGCGCCGAGACGACGATCTTCAGACGGCCGTCGGCTAGTGAAGTCTCGCATTTGACCGCGTTGGCGATCTGTTGCGCGACGGCGTCCGTGCGGGCGCGAACGGTCAAATTCCAGCTCCAGTGCGCGGGCCCATGATCGCTCCCGGTGATGTGGACGGCGCCAAAGCAATTGTCCAGTTCCAGCTTTTTCAAGTCTGCCGGTATTTCCACCGTGCGCGCGAGGTTGGTGGCGCAAGTCAAATCGCCGTGCCACGAAACGCCGACATCTGATAGATGCACGCTGCAGCCGGTGAAAGCTACCAGAAGAACGGTCGCCACGACAAAGATGGAATTTCTTTTCATAGTTTTAACGGCGTTTAGACTGGCTGAAACCTGCTCATAAGTCGTTTCATTTCCAAAAACACAGTTGCGGTCGCATTTGTTTCAAGAAATTATGTTTGCACCTGCGCGATTAAAACCATCAGGAACGCAAGGACGGTTCTCCGAAACGTGCGCGATCGCCTCGGCGAGGTGACCCTACCTCGAAGATTTAGCGGCGCACCAACCCGACAAATTTACCCCACTTGCGGTCCGGAATTTTTCTGTCATGTTGCCATGTGCAAAATGGGCAAAGAGGGCTATACTTTTAATAGGTATTGTATGCCAGACCAAATGCAAAAAAACAGGCCGGTCTCCCCGGCTGGCGGAGGAGGCGGAGGAGAAGGACCCAGTGCCCCCAAAGTCGATAAACCCAATACGGAGGAATTGCTCAAGCGCATGCGCAAGGTCGATCCTGATCAAGCGCGGCGTTACCGGCAGCGCACCGGCCAATGAGCCAACCGCTCCCGATTGCAGGCGATTTCCTTTCGCTTTTGGCGGAGCGTCGGCTGGGGCCTTTGCCTTCGGTGTCGTCTGCGGAAGCGCCGGTGCAAACTCAAGCCACCACTGTCTTTGCCTTCCATTTTGCCGAGGGCGTTCTCATGGCGGGTGATAGGCGGGCGACGGCGGGCAATATCATCGTCACAGACCGCGTAGAGAAGATCATCGAAATCGACGCCACTTCCCTGCTGGCCATTGCCGGAGTTCCGGCTACGGCTTTCGAGATGGCGCGAGTGTTGCAGACTTCCTTTGAATATTATCGGCGCAGCCAGCTTCAGCCGCTGAGTTTGCCCGCGCGTGTGCGCGCCTTGGCGCGGCTATTGCGTGATAATTTGAGTATGACGATGCAGGGCATTGGCATTGTCGTCCCACTGTTTGCCGGGGTGGACCATTCGCTCACCCCGCCAGTTCCGCAAATTTTTTTCTACGATCCGCTGGGCGCGCAATTCCAGGCCGTCGGTTATGCCGCTTCCGGCTCCGGTTCCGGGACGATTCGCAGCATCCTCAGTTTTCAAGAGCGTTACGGGCAGCCCAGTCCCTCGCAGATGAATTTGCGCGACGCCGTGCGCCTGGCCTCGCGCTTGCTCTCGACCGCCTCGGAATTTGATTCCGCCACCGGCGGCGTCAATCCCTTGACCCACACTTACGCCACGATCAAAGTACTGCGGCCGACGGGCGTCGAAAATATCAGCGACGAACAGCAAAAGGACTTTTTGCATGACTGAGGAGCCTTATCGGTGGCTGGAGGCCATCGGCAATCGCCGCGAGTACGTCCGGGAGCAACTCAAGGGCGGTTCGCCCGTGCTCGCCGCCAGCCTGCCCGACGGCATTGTCCTGCTTGGAGTCGGCGCCGGACAATCGAAAGTCTTTGAGTTATTTGATCGTCATGCTTTGGCCGGGCTGGGGCATCCGGCCGATATCGAGAGAATTCGACAAGCGGCCATCGACGCAGCTCATGTCGAAGCGTTTACGCGCGCGCCGGAGGATGTCAGTTTGCGGCGTTTGGTCAGTTTCGGCTTGGGGCCGCAATTGAAAACCAATTTTGAACAGATTTTTAGCGCGCCCTTCCTGGTCGAACTGCTCCTGGCCGAATTGGGCAGCGAGGCCGCGCGCGATCTGCTCTTTCGCCTTCATTTTGACGGCTCCTTTCAAATGCAATCCGGCGGAGTGCTGATCGCCTCGACAGACGCCGAAGCCGAAGCGTCTGCCCGGGCCTGGCTGGAGGAAGCTCTCAAAGGTAAAACCAACCGCGCCGAGGCGGTGGAACTCATGCTGCAAATCTGGTGGCGGCTCCTGGAGCGTAAGTCATGGACCGAGCCGGGTCCCGATGAGGCCGCGCGTCGCGCAGGGTGGCGGGAAAGCGCCAAGGGCCGGACAGTGGAAATCGGCTGGCTGGCGCGCCAAGGCCCGCGTCCGGCCCGATACCAGACATTGACCATTTCCGAATTGGGACTTTAAGGATTTTAAGGTAAATTGGTCTATGAACCGGATCGTCGGTATCGAAACAGAGTACGGTTGTTTGACGGGGGAATGTCCCGGCTCGGCCAGCGCCATTGCGCGGGTGCGCGATTGGATTTTCAAGGAACAACGTTTTGGACTGGTGGACGTGCATCAACGTGACTGGGATGAACCCGCCGGCAACGGCGGTTTTCTTTTCAATGGGGGCCGATGCTATCTGGATATGGGGCATCTAGAATATTGCACGCCCGAATGCCTCAGTCTGCTGGATGTTTTGCGGTATGATCAGGCGGGGGACGTCATTTTGCTGCAAGCGGTCAAAGCCTTGCGCGCGGAGCGGGAGATTAACTTCATCCGCAACAACATTGACCATTATTCCGGCGCGACCTTTGGCTGCCACGAGAATTATCTGGTGCGCCGTTCCGCCCCGCTGACGGAAGCCAACGTCCATTCGCTCCTGGCGTTCTTAACGTTGCGCATGTTGTACGTCAGCGCCGGACGGGTGGGAGCGAGTCTGGCGGGTGAGTTTCGCGGCGAGCCGAATCAGTTGGATGGAGAAGGCGCTTTCCAACTGAGCCAGCGCGCCGATTACATCAACAACGATCTTTTTGAATGGGTGCAGTTCAATCGCGCCATCATCAATACGCGCGATGAACCGCTGGCCGACGCGCGCAAGTACCGCCGCCTCCACCTCTTGCATGGGGATACCAATGTTCTGCCCACCAGCCTGCTCTTGAAAATGGGCACGACCTCGCTGGCGCTGGATTTGCTGGAAATGAATTGTCTGCCGCAAATCGTCCTGGCTGACGCCGTGGGCGCTTTTCGCAATCTCTCCCATCAACCTGACGGCCCGTGGCTGGTGCCTTTGGCGGACGGACGCCGCGTGGAGGCGCTTAAATTGTTGTTGGATTACCAGCAAGCCGCCCAAGCGGAATTGCGCGGGCGCGATTCGGAAACGGACCTGCTTATTTCCGTCTGGGGCGACACACTGCAAGCCTTGGCCGGTGACCCGGAAGCGCTGGTTGGAAAAGTGGATTGGATCACCAAGCGCTGGCTTTTCCGGCAGTTCTGCGAAAAGGAAAACATTTCCTGGAATCATCCGTGGCTTAAATCGCAGGACCTCGAATACCATCACATCGATCCGTCGCGAGGATTGGGCGCGGCCCTGGCGCAAAATCCGCCGGAATGGGAATTGCCGCACAAGGAAATCACCCGCGCGGCCACCCACGCCCCGTGCAACACCCGCGCCGCCGTGCGCTCGCAAGCGATGCACCTGCTGAAAAACCAGGGATGCAGTTATTACATTGACTGGGAAATCATCGGCGCCGATGGCGGCAACTCCCTCCATCTCCTCAACCCCTTCGAGACCAGTTTCAAAGGCCCGGAAAATTGGCCGCACCTGGGAGATTCGGGCGCCCGAACTCCACGCCGCGGCAACGTGGCCAGCAGTTCCTGACCGGCCGCTTAACACTTGGCACTTGTCGAGCCGGAGCGTTTAGCCAGCCAGTAATCGCCGACGGACTCCGCATTATTAGGCCTCGACGCTAATTCACTTTTTCAAATTTTTGGGCGTTGCGCCAGCAATGCCCTACCAAAGATGGTGGGGTGGCGCTGCCGCGCCGCCCAAATATAAGCGAAGAACCACCCTCTCTCAAATCTTCCAGTAAGCCTTGGAACTGGCTTCGATCTGTTCGAACAATTGGCGGACCCAGGGCGGCGGTTGCTCCATCTCCGCGGCGATGCGCGCCCCTAACTGGCTGTCGTATTCTCCGATGCGAAAAGAAGTCAATAATTCATTCAACGCGTTCTTATGGTCCGGGAAGGTCAGGGCGGGATCGAGCCGGGCTTCCAATTCCTCCAGCGGCAGGGTCACGGCCGGAAATGCGCGCGTGATTGCCTTTGGATCAAGCAGGTAGCCCTCCAATTGCGGGAATTCGGTCATCAGCACTTGCTCGGGCGGCAATTGCAGTTGTTCGATAATCGGGTCGCGGGTGCGACTGGCCATGTCGCTGCCATTGCCAAAGACGGCGAAGACGAGCGTATGGACATGCTTGCTCAAGGCAATGCGGCTATTGGCGTAATATTGCAGGGTCTCGGCTCCTTCCGCGTCCAAAAACTGCACCTTGGTGGGAGAAGGAAACTTCCTGGCCCAGGCCTCGAAAATAGGCACGTGCCCTTCCTCCTCGACAAAAACGATGGCGTCGGCCTCAAAATCAAAAAGAGGTTTGACTCCCAATTGTTCGATCACTTCAAACGCGCCGGCCGGAGTCACCGGAGCCGCCAAGGTCGCCTGGGCGGCATCGCGTTGGACGATAAAGAGGGAGGGCAACGGACAGGAGGCGGCGATGGCCGTGGAATGGGTTGCGACAAAAATACGTTTACTCCGCGCTTCGTCCCGCAGAAATCGGAACAGCCCCGTTTGTGCCTTGGGATGGAGGTGCGTTTCCGGTTCCTCGACGCAGACCCAGGCTCCGGCGCGGGCCAAAATGACCTTGGCGATGATCGCCACAATCGACCGCGTGCCGAAGCTCATTTGGTTGATGGAATAGACCAAGTCTTCATCCACCTCATCGGTCAAGCCGAGGGTGGCCGCGTTTTGAATGGTCGGCGTGTAAAGGCGGCCCAGGTGCGGCACCAATTTGGCGACTTCCGCTTCGATGCGGCGGAATTGTTTGGGCTTGTTGTTGTAAAGCCAATGCAAGACGTCGGGCAAATTGGAGACGTCCGCTCGGAGGGCGTGCTCGCCCAGGATGGGCGAGGATGAGGGGATGCGGCGCAGCGGATCGGCCCACTCCAGGGTGGCGAACTGCTGCCAGACTGCTTCCGCCAATTCTTCGGCCACCGGCCCCGCGCCGGTGGCGTCTGGCCGCCCGAGGCGCAGGCGATACGGATGGAGCGCTTCCGCTTTGGCGGGTAGCGCCAGCGGATCGGACGGCAACTCCCCGCCGCACCGTTTGCAGAGAGCTTCCAATTGCCCGGCAACAGCTTCCACGCTCGTGGGCGCGCCGCGGATGCTGAAAATCACGAAGGGGCGCGTGCCCCGCAAATTTGGAGTGGATAATTCCTCGCTGAAGCCGTCCTCGGTCAATTCTATTCTCAAGGCGAGCGCCGCCAGAAAATCCGTGTTCATCGCGTCCGGCGCTGATACCTGCGGATTCGTCGCAAAAAGCCGGTGGACCAGTTCCAGCCGTTTCGCCGGAGCCAAAGCAAACTCGAACAGAAAATCGATCCTCTCCCCAGCCCGCTTGCGGTGGATGATCTCCGCCAAAGAGCCGCCGCGCGGCTCCAGGGCTCCAGCCATGCTGTAAGCCGCATCGGACAGGAACTTAAAAGCGTCCAGAAAATTGGATTTGCCCGCGTTGTTTCGTCCCATCAACAACGCCAGATTGTGCAAATGTTCCAACTCGATCCGCTTGATGCTTTTGTAATTGCCCAGCACCACGCGTTTGAGGCTTAAATGCGTCAAGTCCATTAACTACCTCTTAGATAGACCTTTTTCCGCAAGTCTCAAGGCGATTCGCGTGTCCAGAAAATGCTGGCCGCCACGGAGCAGCCGCTCTTACTCTGGGTTTTGATGAAAGCAGCCGTACTTTATGGGCGCGAAGATGTCCGGATCGAACATGTGGAAGCGCGGCCATTGCGGCCAGGGGAGGTACGGGTCGCGATCGGCGCGGCGTTGACCTGTGGCACAGACCTGAAGGTCTTCAAACGCGGCTACCACGCCCGCATGATTGTACCCCCCGCCGTGTTTGGACACGAGTTTGCCGGAGCCATCTCCGAAATTGGCCCGGGCCTCTCGGAGTGGCAAGAAGGGGACCGCGTTGTCGTGGCCAATTCCG